>Ga0081540_1001290_pt1 | contig 21880 bp, 20 predicted proteins | sample TabmetS2T1R1_FD_71024 | JGI IMG/M metagenome (GOLD analysis project Ga0081540, IMG submission 71024) | Tabebuia heterophylla rhizosphere microbial communities from the University of Puerto Rico - S2T1R1 | ecosystem: Host-associated > Plants > Roots > Rhizosphere ... | reverse complement strand
TTCCGCCTCGCTCCTGATGCCTCTCGCCAATGGGTGCTCAGACCTTGCCTCGAGCGCCGCGGCGAGTGCCAGCACCATGTCGGAAGCGACCGTGTCTGAAGCGATGCCACTGACCTGCGGCTCGCCAAGCGTGAGTGTGCCGGTCTTGTCGAACGCAACAGCACGCAGACCTGCAATGTCCTCAAGCACCTCGCCGCCGCGCACCAGAATGCCGCGCTGGGCAAGCTGTCCAATGCCGAGCGAGGTTGCGAGCGGGGCGGCGAGCGCCAGCGCACAAGGACACGCAACAACGAGCACGGCCAGACCATGCAGAAGTGCGTCACCTGAAGCCCCGTGCTCCAGCCAATAGAGCCCGGTCGCAAGCGAAAGGCCAAGCACGGCTGGCACGAAGGCGCCGGCAACGCGCTCGGCCAGTCGTTCCGCACGACTGCGCCGTCCAAGCGCTTCCCTCACCGCGTTTGCCACTCTCATCCAGTGTGACGCCGTGCCCTCGCCATGTGTGAGGATGACCAGCGGGCCTTCATGATTGATGCTGCCGGCGAGCACCGCCGCACCGACATGTTTCGCGACCGGGCTGCTCTCGCCGGTCAGAATTGCCTCGCCGACCCGCGACGCGCCCTCGACCACAACGCCGTCGACGCCGATCCGCTCGCCCGGCCGGATCAACACCCGCATGCCCGCGCGCACATCGCGCACGGGCATGCGGACCTCGCTCCCACCCTCCAGCACGGTCACCCATTCGCGCTCGGGCGCGAGCATAGGCGCGATGTTGCGCATGGCGCGGGCACGGCCATTCGCTTCCAGATACCGCCCCAGCGTGAAGAGCACGAGTACCATGGTCGCGGTGTCGAAATAGACGCGTTCGCCGCCGGCCAGGACAACGATCACGGAATAGACGTAAGCGGCGATCACGCCCAGGACGATCAGCGCCGCCGAACCGAGCTGTCCGCGCGTCATATCCTGCCAAGCCTCGCGCAGAAACGGCCAGCCGAGGAGGACGATGGTCGGCGTCGCAAGAGCCAGCAGCGCCCAATTCACAACGGGCAGCAGATAGGCTTCGAAGCTGCCGGAGTAGAGCAGCAGGCTGAACATCATGATGTTCATCGACAGAAAGGCACCCGTGCCGAGTCGGACCAGGAGCCATGCGGCATCCGCCTCCTCGCTCTCGCCATGCGCGACCTGATAGGCAAGGCAGCAGCCATAGCAGCAGAACTGGCGCTTATCGCCGGCCACTTGGGCGTCATGCCGGCTGCGGCCAAGGGGAAGCGCGCAGTGAGTGCAAAGCCCGGCCGTCATGTGAGATGCCCATGGGTCGACATGGGAAAGATCCCGCGGGCCAGAGTGACGAGCCCCAGGAGCAGGAAGAATGTGCCGGCCACCATGCCTGCGCCTGCCGGCATCCGCCCCCGCAGCCAGCCGCCAAACCCGGCGGTTATCAGCATGGCGGGAAAAGTGCCCAGACCGAAGGCCGCCATGATGCCCATGCCAGGCAGGACGTCACCGGTGGCCGCGGCCTGGGCGAGCAGGCCATAGACGAGAGGACAGGGGAGGAAACCGTTGGCAACGCCGAAGGCGAGCGGCGCGGCAGGGCTTTGCGCGCGCTGGAGATCGCGCAGCGCTTTGGCGAGTGCCTCGCCGCCAAAACCAATCGCAGGCGAAGGCTGGAAACGATGGAGCAAGCCGAGAAACTGCGCGCCGATGAGGATGATCAATACGCCGGACAGGACGGCCAGTATCCGCTGCACGCCCTCAGTCGGCACCGCTTCCGGGTTTGCCTTGCAGATCCCAGCGGTGAGGGCTGCCGCGAGCGCACCCAGGAAGCAGTATGTGGTGACGCGCCCGGCGTTGTAGAGCAGCTGACGCCGCGCCGCGGCCTTCCCGCATCGCGCACCCGACAGCGCACACGCAAAGCCGCCACACATGCCGATGCAATGCCAGCTCGCGGCTATACCCGCCAGAAAGACGAGGCCATACTGGCTCATCGCACGCCTGCCCCGGCCTTGTGGCTAGCGGCTGAGCGCCAGATACGCCACCCAGATGAAGAAGGCGATGGTGGCGGCGACAAACAGTCCGCCTCCTATCAGTTCGATGAGGCTCATCATTTACCTCCTATCAACCCGGCAGCAGCGCCTTGCCGACGTTCAGCGTCAGTTCGGTGATCAGGGCCAGGAGATTGAGAAAGGCGAATGCCATGAGGAGCCGTGCTGGAAATGTCGAGCCGTTGCGGTCTTGCGGATCGGGCATAGGCGTTTTCTCCTCGTTGTCGGCACGGCGGCCAGCGGTTTAAGGCATCGCATAATTGAGCCCCGGGCCAAGGCCGCCCCATTCGTAATACACGTACCAGAGGGCCCACACGAACAGCACAAAATACACCGCCAGCAGCCAGAGCGGGATATAGCCATGCCGTGCCTGGATGTGGCCGCCATATTCCTCCAGTTCGTCCTGTGGCCGGTGGCCTTCATTGTGCATCGTCATCGACCACCTCCGAGCGGTAGGCGCGTATCTTGATTGCCTCGACGTTTCGGAACATCCCGGCAAACACGCCCCAGATGAAAAGGAAAAGCGCGCTCAAGCTCATGAGCGTCGCGACCACGAATTGCACGATAGTGAGTTCAAGCACGGGCTCGTCTCCTCGTTAGTTCCGTGGCGCCGGCGTCTCCGCGGCAGCCGTTGGGGCGACCTCGATGCCATGACGTTCCGCCCAGACTTTGCCGCTGTCCGGCTGCCCTTCGCCCGGCTTCCTCAGCGCGTAGGCTTTGGCCGAAGTCGGCGCCTGAAATGCTGGATCGTTGAGCGCGGCCCGGTCCTTCTCCGAAATCGGCAGCGGGGCTCCGGTTAGGGGATCCTTGAAGGCCGAGAGCGAGAGGATGTAATAAGAGAGCGCCCAGCGGTCCTCCTCCGAGATCGACTGTTCGAAGGAGGGCATCGGCGTACCGGAGAGGCCGGTCGACATGGTACGGAAGATGTCCTCGACACCGGGGCCGGACTTGAACTGCCCGGTGGTCAGATCTGCCGGCCGGATCGAGTAGCCGAGATCCTCCTTGAGACCAGCCGCCTTCTCGCCGTCGCCCTTGCCGGTCTGGCCGTGGCATTCCCAGCATTTGGCCTGCTGCCAGACGTCCTTGCCGCGCGCCACCTGCTCCTTGGACGGCTTGGGTGCATTGCCGACGAAGAGCGGTGCGCCCGGCGGTTCTGACTCATAAAACACGTAGGGTGGGGTGCTCGAGCGATCGACCGCCAGCTCATATTTGATGTATTGGATCACGGACAGCCGATCCTTTTCCGGCAGCATGTGCCAGGAGGGCATGGCCGTGCCGCGCACGCCGCGGGTGATGGTGCGCATCAGGTCACCATCCGTTGCCAGCGTGCTCTTCACCAGCCGGAACTTGAACACCGCCTGATTGAAATTGCGCGGCCTGAATTTGTACATAAAGGTCGCAGCCGGTCCGTTGCCGTCACCCTTGAGGCCATGACAGCCCGAGCAGCGCCGCTGATAAACGTGCCGGCCTTCATTGATCCACTCTTCCGATTTCTCCGGCATCCCCGCGACCGACGAGGCGATGCGCTGCGGCTCGAACACGTCGCGCCAGTTACCACGGTTCATGCCGAGCTTCTGTACGTAGGCAATCAGCGCGCCGAGCTCTTGGGTTCCCGCCACGATCCGGACGCTGTCGCCGGTGAACTCATTGTTGGGCGTGAAGACGATCGGGTATTTGCCGCGCTGCGACACGAACATCAGCCCTTCCGAATTCGGCGTCATGCGCAACTGATCGGTGGGGCTGTCCTTCTTGGTGAAGTCGAAAAAAGCGCGGGTGATGTTGTTTTCGGGAAGCGTCTTGTTTCCAGCGTCATCGGTGATGACGGGCACCCGCTCCTCCGGCGCGTCGAACAGGACGAGGAAGCGCGGCATGATGCTGTCCGGCTCCAGCATGCGCGGGTTCCAGAAATGCGCAATGTGCCACTCGTCACTGAACTTCAGGCCTACCCGCGTCAGGTCCGGCCCAATCCGGCGGGTGGAGAAGAGATGCGGCACGTCAAAGGCATATTCGCCGGCCTGCGACACCGGCCCCCAGCGGCGCGTCTCGCCGGTCACCGGCCGCACGAACTGCGAGTGGCAGTACCAGCAGCCCTCGCGGATGTAGATCGCGCGGCCCTGCTTCTCCAGCGGCGTGTAGTCGGTCGCTTCCGCGGCCATCCATTTCAGTTCGCCGAGGTCGGTGCGCACGACACGCGTGACCTCAGCCGTGCGTGATTCCGGCTGCACAAAAGGCAGGATCCCCTGAACCAGCACCGCGAGCGAGATGCAGAACACGCCCGCACCAAGCGCGACATTTCCGACATTCATCCTCATTGCAGCCCCCCCGCCGCCACTGCTCCACCCGGTATCGGCCGCTCAGCCTCACGGACCGGCACCCGGCCGGTGAGCGCTGTCATCATCAGATTGATGACCAGGAGCGACATGCCGATATCCATCGACAGGCCTGCCAATGTGCGGATGAACCAGTAGGGTGAGACGGGCACGAGCGAGTTGATCCACTCTGCGCCGTCCATCCACATGTAACCCTGCTGCAGGCCGCCGGCGGTCAGCACCAGCCCCATGGTGGAGATGCCCACGGTGATCAGCCAGAATGACCAGTTGCCCATCTTGAACGAATAGAGTTCGCGGCCGAACAGGCGCGGCCAGGTATAGACGAGGCCACCGACTGCCCAGACCACAAAGGTGCCAAACACGGTCAAATGCGAATGCGAGATGACGAAATCCGTGAAGTGGGTGGGCTGCTGTATCTGACGCAACGCTTCGGTCGAACCCTGGAAGCACCCGAACAGATACATGATCGAGCCCATGATCAGGAATTTGGCCGGCAGGTTCCGACCGAAACCGGTCCACTTGCCGTTCATGGTGCCGAAGAAATTCACCAGCACCGTCCAGACCGGGATAATCAGCAGCATGGAGGAGATGATAGAGAGCGTCTCCGCCCAGTCGGCGATCGGGCTGTAGAGATAATGATGGATGCCGACGAACGGATAGAACAGCGCCAGTGACCAGAAACCAATCAGTGACAGTTTATGGCTGAACAGCGGATTGCGAGCGCTGACGGGAAGAAAATAGTAGATCAGCACATAGCCAGCCGGGGTGATCCACAGCCCTACGATGTAGTGGATGAACAGGCCATGGAAGGCGGCGCTGTTGATCCCGTTGATCGTGTAGGGAAGGATGAACGATCCGAGAATGAGGTTCAGCGTCGTCCACACCAGCGAGGCGATGAGATACCAGAGCGCGACGTAAAGCTGCGGCTCGGTGCGTCGCGCGATCGTGGCGATGAACTGCCAGGTCGTCGTGGCGAGGACGATGAAAATGCCGATATCGACGGCGAGCGGCAGCTCTCCTGCTTCGAGCCCCTGGTTCCAGCCGAGCGGTAGCGAGATCAGGCCGACCGCCACAGTGATGTTCCAGATCCAGGCCAGCCACCACGCGAGCGGTTCGTTGACGATGCGGGTGCCAGCCAGGCGCGGCACCAGATAGTAACAAAGGCCAAAAAAGAGCGTCGAGAAGGCACCGAAGATCACGCCATTCACATGCATCGGCCGCAACCGGCCAAAGGTGAGATAGGGCGAGGTGCCGAGGTAATCCGGGAAGCTGAAGATTCCGGAGGCCATGACCCCAAAGGTCGGCGTCAGCAGCAGCCAGAACATGCCCCAATAGAGCCACAGACGCACCACCGGGAAATTGACCAACTGGTCAAGCTGCGCAGGTAGTGGCGGATCCGCCCGCAATACCTCTGCCATGCCTATGCCTCCACTCCGCTTTGTTAGCGCTGCGGCTCCGGTGTCGTGATATGCGCATCCAGCGCGCCGGCGAGTTGCTCTGCCGTCACGTCCTTCTCGAAATGGATGATGTAGCGGCCATCCGGCGCCATGAGGTAGGTGAAGCTGGTATGGTCGATGAAATAGCCATCGCGGCTGCCCGGCGTCTTGGCGAAGAACACCCCGTAGGCATAGCCGAGATCTCGTAGCGCATCCGGCTTGCCTGTCAGCGCGACCAGACGGGGGCTAAACGAGCCCGCATAGTCCTTGAGCACAGCCGGGGTATCGCGCTCCGGGTCGATGGTGATGAAGATTGGAGTGATATGAGCGGCCTTTGCCGGAGCGCGTTTTTCAAGCGCATCCAGCGCCTCGATCATCTTCAGGAGCGATGTCGGGCAGGTATCGGGGCAGTAGGTGTAGCCGAAATAGATCAGCATATAGGAGCCGCGGAAATCGGTATCGCTGCGGGTCCTGCCGTTCTGATCGATGAGTGTGAAAGGCGCGCCAACTTCAACTTCGGCAGCCGGCAAAACAGGTGCACCTATCAGGGTAGAGAGCAGTGCAGCAACGGCCAGGATCGGACCATGCGGCGCGCTTTGCGGCCGCACAGCTCTCACCAGATTTGCGCCGCGCATTCGCATCTTAATCCACCTCGATGCGGCGCGTTGCGCGATAGACTGCCCCGCCATCCTCGTACCAGGCAAAGGCAATATCGCCGGTCTCGACCGCAAGCAGCGGAAACTTCAAATAGGCGTTAGCCGCGATCGCCGGGGCGAGGTCAGCAGCGAAGATCAGGCGACCGGCGTATTGGCATTCCATCCGGTTGATGATCCGGCGCGGCAACGGATTTCCCGCCGTATCGATGCGAAAGCCGCTCTCCATGCGATGCGAGATCATCGAGGGCACATCGACCAAATCCCCCCGTCCGACTTCGCCCGGCACGTTGATGCGCGGCACTGGCTGCGGCTCGGGTGCGTCAGGTTCGATCCCGCTATTGCCGCCACACCCCTCGCTCATGGCGACCACCTCAGCCGAGGAGGTGAGCAGCGTGCCATCACTCATTTCGGCGATGGCGGAGATGCGGTGATTGCCCTTGGCGAGACGAAAGCGCGTCGCCGCGCGCGCCGGACCATTGCCCGGCTGGAAATAGAGGCTCAGGACTTCGGGAAGCGGATTGCCGTCGGCGAAGACGTCGATGCGGCGCACATGATCCGCATCCGTCATGGGCGTGTCGACCGCGACGCCCAAGGGTACGCTGAGGCCATAGTCAAAGGTGTAAGGCAATTCGATGCGAACACGATCGGACGCTATAGCCTTACGGCCGGCAAGCAGGCGCGCAATGGCCAACTCCGCGGACACCCCAGCTGCCGCCACAGACCGACGCATTGCCAACAGAGCTGCCCCAGCGGCAGCGCCCAGAATCGCGCGACGCCGGGTGAGCCCTGTTTGTCCGGCTGATGACATTGCGCGCCGCCCTCGCCAGCCCCTGCCCCTAATGTACTCCGGCTTCCAAGGGCGAGCCGCGGTTCGACCAGCTGATGTATGCCTCCAGCGCCTTCATAGCCGCACTTGAATCCTCGATCTTCTCGCCCTGATTGGGCTTCTCGATGCACCAGTTGATCATGTCGCGCAGCGTCGCGAATTTGCTCATCTGCTCCTGCCATTTCGGGAATTGCCCCGGATGGACGTCGGAGGCGAAGGGATGGCACATCGCACAGGCCATGCCGGTATTGGACAGGTTCACGCCCAGTTCCTTCTCCAGGTCCTTGTTGCCGTGGAACAGGCTGTCGCCGACCTTCACCTGCTCCATGAACTGGTCCTGGAAGGCCTTGAGCGTTTCCGGCGTGTGCTTGGCCTTATGGGCTTCGGCCTGCCAGTCAAGATTGGGAAGAACGAGCAACGCCGCCGCAAAAGCGCCGGTCGCCGCGGCAGCCGTAAAAATGCGGAATAGTGACTTCGCTTGCATGGCTCTTTTTCCTTCTGCAGCGCGCCTCGGAGGAGGTCGCACACCGGGAACCGAACATTGGCGAAGCCCTGTAAAGACGCTAGGCTTCGCCTGCGAATGTGTCAGGCAGCATCAGCGACCTTCTGGCCGAGGATAGACATGCTGCGTGGGGTTATCCCCGGTGCCGCTGTCGGCCAGGCTGTCGGAGAAGATATCCTGGCGCCACATCATGTAATCGTAGCCCACCTCCAGCTTCTTTGGATCGAAGGTCATCTTGCCCCAGCCGACGCCATCGAACGGATCACCCGGATCGACGCGCGTCATTGGCTTTGTCAGCTGCGGCACGCCTTCGGGTGCATAGGGCCAGGGCCAGGAGGTCGCGAGCATTCCGACCGATCGTATGCCGCCGATCTCGTTGTAGAGCACCTGATGGCAATGGCCGTGCAGGTTGGTGACGTTCGTGTAGGGCTTGAGCACCTCGTGCACCATCTGCCAGTCACGCACCCAGAAATTCCACGGGGGGTAATATTCATAGAGCGGGTTATGGCTGAAGATGATGATGGGCTGATCCTTCGGCCAGTTGGAGAGCGTCTTGGTCATGAAGTCGAGTTGCTCGACGCCCACACCCGCCCAGGCGCCCCCTAAGCCGCCGTCGAGGGTGGCCATATGGCCCATGCGCTCCTTCGGGCTCATCTTGCGAACGGTCCAGAAATCGGCCGCCCGGCTGATGGTGTCGAGGCCGATGAAGCGCACGCCCTTATGGTCGAAGGTCCAGGGCGAGACCCCGAACATCTTGTTCCAGGTCGCCCCCATGTCGAGATACCAGTCGTGCTCGCCGGGGATGAAATATTTCTTGGCCTTGATCTCTTTCAGGATTTCGGCGCCAAGCTCCAATTCCACGGGGTCACCGAGCTGGGCGAGATCGCCGCCGAAGATGAGGAAATCAGCCGGCGGGTTCATCGCCTGCACTTCCTGCACCGCGCGCACGGCCTTCTCGACGAAGCGGGTGTTCACCTCTTTCGGGTAGAGATGCGTGTCGGAGATCCACGCGAAGCGGAAGGTCTCGGTCGGCTTGCCCTGCTGAGCATAGGCGACGTCGAAGGTGTTGATGCGCGGCAGCCAGCCGGCCATCGCCGCGCCGGCCGCTGTGCCCGCGAGCAACGCCTTATGGATGAAGACGCGCCGGGTGATGGTCGGGTTTTTCGATGCCCTCACCCCCGGCCTGATGAGTATCTTCTCCATCTCGCTACGGGCATGTTGGAAGTCATCGCTCTTGAAGATGCGCTCTTCCATCTCCGGGTCGTGATGGTGATGGTCATGATCGTCGTCATGGTCATCGTGCATGGCAAATTCCTCCCCAATGGGCCCATGCGGCCCGGCTCGCAATCGACCAACCTGCGCTATTTCTTCAGCTCGATGGGTAGATCGAGCGTCTGCCCTGCCTTCACCTCGACCTCCTGGGTACTGGGGCCGGTCGCCTCCTGATTGACGACGAAGGTATATTTGCCGGGCGGAATGTCCTTGATCTCAAAGGCACCGCTTGCGTCCGAGATGGCGTAATAGGGGTTGTCGACCACATGAATCCAGCCGAGCATCCAGCCATGGGAGTCGCACTCGACGCGTACCGTTCCAGGGCGCGGCAGATCGACATCAATGCTCTGGTTCTGATTGGGCAGAGCGAGATTGAAAGCCGTGCGCTTGTCGTAGAAGCCGTGGGTGTTATGCAGCAACGGATCAGAATTCACGACCGATAGCTTGCCGACCTGCACGACCTGAACGCGCGGGAGAAAAACGCAGTCCTTGTTATCGATGGCCGGCGTCTTGCCGGCGTTTGGCCAGGCCTTACCCTTGGTGATGCCCTGGATGGAGAGGACTGCCTCCTGCACGCCCTTGTCAGCGCCGACCTTGATCAGGTCTTCTTTGCGCGGCTGGCCGCAGATCTTCTGATCCTTGGTGGGAAGCACCGTCCGTGTCGGGACGGTCCCGTTGAAAGTCACTTTGCCCTTGATGGTGCCGCCATTGGCAACCGCAGCGACGTCGTAGGCTTGCGTCGCAAAAGAGCCAATACAAATCCCTCCCAGGGCAAGGCCCAGGGTCGAGTAAACCCGCATCGGACAACCTCCCTATCCGGCGCCTCTGCTGCCACGATGGGCAGTCATTATTTTCAACGGTTACTATACCCCGATTGCCACAAAGATTCCAATGCACAAATGTTTCAATCGGAAAAATAGTTTGTGGAAACACGACTTGTGCGTGAGAGGAAGGCTATATCGGAGATGCAGGGTGTGGAGTCAAATCTGAAGTTTTTGATTTTTTATCAATAATTACAATGATTTAAACCAAATACACTACCGGGTGCTATTCAGTACAATGATGTAAATTGCACATAAGCGGTGATAAAAAGCCCGCCGATTACGGGAAAATCAGATACTTGGCACAAATTCAAATTGTACGCGCATCGCATTACAACCGATGTCCCAAGCCCGTTCAGGGCCACATGGGGCGGCATAGCTCTCTTGATCTCCCGCCAAAGATCTTTGTTCTTAGCGGTGCCCTAGACCGCGCCGCCGCAATTACCGCTGGCGGTGAGGATGGTCAGGACCTGTACGCCTTTGGGCAATTCGATCAGGAACTCCTCATCGCGGTCCAGATGATGAATCTGGCCGGGATCGCCGCCGGTGAATCGGGACATCGCTTCAAAGCTCTCCCAATAGGAGATCGTAATGAATTCGCTCTCCTGCTCGCGATCTTCACGGAATAGCTGCACGCCGAGCGCTTTCACCTCCAGCGGCTTGATGCCTTCTTCATAGAGGTAGGATTGGTAGGCGTCAGCCTTGTCGCGCTTGGTCCGCCCACGCCAGATGCGGGCGATGGTCGGTTTGGTGCCGCTTTGCGATTTTGCCATGACAATCCTCCTCGGCGACGGCCGTCATTGAAGAAAGACGGGCCAGCCAGCGCAGAGGTTCCGCAGCCGGCGTGGCGCGGTTGTATTCATCGGCCATTAAAGTGCAGTGGCGTCCAACTTATCCATTGAACTCCGGCGGTAAGTGCATGAAGGTCTGCCTGCCTTAAGCCAAACCCTGACGGAAAAACAGCTATGAGTACCGGCATAGAATGCGCTCTCAGGTCGTTTTTGACTCGCTGCTGCCTGCTGCTCCTCTGTCTTGCGCCGCTCAATAGTGCTTCGGCACAGCAATATCTCGGCAATGCGCGGCAGAGATGTCAGGGGCCCATCACCGTGACAACTCCGGGCGGCGCGTTGCAGGTCCGCCCCTTCGAGGCGCGCTCGGCCGAGGTCAACAACTCAAGTGTGCGCTGGCAATGTCCTGATCAGCCGCAGCCGGCCGAAATCCAGTGTCCGCCCAATACCAACAAGGTCCTCATCGACCGCAGCCAGGGCGGCAGCATCTTCTCGATCATCTGTCTGCAGAAATAGTTGAAGGCGCGGCGACGCCTATCTCCGTCGGTGGGGAGTTGAACGACATGGTGACAGTCGGAACAACGAGGGCCAGCACCCTTACGCAGAATCTCCTTCTATTCATTCTGCCGCTGGCGATTCTGGGCGGCTTGGCTTTGGCGCTGTTCATCGATTTCCTGGGCGCACAGGCGGCAGAACTCGCCAAGCTGATCAACGAGATTGAAATTCAGTGTAAGGCTGATTTCCTCGGCAGCATTGGGCTGAGAGCGGCCACCGACGCCGCTGCTGCAGGTAATGTGACCTGCGCTCAATATCTGCCGAAGGTTCTGCTGTTCTTCGCTCTCTTGGCGCTCTGGTGCATCGTCTCCAACGTCATGACGCTCAAGCTGTTTGAATCCCTCAAGTCATACAGCCTGCGCCTGGTGATCGCGGCGATCGTGACGTTTTCGCTGCCGGCGATCCTCCTGTTCAAATATTGGAGCGTCATTCCCTTCAACATCGGCGTCGGGGGCGGGTTTCCGGCCTTCACCGTTCTGATCATCATTGCAACGATCGTCTTTCAGATTCTGTTTGCCAACCTGCTCTTCCGACACGAGAAATTCCTGCAGAAGGTCTCCTCGATCCGGTTTCTGCTGATATCGTCCGTCATCGTTTTCGTCGGACTTTCGCTGCTATTTGCCTATTCCCCGGTGAACCTGTTCAATGAAGTCGGCTCAGTCAACACGATCGTCCTCTATGTCACTCTCACCTATGCCTTTCTCGGCGGGCTTTTCTATTACAGCACGGCGACCGGCTTTCCCATTGCTGCCCTTCTGCTCATCTGGATTCTCGGCATCGACTTCATCGGCATCAATCATGCGACGACGGTGCCGGCGAGGGACCTGCCGGCTCAGCCGATCAGGGGCGATCAGCAGTTCCTCACCTGGCTGGACAAGCGCCGGGATAAGGACGCTTTCGCCAATCAGGACTACCCGGTCTATATCGTCGCTTCGGCCGGCGGGGGCATCTATGCTGCAATGCGCACTGCCTATTTCCTGGATTTTCTGCAGAAGCGCTGTCCGGCATTCGCCCATCATCTGTTCGCCATCAGTGGCGTGTCGGGCGGCGCGCTCGGCGCCCTGACCTTCGCTTCGCAGCAGCAAAGTCTCGAGCCGCGTCCACTCGGGCCTTGCGATGCCTCGGACGACTCCGATGCGCTCGCCAATCCGGAGCCGACGCCGATACTCGATAATTTCTTCTCCAAGGATCTGCTGTCCACGATCGTCGGCGCCGGCCTGTTCCCGAACATGCTGCAGCGTATCCTGCCGTTCCCCGTGCCTTCTTTCGACCGCTCGGAGGCGTTCCGAAAGGCGCTCGGCGACAATTGGCGGCAGGCGCTTAGAGCAACATCGCGGCGCTCGCCCCACCTCATGCGGCGCGGCGAACGTCGCCAGGGCGACTGCTCGACACGGAATTTCTTCGTGAAGTGCGAAATCAACGCCTACTGGGACGCGGCGGGCGATGTGCCAGTGCTGATCTTCAACACGACCGAGGTCGACACCGGCTCACCCGTCGTCCTGTCCAATCTCGACGCGAAATATTACGCAAACAGCCTCGCTGCGAGAAACAGCCCGAGCTTTGAAAACAAGTCGATCTATCTTGTCGATAGCGCCAGCCTCAGCGCCCGCTTCCCGATCGCCCTGCCGGCCGGTTTTCTGCGCGGCTTCGACGGCCCGAACAGCATTCGCCTGGTCGATGGCGGCTATTTCGATGGCTCGGGTCTCACCATCGCCCAGGCGGTCAAGTTGGCGCTTCAGGACATCGCTGCGGCGCAGAACCGCAAGGTGAAGGTCCGCATCATCTTTCTCGGCGAGAAGGTGCCGAGCATCTATGATGCCATTGCACAAGCGGCCGAGCCGGGCACATCAATGAAGATGGGGCGCGACCAAACACCGAGGAGCTCCGAGATCGCGGCCCACGCCAAGGCGCTGTTGCAGGCGATGGACCAGCGTGCCACCGAGACCTTGCGCCAGGTCTTCAAACAGGATCCGACGCTGCTTCCCTTCCAGTGGGACCCGTTCCTGGCCGGCCAGGCTGACACGCCCTGCTCGAGCATCCCGCTTGCCTGGTATCTGGCCCCCTGTACCCTCAGGGTGTTGAAGGACAGGCTGCAGATCGCCGTACTGGATAGCACCGAATCTTACGACGTGCTGCGCACCGAGCTCGCGCCTTCCCACTGATTCCCGCGCCTCGCGCGTGGCACAAGCGGCGGTCAATCTGCTATCATCGTGAGCCGCGCTTCCTCGTGCGGTTCACAGACCTGTCGCATCGGCCTGCGAATGTGATGAGCGGCGCCGATCTGCCCAAGTCGACAGATCCAGCAGACGGCATTACACCCCTTCGCAAGGGTCGAGGCCATGAACGATCAGACCGAAGCGCTCACCATCAGCCGAAGTGAAGCGAGAGCCGACGACACAGGCGCTGTCGTCCGGCAGTTCCGTCACATCGTGCTATGGCCGCTTCAGGTGCTGTGCGAGAGCGGTAAGATTCAAGGCGAAGGCTACGATGAGCTGGTGGCAAAACTCGCGCCCGGTGTGTGGCGGCTGGTCGAGGATGAATTCGGCGACCCCGACATGGACTTCCAGGAGCGGCACTACCGCGAATTCGTTTCCTTCCTTCCGCACGTCCAACGCTTCCTTTACGGCGATGCTGCAGGCCCTTCAGGGAAGCTTGCGCTCAATGAAGCGCCTCTGCGGGTCTATCGGCGCGATGATGTCGCGCGGGTGCGCATGGTGCTGGAGCCGGGCGCCGCGCCGGTCATCTGCGAGGTCGCGCATATCGACCTTTACTTCTTTCACGATGTCGACGCCGTCATTCTCGCTTTCGAGCTCTACGCCGAAGCGCTGCCGCTCAGGACCGTGCAGGACATCCTCTATCGGTTCGGCCGCGCCTATCCGCCGGGCTGGGACACCGATGGCAAGCCGATGCATTGCCCGGTAAGCGTTGAATGGTTGGACCGAGACGGCAAGGTGCTCGCGCCGTCCGACTACGAGGATAGCAGGCGCTTCCTCTCTTTTGTCGGCCATAAACGGGCGCCGCGCATCGCACGGCATTGGGAGTATCTCCTGCGCCCGATTGCGCCGTATGCGAGTCCGGAAAGCGCCCCGCTCCGGTTCCGACTGATCGAATATTACCGAATGCCGATCATGTCCTATCTGGTGTTCGACAATCTCGCGGTGCTCACCCCCGCCGACCAGGTGCGGCTGGCCTTTGCTGCAGCACCAGGAGAGCGCAGCGTCATGCCATTTGCGCCCACCTTCCTTCAGGATTTCGATCGGCGTCACTGCTATGACCGCTTCTACCTCAATCAGGAGCAATGTGAGGGCATCAACACGCGTTTCCTGAGCTGCGGCCACGCATTCACGGTTATCGCCGGTGGCCGCTCGCCGTTTCTGCACGACGGCGAACGCGGCCTGCTCGGCGAGTTCCGCCATCAGCAATTCCTGTTGTTCTTGATTGCGCATTTCCACAAGGCGGCGCTCTTGATGATCTCTGATCGGTTGGTCGCTGCCACCAAGCTGCTCGACCCGAGCAAGCCGAAGAAACTGCTCGGTTTCCGCCGAGAGACCTTCCGGCTGCAGGAGATCTTTCTGCGCTTCACGCAGCGCTATTATTTCACCGAGGTATCCGATCAGGCGCATTCGCGCGACCTGTTCCGACTGCATCGCGGCCATCTTGGAACAGATGACCTCTACCGCGAGCTGCGTGGTGAGATCATGGACATGGTGCAATATCTCGATAGCGGCATGCTGCGACGCCAGTCCGGATCGATGCATCGGCTGACGGCGGTCACAATTCTGGGTTTGATCGGGACGACGGCGACCGGCTTTCTCGGCATGAACCTGATCGCGGAAGCCGAAGCATCGATGGCAACGAAAATCGCCTATTTCTCCGCATCCATGCTCGTGTTCGCTGTGCTGACCTTCATCACCGTGGCGCTATCGCGGCCACTCACGTTGCTGTTCGACTGGGTGACCGGCGAGCACGACGGCGAGTAATCTCGCGGGCAGCTAAACCAACGACAGCGGCGGACGTCATTGCCCTGTAAGATAGCCCGCAGTTCCGCAGCGTCGGATGGGAAGGGAGCGCCCTTAGTCCCGTGACCTCAAGCGACAACAACGCCGCCGGCCTTTCGACGAATGCCGCGGGCGAACAAGGCCTTTCACGAAAACCGGACCAACTTGCGCATGCAAAAGCCATGCAGTTTTTGCGGCTGGTCGTGTCAGCGCTTGCAGAAGGCCTGGCTGGAGATTTCGAAACTATCGAGATCATCATAAGCGATGGCGAGAAGCGTGAGCTTCCCTGTCGCCATGCTGAGGTTCTGCGCTTCCTCTACACCAACGGCGTAGCGTCGATCCGCAGCGTGTCTCTCTACGAAGCCGGAATGCAGCGTGTTTATCGCGACGCGGAGGATTTCCTCGAAAACCACATTAAGCAGGCAATCAAAGCGGAGCTGGAGGGGCAGTTCAGCGAGACGACCTGGTCGGAGTTTCGCAAGGAGATGGCCGACTCTGTCGTCCATGAAGCCAGGGCCTTGAATGCGCAGAGCCGGCTTCATACCCAACTTGCGGGGCTTATGTCAGCACGTGGGGCACGCAGCCTGTTTGGTTATCTCAGTCGGTTTCCTGGAATGGAGCAGGACCTCGCCAGTATCGGCCACGACGCGCCAAGCCTTCTCATGCAGATTGGGTCGTTCAGCGGCCATCACACCCACCCCTGCGCCAAGACACGGCTGCTGCCCGATGGCGGCGTTGGTCCGACGCGACGCCCACTTAGCGCGGCCGAGTTTGACGCCTATGCGCCCGAAGCCGCGGCAGATGTCGTCCTTCCAATCCTCGCCGTGCGCAATGACCGGGTTACGACATCGCTAAGCCGCGCTCTTATCAGCGACTACACCGGCTATTTCGCAATGCAATTTCCGGACGCCCATCGCCGTTGGGCCAATTCCCTGGCTGCCATCGCGGGCGAGGCAGGCCCGCACGAATTCGCACCAATCCCAGTCCACCCGCTGCAGCTCGATGCGATCCGCACACGGCTGACCGGACCCATCGCAGCGGGCGATATCCTGTTCCCCGCAGGCGCGGCCATCACGCAGCGGCCGACGATCTCGTTCCGGACCCTCATGCCCGTGCGTCGCCCTCACGAGCCGCAGATCAAGACCACGCTCGCCATGCTCATGACCAATGACGTGCGCACCGTATCACCGGCACGCAGCTTCAATGCGCCGGTGCTGTCGGACCTGCTCATGGACATCGCAGCGGGCGACCTCATCCTCGGCGACAAGTTCCGTCCGCTGCCGGAGACCGCTGCAATCACCTGGGGGCGCGATACTGACTCAAGCTCGCAGGACTATAAGGACGGCTTCCATCTCGGCGTCACCATCCGCGCCAATTCCGCCAGCCTTCTTACTGCCGGCGAAATCAGCATTCCGCTCAATGCGTTACTGAGTGCGTCACCGGGCGAGGGCAGAGCCATCTTGCTGACTGAGCTCATGACCGAGAGCGGCGTGCGCAACCCCGCCGACGCGCTCACCTGGTTCCGCCGTTATGCGGATACGGTGCTATCGGTGATTTTCGGCTTGCTCGCGGGCTATGGCATCGGTCTCGAGGCACATCAGCAGAACACCGATCTGATTTTCGATAGCTCGGGACAGCCCCGCGCCCTGGCCTATCGCGATGTCAGCGACATCGAAATCTGCGAGCCGATGCTCGTCGCGAGAGGGTTCGACATCCGTTCCACCCTCCACCCCTTCATCCGCAATCTTTTTGACGATATTGACCGGCCGCTGCGCCAGACCACGCACACGACCCTCGTCTCACACCTTTTCCCCGTAGTCGACATCATTGCCGAGGCATTCGCGCTGCCGACAGCGTCGCTATACGCGATCATCAAGGACAGCATCGCTGCGGTCCTTGCGGATGCCAGCTGCTCGCTTGTCGAGCAGCATGGCAGCACCTCAACAGCGAGGCTGCTTCAGGATAGGCTGACGACGATTGAGCGACGCATTTTGCATGAGCCGATCGAGACGAAGCGCCTCCTGCACAAGCGCCTCACGCCCTTGCTGGATGTGAGCTTTACAACGATCGAGAATCCACTCGCGCGGCTGTGAAAGCGTTCAGTTCGCGAGGCTTGCCACTCGTCTCAGACAAGCCGGATGTCAGCCAGCACCATTCGCTGCCGCCTCGCGGTCCTTCAGCTTACGGAGCTGGTCCTCATGCAGGCCGATCTTCCAGTAGGCGCTGGCGTAGATGGCTTTGCGGTCTACGTTCTTTTCCTCAAGCAGGAACTGGCGCACCGATTTCATGACGCCGGACTCACCCGCGACGAACACACCGGGCGCACCGCTCAGCCAGGGGAGATCGCGGATCATCTCGAGCTGGAGATCGCTCGGCACCTCGGGAGAGGGATTGATGAGCCAGCGAATGTCGATCCCCAGGGGAGCCATCATCGGCTGGCGATCCTGCTCACTGGCAATCTCGAACACCGCATGGCCGACGGCATCGCGCGGCATCTCCTCCAGCACTGCTGCAGCAGCCGGGATCGCGGTCATATCCGCGACCAACAGAAACCATTCCGCACTGAAATCGGTCAGCTTCTTTGACCCGGGTCCGGCAATCGCAAGCAGAGCGCCGGGACCGGCCGAAAGCGCCCATTTGCAGGCCATGCCGTGCGCATGCAGGGCGAAATCAATGTCTATCTCGCTGGCTTCCGGGCGATGGTGACGGACCGTGTAGGTGCGCGTAAGAGGGCGGTGGGGTCCGTGGTCCAGCTGATCCACGAAATCGCGCTCACCCTGGCCTTCATGAGGTAGCATGATCCGTATGTGCGCGCCTTCCTGACCGCTTGGGAAATCGGCAAGCCCTTCGCCCTCTAGGGTCACGCGCTGCATATTCGGCGTCAGCCGAACGCTGCTCTTCAGGCGGACGAAACGAAGTTGGCGGCGCAGAGCTGGCTGGACATCCTGGCGAGCACTGACGCGCATTGCGTGCAAAGCGGCCCGTCTGGCCTCTTCATCGGCGAGCATGGCCAAAGGCGGCACATTCAAGGTTGCTCTGCTCTGCTTCATCATCTCTGCTTCTTTTCTTGAGATCGCTTAGGAATTCCACAGCACGCCGCCTCCGCGAGCAACCCACTGCACCGCCTAAACCCGGCGAATAATTCACGACTATTGCAGTCAGGATTATATGTCCAGCGAATGCGACATTCAAATGGCTTTCGAAAGGTTTGTGGGCGGAGATGACGCAGTCGCCGCTCAGCAGGGCGCACGTTCTTCTGTGGCATGACAGCAGATCAGAACGAGTCTAAACTTGCGGCCTCTATCAGCCGCAAGGCTTGCGCTTGTGCTTGGGGAGGCACAACGCACATGAAGTCCTTCACCACTCCACGGCGGATGGGTGCTCACCGCTTCAGAAAGGGAGAATGCCCATGTTCGTCGACACCTACACGACAATCCATTCGATCATCAGCCTGCTTGCTCTCGCGCTCGGGCTTATCGTGATCCTGGATTTCTTCGGCGTTCGCATTCCTCCTGCCGTCACAGCGTTATTTCTGCTGCTCGCCTTTCTCACCAGCGCAACTGGCTTTGGCTTTCCGTTCAACGGACTGCTACCCTCACATATCGTCGGGGCGCTCGCGCTGATCTTCCTCGCCATCACCGTATTTGCCCGCTATGCCCTGGATTTGCGAGGCATTTGGCGACCGGCCTATGTGATTGGCATTACCGCCAACGCGTTCTTCCTGGTCTTTGTCGGCGTCGCACAGGCCTTTGCCAAGATCCCGTCGCTACAGGCGCTCGCGCCCACACAGTCGGAGGCGCCTTTCGCTATCACCCAGCTCATCGTGCTCGCGATCTTTGTGGTGATCGCCATTGTCGGCCTGAGAGGCTACCGGCCAGAAACGGTCAGCCCGCTCGGCCCGCGTCAGATGATGCGCTGATGTCCGTTTGCAGGTCGCAGCCTGCTCTTTCCTCTCGCCGCGCGAGGAAAGAGCAGGCTACATATCGTCCCCTGGACGAAAACAGATGCCGGCTATGAAACCAGGCTGGCGTCCAGTGTAATGTTCGCCTTGAAAAGCTTCGAGACCGGGCAGTTTTCCTTGGCCTTGTTCGCCAGCTCAGCGAAGGTTGCCTGGTCGGCGCCTGGCACCTTGCCCTTGAGCGTCAGATGGACGGTATTGATCGCAAAGCCTCCGTCCACCTGCTCGATGGTCACCTCAGCGGTAGTGTCGAGCTGATCGGCGGTGAGCTGCGCCTGGCCGAGGATCAGCGAGAGCGCCATGGTGAAGCAGGCTGCATGAGCGGCCCCGAGCAGCTCTTCCGGATTGGAGCCTTTCTGACCTTCGAAGCGGCTGGCAAAGCCGTATGGATAGGCTTGCAATGCGCCGCTCTCGGTCGAGATGGTACCCTTGCCGTCCTTGATGCCGCCCTGCCAGGCAGCCGATCCGCGTCTGGTGATCTTCATCGCTCAAGTTTCCTCCATATATTGTAACCTCGGCCCCGGCACCCGGGTGAGGCAGCGTCACGCATGACGTCGGGCCAAACTGCCCTTATGCCTTGCAGAAGGCAAGCAGATCGGCGGCGGAGGGGTCTCGCCGTCGCATCATTCCGCAGCTTTGGGTTCCGGGACGTCAGCGGGTGCCCGCTCCTCCGATCCCAGACCGAGCCGCCGCGCGCCACGCGCCAAAAAGCCATCCGATGCCATGACGCCGCGGGAGAGCACATAGAACGTCGGGGTGAAGATCAGGCCGAACAGCGTCACGCCCAGCATGCCGGCGAACACGGCTGTGCCGAGCGACTGCCGCATCTCGGCACCTGCACCGGTCGCGAACACCAGCGGCACCACGCCAAGGATGAAGGCCATCGAGGTCATCACGATCGGACGCAGCCGCGTACGCGCCGCCTCGACGGCGGCATCCCAGCGCGACTTGCCAGCCTCTTCGGCCTGCTTGGCGAATTCGACGATCAGGATGGCGTTTTTCGCAGCGAGACCGACGAGCACCACGAGGCCGATCTCGACGAGCACGTTGCGGTCGAAGCCGCGATAGGTGACGCCGATCATGGCTGCCAGTATGCACATCGGCACGATAAGGATCACCGCAAGCGGGAGTAACCAGCTTTCATAGAGCGCCGAGAGAAGCAGGAACACGAAGAGCACCCCGAGCCCGAAAGCGATGAAGGCGGTATTGCCAGCGAGCTTCTCCTGCAGGGCAATCTCGGTCCATTCCCAGCCGAAGCCGTTCGGCAGCTTCTCGGCCGTGATCTTTTCGATTGCCGCGATGCCCTGTCCCGACGAGAAGCCGGGCGCAAGACCAACCTGCACCTCGGCGGCAGGGTAAAGATTATAACGCGGCACGCGATAGGGGCCCGTGGTGTCGCGGAAGGTCGCGACCGACCCGATTGGCACCATCTCGCCAGAATTGCTGCGCGTCCTCAGATTGGCAACGTCACGGAGAGAGAGCCGATAGGGATTGTCGGCCTGGGCCGTTACGCGATAGGTGCGGCCGAGGATATTGAAGTCGTTGACGAAGGCAGAGCCCATATAGACCGAGAGAGCCTCGAACACACGGCTGATCGGCACGCCGAGTTGCTCCGCCTTGGTGCGATCAATGTCGGCATAGATTTGAGGCGTGCGAGTGTTGAACTGTGTGAAGGACTGGGTGAAGCCCGGCGTCTGCATGGAAGTACCGGCGACTGCCCAGGTCGCACCTTCCAGCGCCGGCAAGCCGCGACCTGCGCGGTCCTGCACATAGCCCTTGAGACCGCCGCCGGTACCGATGCCGGGCACGGATGGCGGCTCCAGCACGAAGGCGAAGGCTTCGCTGATGCTAAACATCTTCTTACGCAGGTCACCAAGGATCTGGTCTTTGCTCAGGCCCGCCTTTTCGCGCTCCTCGAAGGATTTGAGGGCGATGAAGATCACCCCGGCATTGGGCGCATTGGTGAAGGTGCCGCCGTCAAAGCCTGCGAAAGCCACGGCATCGCGCACCCCTGCTTGCGCGGTGATCAGGTCACCGGCCTTGCGGATCACGGCGTCGGTGCGCTCCAGCGTTGAGCCGGGTGGCAGGTTGAAGACCGCGATGAAATAGGCCCGGTCGAGCTGCGGAATGAGACCCGTTGGCGTGCTCGCCAGATAGCGGTAGGTGATGAACAGGAGGCCGCCATAGACCAGGACCATGATCATGCCCAGCCGTACGAGACGTGCCGTTGTAGCGCCGTAGCCCGCTGAGAAGCGCGTGAATACCCAGTTGAAGCCCGCAAAGAACCACCGAAGCGGAGCGCTGAGTGTATAGAGCAGGCCGCGTTGCGGCTCATGATCGCGCGGCTTGAGAAGCAGCGCCGCCATGGCCGGCGACAGCGTGAGCGACACGATGCAGGAGATCGCCGTCGAAGCCGCGATGGTGATGGCGAACTGCTTGTAGAACGAGCCCTGCAGGCCGGTGATGAAGGCGGTCGGCAGGAACACCGCGATCAGCACCAGCGAGATGGCGATCAGCGCGCCGCCCACCTCGTCCATGGTCTTGTGTGCGGCGGCCTTGGGCGACATGCCCTGGGTGAGATAGCGCTCGACGTTCTCGACCACCACGATCGCGTCGTCGACCACGATGCCGATCGCCAGCACCAGGCCGAACAGGCTCAGCGCGTTGATCGAGAAGCCGAACAGATGCATCACCGCGAA
>Ga0081540_1001289_pt1 | contig 21882 bp, 23 predicted proteins | sample TabmetS2T1R1_FD_71024 | JGI IMG/M metagenome (GOLD analysis project Ga0081540, IMG submission 71024) | Tabebuia heterophylla rhizosphere microbial communities from the University of Puerto Rico - S2T1R1 | ecosystem: Host-associated > Plants > Roots > Rhizosphere ... | reverse complement strand
CGAGGAGCCAGGGAGCTTCGCCAATGGTCGCCCAGGCGAATACAATGGCAAGCGCGTGGATCAGAAAAATATGGACCACGTAGTAAAAGAACGGCACGCGACCGAAAGTCGTGATCCAGTCGACGACAATTCCTCTTGCACGTTCAAACGCAGCCAGCAGCAGGAGCGCCGGCCCCAGCGTCATACCTAGATATAACAGCGACGGCGGATACTTCTCGCAATTGATGAACGATAACAGGGTCGCGAATGAGTGGCCTTGCACGGCCCAAGGCGCAGGATCGCCGTACAGATTGGTCGCGCGCAAGATCACAAATCCAGCGGTGACGGCACCTCCGAGAATGAATAGCCGTTGGACACGGGCCCCGCGCTCAATCGTAAAAAGGGGTCCGAGCGAATAGCCCGTTGCCATCACGCCGATCCACGGGATCAGCGGATAAAGCACGAACAATCTGAAATTCGCGCCCAGATCCAGGAGCCCGGGCTGATGCAACAGATTCCAGATCGGCGCGGCGGCTCCGAGCTGCTCGGCTTTGACGCCGTCCAGCGTGTTGTGGCCTGCAAGCATGACCATCCCGACCGTGGCGATGGCCCAACGCGGGAGGTGAATGAGCGCTGCGAGCACGATCATCGAAGCGCCGATGGCGAAGATGACTTGAAGGACAAGATGATCGAAATGAAAATTAAAGGACCAGCCGACGCGCACGAGGGTCACTTCGATAAGGACCAGCCAACAGCCGCGCGTGAAAAGGTAGCGGCTGACCTCGCCGGTTTGTCGGCCCGCGCCGTAGAGAAACGCGGATATGCCGGCCAACAATATGAAAGTTGGCGCGCAGAAATGCGTGATCCAGCGCGTTAGGAACAGTGCCGGGTCAGTGACGTCGCGCGGATTGAAACCACCCGCTGCAAAAAAGTCGCGCGTGTGGTCAAGCGCCATCACCATCATGACCAGGCCGCGCAGAAGGTCGATCGAGGCCAGGCGTGTCCGACCGACGACCTGTAGCGGCTTTACCTTTTCCGAGGGTGTCCCGGTCGACGGAAAGAGCGGCGGGCGCAAACCTTCCAACGCGAACTTCATGACAACTCCGTAGATTTGGCCCGAACGTAAATCCTCGTCGCCGATGGGGACCTGCGTACCGAATCCGCGCGCAAGCGCCGAGGCCGGGCTGAGATCCGAATCTCAGCGGTCGGCTTTTTCAGGAGGTGCGGTACTTATCCGCAGGGGTCTTCATATGCTTGATGGCGAGCTTTCCGCGAGCCTTAATTTCCTTGGAGATTCTCTGGAGATTTCCTGGCGAGCGCCAGCCTGGCTCATCACATCGGCAACAGGGTCTCGAGCTTTTCGCAGTTTGCATCGAGCGCCATGCCGCAAACCATGATTCCCTGGGGAGGCGGTTGTGCCGGAGTGGTGCCGATCACCTTGCCGGTGGTGACGTGCGCGTCAGACGGCGCGACGTTGGTGTGGATCGTACGGGCGACGGCAACGGTGGCAATCAGGGCTAGCGCGACCGCCGACAAAAATTTTGCATTTTTCGAGACCATTTGATCACCGGATCGTTCCATTAGTTCCACAACCGACATAACCCGATTTTTGCATTGCACAAGACACATGTTCCTCACATTAATTTGTAAGGCTTCTTAATCACTTAACGGAATAACGCAGCGCACAAATAATGATGAAAGGAGCGCGATGCGCGGATCAGGGAAATATTAGTAGACTTCGTCGCCCAGCACGGGCGCTCGTCCGAGTGTCCTGAAAAGCGTAACCCCAAGGATCTCATGCCCTTTTACATCTGCACCGCCTGCGGCACGCAGTACCCGGAGAGCGCGGGCCCACCCGAGCAGTGCGTCATCTGTGAGGAAGAGCGGCAGTACGTGCCGCCGCGGGGACAGACCTGGACCACGCTCGGCGAATTGTCGCAAAGCCACATGAACAGTTTCCATGAATACCAGACCGGCTTGATCGGTATCAGCGCCGGCTTTGCAATTGGTCAGCGTGCGCTCCTGGTCCGCACTGAAAACGGCAACATATTGTGGGATTGCGTTTCGACGCTCGATGCCGCGACGATCAGCATGATCAAAGGTCTTGGCGGCCTGAAAGCGATTGCAATCTCGCATCCGCATTTCTACACGACGATGAACGAATGGGCCGACGCATTCGGCTGTCCAATTCATCTCAACGCCGCAGACCGGGGGTGGATCATGCGCAAAGGCACGGCGGTGAAATTGTGGGATGGTGACACGCTCAAGCTGTGGGATGGCGTGACGCTGGTTCGCTGTGGTGGGCATTTCCCGGGGGGGACGGTGATGCATTGGGCCGGCGGGGCCGGCGGGCGAGGCATCGTTTGCGCGGGCGACATCCTGACTGTCGCCACCGATAGAAAGTGGCTGTCCTTCATGCGCAGCTATCCGAACTTCATCCCGCTGTCGGCGCGCGAGGTGGAGCACATTGGCAAGGCCCTGGCACCATTCAAGTTCGACCTCATTTATGGTCACTATTTCGATCGCGTGATCACCAAGGACGCCAAACAGGTCTTGGAGAAATCTGTTGCGCGTTACGTGGCCGCGATCAACGGCACGAGAGGTTATTGAGCGACGACTAAAAAAACGAAACCGGCCGCGCAAATGCCGGGTGGGGAAGCGGCAGTTTGCGCGGCCAGTTGAGTGCGCCCAAAATAGCGCGCAACATTACGCCACAAATCGAGCCTCTTGTTCGTTGATTGGATGGCGCTCGATTGCTGCCCAACATTCGCGATGGTCGGCCTCACGCGTGAATGCGAACTTAATTCAAAGATTGCAAATGGTGCTTATCCGGAACCGGATTGCGATTTCCCGCACAATACGCCGATAGCTACGCGATCACATGATTGCGATCCGGGTGCGAGGCGCCATACCGAATTGCCCGCGCGCCAACGGCCGCCGGTCATTGCTTAGAAATTTCGCAATAACAGCGAAAATTTCTACTTGCCGTCCTTTTCGCCCTTGCCGCCAAGTTGCTTCAGCTTCGCGAAGACGGCGCTGACATCGAGTTCGCCCGGCTTTTTATCGGGCTCCGCTTTGGCGGCAATTTCGGTTTCCTTGCGCGCGGTGGTCTCGGCTGCAGGCAGCAATGTTGCCCCGGTTTCCACAGGCGCAGGCTTCTCCTTATTGGCGCGCTGCACTTCGAAATCGAGATCGATCTGCGAAGCGAGGCCAAGTGTCACAGGGTCCATGGGCGTCAGATTCGCCGAATTCCAGTGCGTGCGATCCCGGATTGAGGCGATCGTCGATTTGGTGGTTCCCACCAGCCGCATGATTGCACTGTCCTTGAGCTCCGGATGGTTGCGCACCAGCCACAGAATGGCATTCGGCCGGTCCTGGCGGCGCGACACTGGCGTGTAGCGGGGGCCTTTCTTGCTGCGTTCCGACGTCGGAACAGAGACTTTCGGCTCAGTCAGCTTCAGACGGGCTTCGGGGTCTTTCTCCGCGTCAGCGATCTGCTCGCGCGTCAGTTGGCCGGTCAGAATGGGATCAAGGCCCTTGATCCCCTGTGCCGCATCTCCATCGGCGATCGCCTTCACCTCGAGTGGGTGCAACTTGCAGAACTCGGCGATCTGGTCGAACGACAGCGCGGTGTTGTCCAGCAGCCAGACGGCGGTCGCCTTCGGCATCAAGGGTGCTGCGGTCGCCATGGCAAAATCTCCTCTATGCTTCGCCCGCCTCGGGGCGAAGCTTTGGATCATCTATGATGATCGGAAAGTGGTCGGAATATAGGGGCAGCGACGGGGTCATGCAACCGGCACCTTGACATGCAGGGGCGGGGCGTCCCATGTCCATGCCGGAAATTCGCGCGAAATTTGCGCGCTTTCGAGGTCCAAAAATGGCATCAAGCCCGCCCAAACCACTCTTGAAGGTTCTGCTCTGTTCGCCGCGTGGCTTTTGCGCCGGCGTGGTGCGGGCCATTGAATCCGTAGAACGGGCTCTGGCGATCTACGGAGCGCCTGTCTACGTGCGCCATGAAATCGTGCATAACCGGTACGTCGTTGAAGGTCTTCGGGCCAAGGGCGCGATTTTTGTCGAGGAACTCAGCGAGGTTCCCGATGACCACGCGCCGGTGATTTTTTCCGCCCATGGCGTCGCGCGGGCGATTCCCGAGGAGGCCCGGCGACGAAAGCTGTTCACGATCGATGCGACTTGTCCGCTGGTGACCAAAGTGCATCGCGAGGCCGAAATCCACCATCGCCGCGGGCGTGAAATTGTGCTGATTGGGCACGCGGGCCATCCAGAAGTCGTCGGGACCATGGGGCAGTTGCCTCCCGGCAGCATTGCGCTGCTGGAGACGCTCGAGGATGTTCAAAATTTTACGCCGCGCGACGCCAACCGGCTGGCTTACGTGACGCAAACCACGCTGTCGATCGATGATACGGCAGCGATGGTCGATCTTTTAAAACAGCGCTTTCCGGACATTGCGGGTCCGCACAAGGAGGACATTTGCTACGCAACGACAAACCGCCAGGAGGCGGTGAAGCGCGTCGCGCCTGTCGTCGATGCCATGATCGTTGTCGGCGCGCCAAATTCATCGAACTCGCAGCGTCTCAAGGAAGTGGCGGTGAAGTCGGGCTGTGCTCGTGCGTTTCTTATGCAGTGCGCCGCCGATGTTAATTGGAGCGATTTCAAAGACGTGACTCGCCTCGGCATCACTGCCGGCGCCTCGGCGCCCGAAGTGCTGGTCGAGGAAATCATGGGGGCCTTCGCCGAACGTTACATGCTCAACATCGAGACCGTCACGGCGACGGAGGAGGGGGTGTTTTTTCCGTTGCCTCGTCCACTGCGACCCCACGAGGCGGCGGAGTGAGCCTATATGGCCGTCTACACCGACGTTTCGGCGGAAGATCTCACCCGCTTTCTGGCCGCTTATGACATCGGCGAACTGCTCGCCTACAAGGGCATCGCAGAGGGCGTCGAAAACTCGAATTTTCTGGTGCACACCGACACCGGCAATTTCATTCTTACTCTGTACGAAAAGCGGGTCGCTGAAGGCGATTTGCCGTTTTTCCTGGGCCTGATGGAGCATCTGGCGGATCGTGGCATCACCTGTCCGCAGCCGGTAAAGAACAAGCACGGTGGCCTCCTTGACAAGATCGCCGGACGGCCGGCCGCGATCGTCACGTTTCTCGACGGATTGTGGATCCGGCGGCCAAGTCCGAACCACTGCGCGGCTGTTGGCGAGGCACTGGCGCGGCTGCATCTCGCCGGGGCCGACTTCAGGCCGAAGCGGAAAAACGCGCTGTCGATCGAGAGTTGGCGGCCACTGTACGAACATGCGAAGGGCGGAGGCGACAGCGTAAGGCAGGGACTTTGCGCCGAGATAGCAACAGAACTCGAAGTGCTGGAGAAATCCTGGCCGCGACAGCTTCCGCAAGGCGTGATCCATGCCGATCTTTTTCCGGACAATGTGTTCTTCCTCGGAGACAAGCTATCCGGGCTGATTGATTTCTACTTTGCCTGCACCGACACGCTGGCCTACGACATCGCGATTTGCCTCAACGCTTGGTGCTTCGAAGCCGACCATTCTTACAACGTGACCAAGGGGCGCTCGCTGCTTAGCGCTTACGGCAAAGTTCGCGCACTCTCGGGGGCTGAGCGAGCCGCGCTTCCCGTGCTTGCGCGCGGCGCGGCCATGCGTTTCCTGCTGACACGGTTGGTCGATTGGCTGGCGGTGCCGGATGGCGCGTTCGTGCGTCCAAAAGATCCGCTGGAATATTACCGCAAGCTGCGCTTTCACCAGTCGGTCAAGACCGTCCAGGATTATGGACTAGGCGCATGACGCCGATGGAAGATCGGGGGCTGCGGAAAAAATGATGCGCAAGGGACCATTCGTGTGAGCGAGCAGCGCGTCACCATTCACACGGATGGCGCCTGCTCCGGCAATCCGGGTCCGGGCGGTTGGGGCGCGATCCTTACTTTCGGCGACCACGAAAAGGAACTCAAAGGCGGCGACCCCCATACGACGAACAATCGTATGGAACTGATGGCGGCGATTTCCGCTTTGGAGGCTCTTAAACGTCCCTGTGCAGTCGATCTGCATACGGACAGCGAGTATCTCAAGAACGGCATCACCGGATGGATTCATGGGTGGAAGAAAAACGGCTGGCGTACCGCAGACAAGAAGCCCGTTAAAAATGTCGACTTGTGGAAACGCCTCGACGAAGCGTTAGCGCATCACAGGGTGCACTGGCATTGGGTCAAAGGCCATGCCGGCCATGCCATGAACGAGCGGGCTGACGTGCTTGCGCGGGAAGGTCTTGTGGCGGCACGATCTGGCGCCCTCGGCGCCATGAAAACCAAATAGTCATTCCGGTGCGCCGGCCTGAGCCGGCGAACCCGGAATGCGGCTATCGTTTGAGCAGTTGCGTCTGGATTCCGGCCCTTGCACTTCGGCGGGCCGAACGGACAAAGTCACTACAGTTGCGCCAACAGCGCCTGGCCGCCCGAAATCTCGCATTTTCCGGGGGCATCCTCGATGTTGAGTTTTTTGACCACGCCATCCTCGACCAGCATCGAGTAGCGTTTCGAGCGCGTCCCGAGCCCATTGCCTGACCCGTCAAAAGCCATGTCGATCGCTTTGGCAAATTCTCCATTCCCGTCGGCGAGAAAATCGATCTTGCCGAGTGCGCCGGTCGATTTTTTCCAGGCTTCCATGACAAACACGTCATTGACGCCGGTCACCGCGATTGCGTGCACACCCTTGGCCTTGATGGCGTCGACGTTGTTCAGAAAACTTGGAATGTGCAGGTTATTGCAGGTCGGCGTAAAGGCGCCGGGCACCGCGAACAACGCCACTTTTCGGCCTTTGAAAACCTCGTCAGTGGTCTTCCAGACGGGGCCTTCGGTGCTCATGACGCGGAATTTGGCATCAGGCAATCGCTCGCCGACCTTGATAGGCATGGGTGTCCTCTCGCGTTGCGGAAATTCAGGTTTCTTGGCCCGGTAATTACGCCGTCGCCGCTGATTAGTCGAGACGACTCTTGACCTCGAATGCCCGTTCACCGGCGAGGACGGTGAAGGTCAAATCGATCTGGCCCGTAGGATCGGTCCCTGGTGGTGAGCCGTCCAATTCAAAGCTGAACTGAGCCCGTCCGGCTGGCGCCGGTTTGACAGGTTTCGGAATGGGCAAGGCCCATCGAGATGTTGGCCCCTCGACAAACAGCTCCACCGTTTGGCCGGCGGGGGCGGCAAGATCAACGGTAACGAGCGGCTTTGTCCCCGTATTGACGCGGCGCGCATTAAGCCCGGCCTGCGCGGCACTGACTTGCCTGGGCACGCGCCCTTCGGCCGTGCTCAATTCTGCATTGTGCGCGCTGTTGCCGGAGCCAAGCGTCAGTTCGGCGCGCCCCTCCACCGGAACGCAGACTTTCTCGCAGACCGCATAGTCGACCTTCAACCGCAGCTTAACAGGCTTGCCGGGCTGCTGGGGCGATACCGCGACCGGAAAGATGACCCTCTCTTTGTAACCAAGGGTTTGGCCCGTCTCGTCTTTAAACAGGTGCGGGGCGGGGTAGAGTACTGTCGCGGATTTCAGATTTTCCGAGTTCGAAAAATCGAATTGTGGCGGCACGCCGGAATCGCCGGGATAGCGCCAGTATGTCTTCCATCCCGGCTGCATCTTCATCTCGATGCCCGCACGCAGTGGCGCATCGGCATTCTTGTTGGTGCCGGCAATAATCCTGACCGCGGACCGGATGTCCTCGCTCCATGGTGATTCGTCGGCGGCATGGCCCGACGTTGCCGGAAAGGCGGCGATTCCCAAGGCGATTAGTGCCGTATGCAAGGTTGTGTGAATATCGGCCATTGCCGAGGCTCTAGTCGGTAACCGCATGCTGCGCCACTGAATTCATCGTGAGCAAGCGTTGAACACGATCCCGGCGGCAGGCCGCCACAATTATCTGGTCCAATATGACTGTGAAGGGGTTGAACTTTCAGCCGCAACGTTCGTTTGCAAAGGCCGGTCGTTCAGGTAACCTTTTGCCATGAAGATTTCTCGCAAGACGGTGCAGCAAGGCCACGGGCGAGGGTATCTCGACGGGCAAATGCTCATTGCCATGCCCGCGATGAACGACGAGCGATTTGCGCGGGCCTTGATCTACGTCTGCGCCCATTCCACCGAAGGTGCCATGGGCATTATCGTCAATCATCCGGCGGCCAATATTAAATTTCCCGACCTCCTGGTACAGCTTGAGGTCATCCCGGCCGCCGAGCGGATCCAGTTGCCGAACCGCGCCGGCGACGTGAAGGTTCTCAAGGGCGGCCCGGTCGAGACCGGGCGCGGCTTTGTGTTGCACTCGTCCGATTTCTTTATCGAGAATTCCACATTGCCCATCGACGAGGGCATCTGCCTGACGGCTACGCTCGATATTCTCAAGGCGATCGCGCGAGGGAAAGGACCGGCAAGCGCCATCCTTGCGCTTGGGTACGCTGGATGGGCGCCCGGACAACTCGAGCACGAGATCCAGCAAAATGGCTGGCTTCACTGCGCGGCCGATCCGGAATTGATTTTCGGTCAGGATACCGACACCAAGTATGAAAAGGCCTTGCGCAAGATCGGAATTGATCTGGGCATGCTGTCGAGCGAGGCCGGCCACGCGTGAAATTCGCGGCGCGGATTGTCATGGCCGGGCTTGTCCCGGCCATTTTGCATTGAAAACTATTACTCAGAAGCAATCTTGAGAGCGCGCAGTCGCGTCGGCTTGTCGATCAACAGATCGCGGGCACCTTCCGCGCTCATCGGCTCGCCAAAAGCGAAGCCCTGTGCGTATTCGCAACCAAGCTGGTAGAGCTCAACGGCATCGGAATCCGTCTCGGCGCCTTCAGCTACGACCTCCATGCCGAGATCATGCGCGAGTGCGATGATCGAGCGCAGGATCACAGGTCGCGTTCCGCGTGGCGTGGTCCGCACGAAAGACCGATCGATCTTGATCGTGTCAAAGGGGAAGCGCTGCAGGTAAGCAAGCGATGAATGACCAGTGCCGAAGTCGTCGAGCGAAAGGCCTGCGCCGAGCTCCTTGATTCGCGTCAGAATCTGCGCTGCGTGCTCCGGATTTTCCATCACCAGGGATTCGGTAATCTCGAGCTTGAGCGTGCCCCTGGCGAGCGCGGCGCGTCCTAATACGCCGCGCAAATCCTGGATCAAGTCGTGCCTCAGCAACTGCCGTGAGGACACATTGACACTGGCAAACACCGGCTCTCGCGCACGCGTTGCTGCCTGCCACTGGGCCAGGTGTCGCGCGGTATGGTCGAGAACGAAAAGACCAAGATCGACAATCAGCCCGATTTCTTCGGCAATCGAAATGAATTCCGCCGGCGATAGCCGCCCCAGCTTGGGATGATCCCAGCGCGCCAGCGCCTCGAAGCCTGCAATTGCGCGGTCTTCCAGCCTGACAATCGGCTGATAGAGCACCTTGATTTCCTCGCGCTCGATGGCGCGACGCAATTCGGATTCCATTGCCAGGCGATCGGTCTTGCGCGAACGCATTGCCGGCTTGAAGATTTCAATGCGATCCCCGCCAATGCGCTTTGCGTAATACATTGCGAGCTCGGCATCCTTGAGCACCTCTTCAGTGCGGTTTGTCTGGTTTTCGGCAAGAGCCAACCCAATGGAAGCCGTGAGAAAAATCTCGCGATCATTGAACGCAATTGGCGCGCGTAGGGTTCGCCGGATCGTTTCGGCGAACGCCACGATACGCGCCGGTTCACGTTCCGACAGGATGATCATCGCGAACAGGTCGCCGGTCAGCCGCGACAGCGTGTCCTGCGGCTTCAGCAGCCGTGAAAGACGCCGCGCGATCGTGAGCAGGATCGAATCTCCGACCGCGATGCCGACCGAATCGTTGACTTGCTTGAACCGGTCCAGATCGATCACCACGATCGACGGACGGATTTGCGGATCGGCCCGCGCAAAGCCGAGAGCCGCTTCGAGGCGATCTATGAACAGCTCGCGGTTGGGCAGGCCGGTGAGGTTGTCGTGAACGGCATCAAAAAGCAGCCGTTCCTCGGCATTCTTGAAGTCCGTCACGTCTGAGAGTGTACCGACGAGCCTCACGACTTCTCCGTCTGAGCCGACAACCGGACGCGCCTTAAGGGCGAACCAGAGAAAATTTCCGTCGGCAGTGCGCAGCCTGAAGTCCTGTGTGAGCCGGCCGCGGCGCTGTTCGACCACGCCATCAAGCGCGGCCCGGAAGCGATCGCGGTCAAGCGGATGCAAGACTTCGAGCCAGATCGCCGCCGGCCCTTCGAGCGATCCTCGCTTCAGGCCGAGCATGTGCTCGGTCTCCGGGCTGGTAAACACCTTGTCTGCGGATACGTCCCAGTCCCAGATCAGGTCACCGGCGCCGGTAAGCGCAAGTGCGCGGCGTTCCACGTCTGAAACGATGCCATGCGTAATGCCGCCCGCAAATGCATGCTGCATGACCGTGAATCCGATCAGCATCACGATCAGCACCAGGCCGCCGAGCAAAGCGGGACCTACGATGTCGTTGGTAACGGAGCCCGCCACCGTCATGCCGGCCGCGATCACCCAGACCACCAGCAGGAACCAGGTCGGGATCAAGAGCACCGCGCGGTCGAAACCATGCGTCGAGAGATAGACGATCAGCGCAAAGCCGGCAAAGGCGATCAGGACCAGCGAGATGCGCGCGATGCCGGAGGCGACCGCGGGGTCGAACAGCGCCAGCGCCACCAGCGAACCGAGGAAGGCGAGCCAGCCGACGGTAATGTGGGAATAGCGCACATGCCAGCGGCTGAGATTGAGATAGGCGAACAGGAACACGAGCAGCGTCGCCGCCAGGATCGCTTCGCCCGCCGCGCGCCAGACGCGCTCGGCGTTGTTCGACATATCGAGCACCTTGCCCCAGAAGCCGAAGTCGACGCCGATATAGACCAGCACCGCCCAGGCGAGCGCGGCGGCGGCCGGGAACATGATGCTGCCCTTCACCACGAACAGGATGGTCAGCACCAGCGCCAGAAGGCCGGAGATGCCGATCACGATGCCCTGGTAGAGCGTGAACGAGTTGACCTTGTCCTTGTAGGCGTCGGGTTCCCACAGATAGAGCTGCGGCAGTTTATCGGTGCGCAGTTCCGCGACGAATGTGACCACGGCGCCGGGATCGAGCGTGATGCGGAAGATGTCGGCGGTCGCGCTTTCCTGACGCTCGGGACGATCGCCGACCGATGGCGTAATGGTCGCAACGCGCGACAGGCCGAGGTCGGGCCACAACAGGCCTGACGAGACGATGCGATAGTGCGGGGCGACGATCAGGCGGTCGAGCTGGTCGTCGGTGTTGTTGGCAAGCGCGAACACCACCCAGTTCTGTCCACCCTCGCGGGCGCGGACTTCGATGCGGCGGACGATGCCGTCGGTTCCCGGCGCCGTCGAAACCTGGATGCGGTCGGTTTCGCTGCGCTGATGATCGAGCACCGCGGTCAGATCGATCGCAGGCGCGTCACCGCGGACGCTGACAGCGTCAATGGCGTGCGCTGCCGGCGCCGCCGCAACAATCATGAGGCCCAGCGCAAGCAGCACCAGGCACCTGATCAGACGCAATGTCAGTACTCCGCGACCAACGATTCTCCCGGCCCAGCGAACGGGTCGGCGTTGCCGCGATAAATGACATGAAAGCAAAGCGAATCAAAGGGTTTCCGCCTTCGCTCCGCTCGCGATTGGCTAAACCGCCAACACAATTTTGCCAATATGTGCGCTGGTCTCCATCCGCCGGTGCGCGTCGGCGGCTTTTTCGAGCGGGAATGAGCTGTCCATCAGCGGTTTTACGCGTCCTTCGCGCAAAAGTGGCATCACCTTCGCCTCAATCGCCGCCACCATTGCCGCCTTATCCGCATTAGTACGGGGGCGCAGCGTGGAGCCGGTATGGGTCAGCCGCTTCACCATTACCTTGGCAATGTTGACGCTGACCTTGGGTCCGCTCAGCGTTGCGATCTGCACGATACGGCCATCGACCGCGGCGGCGTCGTAATTGCGGTCGACATATTCGCCGGCAACCATGTCGAGGATCAGGTTCGCGCCCACATTGTTGGTCTCCGCCTTGACCACGGCGACGAAGTCCTCGGTCTTGTAGTTGATGGCGCGGTCGGCACCGAGTTTCAGGCAGGCGTCGATCTTGTCCTGCGATCCGACGGTCACGATCACCTTGGAACCGAATGCTTTCGCAAGCTGGATCGCCATGGTGCCGATGCCGGATGAGCCGCCGTGGATCAGGAGCGTTTCGCCGGGCTTCAGTGCGCCGCGCTCGAACACATTGTGCCAGACGGTCATCAGCGTTTCCGGGATCGCGCCGGCTTCCTCGATCGAGAGCGATGGCGGCACCGTCATCGCCTGCGCGTCTTGCGCGATGCAATATTGGGCATATCCGCCGCCTGCCACCAGCGACATCACCTTGTCGCCGAGCTTGTGCTTGGTGGCGCCTGCGCCAAGCGCGACCACTTCGCCCGCGATTTCAAGGCCGGGCAGGTCGCTGGCGCCGGGCGGCGGCGGGTAGGCGCCGGAGCGCTGCGCGACGTCGGGACGGTTGACGCCGGCGGCCATCACCTTGACCAGGATTTCGCCCGGACCGGGGTTCGGCACCGGGCGGGTTTCGGGCAACAGCACTTCCGGGCCGCCGGGCTTGCTGATGCCGATGACGGTCATTTGCGCGGGCAGCTCTGACATGGTTCGTCCTTGGTCTGTGATGAGGATTGGCGGATGGCATATCGCCTTTTCCGCCGAAGTGAAACGCCATTAAGCGCCGAACCGCGCCGCCAGATGGCTTGCTCTCTCAGCCGTGATTTTTTCAACCAGCGGACCGAGCCGGGCGACCGGCGTGCCGGCGCCGCCGTAGAGCAGGGCGGCGACTGGGCCACTGGGCCAGCGCGGGATGGCGTCATCGCGGCCGAACGCGCGCAGCAAGCGCTCGGACAAATCGGGAATGATGCTCCACGCCAGCACCGCGCAGATGCTCACCAGATTGAGCCCAGTGCGCGTCACCACCGCCGCCCGATCAGGATCGGACTTGATCGCGGTCCACGGCGCGGCGTGCTGCAGATAGGCATTCGCGGCGTCCCAGATCGCGCGGGTTGTGGCGGCCGCGGCCCGAAATTCCAGCGCCTCGTGATGGCGGCGGAGCGCTGCGATGCGTCGCTCCAGATCGTTGGCCAGCGCTCGCTCGGCGTCGTCAGGCGTGCCGCCCGCGGGGATGCGGCCGTCGAACGCGTGATGGGCGAAGCTGATGATGCGATTGGCGAGATTGCCGAAGATGTCGGCAAGGTCCTTGTTCACGTCGGCGACGAATTTGGCGACGCTGAAATCGGTATCGGCGCTCTCCGGCGCGTTGGCGATCAGCCACCAGCGCCAGAGATCCGCGGGCAATTCCTCCAGCGCCTGGTCGGTGAAGATGCCGCGATTGCGGCTGGTGGAGAATTTGCCGCCTTCGTAAGTGAGCCAGTGAAATCCCTTGACCACATCGACGGTTGTCCATGGCTCGCCGGAGCCGATCAAGGTCGCCGGAAAGCTGACCGTGTGAAACGGGATGTTGTCCTTGCCGAGAAACTGGATGTAGCTGACGTCATCGACGTTCCACCACCATCGGCGCCAGTCGCGGCCCGCATCGGCGGCGGCCCATTCCTGCGTCGCCGCGATGTAGCCGATCGGCGCATCGAACCAGACGTAGAACACCTTGCCATCGAAGTCTTCGCGCGGAACCGGGATGCCCCAGGCGAGATCGCGCGTGATGCAGCGATCGCGCAAGTCGACGGTGAGCCAGCTCCTTGCGGTCGACACCACGAAGGGCGGCCAGCCGCTGCGTCCGTCGATCCAGTCGCTCAGTTTGTCGACGAGAAGCGACTGGCGCAGGAACAGATGACGGCTGTTCTTGATCTCGAGCGCGCGGTCGCCCGACAGTGCGGAGCGCGGCTCGATCAGCTCGGGCGGATCGAGCAGCGTGCCGCAAGAGTCGCACTGATCGCCGCGCGCGGATTTGTCGCCGCAATGCGGGCAGGTGCCGAGCACGTAGCGGTCGGGCAGGAAACGTCGGTCGACGGGCGACCAGATCTGCTTCAGCTCACGTTCTTCGATCAGACCGGCCTCGTCGAGCTTGCGATAGAAGTGCTGCGTCAGTGCCCGGTTCTGCGGCGCACTGGTCCTTCCGAAATGATCGAAGGACAGTCCAAAGCGGCGATAGATATCGGCCTGGATGGCGTGCTGCGCGTCGCAGAAGGTCCGGACGTCCTGGTCAGCCTTGATGGCGCCGAGTTCGGCGGGCGTGCCGTGCTCGTCGGTGGCGCAGATAAAGAGCACCTCGTCGCCGATCTGCCGTCTGAAGCGTGCATGGACATCGGCCGGAAGAAGCGAGCCGACGAGATTGCCGAGGTGCTTTACGCCGTTCACATATGGGAGTGCACTGGTAATGAGAATCTTTGACATTGGAGCGATCTTTCGCGCATGAGGATGCCGAACCCGGAAAATCAAAAAGCCCTCCCGCGTGACCGGAAGGGCTTGGATTCGGCATGCCTTGGCGCAAAAAAATGCGCGCGCTATCCCGTCCGGTCAGACTCCTTGCGGTCGGGCCGGGGCATTCGCGTCAGATGTTGCACGCACACGAAAGTCACTGCAAAATTCTCCTTGCGCCAACACAGATATCACCTCGCGGCTGAAAACGCCAGATCGGCGGGCGCCGGGACGTGATTGCCGGGAGGACACCATGCCGATTGAGGACGACGACAAGCCACGGAAGAAGATCACCCACGAGATCGGCCAGGATCTGTCGCTGCTGTCGGTCGAGGAATTGACCGAGCGCATCGCGCTGATGAATTCGGAAATCGAAAGGTTGCAACAGGCCGTCACCAAAAAGCGCGCGTCTAAGGATGCCGCAAACAGCTTCTTCAAGTCGTGATCGCGCCGGGCGCAGATCTGTAGCCCGGATGGAGCGCAGCGAAATCCGGGAACGCTCGATCGGGTTGCGCTGGCCCCGGATTTCGCGGAGCCTGTCATCGGGCGCGCATTTCGCGCGACCCGTTGGCTCCATCCGGGCTACAAGAAGGCCAATCGAAAAACTCGGCCACTGGCCGACATGGCAAATAATCCCTAAAGAAAATCGCTCATTTACGAACAATTAAGCTTTCTCGATTATGACTGGCATTGTCCTCGTTTGGACACCGAGTGGCTCCTGTCCACTCTGTTTGACGCCTCCCTGTTATCAACTTCAAAAGCCGCCGGAAACGGCGGCTCTTTTTTGTGTTCAGCACGGCTATTTTGTGCCCCCATGAGCTGGAAACCATAAATTTGGTTGCCGCTGGACTCTCGCCCGCACAAGCGCAATGATTTGTTCATCATAAGCCGGTGGTTCACAGCCGGTGGGGCAAATAGTGGCGTGAGGGCGTTAACCATGGCGGACCGTTCGCAAAGCGAATCCGCGCTCGTTCTGTTCAGCGAGCGACTTACCAATTCAGCGGCGTTCGGAGTTCTGTTCAGGGAAGGCATGGATCTGGTCGAGGAAACCGCTGCCTATCTCGACGGCGAGGGCCGCACCGACGCCAAGGCGCTCGAACGTTCCGTCAGCCTTACTTACGCAACCGAAAGCATGCGCCTCACCACCCGCCTGATGCAGCTTGCGTCCTGGCTGCTGCTGCACCGCGCGGTCAAGGAAGGCGAGATGACGCTGAGCCAGGCCAACCGGGAAAAGACCAAGGTCAAGCTCACCGCCGCCGATCCCGGCCCTGAGGACATGATCGCAAAGCTGCCGCAGCAATTGCAGGATCTGATTGCGCGCTCGATGAGCCTGCAGGCGAAAGTGCGCCGGCTCGACACCACGATCCACGCACCATCAGCCGAACGCGCGCCGATCGGCAATCCGCTGGTGCCGCAGCTCAACCGGCTGAAGGCGGCGTTCGAGCAGTAATTCTCACGCAATCATTCCACGCGGCTCTTCGACGATGTCTCGTCGAAGAAGGCGCGTGTGCGCGCGGTGGCACCTGGTCCTGGCGAAAACCGTATGGCCTGCGCGTCAAGATCGCCTCTGACACCCTGTAACCTGACCGGCTTGACCGGACGTCCCTGTGCGTCGGTGACGATCACCGGCGGCTTGTTGCCGGACGCCCACCGGTCGCCCCATTGCATCAGCGCAACCATCGCGGGCAAAAATCCGGAACCCTTGTCGGTCAGGCGATAGAGCGGACGCTTGTCCGTTCCGCCACGCGCCAGGATGCCGTCGGCGCAGAGCTGGTCCAGTCGCGTGGCTAAAATGTTCTTGGCGATGCCGAGGCTTCGCTGGAAGTCGCCGAAGCGCCGAACGCCGAGAAAGGCATCGCGCACGATCAAAAGCGTCCACCAGTCGCCGACGATGTCGAGCGAGCGGGCCAGGGAGCAGTTCAATTCCGAAAGGTCTGTCTTGCCAGGCATGGTTGCAGAGTGAAACCGTTTGAGTTATGGTTTCACCCTGCAACCAATTGCAGGGCCCTGCAACAGGAGATTGGACATGAGCTCCGCCAATCCAGCGATCGATCTCGGCATCACGGACAGCGGCCGGGGGGCGCCTGCGTTTGTCGTGGGCGGTGCGGCGCTTGCGCTGGGCTCGCTCGGTGTGGTCGCGACCAGCGTGCTCTATGCGCTTTCGCCGCCGGCCGCCGCCTTGCCGGCCTATCCGCTTGATCAGGCGCTCGCCGGCGCGCGCCGGCGCGACGACGTTGTTCGCCGCCGGCACGGTCGGGATTTTCTCCGACATCGTCATGGCCGTTGGAACGCTTCTGGTTGCGTTTGAACTGGTTCTTCGGCACCGCGCGCTTGCGGCCGCCGGCTGGATCGCGATGCTCCTGAGCATCATCGTCTTCACGCTGGTCGATGCGATGGGCGGCTATGTCTTGGCGTCGCTCGCCGCCATATCGGATGGTGCCGGCGCGTTCGCCGGCTTCAAGCGCCTGTTCGACGCGTTGTTCTTGTTGGGAACGGTAGCGTTCAGTGGCGGGGCCATCGTGGCGCTCGCCGCTGAACTGTCCGGCCCCGCCCCGTTCGTGGGCAGGCCGCTTGCCATTGGCGGGATATTGGTCGGCCTGACAGGTCTGCTGACATCCGCGGCCTGCTTCATCGGCCTGCCGTTCGGGCAGGGCACCGGGATCAGCGTCGCCCTGGGCGCGGCCGTGTTTGCCGCCATTGGCTTGCAACTCGCACGGACAGCGCCATAGTGACGGTGCCAAACAAAAAACGCCCCGGCTTGACCGGGGCGTTTTGTATTTCTGGGCAGGAGGGGGCGGTCCGAAACCCCTCAGTCCTTTTTAAGAAAGCCCGAAAACTTCTTCTGGAAGCGCGACACTCGGCCGCCACGGTCGAGGATCTGCTGCGAGCCGCCGGTCCAGGCCGGGTGCGACTTGGGGTCGATATCGAGGTTCAGCTTGTCGCCTTCCTTGCCCCAGGTGGAGCGGGTCTGGTACTCGGTCCCGTCGGTCATCACGACCGTAATCGTATGATAATTCGGATGAATTTCGGCTTTCATGGCATATCCTTCGGCGCGCCGGCGCCCGTCTCAAATGTCAGGGGATACGGGATTTGGCGGCTCTATAACGTAATGCGGCCGCCAAAACAAGCTAGGTATAGGCCCTGATTGGGGATCTCCCGGATTTGCCAGAGGGGGCCGCGGGGCCTATCTGGGGACGGAAAAACGGGTCGGATTTTCATGAGCGCAGTGGAACAGATTGAAGCCCCCCGCGGCACGCCGCCGCGTGACGCCTTGCTCGAGGAAGAGGCCTTCATCGAGACCCAGTTGACGCAGTCGCCGGCCAAGACCGGGGCCAGGCTGCGGCCGCTGCTGGCGCTGGCGCCTTATGTGGCCCGCTACCGTGGACGCGCGCTGCTCGCCTTCATCTCGTTGACGATTGCGGCGATCACCACCCTGGTCGTGCCGGTCGCGGTCAGGCGCATGATCGATTTCGGCTTCAGCCCCGAAGGCATCGCCCTGATCAACAGCTATTTCAGCGTCATGATCGCGGTCGTGGCCGTGCTCGCCGCGGCCAGCGCGTCCCGCTTCTACCTCGTGATGACGATCGGCGAGCGCATCGTCGCCGACCTCAGGCGGGACGTGTTCGCGCACCTGGTCTCGCTGTCGCCGGCCTTCTTCGATTCCGCGCGCTCGGGCGAACTGGTGTCGCGGCTGACGGCCGATACGACGCAAATCAAATCCGCGGTCGGCGCCTCGGTGTCGATCGCGCTGCGCAACATGATGCTGTTCATCGGCGCCGCCACCATGATGGTGATCACGAGCCCGAAGCTTTCCGGCTTCGTGCTGCTGGCGATCCCTGTCATCGTGATCCCGCTGGTCGCGTTCGGGCGCTGGGTGCGGCGGCTGTCGCGCAACGCCCAGGATACGCTGGCGGACGCCAGCGCCTACGCTTCCGAACTGGTCGGCGCGATCAGGACGGTGCAGGCCTATACCAGCGAACGGATGGCAACCAGCCGCTTCGGCGGCGACGTCGAAGCGGCCTATGAGGCCGCGCGGAGCTCGACGCGGGCGCGCGCGGTGTTGACGCTGATCATCATCTTCATCGTGTTCTCCAGCGTGGTGGCGATCCTCTGGGTCGGTTCGCACGACGTGCTGACCGGGCAGATCACGCCGGGCCGGCTCGGCCAGTTCGTGCTCTATGCGGCCTTTGCGGCAACCGGTCTCGGCCAGCTCAGCGAGGTCTGGGGCGAGGTCTCGGCCGCCTCAGGCGCCGCCGAACGGCTGTTCGAGATCCTTCGGGTCAAATCGCAGATCACCGCGCCGCCGCAGCCGGTCGCGCTGCCGCAGCCGGCGCGCGGCGATGTCGGGTTCGACAATGTCAGCTTCGCCTATCCGGCGCGGCCGGACGTGCTCGCAATCGACAACGTTTCGCTTGCGGTCAAGGCCGGTGAGAAGGTCGCGATCGTCGGCCCCTCGGGGGCGGGCAAGAGCACGCTGTTTCACCTGCTGTTGCGCTTTTACGATCCCGCCAAGGGCACGATTTCGCTCGACGGCGTGCCGGTCAAATCCGCCGATCCGGTTGACGTGCGGTCGCGCATCGCGCTGGTGCCGCAGGACTCGGTGGTGTTCGCGGCTTCCGCGCGTGAAAACATCCGCTTCGGCAGGCCGGATGCAAGCGATGCCGAGGTCGAGCGCGCGGCCGATCTCGCGCATGCCAGCGAATTCCTGCGCCGGCTGCCCGGCGGCTTCGAGGCGCAGCTCGGCGAGCGCGGCGTGACGCTTTCCGGCGGCCAGCGCCAGCGCATCGCGATCGCGCGCGCGATCCTGCGCGATGCGCCGCTGCTGCTGCTCGATGAAGCGACCTCGGCGCTCGATGCGGAGAGTGAGACGCTGGTGCAGACCGCGCTGGAAGAACTGATGCGCCACCGCACTACGCTCGTCATCGCCCATCGCCTTGCCACCGTGCTGTCCTGCGACCGCATCATGGTGATGGACCAGGGCCGGATCGTCGAACAGGGCACGCATGCGGAGCTGGTTGCAGCCAACGGGCTCTACGCGCGATTGGCGCGACTGCAATTCGAGGGCGTTTAGCCGATTGGCGGGAACCTAAAGTGCCACTTCGTTGTTGCTAGGCCATGCTTCTTGCCCGGCCAGCTCAACAGGAGAGACGGTTATGCCCTTTCGCCGCGGTGGTTTTGCCCTGACGCCTCCCTCGGTTGTTATCTTCCTGATTTCGTTCATTCTTGCGGTTTGCGCGCTGCTCGTTCGCTACGCGCATGTGTCGATGCCGATCATTACTCCAGCGCACGTGTTCGATGTGCTGGCGATCGCCTATGTCGTGCTGACGGCAGGGGTTTTGATCCGCGGCGTGTAGCCCAAGCCAACCAGCGCCGAGGATCGTAGGATGGGTGGAGCGAAGCGATACCCATCGTTCCGCCGTGGACGCATGATGGGTTTCGCTGAGCCTGTCATCGGGCGCGCATTCGCGCGACCCGTTGGCTCTACTCATCCTACGAGCTAATTTAGCGATCCTCGCGGCATTTCGGCGAGAGCGTCGGCACGTTGGGCCACAGCCAATTCTTCCAGCTGCCGCCCTCGTCGACACAGGCGGCAGTCGAGGTGGGGCGCGCGGTCTCGGCCGCAAATTGGCGATCCACATAAGCTGTCGACAGGAAGCCGGCGACGATCACCACCAAAAACGTCGCCGAACCCTTGGCAAATTCTGCCCGTGTCATGTGATCGTCTCCGCGGTTGGCTTGCAATCGCCGAACTGGCTAGAGGTTCCCGGCCGTCAAGGCCGTGACGGATGTCACGCTCGCCATGCCATTTTCAGTACCGGACGGCCCGACGTCGGGTTCACGTCCTCGCCGGCATGCGCAAAGCCGTTGCGTTCGTAGAAGCGGATGGCGCGGGTGTTGTCCTTGTTGACCTTGAGCGTGACGCCATCGGGCGACAGGCGCTTGGCTTCGTCGACCAGTGCGGTGGCAAGCGCCGAGCCCCAGTGATCCGGGCTGACCACAAGCTGGTCGAGATAGCCTTTCCCGTCGATGGTCACGAACCCGATCAGGCTCCCGGCCTGCTCGGCGACGACGATCTGGGCGTTCGGCACCAGCTCGTTACGCCAGCGCCCGCGCCACCACGGCACGCGTGCGGTGAAATCGATCGACGGGTAGGCCTGCTGCCATGTCAGCCGCCACAGCTCGATTGCCGCGTCCTCGTCCTCGGCGCGATACGGGCGGAGCGTGAAATCGGCGGCCATCGCGCAGCGACTTTTTTATTGGGCATGATCTGGTCCGAAAACCGGTGCCCACTTTTCGGGATCATGCCCTACCGTTCTGTCAGCTTCAGCTCGATACGGCGGTTGCGCTTGTAGGCTTCTTCGGTGGGGGCGCTGTCGAGCGGCTGGAATTCGGCAAAGCCGGCGGCGACCAGCCGCTGCGCGGGCACGCCGAGCGAGACCAGATACTGCACCACCGAGATGGCGCGCGCCGAGGACAATTCCCAGTTCGACTTGAACAGCGGCGAGTTGATCGGCCGCATGTCGGTGTGGCCGTCGACCCGCAGCACCCAGGCGATTTCGCTCGGAATCTGCTTGTCCAGATCCATCAGCGCGGTGGCGAGCTTGTCGAGTTCGGCGCGACCCTCGGGCAGCAACAGCGCCTGGCCGCTATCGAAGAAAACTTCCGACTGAAAGACAAAACGGTCGCCGACGATGCGGATGTCGGGGCGATTGCCCAGGATGGCGCGCAGGCGGCCGAAGAATTCCGAACGGTAGCGCGACAATTCCTGCACGCGCTGCGCCAGCGCGACGTTCAGGCGCTGGCCGAGATCGGCGATCCTCCCCTGCGATTCCTTGTCGCGCTTTTCGGAAGCCTCCAGCGCTTCCTCGAGCGCGGCGAGCTGGCGGCGCAGCGCGCTGATCTGCTGGTTCAGCACCTCGATCTGGGCGAGCGCACGCGAGCTCACCGTCTTTTCGGATTCCAGCGCCTTGGTGAGCTCATTGGCGCGGCCCTGGGCGTCGCCGCCGGCGCCGGCCAGCCCTTCGTAAAGTCCCTTGACGCGGTCGCGCTCACTTTCCGCGGCGGCGAGCCCGGCGCGCAGTTGCGAGACCTGGTCGTCGAGCGAGAGCTTGCCGAGCTTTTCCAGCGACAAGAGGTCGTTGAGCTGGGCGATCTTGGCATTGAGCTGCTCCAGCGCCTTGTCCTTGCCGGTGACCTCCTGCGACAGGAAGAACTGCACCACCAGGAACACCGACAGCAGGAACACGATCGACAGCACCAGCGTCGACAGCGCGTCGACAAAGCCAGGCCAGTAGTTGAAACCGGATTCGCTGCGGCGGGCACGGGCGAGGGCCATTTATCGTCTCCAGTATCGTGTCCCGGACGCGGCGCAGCACGCCAGTGATGCGACGCAGAGCCGGGACCTGTCACGCATT
>Ga0081540_1001288_pt1 | contig 21894 bp, 13 predicted proteins | sample TabmetS2T1R1_FD_71024 | JGI IMG/M metagenome (GOLD analysis project Ga0081540, IMG submission 71024) | Tabebuia heterophylla rhizosphere microbial communities from the University of Puerto Rico - S2T1R1 | ecosystem: Host-associated > Plants > Roots > Rhizosphere ... | reverse complement strand
ATTCCGCGCCTACAGCGCTCAAAATCATAGCCGCACCCTGGGGCGTTGCCCCAGGCTATTGCATTTCGCGCTTTTGGCGCTCTAAGAATCAGATCGTCCAAAAGGATCGGCAGTTGAGTCAGGTATGTTATTGCCCAAATTAAGACACTACCCTTCGTCCAACAGCTTTTTCAGGCGCACAATCTCGCGTTCGCAGCGCGGGGTCTGACATTCACTGACAAGCTTTTCATATTCTTCAAGTCTACGGGTTGCTTCTGCTCGCTGTCCGGATTGAATGAGCGCCTCGACGTGCAACGGTCCCAACCACAGTCGACTGATGCGTGACTTCGTCCCCAGCATCCCCAGAATCTCTTCGCACAAACGGAGCGCTTCATCCAGCTCGCCGTGCCGGAAGTGAACATGCGCCAGACAGCGTCGTCCCTCGGTGCGCGAATAGAGCAGACCGAGCGATTCGCCGTTTTGATAATTCTCACGCGCGGTTGTGAATGCTTCAGCGAAGCGACCGGTGTCTGCCAGCAGCATCGCCAAATTGCCTTTTAGTAACCCCAGCAGCCGCTGTTCGCCAATCGCCTCCGCCAGCGCCATTCCCTCTCGCAATTCGTGTTCGGCAGAATTCAAGTCGCCGGCAGCCAGGTAGGACAGTGAAGTGACGAGATAGGTCCAACCGTGTCGTTCGCGCGAATGCAGCCGCCCAACTATTTCGCGCTCACACCCGGCATACTCGAGCGCTTTCTCCCAATCGCCTGCGTTCATGAAGTTCTCACCGAGAAATTCATAACCGAGCGCCTGCGCCAGCGGCACTTCATGTTTTTTCCCGTACTCCACCGCACGCCAGGCCCACACGTTGCCATCCCAAAACCGTCCCAGATGTTGGTAGGCGCCGGCCAGGAACCCGAGCATGGTTGAGAGACTCGCCACCCCGAACGGCGTGATTTCGTTTTCAACTGCAGGTGTGGCCAACTCCACGGCGCGCTGCAACAACTCGATCGCTTCGTGATGCTGACCGGCCAGATGATGGAAGCGACCCTCAATCGCCAAAGCATTCGCCGTTTCCAGCGGGTCGATTACCGGATCAAGCACCAGCAACGCCTCACGAACGTAGTCGAGGCCGCGCTGGTCGCCATTTGTAACCAGCGAACTCGCCGCCTGACACTGAATACGCGCACGCTCGCGCGGATCTTTGGCGAAGGTCAACGCGCGATCGAAATGTGCGGTGGCCCGCAGCGTGTCACCCGAAGCGAGCGCGGCATTGCCGGTCGCCTCTTCAATAGTTAACTGCTCGTTCGTCAAACCAAGAGACTCGGCACATTCAAGGGCGCGACTGTAAGCAGCGATCGCTTCGTCGTAAGCAAATATCCGTTCAGCTTCGGCAGCTGCCTGCTTCGCATACTTCAGTCCGCGTTCGTACTCGCCCGCGTGAATGAAATGATGGGCCAGGGTTTCAACTGCCACCGGCGCTTTTTCGCGATGTTGCTCGAGTCCTTCAGCGGTGCGCAAATGCAAACGACGACGACGAATTGGGTTCAACTCCTCGTAAAGTACCTCGCGAATCTTGTCGTGAGTAAAAGCAAATGCGGTATCGCCGGCGGCGGCGAGCACCTCGTGCCTGGTCTTCTCGATCAACGACGCAAAGTGCTGTTCCGGGTCGCACGCCAGAATACGGATCAGCCGCGCGGCGTCGGCGCGGACCAGATCGAACAGATAGGGCGAGAACTCGATGATGCCGAGCAGAATGGCCCTGGCGAACGGGCGGTCCAGCCACTGGCCGATGGCAGCCGACTGCTCCGGTTCCAGCTCGGCGAGCCAGTCTCCCAGGCGCTGTTCGGCATTGCTTGCGGTGGCGATATGCGGCGCGCTGACGAACCGCGCGGCCAAGGCGGATGAAATCATGCCACCTTCTGTGGCACATCCGGCGTTTGGGCCGCAAGCCTGTCCCCGCGCTCGGAACGCGCGGGAATTACCAGCGTAGCGGTCAGGCCGGGATGTGAATCGCCAAGCCTGAGTTCACCGCCGTGCAACGTCGCCACGGCGGATGCCAGGCTGAGGCCGAGGCCGGAACCCGGCAGTGTCCGGCTGGCTTCAAGCCGCACGAACCGTTCTACCGCATGCTTGCGATCGGCTTCGGGAATTCCAGGCCCGTGATCGCTGACGCTGAGCAGCACGGCATCGCCCTCGCGCCGCGCCTCGATCAGGATCTCCCTGGCGCGTGCGGCGACGGCAGGGTCCAGCGGCTGTACCACAGACGACGGCTTGCCGTATTTGATCGCGTTCTCGACCAGATTGGCGAGCGCCTGGCCGATCAGTTCACGGTTGCCATGCAGCCGCGCGCTCTCGGTCGTCACCCGCAGGGTCATGCCGTCGTCTTCGGCCAGCGGCTCGTATAGTTCGTGGATGCTCATGGCGACGTCAGCCGCGTCGAAATCGTCCATGTTGCCGCGCGCCTGCCCGGACTCGGCGCGCGCGATCATCAACAGCGCGTTGAAGGTGCGGATCAGGCCGTCGGATTCCTCGATGGTCCGTTCCAGCGCAGCGCGATATTCGGTCTCGCTGCCGGAACTCGCCAGCGCCTCCTCGGCGCGGTTGCGCATGCGTGTCAGCGGCGTCTTCAGGTCGTGGGCGATGTTGTCGGAGACTTCCTTCAGCCCCGTCATCAGCGCTTCGATGCGCTCCAGCATGGCGTTGAGGTTTTCCGCCAGGCGATCTAGCTCGTCTCCACTGCGCCCAACCGGTAGTCTCCCGGAAAGGTCGCCGGCCATGATGCGCCGTGTGGTGCCCGTCATGGCATCGATCCGCTGCAGCACCCGCCGCGCCACGAAGATGCCGCCGGCGATGCCGAGCACGATGACGACCAGCAGCGACCATTGCGCGGCATTGGCGACGATGCCGAACAGCCGGCGTCGTTCGTCCAGGTCGCGGCCGACCAAAAGGCGGAAACCGTTGGTGAGTTCGGTGACGCGCCCCAGCGGGCGATGCTCCGCCGTGTCCTGCTCGTCGAGCCGGCGATAGCCGGTTTCCGACCAGCCGGTCGAGGCCAGCACGCCCGGCGCCAGCGCACCGACATTGCCGCGGATCGCTTTTCCCTCAGGCGTGGTGACGAGATAGAGATTGGCGCCCGGCCGCAGCGCCCGGTTCTCGAGCGAGAGGACCAGTATGCGCAAGCCGCGGCGCGTGTAGATGTCGACGAGTTCGGCGGTTTCGACGTTCACGGTGGCGGTGATCTGCTCGTTGATCAGCCGTCGCGTATTCCAGGCGAAATAGCCGAGCAGCGACGCCGCAAACAGCGCAAACAGGAACAGATAGACCAGCGTCAGCCGGAACGCCGTGGTGCGGATCAGCTTACCGAAGGCCGTCACGGATCATGTATCCAATCTGAGCACTGCGTCTGCTATCACTGATCATCGTCACGATTTTAATTCCCTTTTATTTATAGGTCGTTAGCCGCATCTGCTCTCGTCTGACTTCACTGAAAACCGCCGAACGCCGGCCGGTTCTGGCGAAAAACTGGTAAGTTGACGCGGCTCTCCCTTCCCAAGTATCCGTGACGGTAACATATCCGAAACAGGTCCATTTTGGAACACTGACCTCACGAGCGAAGCATCCGTGACGGTAGGTGGTAAGCGGAAGGGGAACGTTAAAGTGGCACTCAATTCGAACCAAGTTAAATCCCTGCAAGCTGGCGTTCATGCGGACGGCGGGGGGCTTTATCTGGCGGTGCGCAAAAGCGGCGAACGGGTGTGGGCCTTCCGCTTCACCGACCTCCAGGGCAAGCGGGCGCAGATGGAGTTCGCCAGGGCTGGCGACCGCGACAGCGCAAGCGGTGACGTTCTGACCCTAAGCGGCGCGCGCGAGAAGGCGCGCGACTATAAGGTCGCGTTGAAGCGCGAGGGCATCGATCCGCGCGTCAAGAAGCGGGCCACCGCTCATGGCAGCAAGACGTTCAAGGAGTTTGCCGAGGAGCAGTACCCTGTTTGGTGCCAAGGGCTATCCGAAGAGGAGTTGAAGCAGTGGCAGCGCTCCGTCCGGGACGTGCCGAGCCTGCACGACAAGAAGCTCCAGGAGATCACCACCGAGCACGTGTTGGAGGCGCTCAAGGCGATCTGGACCGTGAAGCCGGTCACAGCGTCACGGACGCGCCAGCGGATCGAGCGGCTGATGGACGCTGCCAAGGCGTTGAGACTGCGCACGGGCGAGAACCCGGCCGCATGGCGCGGCAACCTCAGACACCTGCTGCCGTCGCCACGCAAGTTGAATCGCAAGAAGGGGCATCGGTCCGCGCCATATACCAAGATGCCGCAAATGATGACAGGGCTGCGCTATGATACCGGCAACGCCGCGCGCTGCACAGAAGTCGGCATCCTCACCGTGTCGAGGAGCCAAGAAATCCGGCTGATGGAATGGACGGAGCTGGACTTCGAAGCAAGGACGTGGATGGTTCCGGCTGAGAAGATGAAGATTAAGGGCGAGCTAGAGCCGAAGCCGCATCTCGTCCCACTGTCAGATCAGGCCATCGAGATCATCCAATCGATGCCGCGCACGGATAAGTACGTGTTCCCCTCCGACCACGCGGAGGAACATCAGCCGTTCCGGGCGAACGCGCTTGTTGGGGCCATCGAGCGCACTGCCGTCAAATCCACCATGCATGGCTGCCGCACGAGCTTCCGAAATTGGGGCGCTGACAACAAGGAGCACAATTTCCGCCGCGAAGTGCTTGAGTTCTGCCTATCGCACCGTGTCGGCGATGAGGCTGAACTGTCGTATTGGGACAGCGAGATGATCCAGCGACGCCGCGAGGCGCTGCAGGCGTGGGCTGACTTCATCAAGCCGGGCAAAAATACGTCGGGAGAGCAGCAGACCGAAAGAAAGCGGCAAAAGCTCAAGCTCGTCGCCTAACGAGGCGCACCAAGACTTCAGGGAGCGACCTACACCCCTCACCTCTTAGCTTGCGCACGGACTTGATCGCACTCTCCACGGCCTCGGCACCGCTGCTCATTGGCAGCACCTTGTGGGAGCCGGTATGCTCCACCAGCTTGCCGGCCCGTTTCACCATAGCGGCCAGGATTTCGGATGGCCGTGGCCCTGGTTCACCGCCGAATCAGCGGAGAGGCAATCGAGATAACGCTTGCCTTGCGCATCCCACATCCAGACGCCTTCGTCGCGCGACAGAATCACACCGAGCGGCTCTTGGGCGCCGAAGCGCGCTTCCGTCGCGATGAAATCAGGGACCGGTGGATCCTCGCTGTCGTCGGTTTCGTCCACCGGCCTCATGAGAACTTCTTCCCGTCTTGATCCGTCAGAGCGCGAGGTGTCCACGCATCAGGTGAGGGCTTCGTCCGATTGCAAGTTGCGACTGTGCGATGGTCGTTTACCCTCTTCGAAGCGCGCAGTATCAATTTCGTAACTACGGTGTATTCTGAATCCATGCACGTCGATTGTCGGCTTGCATCGAGCCAACTTTTGGGATCACGGAGGGCAACATGGCCAAGAAAGCGAAGAAGGCAAAGAAGGCGAAGAAGACAACCAAGAAAAAGAAGTAGCCGTTCAACGAAGCCTCTAAGTATCCGGATAGCATCTGAAGTCCGTTACGCCCTTTGCTGCACGGACAGGCCGCAGCTTTCGCCGACAGAATATCCGCGCAACAAACAGTCAGGCCGGACCATTATGCAGATGGCTGCTGCATAACGGTCCGGTTTTTCTTTAGGCTTGATCAAGCTGTCGCGTTATTGTGCGCGCCGGATACTGGAATACTGCAGCTCAGGTTTCCTTCGAGCAAATGATTGGCAACTAATGCGGCCATCTGCGCTGCTCGCCTGTCGGAATGGCGTCGCAGGTCAGCTATAAGTCATTGATGGGATGGTAGGCGCGCCAAGGCTCGAACCTGGTGACCCGATGATCAAGAGTCAACCGTAAGCTGCTTTGATTCAACGCGCATTCCGACATGTTCACGTTACGAGCGGCACTGAGACCACTACGGAATTTGCCTTTGTCGGAATACCGGAGGTCGTGAAAGAGTGATTGGATCGAACCGCACAGTCGGGGTTACCGCTTTTCCCCACACCACCCAAATCTGCGATATTTTCTCCGGTGGTCCGCCTAAAGTCTCAGGGCCTGTCACCGAAAGCATGATCAAAGAGAGAGCATACGGCCGCAAGGGGATTCTGGATCCAGCGTAGCTGGTCTCATCGAGACGCTCGATCCACCCGTCATCAAGACCGCACGCGAAATATTGTTGGGCGCAAAATCCAAAGCGGATTGCGGTGAACTGACCGTTCTCAAGACATACTCAGCTCATCGTCAGGGATGATATTTCAGCGCATCTATCAGCACCGGATGCTAAAGCTCGCGCCCACTTTGCAAAACTGGGCCTGGGCCCGACGCGAGTCGCCACGACCTTCCTTAGCTCACCCAAAAAACTGGTAATCCGACTTGCGGCCTAGATCCAGTGGGCATCTGACCTACGGCTTAGGAAACCTTTTTCGCCTTGGACTTTCGTGACCAGCAATACTCGAATAGTTCTTTCTTCTTTCGAAGTATCAGGTCGCCGCCGATCACAAACGGACATGTCTTGGTTCGAACAGGACTCCCACACTGGCGACGCAGTGGTGATCGCACCTGTCTCCAGCCAAATTCCCTGCAAACAGGGAATTTATTAGGGAATTTCGCAAAATTCCGGCCCTGAAGACACTCCTATCAAGCGAAAAGCTGGAAGTTGCAGCCACTTCTTCCATGATTCCCTACTGAAACTAACAGGGAAAATGTTCTTAAGAACAGGGATAGTAGACGCGTTAAACAGGGAAACTCGGATAGAAGCAATCGACGCTTCGGTGCGAGCCCAGCTCCTTCGGCGACGGAATGCTGTCACCCATCGAGGTCGTGCCCCCGGAGAAAGTCCTCAACTCATCGTAACCACGACTTTGCCTTTGGCATGCCCCCTTTCGACATAGGCGAAAGCCCAGGCACCTTCTCAAACGGAAATGTCTTGTCGATGATGACCTTCAGCTTTCCCTGTTCGATGAGTTCGCCAAGCTCAGCGAGTTCGGTGCCGCTTGGATGCATGAAGAGGCGCGGCAAAAGGCGGAAACCAGCTTAAGCGATCGAACGCAGCATGCCGCCGTCGACCCGCAGCGCCGCCCCGGTGGTGGCGGATGCCTGCTCGGAGCATACGTAGATCACCATATTGGCAACTTCCTCGACGGTGGCGAGACGCCGGATCAGCGAGGTCGGCCGGTGCGTGGCGATGAACTGCCGCTCCATTTCTTCTTCAGACACACCCCTCTCCGCCGCGAGTTTAGCGTAGAACGCAACCGCGCCGTCGGAACGGGTCGGCCCCGGCAACACCGAGTTAACGGTGACGCCCGTGCCGGCGACGGATACGGCAAGGCCCAGCGAGATCGCGAGTTGCGCCGCCTTCGTCATGCCGTAGTGAATCATCTCGACCGGAATGTTGAGGCCGGACTCGCTGGAGATAAAGACAATCCGTCCCCAGTCCCGCTTCACCATCTCGGGCAGGTAATGGCGCGACAAGCGCACGCCGCTCATGACATTGGTCTCGAAGAAGCGCTGCCAATCCGCGTCCGTAATGGCATCGAACGGCTTGGGCTCGAAGATGCCGAGATTGTTGACGAGGATGTCAGTCTCCGGCGCTCGCGCCACGAAAGTGGAGACGCCGTCCGGGCCGGACAGATCGGCCGCGACACCTTCGACCCTCGCCTTGGGCATCATCTTCGCGAGCCGCGACAATGCCGCATCCACACTGTTCTGGCTGGGACCGTTAATCACGACGGTCGCACCTGACGCCGCGAGCCCTTGCGCAATCGCAAATCCGATGCCCAATGTGGAACCCGACACGATAGCGCGCTTGCCACTGAGATCGACGATCATGATTGCTCCCGCGTTTGGGCCAACGGGCGCCCCAATCTTCGTGCCGCGTGTGACCCGAACATCGCCTTGGGCCTGCGCAGCGTACCAGACGCCGCAAACATTTCCCACGCGAAAGGCTTTCCAAAAAATGTCTGAAATTCCGGTTCCGAAACATTAGGAGCACGGGTTCAAGCACCCGCCAAAGCGGCAAACCGAAGGGCTGGCCACGTGGTCCCAACTACGCGGTTCATGGAGAATCCGAAAAAGTGACTCCATAGCTATCATCCAAGCAATGCCTGAGGTCGGTGCATTCCTCCTCGAGAAATTATCTGGGCCCTATTGGTAAGAGGCCCATGCGGTTTCTTGCCATTGCCCAGCCACAATATGGCACAGAGAGGGTCAGTTTTGGATTGACGGGCCAGAGCAAACGTAACCTAATCCAAGTATTGGCGTAGTCCTCCTGGTAGGAGGCTCCGGTGAACGACCTTTCGAGCTACGAATTCTCACCTCTGCGGGAGGGCGACATTGCTCTCTACCGTGGCTCCGGCAACGGATTGGCGCCGACACTCCTTGTTGCTGCGGAACAAGCCTCGGTCGGTAGTGTCGAGCGGCTTCAACACGAATATGCGCTCAAAGCCGAGCTCGACGCCGACTGGGCGGCGCGCCCAGTCGCACTGACACACTACAATGGCCGCATGGCGCTGGTGCTTGAGGATCCTGGTGGTGCGCCGCTCGATCGACTGCTTGGCCGACCACTGGAGGTATCGCATTTCCTGCGTATCGCGATCCCTCTGGCGGGGGCGCTTCGCCGGGTGCATGAGCAAGGTCTTGTTCATAAGGACATCAAGCCTGCAAATATTCTGGTGAAGGTGGCAAGCGGCGGCGTGTGGCTGACAGGATTCGGCATTGCCTCGCGTCTGCCGCGCGAGCACCAACCCCCCGCGCCACCGGAGGTGATCGCCGGTACACTCGCCTACATGGCGCCGGAACAAACCGGCAGGATGAATCGCTCGGTGGACTCCCGCAGCGATCTCTATGCGTTGGGCGTCACCTTCTACGAAATGTTGACGGGGCAGCTCCCGTTCACGGCTGCCGATCCGATGGAGTGGGTGCACTGCCACATCGCGCGGCAACCGGTGCCGCCCAACGAGCGGGTCGCGGGCGTCCCGGGGCCACTCTCTGCAACTGTGATGAAGCTCCTCGCCAAGACCGCTGAGGAGCGTTACCAAACTGCCGCAGGCGTCGAGGCTGATCTACGGCGGGATCTGGCCGAATGGGAGTCAAAAGGCCGTATCGAGCTATTCCCCCTGGGCGCAGAAGACGCGCCAGACCGTTTGCTCATCCCCGAGTATCTGTACGGGCGGGAGCGCGAGATCGACACGCTACTCGCTTCCTTCAAAAGGGTCGCCGCGAACGGCGACTTTGAACTAGTGCTCGTGTCCGGTTATTCCGGAATTGGCAAGTCGTCGGTGGTCAACGAACTGCACAAGGTGCTCGTCCCACCGCGTGGCCTGTTCGCGTCCGGCAAATTCGACCAGTTCAAGCGCGACATTCCGTACGCGACGGTGGGCCAAGCCTTCCAGAACCTTGTCCGTTCGCTCCTCACCCAAAGCGAGAAGGAGCTTAACCGCTGGCGACTCTCCCTAAGCGAGGCGCTAGGCCCGAATGGTCAGCTCATGGTCAATCTCATTCCAGAGCTGGAGCTCGTCATCGGGAAACAACCACCGGCCGCGGACTTGCCGCCGCAGGACGCGCAGAACCGGTTCCAGATGGTTTTCCGACGATTCCTCGCTGTGTTCGCGCGTAAGGAGCATCCGCTCGCACTGTTCCTAGACGATCTGCAATGGCTGGACGCGGCCACGCTTGACCTACTTGAGGACTTGGCCACCCAGTCAGACGTCCGGCACCTCATGCTGATCGGCGCCTACAGGGACAATGAGGTCAGTGCCTCTCACCCGCTCCTGCGGACCCTGGAGGCGATCGGCAGAGCTGGAGTGCGACTCCAGGAGATCGTGCTGGCGCCTCTCGGACTCGACGATGTCGGCCAGCTCGCCGCCGATGCCATGCGTTGCGAATCGGAGCGCGTGCGCCCTCTAGCGCAACTGGTGCAGGACAAGACGGGAGGCAACCCGTTCTTCGCGATCCAGTTCTTCACCGCGCTGGCAGAAGAGGGGCTGCTTGCGTTCGACAAGATCACGAGGACTTGGCAATGGCAAATGGATCGCATCCGCGCCAAGAGCTACGCCGACAACGTTGTGGATCTCATGGCCGGGAAGCTCAAGCGGCTTTCTGGCACCAGCCAGGAATTCCTGAAGCAGCTCGCCTGCCTGGGCAATGAGGCTCTGGCCGCCAACCTGGCCCTGGTTCGCGGGACAACAGAGGACGCGACACACGCGGCCCTCTGGGAAGCCGTCCACGCCGGACTCGTCTTTCGGGAGGATAGTGCATACAGGTTCCTGCACGACCGCATCCAACAGGCGGCTTATTCGTTGATCGCCGACGACCAACGCGCCGACGTCCACTTGCGCATTGGTCGTGCGCTGCTCATGAGCATGACGGCGGACGAGTTCACCGAACATCTGTTCGAGCTAGCGAACCAATTCAATCGCGGCGCCGCGGGGCTGATCGACCGCGACGAGAAACGGCAAGTGGCGGCGATCAACCTGCGTGCCGGGCGCAAGGCCAAAGCGTCAGCGGCCTTTGAGTCAGCGCGCGCATATCTTGTGTCGGGCATGGCGCTGTTGGACGAAAGAGACTGGAGCAGCCACTATGAATTGATGTTCGGCCTGCGGCTCGAACGTTCGGAGTGCGAGTTTCTGACCGGTAACTTCGACACAGCCGAGCAGCTCATTGCGGAGTTGCTGCAGCGCGCAGCGCCGAAAGTCGACCACGCCGCCGTCTATCACCTGAAGATCCTGCTCCACACCGTCAAGTCGGAGAACGAACAAGCTTTGGACAGTGCGCTCACGGGCCTGCGCCTGTTCGGAATTGACATCCCAGCACATCCGACCCGGGAACAGGTCCAGGCCGAATACGAGGCGGTCTGGCAAACCCTCAACGGCCGCCCGATCGAGAGCCTGATCGATCTGCCGCTGATGACCGATCCGGCACAGCAGGCCGCGATGCGGGTGTTCTCGACGCTGCTGGACCTCGCTTACTTTACCGACTTTGACTTATTTTGCCTGCTCGTATGCCGCATGGTCAACGTGGCCACCCAGCACGGGATGTGCGGGGCGTCCGCGCACGCCTATGGCTATTGGGGCATTGTGCTCGGCCCGGTGTTTCACCGGTATCGAGAGGGATATCGTTCAGCCAAGCTCGCTTGTGACCTTGTCGAGAAACATGGCTTCATCGCCTACCGGGCAAAGGTCTACCGTGCGATGGGTATCGCTGCCCTCTGGACACAACCGATCGCGACCGCGCTTGATTTCAATCGGGCAGCCTTTCGCGCCGCAAGCGAGACAGGGGATCTGACATACGCCTGCTACAGCGTGGACCGCGCCGTCTTAATCCTTCTCCTACGGAACGATCCACTCGATACGGTATGGCGTGAGTCGGAGAGCGGCCTAGACTTCGTCCAGAAGGCCGGGTACGGCGGCGTCGCGCACAACCTGGTGAGCCAGCAACGCTTCATTGCGACTATGCAGGGCCGGACCGCGGCCTTCCCCTCCTTCGGCGATGCGCAGTTCGACGAGACGGCATTCGAGGCCCAGCTGATGGCAAATCGGACAGCCATGATGGTTTTCTACTACTGGATCCTCAAACTAAAGACGCGGCTCCTGTCAGGGGACTACGTCGAGGCGCTTGCTGCAGCTGACAAGGCCAAAGCGCTGCTTTGGATCTCGGCCGCACATATCCATTTGCTTGACTACTTCTATTACACCGCGCTGACGGTGGCGGCGCTTTACGAGAATGGTACTGCCGACGAGCAGAACCGGTGGCGCGAACTCCTGACGGCGCACCGGGAACAACTGCGCGAGTGGGCTGAAAACTATCCACCGACCTTCGCCGACAAGCACGCACTAGTGTCGGCCGAGATCGCACGTCTCGAGGGGCGAGAGGCCGACGCAATGCGTCTATACGAAGAGGCCATTCACTCGGCAAGCGAGAACGGCTTCGTGCAGAACGAGGGCCTGGCCCATGAGGTCGCCGCGCGCTTCTATACGGCGCGCGGCGCCAAGACGATCGCCCATGCCTGTTTGCAGGACGCGCGGCGCTGTTATCTTCGCTGGGGCGCGTTCGGCAAGGTCCGGCAACTCGAGCAGCTTCATCCGCATCTCCGCGACGCACCAGCCGCTGCATCGCCCAACGCCACCATTGGCACGCCCGCCGAGCAACTGGATGTCGGAACGGTGCTCAAAGCCGCGCAGGCCGTATCGAGCGAGATCGAACTCGGCAAGCTCATCGAAACACTGCTTCGGATCGCGGTCGAGCATGCCGGGGCCGATCGTGGCCTGCTTATCCTGTTCTCCGGCGACGAACCACGGATCGCGGCGGAAGCGACTACCGGCCATAGCCAAGTTGAGGTCACGTTGCGCCAGACGCCGGTGTCACCGGCCGCGCTTCCTGAATCCGTGCTTCACTCCGTGTTGCGGACGCGGGAAAGCGTGATCCTCGATGACGCCTTGGTGCAGAACCTATTCTCGGCAGACGATTACATCAACCGTGAGCGCGCCCGGTCGGTCCTCTGCCTACCCTTGGTAAAGCAGTCCAAGCTGAGCGGGGTGCTCTATCTCGAGAACAAGCTGGCGTCGCGTGTATTCACGCCTTCTCGGATCTCGGTGCTGAAATTGTTGGCGTCGCAAGCCGCGATCTCGCTGGAGAACGCCCGCCTGTATAACGATCTCCAGGAACGTGAGGCCAAGATCCGGCGTCTGGTCGATTCAAACATCGTCGGGATCGTGTTTTGGGATGTTCAAGGCCATATCATCGATGCCAACCAAGCCTTTCTCAATATGGTCGGATATGCCCAGGAGGATCTCGTCTCGGGTCGGCTGCAATGGACGGAGCTAACGCCGACCGAATGGCGCGACGCGGACGAACAGATCATTGCAGAACTAAAAGCAGTTCGAACTCTCCCACCGCGTGAGAAAGAGTACTTTCGCAAAGACGGCAGCCGCGTGGCGGTCCTGGTTGCTCGCGCGCTTTTCGAGTGGAAGCCAGACGAAGGGGTTTCCTTTGTGGTCGACATTACCGAGCGCAAACGCGGTGAACTCGAGCGTCAACGCTTGGCGTCATTGGTTGAACAGGCAGCTGACCTGATGGCGATTTCCGACCTCAGCGGAGGAACGCCGATCTACCTGAACAAGGCCGGGATGAAAATGGTCGGATTCGACAACTGGGAAGAGGCGAGGACGAGGCGCGGAATTCACTACATGTTCCCCGAGGACCGTCCGTTCGTGAATGAGGTGCTCTGGCCGGCGGTGCTCGAGAAGGGTTCCTGGTCGGGAGAGATGCGTTTTCGCCATTTCAAAACCGGAGATCCGATCCCGATCCTCTATTCGGCCTTTCGGATCGACGATCCGGAGACCGGACAGCCCGTAAATATTGGAAACGTTTGCCGCGATATCACTGACCGCAAGCGAGCGGAAGAAGAGCTGCGCGCCAGCGAGCAGCGCCTCCTCAATGCCCAAATGGAGCTCGCACGCGTTACGCGCGTGACAACGCTGGGCGAATTGACAGCCTCCATCGCCCACGAGGTAAATCAGCCACTCGCCGGCGTCATGGCCAACGCTGACGCGTGCCTGCGCTGGCTCGACCGCGGAACTCCGGATTTGGACAGGGCGCGCCGCTCGGTGCAATGGATAATAGAAGACGGCTGCCGGGCAAGTGAGGTGATCCGCCGAGTCCGGGCGCTCGCGAGGAAGGCCGAGATTGCGAAGGTGCCGCTTGACATCAATGAGCTCGTTAGAGAGGTCATTACGCTGGTGCAGCGTGAGCTATTCAGCCGTCAGGTGTCGTTGCGCATGGAGTTGATCCCGGCTCTCCCCACCGTCCTGGGAGATCGAGTCCAACTGCAACAGGTCATCATCAACTTGGTGATGAATGGCATTGAAGCCATGCAATCCGTTACGGATCGGCCACGCGAACTCCTGATCCGATCCCGCCAGCACGAGAAGCAGGTAGTGCTCGTAAGTGTAACGGATTGCGGCGTCGGGATCTCCGCCGAGAATGCGGACCGGCTGTTCAATGCCTTCTTCACCACCAAATCCAGCGGCATGGGTATGGGACTTTCGATCTGCCGTTCGATCATAGAGACTCACGGTGGTCGGTTATGGGCCACGGCAAACATGCCCTACGGTGCTACGTTTCAATTCACCCTGCCGGTGGACGCAGAAACTGCATCATGAGGGTGCCATCCATGGCCTCTTTCGGATGGCTCTCTGGAGAGAATCCCACACATACGCCGCTCTGGCGCCGACTGATCTCGACGCGCAGGTGCGGTCGGTGCCCTTGGACTTGGATCAACTTGGGCATCGCGGACATCGATCAGCCGATAATCCCTGCGGAATCGGTCGAAAATAACCTCAACGAACGCTCGCTCGGCATCTGTTGGGTTCCGGAAAGTTCCAGAGTTGTCGGTTTGCGCTATGCGTGGCCGGAGAAGTCGAACAGGGATAAGCTTGCGGATAGGGCTGTCTACGATTGGCCCCTCAACCTCAGATGAAGATTTTGGGACAATGGGAGGCAAGGATGCGGAAGCTTCTGGTCACCTGGACGCTCGGTTGCGGATGCGCGGTGCTTGCCTTGGTCAGCAGCGAGTCTCGCGCCCAAGCCAAGGACACCATCATCATCGCCATACCGGGAACACCACAGGGCGTGGATGTTGACCGTCAATCAGGTCCGCAAACGTGGACGATGGCGGCACAGGTTATCGAATTGGGCGCAGAATGGAAGCCGACCACCTATCCATATACGCCGACCGCAGGAGCAGATCCGACTAAGGTGCAGGGGTTCACCTACCCGGACTTCCGGGCGCAGCAGATGGTTCCGGGCATTGTCGAAAACTGCGATTTGAGTGCAGACAGCAAGACCGCCGTTTATCATCTGCGCAAAGGGGTGAAATCGGCTGCGGGAAATGAATTTACGGCCAAGGACGTGCTATGGAGGGTCGAGCGCGCGCATGCGCTGAAGGCAATTGGAACGTTTCTGCAGAATGCTGCGAACGCGTCCGACCCAAAGCAGTGGCAGGAAGTCGACGAACACACTGTGCGGATCAGCTCCGACAAGCCGATGCCGCTTATTTGCAAGATTCTCACTAACTCTCACTGGTATTGGTACGATAGCACGGAAGCGACGAGGCATTCGACGCCTGACGACCCGTGGGCTACCAAATGGGCTTCGACGAACCTTGTTGCCTTTGGACCCTATGTGATCCGCAGCTGGGAAGCGGGAAATCGCGTGGTCATGGATGCCAACCCGAATTATTGGCAGGGTCTACCGAAGGTCAAGCGCATCATCTATCAGGTCGTTCCGGAATCGGCGAGCCGGCTGGCGCTTCTCAAGGAGGGGAAGGTAGACTTGATCGAAGGCGTTTCGCCAGACGAGGCAGTCAGCCTTGCAACGGCGTCCAACGTGCGTGTGGCCGCGGTTCACGGCAACCAGTCGATCTATTTGGTGATGAACAACATTAAAGCGCCGTTTGACAAGGTGCAGGTTCGCCAAGCCATCAACCATCTGCTCGCGCGCGACCGGATCGTCAAAGATATCTATCGCGGGCTGGCCGTCACCTGGGAAGGCGTAATGCCCAGCGTCTATCCGGGCTACGTGGAATTCAACAATTACACATATGACGTGGCTGAGGCGAAGCGCTTGCTCGCCGAGGCGGGCCATGCGAACGGCTTCCAGACCACACTGACCTACAGCGCCGGCGATCCGGCGCAAGAGAACATCGCCGTGCTTTTGAAGTCGACGCTATCTCAGGTCGGTATAGAGATCGATCTGCGCAAGCAGCCTGTGTCGGCTAATTCTGACCTCGTTCAGTCAAAGAAAGCCGATTTTGCGCTTTGGATAGATTACCCGATCCAACCGGACCCCAACTACTCGCTCAGGCTATTCTATCTGACAGGCAATGCCGTCAACTATCAAAACTACAGCGACAAGGAGGTCGATCGCTTGCTCGAAGAAGGCGCTTCGATCGTCGATTCCGACCAGCGCAACTCCTTCCATCGTACCGCCGAAGAACGCATCCACGATGCAGCAACACTCGGTTGGATCGCAGAACCGTCGTACGTCAACGCTATGAGCGCCAACCTCTCGGGCTGGAAGTGGTTCACTACTCAATACTATAAAGTCAGCGAGATGTCCTTCGCCCAGTAGGGCGCGGCATCTTGGACCGTCTTGCTCGATCATGAGCTCCGAATCCTTTCGTCCGGGTCCTCCGCCCACACTGCGTTGTTAACACGTGCCTGTGATAGGGCGGATCAAAGTGGAGGTTTACCAACCATGCGGACGCTCAAGTACATCGGCCGACGCCTTTTGATCCTAGTCCCGCAACTGTTCCTGATCTCGATCATCACGTTCACTCTGGTGCGCATGCTACCGGGCGATCCTGCCCGCTTGGAATTGGGCCCTCTTGCCCCACAGGAGGGAGTGGAACTGCTTCGCCACCAGCTCCGCCTCGACAAGCCACTGCCGGAGCAATACATCGCCTACCTCCAGCGTCTTCTTCAGGGTGACTTCGGAAGGTCTTGGGTCAATTCCAGCTCGGTTGCACAAGATCTTCTCATCCGCGCGCCAGCCACGCTTGAGCTCATCACTGCCGGAATGCTCATCGTGATGGTGGTTATGGTGCCGATCGCCCTCCTCTCGGCGAGTCCATCCCGCGGTTGGCTGGCGCGCGCAACGCGGCGCATCAGTTTCGGCTATGGTCTGCTTGCTGGAGCTTTGCCGGATTTCTGGCTCGGTCTGGTCCTTATCTTCGTCTTCTTCAGCGTGCTGGGCTGGGCGCCCGGTCCGGAGGGCAGGCTCGCAATCCTCGATCTTCCGCCCGAGCGGGTCACGGGCTTCTACGTTATAGATTCATTGCTCACCGGGGATTTCGACACCTTTAAATCGGCTTTGTCCCATCTCGCACTGCCGGCTGTCACTCTCGCTTTCGTCTATGGCGGCCCCATCTTTAAGATGGTGAGAGCGAGCATGGAAGCAGCACTTCACAGCGACTACACAACCTATGCTGAGGGCCTGGGCCTGCCGAAAAGGACAATTCTGCTATGGGCGATGCGCAATGCAGCACCGCCGGCCGTTGTGGTCACAGGCGTTGTTGCCGGATATCTGCTCGGCGGGGCAGTTCTAATCGAAACAGTTTTCAATCTAAACGGGATCGGCCAGTATGCTGTGCAGTCGATCACGACGGCAGATTATGCGCCGATACAGGGCTTCGTGCTGGTCGCTGCGGTCTTCACGATGATAGTCTATCTGATCGTTGACCTCCTTCAGTTCATGATCGATCCCCGTGTTTCGGCGAGGGCCTTTTGAACGAGAATAAGATTGACGACGACAGGCGTCCGCAGCACTCGCCTGCAAGCGTAACAGGATCTTCGGCGCACCGGAGCGTCATCGGAATATGGTCGCGCCTGAGCCGCTTCGACTGGGTGGTTTTGATCCTTTTTGTTCTCGTTCTGATTCTAGCAGCGATCGGCCCGCTCGTTGCACCCTATCCGCCAACGATTGCCAATCCACTGCAGCGGCTGATGCCTCCGAATGGAGCGCATCCTTTCGGGACCGACGAGAATGGCATCGATATCCTATCCCGGCTCATCGCAGCTCCTCGCACTGACGTACTAATCGCCGTCCTTGCCACCTCCATCTCGGTTGCAATCGGCGCGCCGCTTGGCGTTGTCGCTGGCTATTTCGAGGGAGCAGATCGGCGAGCAATGCGATGGATGTCGGAGGGGACACTCCGTCTTCTCGACGTCATTCAAGCGTTCCCGGTCTTCATTTTGGCTATGGTGCTGGTGGCGATTCGCGGCACCGGAGCGGCTAACGTGGTTTTCGCTGTGGCTTTCGTGAATTTTCCGGTGTTCCTCCGCCTGGTGCGATCTGAATTACTTTCCCAGCGCGAGCAAGTTTATGCCGAGGCTGCGGTGGCTCTCGGCAACTCCGAACTCGGCGTTGGTTTCAAGCATCTGCTTCCAAACGCCGTGCCGACCGTCCTGGTCCAGGTGTCGGTAACGGTAGGCTTTGCTGTGCTATTGACCGCCGGACTAAGTTTCGTAGGTGCCGGCGTTAGTCCGCCTACTCCCGAACTTGGAGCGATGATCGCGAGTGGAGCCAAATTCATGATCATCGGACAGTGGTGGGTTGCGATGTTTCCGGGGCTCCTGTTGGGCCTCATCGTGTTCACATTTGCCGTCATGGGCGACCTTGCGGGCAAGCTAATGGAGCCGGGACAACGAGACATAGCATCACCTCCTGGCTTACCGAACGACAACGCGCCTGTCGCGCAGGCCTTTGCAGAGGGCGCGGTCCTTTCCGTGCGCGGGCTCACTATCGGGACATATGGTCGCCCTGCGGTCGTCGACGGCGTGAGTTTTGATCTCATGCCGGGCGAGATTCTCGGCGTAGTCGGCCTCCCTGGTTCCGGTAAGTCCATCCTCGTTCGCGCCATCGTCGGACTGCTCGGGCACGGTCTGCAACGGCGGGCGGGCCATGTCCTTTTCCGCGGCAAGGATCTGGCCGAACTCGATAAAAAGGCACTGCGCGCCATTCGCGGCTACGAGATCCTGCCTCTGCTTCCCAACGCCAAGAGCCAGCTCAATCCGCTGGTGCGAGTTGGCGATCTCATGCTGGCGCATATTCGGGCCCACAATCGGTGCTCCCGCCATGAGGCACATGCGCGCGCCGTGAGGATGCTGGGCTCGATCGGGATCGGCGACGCGGAGCACTGGCTCACGGCCTATCCGTACGAGTTGAGCGGTGGTATGGCGCAGCGGGTCTGTCTTGCTATCGCGCTGATGCATCGGCCGCCGCTAATCATCGCCGACGAGCCGACGGCTGGCCTCGATGTGACCGTGCAACGACAGGTGCTCGACCTGATGATGGAGCTTTGTCACCAAAGTGGTGCGGCCCAGGTCCTGGCCACCCGCGAACTGGGAATCATCGCCCATTATTGCGACCGAGTTGCGGTTCTACACGAAGGTCTGATAGCCGAAATGGGGCCCGTCCGAGACGTGCTGTCGGCTCCTCGCCACGCCGTTACTCGTAGACTGATTGCAGCTGCCGACTTGCGCGCTGTCAGCGCCGCCGCGGCAACGGGCGCATCCTCGGAGATCTTCTGATGACAGATCCTCTGGTAGCTGTCGAAGGGCTGGTCAAGCACTTCCACCTTAAGGGCCAAAGTTATGTCGGTGCCATCAATGGGATCAGCTTTGAGATCGGGCGGGGAGAAACTCTCGGGCTCGTCGGGGAAAGCGGATCGGGCAAGACGACGGTCGGCCGGTGTCTGCTCCGTCTGATTGAGCCAACGAGCGGGCGTATTCGGTTCGAGGGTTCCGATATCACGCGACTGACAAGACGGGAACTCAAGCCGTTGCGGGCGCGAATGCAAATGGTGTTCCAAGATCCGTTCGCCTCCTTGAATCCGCGTCGGACGGTGCGCCAGACCGTCGAGGAGCCGCTCGTCCTGCAGCGCGATGCACCGGCCCGCGCCTGGCTCGAGATGACCACTGAGATACTGGAGCATGTGGGTCTGGGGCCGCAATACCTGGATCGTTTTCCGATCGAATTGACAGCGAGCGAACAGCAGCGAGTGGGTATTGCACGGGCGCTGATCACCAGCCCGAAGCTGGTCGTACTTGACGAACCGACCGCAACGCTTGACGCCACGGTCCGTGAAGAAATCTTGGGTCTGCTGCGCTCACTTCAAAGCAGCATGTCGGTGGCGTACCTGTTCATTTCGCACGACATCATGGCGGTGGAACGTCTGAGCCACCGTCTTGCAATCATGTATCTCGGCCACATCGTGGAGCAGGCTCCGACCGCGGCCATGATGGCAAACCCGCGCCACCCGTACACGCGCGCCTTGATGTCAGCCGTCTTGTCGCCTGACCCGACCCGTCGGTTACCCCGCAACCTGGTGGTCGGTGAGATTCCGAGCGCGATAAATCCCCGGCCGGAGTGCCCCTTCTACAGCCGCTGTCCGATCAGGTTGAATCACTGCCTCGACGATGTACCAGCGATGGCTGCGGTCGGTCCTGAACATGGCGCAGCCTGTTTACGTTGGCGCGACACATCTGACGTTCTCTCCGAGATCACTCCAGAATAGACGCGAGCCGAATCGGCAGCGTGTTGTCGGCGAGCCCGATCGCCACGGCGTTTTGTGCGTGGCTGCCGATCACGTCGAGCGAAAGCTTGCCTCCCGCGAGGTTGATGTCGCCGCCGACCTGGAGCTGGTAGGTGCCGGTCGCAGCATTGTTCAGTTCGTAGCCACCGAATTACCCGAGCGCCGCCACACTGAACTGGTCGATGTCGACACGGTACTTCAGCGCCCTGCTGTGCCGGCAGTTCTCCGAACTGCGCAAGTAAGAGGTGATCGACGCGATCAGGGAAAGAGGCCGTTTTAGCAACCGCTACAAATGCCATTGATCATGCGGTCGAGCCTAGCGTTCTCCCGATTGATGGGATCATTCGGATTCATCAGGTGGCTCTCCGATGGCACTCGATCGGCGCGCGGCTGGCGTCCCCCTCCCCCAACGCCTCTGGCAGCGCTTGCTCGTTTAAGTTCATCGATGGAGGCGCGGCTGGATTTCGCGTTTCACCCGACTGCGTCGAGACGGTCATGTGGGTCTGCAGTTGGGGACCTATGCCGCTCGGATCGATCGTCGTGTTGTTCAATCCACCGGCGTTCGCCGGGCCGCGCGGAATACCACTAATCGGCACATTCCCGTGCCCGCCGAACCCTTGGCGCGCGCAAATCCCTCGTGCCCGCCGTGTCCGCCTCGCACAAATGAAGCGGCAGGAGAGGTCAGGACTATTGACACTGCAACAGCGATTTTAGTGCTCTGCTGGACATCAGGTAGCTCCCCTATGATTCACTAGAGTCAGCGAAGCCGATGTAGGTTCGCAATCCGTCGGCACCACGGTACGGATGTCGGCCTCGAGCTGCCTGACGGAGGTGTGAACACCTCGCTGGATCTGCTTTCTGGTGAGTTCAGCGAACCAGCGCTCGACCTGATTGATCCATGACGCGGAAGTCGGCGTGAAGTGGACATGATAATGCGGTCGAGTTTGACCCACAGCGGCGGTTTCTCTTTCTGTTCACAAGCCGGCCGGTCCTCATCTGATAGCTGACCAAGCTTCCTGGTCCTGAACGCCACCATGGCGCGCCAGCTATGTTTTGGACCCGCGCGCTCCCGCGCGCGCTTTGACGTGCTCGATGAAGGCGCGAAGCTTCGGCATAACTTGATGGCGTCCTGGATGATACAGGAATACGCCAGGAGCAAGCGGCGCAAAGGGCTCAAGAACGCGCAGCAGCTTACCTTCCGCGACAGATCGAGCCGCGATTGGTGCGGGCAATTGTGCCAGCCCTACTCCTTCAACTGCCGCACCGAGCAGGGTTGGAAAGTCGTTCGCAATATACGGCCCATTGACGGCGACCTCGATAGGTTGACCATTGTCGTTGAAAGTCCAATGAGCGATTGCGCCGCCCGAGCGGCGCCAACGGAGACACGCGTGGTCGCATAATTGAGCCGGAAATTCTGGAGCCGCACGATTTGCCAGATAGTCAGGACTACAGACGACAACGAGCCGGAACGGTGGGGACAGCCGCACGGCGACCATGTCCGGCTCGATGAATTGACCCATTCGAACACCGGCGTCGAAGCCCCCTGCTGCGATGTCGATAAGCTCCTCGCTGGCAACGATCTCGACCTGCACCTCCGGGTAGGCCCGACAGAACGAGGCAACAATAGGTTCCAGCAGGATTGGCACCACGCCTCGGGGCACCGTGAGGCGCAGCAAGCCGCTCGGTCTGCCTGCAAGCTCACGGGCTGCCTCACTCGCCAACACGAGCTCCTCGAACGCCGGTCTCGCGCGGGC
>Ga0081540_1001287_pt1 | contig 21912 bp, 22 predicted proteins | sample TabmetS2T1R1_FD_71024 | JGI IMG/M metagenome (GOLD analysis project Ga0081540, IMG submission 71024) | Tabebuia heterophylla rhizosphere microbial communities from the University of Puerto Rico - S2T1R1 | ecosystem: Host-associated > Plants > Roots > Rhizosphere ... | reverse complement strand
GCTCGACTCCCCGGACGTCTCGTCGAGCGAGGTGCGCTGCCGCATCGCCACCGGCGAGCCGATCGACGACCTCGTCCCGCCGGCGGTCGCGCGGTTGACCGAAGAGCTGGGGCTGTACCGCTAGCGCTCCGCGCACCGGTCTACGGAAACGGGGCCTCGTTCGATGGGCGCCTGGGCTGCCAGTGCGGATACGGGGCGTATGCCTCGCTTGCGGAGTTGGTCTCCGTCTCGACGCCCGCGCCGTGCCGGAGCGCGATCTCGGACCGCGGATACACGATCGTCCTTCCGGGATTACGTGCGCCAGTCATGAAGAGCACGCACGGTCGTTGGCCCTGCCCGACGAAGGCGTGCTCCGTGCCGGATGGACAGTGCAGGAAATCCCACTGCTGCAGGAGCCGTTCCTGGCCCTCGACGATCGCGAGACACTCGCCGCCGAGAACCAGGAAGCCCTCCTGGTTCGACTCGGCGTGGTAGAGGCCGCTCGGTTCTTCGGGCGAGAGAACGGCGAGCGCGATCCCGAGCTGATCGAACGTATGCCCGCTGAGCTCAGGGTTTCTGCGGAGCGTGGGAGGGCTGCCCTCGAAGACGCAACGGAGGCCGAAGTCCTCATTCGAGACCCAAGCGGCATCGCGAACGTTGACGACGAACCAGCCGTCCGACACGGGGACGAGGCCGGAGTCCGCTGACTCGAGCTTCGCCTCCACGCTCGACTCAACTCGCGGTCGCGTGCTCGACCGAGGGCACGTCGTCCCAGAGCTCCTCGAGCCCGTAGTAGTCGCGAGTCTCGGGCGTGAACACGTGGAGGACGACGTCGAGGTAGTCGGCGACGATCCAGTCGCCCTCGCGCTCGCCGTCGACCGCGTGAGGCAGGACCCGTTCCTGTCCGTGCTTGAGGCCGTGCCGGACCTCGTCGACGATCGCCCGCGTCTGGCGCGAGTTCTGGCCGGAGCAGACGACGAAGTAGTCGGTGTACGCGCACACCGGCCGCATGTCGAGGATCACGATGTCCTGCGCCAGCTTCTCGTCTGCGAGGCCGGCGATTCGGCGTGCTTGTTCGAGTGAAGTCAGTGGTTCGCTGGTCCTTTGTGCGTCCTGCCCAGAGTGTAGCCCGGGGTCGGGCTGTCTCAAACGGACACGGCCCAGCCGATGCGATCGCTACGTTGGCGGATGTGACAACTGATCAGAAAGGAGCGATTGCCGAGCTCGCTATCCAACTCGCGGCGACGAAGCTTGGCGTTGAGGTCTATGTGCCGGTCGCCGAGGGTGGTCGGTACGACATGATCTTCGACTCGATGGAGATCTTGTCCGAGTGCAATGCAAATGGGCCTCGCGTTACGACCACGTCTTGATCGCACGTTGCTACCGCGCCAGGCGCAATCGCGACGGTCTGGTCAGACGGCTTTACACACGGCGGGAGATCGACGCTTACGCGTTGTACTCGCTCCAGCTCGACCGGTGCTTCTTTGTTCCGATGGCTTACGCCGAAGGCATGCAGGAGATTCGGCTTCGACTCTCGCCCGCTCGAAACAATCAGCGCAAAGGGATTCATTGGGCGGACGACTTCGATTTCGGGGCTACACTGGGCCGACCAGGGGCCGTAGCTCAGCTGGGAGAGCGCATGCCTGGCAGGCATGAGGTCACGGGTTCGAGCCCCGTCGGCTCCATTGCTTGACCGCCTCCGCGCGGGCCCCCTCGGCCGACGCGACTTTCGATTCCTCTTCCTCGGCCGGACGACGTCGTTCGTCGGCAACGCGTTCGCGAACGTCGCGCTCGCATTCGCCGTCCTCGAACTGACCGGCTCGAAGGCAGACCTCGGCCTCGTGCTCGCCGCAAGGACGTTCCCACAGGTGTTGTTCCTGCTCGTCGGCGGGATCTGGGCGGACAGGCTCCCGCGCAACCGGGTGATGGTGCTCTCGAACGTCGTCAGCGGGCTCAGCCAGGGCGCGGTTGCTGTCCTTCTGCTGACGAGCAATGCCGAGGTCTGGCAACTGGCGGCGCTCGGGGCGGTGAATGGCCTCAGCTCGGCCTTCTTCTCCCCGCTGTGTCCGGAATCGTTCCACAGACCGTTCCGGAGCGGATGCTTCAGCCCGCGAACGCGCTCCTGCGGCTCGGGCTCAACGCGAGCTGGATCGTGGGTGCTGCCGTGGGCGGGCTCGTCGTCGCCGCGACGAGCCCGGGAGTCGCGATCGCGTTCGACTCGGCGACGTTCGTCCTCGCGGCGGTCCTGACTGCGCTGATCCACCTGCCGCCCGGCCTGCGGATGGAGGCGTCGAACTTCTTCGCGGAGCTCCGAGAGGGCTGGCGCGAGTTCAGCTCACGAACATGGTTGTGGGTGATCTGGTCCAGTTCGGATTCGTCAACGCGGTCGAGCTCGGTGTGCAGGGAGTGCTCGGGCCGGCGATCGCGAAAGAGCATCTGGGCGGAGCTGCGGCATGGGGCCTGATCCTGACCGCCGACTCGCTCGGGCTGGTCGCGGGCGGGTTGATCATGCTGCGATTCCGGCCACGCAGGCTCCTGCTCACCGCGACGATCGGCGTCCTGCTGACGATGCCGTTCCTGCTCGGGCTCGTCGGACCGATGCCGGTCGCCGTCCTGATCGGGCTCGCCGCTCTCGCCGGGATCGGCACCGAGACGTTCGGGATCTTGTGGGACACGACGATGCAGCAGGAGATCCCGCAGGAGAAGCTCTCGCGCGTCTACTCCTACGATGCGCTCGGCTCATTCGTCCTGATCCCGCTCGCCTTGGCCGTTGTCGGCCCGGTCTCGGAGCTGCTCGGCACGAGGGAGACCGTCCTCGCCGCGACCGCGATCAGCCTGATCGCGACGCTCGCCGTGCTCTTCGTGCCCGACGTGCGGACGATCGAGCGCCGTGACTCAGAGCCGCTCGTCGACGGCGTCGACGTCGTCGGCGCGTGAGGTCGGGGCGAGGTCGTCGAGCAGCTCCTCGAGCTCGGCGGGCCGGTCGCGGTGGGCGTCCCAGCGGCGGAACACGTCAGCAGCACCGCGACCGAGGCCTCCGGGAAGCCCGAGCGCCTCGGCCGTGTCCGCTACCTCCTCCATCTCCGGCGCCCAGCGCCAGGCCTTGCGTGCAGAGCGAACGAAGCGCCCGCTGTCGACGCCCTCGGCCGCGAGCGCGTCCTCGACGCCGTACGCGCGTGCGATCGCATAGGCCTGTGCGGTGAGCGCCGCGCCGATCTTGTTCCAACCGCCGAACGCCATCTTCAGCGCCGAGGCCGAGCCGACGCCGCCCTCGAGCGGGATCGGCTTCACCTCGCCGCCTGGGAAGAGCGCGGCGACCGAGGCGACGTCCTGCGGGTCGCCCGACAGGTAGAGGTTCACGTCCCCGGCGGAGATGACGGCCCCGTCGACGCAGCGGAGGTAGCCCGCGATCCGCTTCACACGCTCGGGTGAGATCGCGTTCGCCTCCAGGTACATCCCGTCGAACCCTTCGGCGGCAACCTCGCCGGCGACGTCCTCGGCGATCGCAGGCGGGCAGAGGCTTATCACGAGCTCGCTCTCTGCGACCAACTCACGAATGGTCCCGACGTCGCGAAACGCGGCGGCGCGCTCCAGCGTCGCCTCGCTCCGACCCTCGCTCGCCCAGAGCACGTCGCCCCGAACCGCCGAGCCGACGAGAGCGCCCATCTCGCCCGGAAAGAGCAGGCCGACCTGCGTCACGTCTGGGATCTTGCCTTTTCCTCGGCCCCGTCTGCTCCTGCTCCCCCAAGTGGGGGATTTCAAAAAGCCACCACGAGCGCGATGAGGAAACTCGAGCCGCCAAGTCGGCTCCACCACGACCCGATGGCCTCCGATCGCCGCAAATTCCTTGTCGTCGCCGCCCTGGCCGCGGGGGCGCTCCTGCTCGCAGCGCCGGCGCAGGCCGCCCTGACCGCCCCGGTTCCGCTCGATCCGGGCAACGGCGCGTCGTTCCAGGCGCTTCCCCCGTTCGCGTGGAGTCCGGTCCCCGGCGCCGACCAGTATCAGTTCCAGGTCGCCGCTGACCAGAACTTCAACTCCCCCGTCCTCGGTCAGGGCGAAGGCAACTTCATCACGAAGAACACGCGCGCGACGCTGAAGAAGACGCTGCCGAACGGCCACTACTGGTGGCGTGTGCGCGCGACGACGAAGAAGGGCGACGCGTCACCGTGGTCGTCGCCTCGGTCCTTCATCAAGGCCTGGACTGCGGTCCCGAGCTCGCAGACGCCTGGACCCGGCTACCCGTTCACATTTCCTCTTGGCCCGATAGGACTTGGATGGTCCCCCGTTCCGTACGCCGCGAGTTACATGATCTCGCTCGCGAGTGATCCAGCTCTAGCGAACGTCGTCATCAACAACGGCCAGCCGCTTCAGACCTGGGCGACGAATTTCTCACCCGACTTCAACCTGCTGCCGTCCGGCACGTACTTCTGGAACGTCGTCCCGGTCGACACCGAGGGCAACAAGGGCACGCCGTCGCCGGTCTCCTCGTTCACGTGGTCCTGGCCGTCGGCGACGACGCTCCACGTGAGCGACCTGATGAACGCCCCAGAGATGTTCGACCCGCAGTTCTCCTGGAATGCCGTCCCCGGCGCGATGAAGTACGAGGTCGAGGTCAACTCGTCGATCGACTTCGCGCCGGGCTCGAAGGTCTGCTGCGCGCAGCTGACGACGTCCACGTCGCTCGCGCCGAACGTCGTGTTCCGCGACAACACGTACTACTGGCGCGTCCGCGCACTCGACGCAGCCGGCAACGCGGGCGTCTGGAATCGCGGCCCCGACTTCGTGAAGACGTTCGACAAGGTGCCGCCGACCGTCCCGCCGAGCATCAAGAACATGCACATGCGCGACAACCTCGTCGATCCGGGCACCGACGTCGATCCCGGCACGGCCGGCTACCAGACGCAGGTGCCGATCGTGAGCTGGGACCCGGTCCCCGGCGCGTCGTCCTACCTCGTCGACGTCTCGCCCTTCAACGCCGGCATCTGCGCGTGGGGAACGGGCTGGCGTGTCCCGACCGCGATCCCGTCGTGGTCGCCGCTGGGCTCGGGCTGGAACGGCGTCAAGCCGTACCCCGACCAGATGCAGGTCTCCTATGACCTGACCGCGCTCACGCTGAACCAGCGCTACTGCGTGCGGGTGCGTGCCCGCGGCGAGCGCGACACGGGCGGTCAGGACGTCTACGGAGACTTCACGTACCTCGACGACGGCACGGGTTCCGCGTTCCAGTTCGTCGGCTTCCCGACCGGCGGCGCCTGCACCCCGGCCTGCAACGTGGGCTACCTCGGCGCGGACGACTACGTCCTCCCGGCTCGCGGCACGCTCACGAGGCGCACGCCGCTCGTCACCTGGAAGCCGCTGGCGGGGCACCAGAGCTACTTCGTGATCGTCTCCAAGGACGCGAACTTCTCCAACCTCGTCGACTACGCGTTCACGCAGATCCCGGCCTACTCGCCGCGGAGCATGCTCCAGTCGACCACGTACTCCGACGAGACGACGCTCTACTACTGGGCCGTCCTGCCCGCCGTGAACCTGAACGGCGGCGGCGCCGTGGGCGATCCGCTTTCCGCGGCCCCGTCCAACTTCCAGAAGCAGTCGCTGCCTCCGGGGCAGATGTCGCCTGCCGGCGGCGCGCTCCTCACACAGCAGCCCGCCTTCCAGTGGTCGTCCGTCGGAGGCGCGCGCCGCTACCGCTTCCAGGTCGCCCAGGAGCCGACGTTCGCCAACCCGATCGAAGACGTCCTCACAGCTTCGACCTCGTTCACGCCGCTCACGACGTATCCCGCGGACACGACGCTCTACTGGCGGGTCCGCGCCGACGACGAGAACCTGATCGGGCTCACCTGGTCGAGCGTCCGCACGTTCCAGCGCAGGCTGCCCACGCCGACCCCGGACCCAGGGAACCCGACGATCGGCGACTTCACGCCGCTCTTCTCGTGGTCCAACGTCACGGGCGCTTCCGGGTATACGTTCGCGATGGACGGGCCGACCGGCCAGCATCAGGAGTGGCCGGGCAACCGTCTGACCAGGGCCTCGTTCGTGTATCTGTTCGGGCCGGGGATCTGGCGCTGGCGGGTGCGCGCCGAGTTCCCGAAGGTCTCGGGCGTTGTCACGGGCCCGTGGTCGGCGTACGTGCCGTTCACGCGAACGCTCGCCGAGCCGAGCGGGGCGAGGACGAGCGTCTCCGGCAACCACGTCCTGCTCTCCTGGAACTGGAAGCTCGGAGCCGACGACTACCGCGTCCAGATCTCCCAGACGCCTGACTTCTCGACGACGCTCGAGGACATCACGACCGACAACACGAGCTACGCGCCGCTGCTGACGCACCCGTTCTACGCGAACGGCGGGACGTTCTACTGGCGCGTCGCCGCCCGGGACAAGAACTTCAACCTCGGCGACTACAGCCAGGCGCTGCGGATCGACATCGCCCAGCGGCTCAGGGTGGCGGTCAATCGCTCCGCCATGCGCAGGCGCTGGACGAAGGTCACCGTCACGGTCGCGGACCCGCTGAACCACGCGGTCGCCGGCGCGCTGGTGAAGGTCTCGGGCGCGGGCGTCAAGGCCAAGAAGGGCCGCACGAAGAAGACGGGCAAGATCACCTTCCGGATCAAGCCACGGAAGAAGGGTCGCTTGACGTACACGGCGACGAAGCCGGGCTACGCGGCCGGCGGTCTCTCCCAGCGCGTCTCGTAGCGGCCCGAATCGACGGCCGACGTGCGCTACCTCGTGGTGCCCCGCCGCCCTGACGGGACCGAGGGGCTGAACGAGCCGGAGCTGGCGGAGCTGGTCACGCGCGATTCGATGATCGGCGTGGCTCAGCCGGTCGCGCCTGCGCCGGCCCGAGTCGGGGCGCGTCTTTCGGCATAGAGGTGTGACGGACGCGTGACCTCGTGTTCGCTACGTTGTCATCTCAGACAACGAGGAGGCGGGCATGAAGAAGAAATGGAGATGGCCGCTTGCCGGCTTCGTCCTGGGTGCGTTGGCCGGCGCGACCGTGCTGACCGTGAACGTCGTGGGGGCGAGCGGTCCGCAGCACGTGGAGGTCCGCGCAGGCGGGTTCGGGGAGATCCTGCACACGCCGGTGCTGCTCGCGCGCGCGGGAAAGCCGGTCGAGCTCTCCTACGACGTGGTCTGCGGAGCGCTCAAGGACGAGCCGACGTCGCATTGCTCGCCTTCGGGGTCGGTCTACGTGCGCCCGGCCGGCGGTTCGTCGTTCTCGCGGCTTTCGCTCGAGCGCGAGGCGGACGGCCTGCTGTCCGCGGTCGTTCCCGCGACCGGCGCCCGGACAGGGTTCGACTACTACGTCGTGATGGACAACGGACGGGGCCGGACCGCGACGCTGCCCGAGGCAGGCGCCGAGGCTCCGCAGCACGTCTGGTCGCTCCAGGACTGGGCGACGGTCGATGTGGGCGCGGCGCGGTTCGGGCGCTCCCGGGCACCGTCATCGGTCGTCCGGGGCTTCACGTGGGGTCGTGGCGACGCCGCGATCGGGCTGGACACCGGTCGTGAGCAGTCGCGCATCGGGCCGTCCGCCTTCGACGTCGCACCCGACGGGTCGGTCGTGGTGCTCGACCACGTCAACCAGAGGCTCGTCGTGCTCCGACGCCGAGCCAAGGCCGAACATCTCCCGATCGACTTCAGCGGCGGCGAGGGCGACCTGGCCGTCGGCGGCGACGGGACGATCTACGTGCTCGACTCCTCGGCCAGGCCTCTGCTCCGGGCGTTCACGGCCGCCGGCGCACCGATTGCTGCCGGACGGCTGGCCGAGCCGACCGCGGACATGGTCCGGATGGGTCCGTCCGGGCCGGTCGTTCACTCCTATCCGTCGGAGATGTGGCTTCCGACCGGGGCTGGGCGTCCGCCGTTCGCGCCGGGTCGGCAGCTCGCGTCTGCGCAATCGGCGCGGAGCGTGCCCGGTGGGCTCGGGGTCGTGGTCCATGCCTCGCCGTCCGAGGTGAGGCTCGCCCTCGTGCGCGGAGATCGCGTCGAGCACGCGTGGGTGCTTCGAGGCGAGACGAGCTTCGGAGAGGTGCAACTTGCCGAGCCGTACAGCAACGGCATGGTCGTCGTCGTCCGACTCTGGAATGAGAAGCACGCCGAGTTTCGCGTGCTCCGGCTGGCCCCCGGGGGGCTCGTCCAGAGCTTCGACGTCGCGCCGGCCGAGTGGGCCGAGTCCGGGTCGCTCAGCCGGTTCCGGCTCCACGAAAGCACGCTCTATCAGCTGCGGTCCGATCCATCCGGGATCTCGATCGCCGAGTTCGAGATCGGAGGGGCGACATGAGAAGGGGTCTTGCAACGGGGATGCTCGCGGGTCTCGTGCTCGGTCTGCTCGTGATCGGCACGCCGGCGGGCGCCTACCACACGCACTTCCAGTACGGCTGTAACGACACGTTCTACAACCACGACCCGGTCACGCGCGCCAATGCCCGCGACTACGCCTACATCGCCGCAGCGGAGGGCTATCAGTGGGCCGGCGGCTGCTGGAACGGCAACGACGTCGACGATTCGCCGGGTGATCCCGTGCAGGATCCGAACACGCTCGGCGAGGGCGGGGACTGCTCGGGCTTCACGTTCAAGTCATGGTGGGAGCGAGCCGAGACCGGCGATCCGTGGTTCCGCTACCACGCGTGGATGCAGAACGTCCACGGCCCGTACAGCGCCGCGGGCTTCAAGGCAGGCGCAGGGGCTGCGAACGTGACCGTCGCGAAGGCGAGCACGACCTACATGGACGCCTTCGCGGCCAGCAACCACATCGGGATGATCTACTGGGCGAACACGGCCTACAACCAGGATCGGATCATCGAGGCCAAGTGCGAGGCCTGCGGCACGGGCACCTGGCCGCGGACGTATCGGGGCAATCCCGACTACAGCGGCGTGCGACGCCTCTACTGGGCAGGCTGACCGTGGGCTTGCCGACTCGCTTACACTCTCAACGTGGTCGAGCTGCTCTTCATGATGGTCATCCTGAAGCTGCCGATCCTCTACCTCGCAGGGGTCTGCTACTGGGCAATCAAGTCCGAGCCGAAGCCGCTCGAGGGAGCCCGGGTCACGGTCCCCCGCCAGCCGGGCCCTCGCAGGCCGCCCAGAGGAAGGCCGCGGTCGCCTAGGTCGCACGGCGGCCCGGAGCGGCGGGCCGCTCGCGTGGCACGTACGGCCCGCTCGAGGTGGAGAACGTGAGCGCGACGCCAATCGAGGAGAGCCGTTCGAGCGGCGCGGAGACCGCGGCGGGCCTCCTCGCTGCGATCTCATTGACCGCGAGCGCGATCGCGCTCGCCTACCGACCGGTGCGCCTGGCGCCGTTCGCGATCCTGATCGCGTTGATCGCGTCGGCGCTCGCCAAGGAACGCCACAAGACACTGGCGGCGGTCGCCGTTGTCATTGCGGGCGCCGCGTGGCTCGTCGGGATGGCGATCGCGGTTCTGACGAGCAACCCGATCTACTGATCGCAAGCCGCTCCCGGAGGGAGTGCGGGTGGTAGAACGAACCTGAGATGAGCGTGCGTGACGTCGACGGTTTGAACGTGGGCTATGCCCAGGCGCTCCTCGAGCAGTACCTGGAGAATCCCGAGGCGGTCCCCGAGGAGTGGCGGTCGCTGTTCGAGAGCGGCGACCCGGCAATCGTCGAGGGGCTGCCCGGGCTCGCCAGGCTGGTGGAGAACCTGAAAGGGAATGGCGCTCCGGCTCCGGCGGAAGCTCCTCCACAGCCGGCTCCCGCGCCGGCGCCCGAGCCCGCGCCGGTCGAGGCTCCTCCTGCCGCGCCGGCGGACGCGCCGTCCGACGACGTCCTCATCGGAGGCGTCGCCGCTGCGATGGCGCTGATCAAGGCGATCCGCACCCAGGGGCACCTGGCCGCGAATCTCGACCCGCTCGGATCGGAGCCCGTCGGCGACTCCGCGCTCGAGCCGGAGCTGATGGTGCCGCCGCTGACTCCCGAGCTCCAAGCCCGCATCCCGGCCTCGGTCCTCCGTGTCGGGGTCGAGGGCCAGACGCTCGCGGACGTCCTGCCGGAGCTCCGCGAGATCTACTGCGGGACGATCGCGTACGAGATCGAGCACATCTCCGACCACCAGGAGCGCGTCTGGCTGCGGCACGCGATCGAGTCCGGGCGCTATCGGAAGCCGTTGAGCGCCGACGAGCGGCGGACGCTCCTCGAGCGGCTCACGCAGGTCGAGGGCTTCGAGCACTACCTCAAGCGGTCGTTCCTCGGTCAGAAGCAGTTCTCGATCGAGGGCCTGGACGTCATGGTTCCGATGCTCGACGAAGCGGTCGAGCTCGGCGTCGAGGCGGGTGCGCACGAGGTCGTGATCGGCATGGCGCACCGCGGCCGCCTGAACGTCCTCGCGCACATCATCGGGCGGCCGTACGAGGACCTCCTCCGTGAGTTCGAGGGCGAGCGCACGATCGAGGCGATCGCTGCGAGCCCGGAAGGGGCGAGCGGCGACGTCAAGTACCACCTCGGCGCCGTCGGACGGCGAAGCACGCAGGCCGGCGATGCAACCGTGCTCCTGGCGGCGAATCCCAGCCACCTCGAGGCCGTCGACCCCGTCGTCGAAGGCGTCACGCGCGCCGAGCAGACGGATCGCTCCTCGACCTCCGGCGTCCTCGACCCGGCCGTCGCCCTGCCCATCCTGATCCACGGAGACGCCTCGTTCCCGGCACAGGGCGTCGTCGCCGAGACGCTGAACCTTCAGCGGCTCCTCGGCTACACCACCGGCGGCACGCTCCATCTGATCGCGAACAACCAGGTGGGCTTCACGACAGACCCGGCAGACGGGCGCTCGACACGCTACTCGAGCGACCTCGCGAAAGGCTTCGACACGCCGATCATCCACGTCAACGCAGACGACCCCGAGGCCGCACTCACCGCGATCAGGCTCGCGCTCGCATTCCGCCGGCGCTTCGGCAGCGACGTCGTGGTCGACCTCGTCGGCTATCGGCGCCACGGTCACAACGAGGGTGACGAGCCCTCCTTCACGCAGCCGCTGATGGCCGAGCGGATCGCGCACCATCCGAGCGTGCGCGTCCTCTACGCGGAACGGCTCGCCGAGGCAGGCGAGGTGTCCCCCGAGGAAGCCGAGAGCCTCGTCAAGGAGACCCAGGATCGAATACGAGCCGCCCACGACGAGCTAAAGACGGAGCTGACGAGCCCGAAGCCCAGGCCCTCCAGCGGAGAGAGCACGCCGGCCAGCGCCGAGGGCTCGGTGGAGACGAGCGTCCCTGCCGAACGTCTCCGCGAGCTCCAGCAAGAGCTCGTCCGCGTCCCCGAAGGATTCACGGTCAACCCGAAGCTCGTGAAGATGCTCGAGCGACGAGTCGACGCCCTCGACCAGGGTGGCATCGACTGGGGCCAGGCGGAATCGCTCGCGTTCGCGAGCCTGCTCGTCGAGGGCATCCCGATCCGGCTCACCGGGCAGGACACCGAGCGCGGAACGTTCTCGCACCGGCATCTCGTCCTGCACGACGCGCACACCGGAGCCCAGCAAGCGCCGATCAAGCACCTCGCGGACGCCTCGGCGTCGTTCGAGGCGCACAACTCGCCGCTCTCCGAGTACGCGGCGCTCGGCTTCGAGTACGGCTACTCGGTGACTGCGCCCGAGGCACTCGTGCTCTGGGAGGCGCAGTTCGGCGACTTCGTCAACGGCGCGCAGATCGTGATCGACCAGTTCCTCGTCTCCGGCCTCGCGAAGTGGCACCAGACCTCGCGGCTCACGCTCCTGCTCCCGCACGGCTACGAGGGCAACGGGCCGGAGCATTCGAGCGCCCGGCTCGAGCGCTTCCTCCAGCTCGCCGCGCAGGAGAACATTCGGGTCGTCAACGCGACCACCGCTGCGCAGTACTTCCACCTCGTGCGCCGCCAGGCCCTCGATCCGAACGCGAGGCCGCTGATCGTGATGACGCCCAAGGGGCTGCTCCGGCTCAAGGAAGCGTCCTCGACCCTGGACGACCTCGCCCACGGCCGCTTTGAGCCCGTGCTGGACGATCCGTCCGTTACCGATCGCGGAGCCGTCACGAGGCTCGTCCTGACCTCGGGAAAGCTCTACTACGACCTCGTCGGGAGCGAGCTCAGAGCTCGGGCGGCGAACGTCGCCGTCGCGCGGATCGAGCAGCTCTACCCGTTCCCGGTGGAGCCGGCCGCCCGGCTCGTCGCCTCGTACCCGTCACTCGAAGAGGTCATCTGGGCGCAGGAGGAGCCGCAGAACATGGGCGCCTGGCGCGCGATCCGCCACCGGCTCGAGGAGGCGGTCGACGGGACTCCTCTGCGCTACGTCGGCCGGCCGTGGCGTGCGAGCCCGAGCGAGGGGTATCCGACGTCCCACCTGCGTGCCCAGGAGCGCATCGTCCGGGAAGTCCTGGAGGCGGGGGCCTAAGGGCGTCTGCGCCGGCGCCGTTCGACGGCCGCCTTCGCGACGCGCGTCCCGTGCCTGCGAGCCTCCGCAACGAGCATCCTGCGGTGCTGAGGAGGGATCCGGCGCCAGATGTCGTACGCGGCCAGAGCGACCCCAAGCGGGCCGATCTTCCGCGGAAACAGACGGTTGTCGCGCGCCACGACGAGGATCCTACTCGTCCGCCCCGGCAGTTACCCTCGCTTCTTGCGCGAGACCCCGCTATCATCCGCCGCCGTCCCGTAAACATGCGACCTACCGACCAGGGAGGATTAATGCCGGTAGAGACGCCTTCCGTCTTTGCGCACGTAATCCAAGAACATCTAGAGCTGAAGCGCCGAAACCAAGAGCTCGACGAGAACATGCCGCTCGACCGTTACTCGAGCGACGACCCATTCGAGAACCACCCCCTGTTCAAGACCGAAGAGCAAGCCAGGATCGAGGAGACGATGGACGGAACCGAGTCCATCCCCTCCGAGCACCTGCAGCTCGCGCCGCAGCCCGAGCCGGCCGCCGACGAAGACACGCTCTGGGGCCGCTCTCGCGACTTCGACTGGGGCGACTGAGACTCAGGTCCGCCCGTTTCGCCCTGGCCGTTTAGGGTAGTCCGAACCTGCCAACGAGCCAGAGGAGACGGATGATTCGCAAGCTCAGATACATGGCCTTCGGGGCCCTGCTCGCGTACTTCTTCGACCCGCAGAACGGCCGCGCGCGCCGTTCGCGAGCCCTCGAGCGAATTCCTTCGTTCCGCAGCGCGGCGCAGGAGCCGGGCGGGGTGGACGAGATGCTCCAGCCCGACGACGCGACGCTCGCGCTCAAGGTCGAGACCGAGATCTTCCGCGACTCGGACATCCCGAAGGGACGCATCAACGTCGATGCCGAGAACGGCAAGGTCGTCCTCCGCGGCGAGGTCGAGCAGCCGGAGTTGATCAAGGACCTCGAGAAGCGGACGAAGAAAGTCCAGGGCGTCCAGGAGGTCGAGAACCTCCTCCACGTTCCGGGCACTCCGACGCCGACGACATAGCCGCTCACTGCGGTCGCGCGGCCAGCTCGCGAGCGAGCCGTTCCGGCTTGCCCTCATCGCCGCTTATGTGCTGATGTTCCGGGGCCACCGTCCGACGCAGTCGAGAGGAGCCCCGTGCGCATCGAATCGTCCGTCACCGCAATCTCCTGGATCCCGTCCGAGGCCGTCGAGGGCCTGCCGAAGATTCCGTTCACGATGGGCGTCGCCCACTACGACGACCCGCCGCCCGAGGTCATCGAGGACCTCGACGCGATGCGCGAGGCGGACGAGTTCCGCGAGGCCAACGAGCTGCGCGCGTTCATCGAGGTCGCGGACGACGGCTCGATCACCGACGCGGGCCATCTCGGGACGGGCCATCTCGGCGTTACGCGCATCAAGGTCGGCCCCAAGGAGTTGAGCGTCGCCGCCGTGGCGCTGCCCACGATCCAGGGCGAGCCCGAGATCGGCGACGGCTGGGCGCGTTTCAAGCAGACGGCCGGCGGACGGACGGGCGCTCCGGCTCCGCGGCGCGTCAGCGGCAAGCCGTTCTTCCGGATCAACTCGGCGATCGCCTGGACGACGCTGGCGCTGACGATCAAGGCCGACGGGACGTCCGAGCACGAGCTCGTCGGGGCGAGCCCGTTTCCGCGCCACTGGGTCTACGACAAGGACGGGAAGCTCGCGCAGAAGTCGGGGACGATCGACTTCGCGCAGTGGTATCGCGAGTCGCACGGCGACAACACGCCGTGGGGCGACGAGGACTCGGAGGCGTTTGTGACCGATGTCGAGTCGGCGCTCGAGCGTGAGCTCTCGAAGACGATCATGCGGAGCGACGCGACCTCGAAGCCGCGGCAGCTCGCGATCGACGAGACGCTCACCGAGCAGGGCGAGCAGGGCGACGGCATCTACCTCCTGCTCGACGGGATCCTCGGCGTCGAGGTCGACGGCGAGACCGTGGCCCAGGTCGGCCCGGGCGCGGTGCTCGGGGCACGGGCGCTCCTCGAGGGCGGCCGCCGCTCCGCGACGCTGCGCGCGGTCACACCCGTGAAGGTCGTGTGCGCCAGCGCGGACGACATCGAGCCCTCGGCGCTCGAGGAGCTCGCCGGGGCGCACCGGCGCGAGGAGAGCTAGCTAGGCGCCGGCGGAGCGGATCGCGTCGAGCACGTGGTCGACGCGACCGTCGCGGAGTGAGTCGGCGAGGCGCCTGTCGCCGCCGAGGCCCGCGCGCGCTGACAGGACCTCGTACAGCCGGTTGCCGCGCAGCCCGAGCTCACGCGCTTCGACCACGAGACGGCGAACGACGGGGAGCGGATGCCCCTCGTGGTCGAACTGCCAGAGCGGGTAGTAGTACTCGCGAGCGCCGGGCGGCCGGAAGGCGATCACCTCGCCGTCGCGGCGCATCGCCTCGAGCTTGAACGGCTCGATCGCGAACCGCGACGCGAGCCACGAGGCCGAGAGCGTGTCGTCGGTAAGTCGTGTGGCCAAGACCGGCAGCCTATCCCGCCCTTGAGGCGATCGGTGCGCTCGAACGAGACGTGACCGGCTGGAGCTCGGTGCCGCTAGGCAGCGCGTAGAGTTCCCGATCGTCATCTTCTTCCCCTGGGATCCGGCGCAGGAGCTGTTCGGGGACGAACGAGTACACGTCGATCTCTCCGAGCGATGACCGACCTCGGCCTCGGTCGGCGGCGCCAGGCGGAAATCTACGTCGGAGCCTTGAGCGGCGCCCGGCACGGCGTTCCCGTCGATCCGGCAAGGCTCGAGCAAGCTGCCCGCAGGCGAATCTCGCGTGAGGCGTTCGCTTACATCGCGGGCGGCGCCGGTCTCGAAGGCACGATGCGCGCGAACCGAGATGCATTCGATCGTCTACGGATCGTGCCACGCGTTCTGCGCGACGTCTCCACACGTGACACGTCCCTCGAGCTCTTCGGCCGGCGTCTACCCGGACCGTTCCTGCTGGCGCCGATCGGAGTGCTGGAGATGGCTCATCGGGAGGCCGATCTCGCGGTGGCGAGAGCAGCCGCCGCGAAGGGTGTTCCGATGATCTTCTCCAATCAGGCGTCGGTGCCGATGGAGCGTTGTGCAGAGGCGATGGGCGCGAGCGCTCGCTGGTTCCAGCTCTACTGGTCGACGTCGAACGACCTCGTGGAGAGCCTCGTCGGTCGTGCGGAGGCGTGCGGTTGCGAGGCGATCGTTGTCACGCTCGACACGACTCTTCTGGGGTGGCGGACCCGCGATCTCGACCTCGCGTACCTGCCCTTTCTGCGCGGTAAAGGGATCGCGCAGTACACCAGCGACCCGGTCTTTCGGCGCCTGGTCGATCAGGCGGACGAGGAGCCGACCCAACGGTCCCGTCCGACGTTCGCCGGCCTAAGCGCGCTGTTTCAGCTCACGAGGGCTTATCCCGGGACGTTTCGCGCGAACATTCGCTCCCCACGGCCGCGCAGAGCCGTGCGGCGTTTTCTGGAGATCTACTCACGAACCTCACTCACGTGGGAGGACCTGCCCTTCCTGCGCGAACGGACGAAGCTCCCGATCCTGCTGAAGGGCGTGCTCCATCCCGAGGACGCGCGCAGGGCCGTGGAGGCAGGGGTCGAGGGGCTCGTCGTCTCGAATCACGGCGGGAGGCAGATCGACGGGGGGATCGCAACGGTGGACGCCCTGTCCGCGGTCGTCGAAGCCGTCGACGGGAAGGTCCCGATCCTGCTGGACAGCGGTGTTCGAGGTGGTGCGGACGCCTTCAAAGCCGTCGCGCTCGGCGCGACCGCGGTTCTCATCGGCCGGCCGTACGCGTATGGGCTGGCCGTCGCGGGCGAGCGCGGCGTTCATGACGTGCTCGAGAACTTTCTCGCGGACTTCGACCTCACGATGGGTCTCGCCGGCTGCGCCTCGATCGACGAGATCTCGGCCGAATCCCTTGCCGCGACCAGCTAGCCGGGGATCGCTCCGGCGAGGATCTCCGAAAGCTTCGCAGAGTCGATGTTTCCCCCGGAGACGATGCATACGACCTTGCCGTTCCCGGCGGCGCCGCTTCGCGCGAGCGCGACCGGGGTCGCGCCGGCGCCCTCGGCCACCACCCGCGCGCGCCCGGCGAGCAGCCGGACCGCGTCGGTCACCTCGTCCAGGGTCGTGACGAGCGAGCCGTCGAGCAGTTCGCGCGCGAGCTCGAACATCTCGTCGAAAACCTCCGGCCCGCTGATCCCGTCGACGAAGGTCGGCGTGTAGTCGACCTTTACGGGCGCTCCCGCCTCGAGGGAGGCGGCGAGCGGGGCGCCGGTCGCGACCTCGGCGGCGAAAACCTTGCAGGAGGGCGCGAGCGCGCGGGTTGCGGAGGCGATCCCGCACGAGAGCCCGCCTCCGCCGTAGGGCGCGAGAATGACGTCCGCGTCCGGCAGATCCTCGAGGATCTCGAGCCCGATCACGCCGTTGCCGGCCATGACCGCCCCGTCGCTGAAGGCGTGTACGTGGAGGCCCTCGAGACCTTCGAAGGTATGTGTCCTGAAGACCTCGTGCCACTCGTCGAAGGTGACCTCGATCATCTCGCCGCCCAGGCGGCTAATCGCGTCGATCTTGGTCTGCGGAGCCGTGTCCGGAAGGACGACCGTGCACCGGACGCCGAGCTTCCGCGCCCACCACGCGACGCCTTGCGCCATGTTGCCGGCGCTCGCCGTCCAGACGCCCCGTGCGAGATCGTCCGGCGTGGCGAGCAGCATCGCGTTGCCGGCGCCGCGCAGCTTGAAGGCGCCGATCGGCTGGAGGTTCTCGAGCTTGAGGTAGATCTCCGCAGGAGCGTCCTCGAGCTCGAGCCGCACGAGCGGCGTGCGGACGACGGAGCCGGCGAGGCGATCGCGGGCGGCCTCGATCTCGTCGAGCCGGATCAGAGCTCGACCTCGGTTCCGGCGCCGTCCTCGAGCGCGCTGTGGTAGACGAGCCCGGCGGCCGCCGCGTCCTCGACAGCGTGGCCCGTCGACTTGTAGACGGTGACCTGCTCGGGCGACGTGCGCCCTTGGCGCGTGCCGGCGAGGATCTCGCCCAGCTCGACGGCGTTGCTCGGATCGAGTCCCTGGAGCTCGTGCGCTCCGGCCGGGTACGGCTCGAACGCGACGCGCGACTCGACAGCGAGGAGCCCGGCTCGCACGACCTCACGATCGAGCTCGGGCCCGTCGCGCGACGCTCCGACCGAGGTCACGTGCATCCCTGGCGTGAGCCAGTCGGCCGGAAAGAGCGGTTGGCCTGAATCGGTGCACGCGCAGACGATGTCCGCGCCCGAGACCGCCTCCTCGAACGACGCGCACGCGGTGCCGCCGACCTCGGCCGCGAGTGCAGCCGCGTGATCCGCGTCTCGGCTCGCGACTCGCACCTCCTCGAGCTCGCGCACACGTGTCACCGCGTCGACGTGCGACCGAGCCTGGACGCCCGCTCCCAGGACGGCCAGCACCCGAGCGTCCGCCCGGGCGAGAGCCCGCGTGGCGACCGCCGACGCTGCACCGGTGCGCACGGCTGTGATCTCGGTCCCGTCCATGAGCGCGAGCGGCTTGCCGGTCTCGTGGTCGAAGAGCGCGATCGTCGCCTGGTGGCTCGGCAGCCCGAGCTCGTGGTTCCCGGCGAAGACCGAGACGAGCTTCGTCTCGAGGATCCCGTCCGCGTAGCCGGGCATAGCCCCGAGAAAGCCGCGCTCCGTCGACGCGGCGATGCGCGGCGGAACGGACACGCGCCCGGCGCTGAGCTCGACGAACACGCGCTCGAGCGCTTCGAGCAGTTGCTCCAGGTCGAGCAGCCGGCGAACCTCGTCTCGCGAGAGGACGAGCACGCTCAGGGCAGCATGCCGAGCTCGAGGAGGCCGTCGATCGGCTCCTGCGCGCTGCAGCTCCCGAAGCTGACGAAGAGCTCGCGCGCGCGTGAAAGCTCCTGAGGCCCTGCCGCCCGGTCGCGCCAGCGGAACGAATCCTCGGAGACCGCGAACGACCCGGGATCCTCGTCCGCGAGCGCGTCCTCCTCGTCGCCGAAGGCCGCTGCGGCGAGCAGGTTCAGGAACCCGTGCTCGTCGCCGTGCCGAAGCGGATGGTGAAGGCCGGCCGTCGCCTTGAACGGCACCTCGAGCCGGCGGCATGCCTGCACGAACTCCGCAAGCGCAGGCACGCTCGGCAGCACGGTGCCGCCGCAGCGGACTTTCGCGCGCAGCCCGAGCTCGCCGAGCTGGAGGATCCGGAACGAGAAGTCGTCGCGAAGCGGCAGCTCGCAGTAGATCTCCGGCGCTGCGTCGAAGAGCACCTCGGGGTCGATCCCGGCCGCCTCGACGGCCTCGATCCTCGGGTCGGATGGCGGAAGCTCACCGGTGTCGAGCACGACCGAGAGCCGCAGCGGCTCGTCCCCGAGCTCGGCGAGCTTGGACGCAGGGCACACGAACCGGTTCACGATCCAGCCCGTCTCGCCCGCGCGCACGCGCCTATGCTCGGCGAGCCCTTCGTCGAGCGGGAGCTCCTCGGGCGGGAACGTCGGCGCGTGGTCGATCAGCCCGCCGAAGAGGGCGCGCCGCGCGTCTGTCAGCGTCTCGGTCAGCCTGCGGTGATGTAGTCGGTCAGGTACCGGATCTCGAAGCTCTGCTGCTTCGACTTGAACTTGACGACGTCTCCGATCGAGACGATCCCGACCACCTCGCTGCCCTCGACCACCGGCACGTGCCGGATCCGCCGGTCGGTCATGAGCGCCATGCACTCGTCGATCGACGTCTCCGGTCCGACGACGATCAGCGGCGACGACATGATCTCTCCGACGCTCACCTCGTCGCCGGTCGGGCCGTCGCGCGCCACACGGCGCAGGTAATCCCGTTCGGACACGATGCCGGCGACCTCTCCGTCCTGCTTCACCAGCAGCGACCCGACGTTCGCCTCGACCATTCGCTTGACCGCTTCGAGCACGGGAGCGTCAGCCTCGATCTCGAGCACGTCGGTGCCCTTGTCGCCGAGGATCTCCGATACGCGGTTCACGTCGCCTCCTTCCGTGGATGAGAACGACGCCCAGAGCTTACGAGACAATCGGTACCGTGGTGCCGGAAATGCTCAACGGAAGCTGTGAGTGCGGGGCGATTCGGTACCGGGTGGCCGACGAGTTCCTCTACGCGTCGAACTGCCATTGCTCGCGCTGCCGCGCCGCGACCGGGTCGGCCTTCAAGCCGTTCGCGGGCATCGAGCGCGAGAAGCTCGAGCTGCTCTCGGGCGAGGACGCGCTCTTGATCAACGGCGAAGACGACCTGAACGACACGCGCTGCGCGGCCTGCGGGTCGCTCCTCTACTCGGTCGTGCGCGACGGCGAGTACGTCCACGTCGCGCTCGGCTCCCTCGTCGACGAGCCGAGCATGCGCCCGACGAAGCACATCTTCGTCGGCTCGAAGGCGCCATGGTTCGAGATCACCGACGACCTGCCCCAGTTCGACGAGCACGCGACGGCGTAGCGCCGATGAGTTTCGGGCGCGGCCGCGGTCTGATCGACGACTGATCATCCGAGCGAGAGGAGTGCGACGTGAGCGAGTCGCTGAACAACGTCTTTGCGATCACCCTGTTCGTCGAGGATCCCAAACTGTCGAAGTCGTTCTACGAGCGGGTGTTCGACGTCCCGGTGGTCTTCGAGGACGGGGACTCGGCCGCGTTCAAGTTCGAGAACACGATCGTCAACCTGCTGGCGGCGCCGGCAGCGCACGAGCTGATCGAGCCTGCGACGGTCGGCGGCTCCGAGGCGGGAGCGCGCTCCCAGTTCACGATCGGCGTCGAGGACGCGAACGCCACCGTCGAGCAGCTGCAGGAGCGCGGCGTGGAGTTGCTGAACGGCCCGATCGACCGGGAGTGGGGGATGCGGACAGCCGCGTTCACGGATCCCGACGGCCACGTCTGGGAGGTCGCGCAGCAGCTCGCTGAGAGCTAACCCCCGGCGACGGCTGTGAGGTGGGCTGCGACGGCTCGCCAGCGGCCCTCGCAGAGCGCCCAGACATCCGTGTAGCGGGTCGACGCCGGCCGGCCGTCGCGCAGGTAGTGCGTGACCCCGTGGACGAGGGCGACGTCGCCGAGCGGCAGCACGTCGATCTCGTCGTACGTCACGTTCGCCACACCGGGCCCGGCTGCGATGCGCTCGAGGAAGCCCACCTTGCTTATGCGCCGCCCGTTCGCGAGCGAGCAGGTGAAGTCGTCGCCCAGGTGCTCGTCGAACCATCCGACGTCGGCCTCCGCGAATGCCCTGATGTAGCCCGCGTTCAGGCGGTGCAGCTCACAGACGGCTTCCGTCTCTTCTGCGCGCGCCTCCGCGATCGCCGCATCCGCAGCATCGACCACGGCGTGAGTCTGTCAGACCCACGGATGAACGACTCGCCGGATCCGGACCTGAGCGCGTGTCCGAATCCGGCTGGTTTCGCGGGTGCGCCGCAGCTATATCTGCCGCATGAACGGGATCTCGGCCGTGATCACGACGGGCATCTACTGCCGGCCAGGGTGCGGGGCGCAGCCGCTCGCGCAGAACGTCGACAAGTTCCCGCTCGCCGCCTCTGCGGAGGCCGCCGGTTTCCGAGCGTGCATGCGGTGCCGTCCCTACCGCTGGCCGCAGTCCGTCTCGTGGACGGCTCCGGAGCTCGTCTGCCGCGCGGTGCGGCTGGTCATGGACGGCGCCCTCGATCAGGCGAGCGAGGCCGACCTCGGCGCGAGGCTCGGCGTCTCGGCGCGGCACCTCCGGCGGCTCTTCAAGGAGCAGCTCGGCGTGACGCCCGACGGTCTCGCGCGCTCGGCCCGCGTCCATTTCGCGCGCCGCCTGCTCGACGACACCGACCTGACCGTGACGCAGATCGCCCTCGCGTCGGGCTTCGGCAGCCTGCGCCAATTCAACCGCGCCTGCCAGGATGTCTTCCGCGAGTCGCCGCGGCAGCTCCGCGCGCGCCGCCGGAAGGCGGACCGCCTCGTCGCCGACGGCGGCCTGCTCATGCGGCTCGCCTATCGCGGCCCGCTGGACTGGCAGGATCTGGCCGCGTACTTCGCCGCCCGTGCGATCCCGGGCGTCGAAGCGGTCGAGGGCGACACGTATCGCCGAACGATCGTCGTCCGTGGCAAACCTGGTGTCATCGAGCTCGGCCCGGGCGGAGACGACCACCTCCTCCTGCGGGCGCACCTGCCGAACTGGGACGAGCTCGTCCACGTCGTCCAGCGCGCGCGACGGATCGGGAGCCTCGACTTCGACCTCTCGGAGCCCGCGGTCCAGCTCGCGCACGATCCGACGATCGGGCCGCTCCTCGATGCGCGCCCTGGTCTGCGGCCACCCGGCACGTGGGACCCGTTCGAGACCGGCGTGCGGGCGATCATCGGCCAGCAGGTCAGCCTCGCCGGCGCGAACACGCTCGCCGGGAGGCTCGTCGCGCGCCTGGGGACGGAGGTGCCGGGGCTCGAGCCGCTCGGCCTCACACACACCTTCCCGTCCGCCGGCGTGCTCGCGCGCGCCAACCTCGACGGCGTCGGACTGACACCTGCGCGCGCGAACGCGATCCGCCTGTTCGCCGCCGCGGTGGCCGAGGACGCGGTCA
>Ga0081540_1001286_pt1 | contig 21919 bp, 19 predicted proteins | sample TabmetS2T1R1_FD_71024 | JGI IMG/M metagenome (GOLD analysis project Ga0081540, IMG submission 71024) | Tabebuia heterophylla rhizosphere microbial communities from the University of Puerto Rico - S2T1R1 | ecosystem: Host-associated > Plants > Roots > Rhizosphere ... | reverse complement strand
CTTCGCGCTTGCCGGTCTCGATATAGGTCAGCACCTGGTTCATGTGCTCCTGGCTGATCAGGGCGCCGATGTGCGTCTTAGGGTCGAGCGGGTCGCCGATCCGCATCTTGGCGCAGCGCTCCTTCACCTTGGTGAGGAACGACCCCAGCAGCGATTCTTCCACGAACACGCGGGTGCAATTGGTGCAGATTTCGCCCTGGGTATAGAAGTTACCCATGATCGCCGCCGAGACCGCGTTCTCCAGGTCGGCGTCGGCGAAGATGATCAGCGGCGACTTGCCGCCCAGTTCCATCGTCACCTTTTTCAGCGTCTCGGCCGCGGCCGCCATCACGCGCTTGCCGGTGGCGACCGAGCCGGTCAGCGATACCTTGGCGATCGCGGGATGCGTGCTCAACGCTGCGCCGACCGTGCCGAAGCCGTTGACCACGTTGAACACGCCATCGGGCACGCCGGCTTCGGTATAGATCTCCGCCAGCTTCACCGCGGTGGTCGGCGTCAAGTGCGCCGGCTTGAACACCATGGCGTTGCCGCAAGCGAGGGCAGGTCCTGACTTCCAGCAGGCGATCTGGATCGGATAGTTCCACGCTCCGATTCCGGCGCACACACCCAGCGGCTCGCGCCGCGTGTAAGCGAAGGCGGTGCCGAGGTCGTAGTGATCGCCGTGCAGGGTCGGCGCCGCGCCGGCGAAATACTCGATCGCATCGGCGCCGGAGGCGACATCGACCACAGCGGCTTCAGCGATCGGCTTGCCGGTATCCAGCACCTCGAGCCGCGCCAGCTCGTCATTGCGTTCGCGCAGCAGCCGGACCGCATTCATCAGGATGCGGCCGCGCTGCACGCCGGTCAGGCCACGGTCTGGATCCCGGCGTCGCTGCGCGGCCTGGCCGTGGGCCTCCGCCTGATCCCGCGCCCCGCATGGCGCCGGGTCTCCCGCTGATCCAGAGGTAGATTCTGAAGCTGTGAGGGTGCTGGTCGCGGAGGACGACGAAGGCCTGGGCGAGGTCCTGGCCCGCGGGCTGCGGGAGCAGGGCTACGTGGTGGACCTGGTGCCCGACGGCGAGGCGGCAGCCGCGTACCTGCGCTTCTACCAGTACGAGGTGGCCGTGCTGGACTGGCGGATGCCCCGGCTGTCAGGGTTCGACCTGGTGCAGCGGCTGCGCCGCGGCGGCACCGGCCCCAGGTCCACCCCGGTCCTGATGCTCACCGCGCGGGACACCCCGGCCGACCGGATCGCGGGCCTGGACGCGGGCGCGGACGACTACCTGGTCAAGCCGTTCGACTTCGGCGAGCTGCTGGCCCGGATCCTGGCGCTGCAGCGCCGGCCGCCGGTCAGCCAGGCGCCCCGGATCAAGATCGGGGACGTCGAGTTCGACCCGGCCGCGCGGCAGCCCCGCGGTCCGGGTCGCCGCCGTCGCCGCGGCGGCCATCGCGGTCGTCTACGCCATCGGCGCGATCGTGCTCAACCTGGTGGTCGCCCGGCACATGACCCAGCAAGCCGACGACCAGCTCGGCTGGCCCGGACCGCCGCGTCCTTGGCAGGCCGCTCACCTCAGGCGTAGGCTGCGCGCTCGGAAGTATTTTCACGAGGGGGAGTCAGATGGCCGACTTCGCGCAGACGATCACGACCGCCTACGCCACCGACGGGGCCGCGCTCGACCTCGGCCGGGGCGTGCACGACGGCGCGGTCGTCACCGCGGCAACGGTCAAGCTGCCGCTGCGGATGGTCAACCGCCACGGCCTGATCGCCGGCGCCACCGGCACCGGCAAGACCAAGACGCTGCAGGGGATCGCCGAGCAGCTGTCCACGGCCGGCGTGCCGGTGTTCGTGGCCGACGTCAAGGGTGACCTGTCCGGCGTGGCCGAGCCCGGCGACGCGGGCGGCGCGGCCGCCAAGCGCGCCCAGGAGCTCGGCCTGCAGTTCCAGGCGCGCGGGTTCCCCGTGGAGTTCTTCGCCCTCGGCGGCATCGGCCCGGGCATCCCGATCCGGGCGACCGTCTCGGACTTCGGGCCGCAGCTGCTGGCCAAGGTGCTCGGCGCCAACGACACCCAGGAGCAGTCGCTGTCCCTGGTGTTCCACTACGCCGACGCCAAGGGGCTGCCCCTGCTCGACCTGTCCGACCTGCGGGCGCTGCTCACCTTCCTCGCCTCCGACGACGGCAAGGCCGACCTGACCGGGATCGGCGGGCTCTCCTCCGCCACCGTCGGGGTCCTGCTCAGGTCGCTGACCGGCCTGGAGGACGGCGGCGGCAACGAGTTCTTCGGCGAGCCGATGCTCGACGTGCACGACCTGATGCGCACCGCGCCGGACGGCCGCGGGATCATCTCCTGCCTGGAGCTTCCGGCCGTCCAGGACAAGCCGACGCTGTTCTCCACCGCGCTGATGTGGCTGCTGGGCGAGCTGTTCGAGGAGCTGCCCGAAGCGGGGGACCTGGACAAGCCGAAGCTGGCGTTCTTCTTCGACGAGGCGCACCTGCTGTTCGAGGACGCCACCAAGGCGTTCCTGACCTCGGTGGCGCAGACCGTCCGGCTGATCCGGTCCAAGGGCGTCGGCGTCTACTTCATCACCCAGACCCCCAAGGACGTGCCCAGCGAGATCCTCGGCCAGCTCGGCAACCGCGTCCAGCACGCCCTGCGCGCGTTCACGCCGGAGGACGCCAAGGCGCTCAAGGCCACCGTCTCGACGTTCCCCAAGTCCGCCTTCTACGACATGGAGACGCTGCTCACCGGCATGGGCATCGGCGAGGCGGCGGTGACGATCTTGTCCGAGACCGGTGTGCCGACCCCGGTCGTGCACACCCGGATCACGCCGCCGGCCTCCCGGATGGGCCCGGCCGACGACGTGGAGGCCAAGGCCAAGGCGTCCCCGCTGTGGGCCAAGTACGGCACGCGGGTGGACAACCAGAGCGCCCGGGAGATCCTGGCCGCCCGGTTGGCCGCGCCAGCCGAGGAACCCGAAGGGTCCGAGCCGGCCCAGCCCGTTCGGCCCAAGCAGGCCGCGGCCCCGCGCCGCCAGCCGGCCGCCGAACACAAGGAAGCAGCGGGCGCGATGGCGGGCGGCGTGGCCGCGGTGACCTCGTTCCTGAACTCCAGGGAGGGCAAGCAGCTGCAGAAGCAGGTCGTGCGCGGCGTCTTCGGCCTGCTCAAGAAGAAGATGTGAGCAACGGCTTACAATGAGCGCGTGCTGCAGGTGCGGCTGCTAGGAGGGGTGGCCGCGGACCGAGATGGCGAGCAGCTCTCACTTCTCCCGCCCGTCAGCCGGTTGCTCGCCGTTCTCGCGCTGCGCCCCGGGCCTCAGGACCGGGAGACCGTGGCGGCCACCCTGTGGCCCGCCGCCGCCGGGCCCGCCGCGCGGGCGAACCTGCGGACCGCGGTCTGGGCCCTGCGCAAGGCCGTCGGCGATGACGCGCTGATCACCTCGCGGACCGCGGTCGGCCTGCGGCCCGAGGCCATCACCGTCGACCTGGCCGACGGCCAGCGGCGGGCCGCCGCGGGCGACGCCGTCGCGGCGGCCGCGCTGTGTCACGGCGAGCTGCTGCCCGGGTACGCCGAGGACTGGGCCGAGACGGCCCGGCGACGGCAGCGGACGGAGCTGGCCGAGACGCTGGCCACCCGGACCGCGGCCGCCGAGCGCGACGGCGACGCGGCAGGCGCGGCGCGCTGGTCCCGGCTGCGCTGCGAGCTCGACCCGCTGAACGAGGCAGCCCACGCCGACCTGATCCGGCAGCTGGCCGCGGCCGGCGACCGGGCCGGCGCCCTGGTCGCCGGGCGCGAGGTGACCGGCCGGCTGCGCGCCGAACTGGGCGTACCGCCCGGGCCCGCCCTGCGCGCGGCGCTGGCCGAGGCGCGCGGCCCCGTCGCGGCCCCGTCGCAGGCTGGCCCGGCGACGGTCCTGGCGTCCTTCGGGCGCTTCGGTACACGGCCGCTGTACGGCCGGGCCGCCGAACTCCGCACGCTGATGGCGGCCTGGGCGGCGGCGCGGGCCGGGCACGGACGCGTGGTCCTGATCACCGGCGAGGCCGGCATCGGCAAGACCCGCCTGGTCGCGGAGCTGGCCCGGCGCGCGGAGAACGCCGGCGCCAGGACCGCCGTCGGCGCCGGGGTCGACGTCGGCGGCGCGGCACCGCTGGCCACGTGGCAGGAACTGGTGCCGCAGCTGGCCCGCACCGTGCCGATGCCGCCGGAGCAGGCCGACTGGCCGGCCGAACTCGGCCGGCTGGCCCCCGACATCGCCACCCGGCTGGGCCGGGACGAGCCGCCGCCGGTGTCCTCGCCGGAACTGGAGCGGCTCCGCCTGTTCGACGCGGTGCTGCGGCTGGTGGAGTGGGCCGCGGCGGGGCGGCCGGTGCTCCTGGTGGCCGAGGACGTGCACCGCGCCGACCCGGCCAGCATGCAGCTGTGCGCGCACATCGGCCGGCGGCTGGCCGCCCGGCCGGTGCTGTTCGTGCTGACCCGGCGGGACAAGCCGGACCGCCCTGACGCCGACGCGCTGCTCGCCGACCTGGCCGGCCGCGGCGTCGAGGTGGCCGAGCTCGAGCTCGGGCCGCTGTCCGAGGTCGAGCTCGCCGCGGTGGCCCGCAGCGTGGCCGACCTGACCGACCACGCCGTCGGGCAGGTCATCCGCGCCGCCGACGGCAACCCGCTGCTGGCGGTGGAGAGCGCCCGGGCGCTGGCCGCGGGCCGCGCGGCCCCGCCGCAGAACCTGCGGGCCGCGGTCCGGGCGGCCACCGGGGCGCTGGCGCGCCCGGCGCGGGACCTGGCCGAGGTACTCGCCGCCGCCGGCCGCGCGCTGTCAGCGGCCGAGCTGGCCGCGCTCTACCTCAACCTGGCGCCGGCCGACCGCGACGCGGCCGAGGCGGCCGTCCTGGACACCGGGCTGGTCTACCGGGCCGGCAGCGGGCTGCGCTTCCGGCACGCGCTGCTCGCCGAGGCGGTCCGGGCTGACCTGGGGGAGCACGGCCGCCGCTACGAGCAGCTGGCACTGGCCATCGAGGCGGCCGCTCCGGCCCCGGACCAGGTGGCCGCCGAGGTGGCCGCCCACCTGCACCGGGCGGGCCGCGACGACCTGGCCGGACCGCGCTGGCAGCGGGCGGCCCGGCACGCCCGGACGCTGGGCGCGATGCCGGAGGCGGCACGGTTCTGGGCCGAGGCGGTGCGCTGCGACCCGGACGACGCGGCGCTGCGGCTGGAGCTGGCCGAGGTCTTCGGCTGGCTCGGCCAGGACGCCGACTTCGAGCGCGAGTGGCAGGCGGCCCTCGAGCTCCTCCCCGAAGAGCGGCAGTCGGTGGCCTGGTCCCGCCGCGGCCAGGTGCTCCGCACGGTGGTGTGCAACCCCCGGGCGTCGCTCGCCGCCTACCACCGGGCCGGTGAGCTGCTCCCCCCTGACGCGCCGCCGCGGCTGCGGCTGGACATCCTGCTCGGCACCGCCTGGTGTGAGTCGGCCGCCGGTGACCCGGCCCGGACCGCCACGCTGCTGAGCACGGTGACCTCGCTGGTCACAGAGCCCGACGACGCGATCGTGGCCGAGATGGCCAACGCCGAGCTGATGTCGGTGATCCGGCTGGGCCGGGTCACCGAGTGCGAGGCGGTGGCCGAGCGCGGCGCCGCCGCCGCGCGGCGGGCCGGCCGGCCGGCCCTCGCCTACTCGGTCTGGATCCATACCGCGTGCGTGCTGAGCGGCGCCGGCAATCTTGTCGGCGCGCTGCGGGCGGCCGACGCCGCGGTGGCGGCGACCCGCGGTATGACAGTGATCGAGCTGCCGTGCCTGGCCGCCCGGGCCTTCGTGCTGTCCCGGCTCGGCCGTCACGCTGAGGCGCTGTCACTGGCCGGCGAGCAGCTGGCCATGGCCGAACGGATGGACTCGGCCGCCATCGCGGCCCGGGCCCGCCACGACGCCGGGCTGATCTCGCTGGCGGCAGGCTGCTGGGCGGAGGCGGCTGACCTGCTCGAGCAGGCCCTGGCCGGGGGGGCCGAGGTGAGCCGGCCGGCCACCCGGCTGGCCCGGGCCGAGGCCCTGGCCCGCTCCGGCCACCCGGACGAGGCCACGGCCGAGATGCGCCGGGCCGCCCTGGAGCCGGTACGCGGCAGCGACCAGCCGTGGGCCCTGGTGCCGCGGATGGCGCGGGTGCAGGGTCTGATCGCGCTGGCCCGGGGCGACCGGGTCCAGGCCCGGCGCCGGCTGACCGAGGCCGCCACGAGCTGGCGGCATCACCTGGGGTACGACGCCGTCGCCGACTTCGTGGCCAGCTTCGTCGACCTCGGCCGCCCGCCGATCGTCGGCCTGGTCGAGCCGGACTGGGAGCTGCGCCGGCTCACCGCCGAGCTGGCCGGCCTCGACGACGACGATGCCTCAGAGGAGGTGTCGTGATGCCGGGTTTCGCGCTGAACGCCGGCTGCCGCGCGCCGGTCGAGGAGGTCTGGAAGCTGCTGTTCGACCCGTCCCGGTTCCCCCAGTGGTGGGCGGGCGTCGAGACGGTGCGGGCCGGCCCGCCCGGCGAGTTCACCCTGTGGCCGACGGGTTACCCGGATTTCCCGATGCCGCAGAAGCTGGAGGTGGACCGGGTCGGCGAGCGGGTCACGATCTCCTGCCAGGTCTCGGACATCGAGATCGTCTGGCAGCTGGCCGAAGGCAGCGCCGGCACCTCCGTTCACGTCCGCGTCAGCCTGCCCGAACACGAGGCACACCGCCTCGACGGCCAGCGCCAGCTCATCGCCGAGTCCCTCCGCCGCCTAACCGCCCTAGCCGAAGCCGCGGCCTAACGCACCCCGTTTCATGATCGTGAACAGTTTTGGGCAAATAGCACCGGAAACTGTTCACGATCATGGAAGCGGCAGCCGGACGGTCGCACGCAGGCCGGGCCTGGCGTCGCCGAGGGAAGCCGTGCCGCCGTGGGCCTGCGCGGTGGACCGGACGATGGCCAGGCCGAGGCCGGCGCCTTCCTCGCCGGTGCGATCACGCGCTTGGTCCAGGCGAGCGAAGCGACCGAAGGCCCGTTCGGCATCTTCGGCGGGAATTCCTGGCCCGTCGTCGGTCACGGTCAGCACCGCCCACCCGCCGTCGTCCCGCACCGACGCGCATACCCGGCTGGCCGCGTGCCTGACCGCGTTGTCCAGCAGGTTCACCAGCAGCCTGGCCAGCGCCTCGGCGTCGCCCGCCACGACGCACGGCCCGGCCGTCTCGGCCCGCACCGGGACCCGGGCCGTGGCGTAACGCGCCGCGACCGATTCGCACACCGCGGCCAGGTCGGTGGGCGTGCGCCGCAGGTGCTGCCCGTCCAGCCGGGCCAGCAGCAGCAGGTCCTCGGTCAGCCGGGCCAGCCGCAGCGTGTCGGCGTGCACGTCGCGCGCGGTCTCCGCCCAGTCCACGCCGTCCGGGTGGTCCAGGGCCACCTCGAGCTGGGCGCGGATGCTGGCGATCGGGCTGCGCAGCTCGTGCGCGGTGTCCGAGACCAGGTCCCGCTGCCGCTGCTGGGCCTCGGCGAGCCGGGAGAGCATGTCGTTCAGCGTGACGGCCAGCGACCGTACCTCGTCCCGGGCGGGCGGTACCGGCAGGTCACGCGGCACGCCGGTCTGCGTCACCTCGGCGGCGCCCCGGCGCAGCGCGGCGATCGGCCGCAGCGTGTACCCGGTGAGCAGCCAGGTGACCAGGGCCAGCAGGGCGAACAGCAGCGGCGTCCCGATGGCCAGGACCCGGGCCAGCGTGGCCAGGCTGTCGCTGGCCTGGGCGTAGGAGATCGCGGAGATGACGACGTGATGTCCGGCCGCCCCGACGGCCACCACCCGCAGCATCGACGGCAGCCCCAGCGGCGGGCCCGCCAGCGTGCGGGCCTGTCCGGTCCGCGCGGCCGCCCGCGCCTGGGCCACCGGCAGCATCGGCACCAGCCGGTCCGCGCCCGGCGAGATATTGGTGATCCGGCCGGCGGCGTCGAGCACCTGGATGGTGAGCGTCCCCGGCGCGACCGGCACCGGGCTGGGCAGCCGGTTCTCCTCGAGGAGCGCCGCCACCTCCACCGCGCCCTGCCGGGCCGACACGTCCAGGTCGCGGACGAGCGACGCCTGCAGCGCGCTGACCAGGAGCACCGCCGTCAGCGCCAGGGCCAGCGCCAGCCCGGCCGAAGTGGCCAGCGTCAGCCGCGCCCGCAGGCTCCGCCGCCGCCACCACATGACCACGGTCAGCCTCCGTCGGCCGCGAGCCGGTAGCCGGCCCCGCGCACGGTCTGCAGCGCGTTGCGGCCGAACGGCGTGTCGATCTTGCGCCGAACGTACCCGGCGTAGACCTCGACCACGTTCAGGTCCGCCACCGCGTCCGGGTCCCAGACGTGCTCGAGCAGCTCGGCCTTTGACACCACCTGACCCGCCCGCCGCATCAGGTACTCGAGCAGCGCGAACTCCCTGGCGGTCAGCTCGAGGCCAGCCTCGCCGCGGCGGACCGTCCGGGCGGCCGGGTCGAGGCACAGGTCACCCGCTGCCAGCACGGCGGGGCGCGGCCGGGCGCCGCGGCGCAGCAGGGCGCGCAGCCGGGCCGCGAGCACCACGTAGGAAAACGGCTTGGTCATGTAGTCGTCGGCCCCGAGATCCAATCCGTCGGCCTGGTCGTACTCGCCGTCCTTGGCCGACAGGATCAGCACCGGCACCCAGTTGCTTTCGGCCCGGAGCCGCTCGCACACCTGGTAGCCGGACAGGCCGGGCAGCATGAGGTCGAGCACCACGGCGTCGTACCCGCCCTCCCGGGCCAGGTGCAGGCCGTCCACGCCGTCGTGGGCGACGTCGACGACGAATCCCTCCGCGGTCAGGCCGCGGCGCACGGCCGAAGCGAGACGCCGCTCGTCTTCTACCACCAGCACCCGCACTGTCCCAGTGTGGCGCACCCTCCTGACTGACGTCGCCGGCCTCTCAGGGTGCTCACAGCGGCGGTACGGCACTGTGGGTCCATGATTCAGGCACCGAAGCTGTCCCGGCGGGCCAGGTGGGCGATCCCCGCCGGCGCGCTGGTCATCACGGGCGGGGTCCTGGCCGGGTCGCTGATCACGGCGGCGCAGGCCGCGCCCGGGCTGCCCGCGCGCACCGCGGCCCAGCTGCTCGCCGAGGTAGCCGATTCGACCCCGCCGCCGCTGACCGGCACCGTGGTGGAGACCGCCTCGTTCGGCCTGCCGTCGCTGCCCGCCACCGGGAACCCGACCTCGCTGTCCTCGCTGCTCACCGGGTCGCACACGATCCGGGTGTGGTACGCCAGCCCCGGCCACTTCCGGCTGGCCGTGCCGCAGTCGCTGAGCGAGAGCGACGTGATCAGGGACGGCCGCACCGCGTGGCTGTGGCAGAGCACGCTGAACAAGGTGACCAAGTTCACCCTCCCGGCGCACGCGCCCGAGAAGACCGTTCCCCAGCAGCCGCTCACGCCACAGCAGGCGGCTCAGCAGGTGCTGGCCGCGGTCGGTCCGACCACCACGGTCCGGGTGGACAGCAACGTGACGGTGGCCGGGCAGGCCGCCTACGCGCTGGTCCTGGCGCCCAAGGACGCCAGGTCGCTGATCGGCCAGGTGCAGATCGACGTGGACGGCCACAACGGCGTGCCGCTCCGCCTGCAGGTCTTCGCGCGCGGCGCGAGCAGCCCGGCCTTCCAGGTGGGCTACACCGACATCCACTTCGTCAAGCCGGCCGCCGCCGACCTCAGCTTCACCCCGCCGCCGGGGGCGACGGTCACGCAGGTGAACCTGTCGGACCACCCCGCCGGAGCCAGGGCGCACGCCCGCCCCGACGTCACCACGATCGGGTCCGGCTGGGTCACGGTGCTCGAGCTGCCGTCGTCCGAGCTGACGGGCCCGTCCGCCGCGGGCAGCGGTCATTCGCCCGGCGACGACGGGGCCGTGCTGCGCACCCTGCTCGCCGCGGCCACCCCGGTGCACGGAGCCTGGGGCAGCGGCCGGCTGCTGCGGACTAGTCTGGTCTCCGTGCTGATCACCGATCAGGGCCACGCCTTCATCGGCGCGGTCCAGCCGAGCGTCCTGTACGCTGCCGCAGCGGCTCAGCCGCATTGACCGCGATCTCGACCAGCGGGCTGACCAAGCGATTCCGCGGTGGTCAGCTCGCGGTCGACCACATCGACCTGGCCGTCCCGCACGGGTCGGTCTACGGTTTCCTCGGACCGAACGGGTCGGGCAAGACCACCACGATCAGGATGCTGCTCGGCCTGGCCTACCCCACCAGCGGCAGCGCGTCGCTCCTCGGCGTGCCGATGCCCGATGGCGCCACCACGGTGCTGCACCGGGTCGGCTCCCTGGTCGAGGGTCCGGCCTTCTACCCGTTCCTGGCCGGCGCGGACAACCTGGCCCGCTACGACGCGGCGGACCGGACCGCTGACCCGGCCACGGCGCGGGCCAGGATCACCGAAGCCCTGGACCGGGTGGGCCTGCTCGCGGCGGCGAAGAAGCGGTACCGGCACTACTCCCTGGGCATGAAGCAGCGGCTGGCCATCGCCGCGGGCCTGCTGCGGCCCCGGGAGCTGATCATCCTGGACGAGCCGACCAACGGGCTCGACCCGCAGGGGACGCGGGAGGTGCGCGCGCTGATCAGGCAGATCGCGGCCGACGGCACCACCGTGTTCGTCTCCTCGCACCTGCTGGCCGAGGTGGAGCAGATCTGCACGCACGTGGGCGTGATGCGCACCGGGAAGCTGGTGTTCCAGGGCTCGCTGCCCGAGCTGCGCCGGACCGGCGCCTCCCGGGTCACCGTGCAGACCGCCGACCCCGAGGCGGCGGCCAAGGTGCTCACCGGTCTCGGCCTGGCCGACGCCCAGGCCATCGAGGCCGGCGAGACCCAGGCCGGCGATGCCCAGGCCGGTGATGCCCAGGCCGGGGCGTCGGCCATCCTCGGCGACGCGTCGCCGGAGCAGGTCTGCGCCGAGCTCGTCCAGGCCGGGATCGGCGTCCGCGGCTTCGCGGTCGTCTCGCCCAGCCTGGAGGACCTGTTCGTCGGGCTCACCGGGGAGGGCTTCGATGTCAGCGGGTAGGTTCTACGCCTCCGAGCTCCGGCTCGTCCTGCTGCGCAGGCGCAACCTGCTGCTGCTGGCGGTGACGGCACTGTTCCCGATCGTCATCGGGATCGCCCTGCGCCTGGCCGCGCCCAGTTCGCAGGACGCCGACGGGCCCGGGGCGACGTTCTTCAACCAGCTGGCCGGCAACGGCGTGTTCCTGACCTTCATCGCGCTGACCACGCTGCTCGTCCTGGTGCTGCCGGTCGTGGTCGCCGTGGTGGCGGGCGACTCGGTGGCGGGCGAGGCCGGCTACGGCACGCTGCGCTACCTGCTCGCGGTGCCGGCCGGGCGGACCCGGCTGCTCGCGGTCAAGTACGCGGTGATCGTGACGTACGCGCTGTGCGCCACGTTCATCGTCTCGGCGATGGCGCTGGCGGTCGGCGCCGTGCTGTTCCCGGTCGGGCCGGTGACCCTGCTGTCCGGGACCATGGTCTCGCTGCCTGCCGGGCTGCTCCGGCTGCTGTTCGTCACGTTGTACGTGGCCGCCGCGATGGCCGCCCTGGGCGCGATCGGCCTGGCCATCTCCACCCTGACCGAGCACGCGATCGGGGCCATCGCCGCCCTGATGGTCCTGGTGGTGACCAGCGAGGTGATCGACAACGTGCCGCAGCTCCACGTAGTCGGCCCGTACCTGCCGACGCACTGGTGGCTGTCCTTCGACTCCTTGCTGCGCGTCCCCGTGGACACCTCCACCCTGCTCCGCGGCCTGCTCTCGTTCGCGGTCTACGCCCTGCTCTTCGGCTCCTTCGCCTGGGCCCGCTTCACCTCAGCCGACGTCACCAGCTGACCCCGCCAGCCGTCCGTACCTGCACCTCATGTGTTATTGCAACTTAGTTGCAGTTACTTCTACACTGGGACCCTCGTGCAAGAAGGGACCTGCATGGCTGATCCGCGCGGCCGTCTGAGGAAGATCCGGCAGGGGCTGAGCCCGGCCGAATGGACCCGCTTCGGCGGCATGGTCGCGGCGGTCGTCGGGTTGCACGTGGCGGGCTGGGTGATGCTGGCGGCCGCGCTCGGCGGTCACTACCAGATCAGCAAGACGACGGTCTTCGGGGTCGGCACCGGGGCGCTGGCCTACACACTGGGCATGCGGCACGCGTTCGACGCCGACCACATCGCGGCGATCGACAACACCACCCGCAAGCTGGTCAGCGAGGGCAAGCGCCCGCTGTCCGTGGGGTTCTTCTTCTCCCTCGGTCACTCCTCCGTGGTGTTCGTGCTCGCGGTGCTGCTGAACTTCGGCATCCGGGGCCTGGACAAGCAGGTCAGCAACGACAACTCCGGGCTGCACACGATCACCGGCTTGGTCGGGACCTGCGTCTCGGGTTTCTTCCTGTTCCTGATCGCCGCGTTCAACATCATCGTCCTGACCGGGATCATCAAGGTGTTCCGGGAGATGCGCAGCGGCCGCTACAACGACGAGGAACTCGAGGAGCAGCTGAACAAGCGCGGCCTGATGAACCGGTTCCTCGGCCCGCTGGCCCGCCGGGTCGACACGCCGTGGAAGATCTACCCGATCGGGTTCCTGTTCGGCCTCGGCTTCGACACCGCCACCGAGATCGCCCTGCTCGTACTGGCCGGCACGGCCGTCGCGGGCGGCCTGCCGTTCTACGCGATCTTGTCGCTGCCGATCCTGTTCGCGGCCGGGATGAGCCTGTTCGACACGGCCGACGGCTGCTTCATGAACTTCGCCTACGACTGGGCGTTCGCCAAGCCGGTCCGCAAGGTCTACTACAACCTCACCATCACCGGCCTGTCGGTGTTCGTGGCGGTGTTCATCGGCACGATCGAACTGCTCGGCCTGCTGAGCCAGAACGCCCACCTGAACGGCTCGTTCTGGTCCTTCCTGGCGGGCTTCAGCATCAACACGGCCGGCTTCGTCATCGTCGGGGTGTTCGTGGTGACCTGGATAGTTGCCCTGTGCATCTGGCACTTCGGCCGGATCGAGCAGAAGTGGGAATCCGGCCCCGCGGTCAGCCCCGACCCGCCGACTAGCCCGCGGAAGCCACCCCGCCGGCATCACCAGGTGAAGTCTTCCTCCCAGAACTCCGTGGTGCCGCGCGGTGAGGACGGCCGCGACGTCTCCAGGCCGCGCAGTTCCACCCGGCGGATCTTGCCGGAGATCGTCTTGGGCAGATCGCCGAACTCCACTCGCCGGATCCGCTTGTACGGCGCCACCCGCTCCCGGCAGAAGGCCATGATCGACTGCGCCAGCTCCGGCGAAGCCTCCCGCCCGGCGGCCAGCAGCACGTAGGCCTTCGGCACCGCGAGCCGAACGGGGTCCGGTGACGGCACCACCGCCGCCTCCGCCACCGCCTCGTGCTCGATCAGCACGCTTTCCAGCTCAAACGGTGAGATCCGGTAGTCCGAGGCCTTGAACACGTCGTCGGTGCGGCCCACGTAGGTGATATAGCCGTCGTCGTCCGAGGTCGCCACGTCGCCGGTGTGGTAGTAACCCCCGGCCATGGCGCGGGCATTCAGCTCGTCATCATCCAGGTACCCGGTCATCAGCCCGAGCGGCCGCCGCGACAGGTCCAGGCAGATCTCCCCGTCACGACCCGGCTCCCCGCTGACAGGATCAACCAGCACGACGGAGTATCCCGGCAGCGGCCGCCCCATCGAGCCGGCCCGCACCGGCTGGCCCGGCGTGTTCCCGACCTGCGCCGTGGTCTCGGTCTGGCCGAACCCGTCCCGCACCGTGATCCCCCAGGCCTTGCGCACCTGCTCGATCACCTCCGGGTTCAGCGGTTCGCCCGCGGCGACGCACTCCCGCAGGGACGACACGTCGGCGGCACCCAGCTCCGCCTGGATGAGCATCCGCCACACCGTGGGCGGCGCGCAGAACGTCGTCACCTGGCACGAACCGAGCGCGGCCAGCAGCGAGGACGCCGAGAACCGCTGGTAGTTCAGCACGAGCACGGTGGCGCCCGCGTTCCACGGCGCGTATACGTTGCTCCACGCGTGCTTGGCCCAGCCCGGCGAGGACAGGTTCAGGTGCACGTCGCCCGGCTGGATGCCGACCCAGTACATGGTGGACAGGTGCCCGACCGGGTAGCTGACCTGCGTGTGCGCGACCAGCTTGGGCAGCGCCGTGGTCCCCGAGGTGAAGTAGAGCAGCAGCGGGTCGTCGGCCCGCGTGACCCCGTCCGGCGCGAACGAACCAGAAAAAGAGAACGCCGACGAGTACGGATGCCACCCCTCCGCATCCCCGTCGACGACGATCCGCGTCCAGTCACCGGGCACCGCGGAAAACTTCGGCACGCCGGCCGCGTCGGTGATGACGTGCCGGACCTGCCCGCGGGAAACCCGGTCCACCAGGTCGGCGGGCTGCAGCAGCGTTGACGCCGGGATGATCACCGCGCCCAGCTTCATCGTGGCCAGGATGACTTCCCACAGCGGCGCCACGTTGCCGAGCATCAGCAGCACCCGGTCGCCCCGCGCCACGCCGAGCCCGCGCAGCCAGCCGGCCACCTGCGATGACCGCGCTGACAGCGACCCGTACGACAGCGAAACGTCCGAATCGTCGTCGGACAAGATCCGCAGGGCCGGACGGTCCGGGTGCTCGGCGGCGATCACGTCGAACCAGTCAAGCGCCCAGTTGAACTCGTCCAGCGCCGGCCACTCGAAGGAACCCAGCGCCGCGTCGTAGTCGTCCCGGTAACGAAGCAGCAGGTCCCGGGCCGCCCGGAACGAGGACGTCGAAGAAGTCATGGGCCTATCGTGGCAGTTTTCTCCCCCTGCCGGGAAGATCAGGCCCGTGGCGCATACTGATCCCGTGACCGAGCTGACCATCGAGACCGATCCGGCCGAACTCGGGCTGGACAAAGAACGACTCAAGCGCATCGACGCGCACTTCGCCCGTTACGTGGAAGACGGGCGCCTGGCCGGCTGGCTGCTCACGATCGGCCGGCACGGCCACCTGGCGCACGTGGCCCGGTGCGGGTCGCGCGACCTCGAGGCGGGGCTGCCGGTAACCGACGACACCCTGTGGCGCATCTACTCGATGACCAAGCCGATCACCTCGGTCGCCGCGATGATCCTGTACGAGGAGGGCAGGCTCGCGCTCACCGACCCGGTCAGCGAATTCATTCCCGCCTTTGAGGACGTCCGCGTCTACGACGGCGGTTCGGACCAGAAGCAGGTGACCGTCCCCGCCGCCGAGCCGGTCAGGGTCTGGCACCTGCTCACCCACACGGCCGGGCTCACCTACGGCTTCCACCGGGTGCACCCGGTGGACGCGCTGTACCGCGCGGCCGGGTTCGAGTGGGGCACGCCGCCCGGCGCGGACCTGGCCCAGGCCTGCGATATCTGGGCCACCATCCCGCTGCTGTTCCAGCCGGGGGCCGAATGGAACTACTCGGTCGCCACCGACGTCCTCGGCCGCGTCGTCGAGGTGGCCTCAGGACAGCAGCTCGACGATTTCCTCGAGCAACGGATCTTCCGCCCCCTCGGCATGACCGACACCGCCTTCGGCGCCCCCCAGGAGGCTCACCCACGGCTCGCCGCCCTCTACCGCCCCAGCCGGGACGGGCGCGCCGTCCGGCTGGATGAACTCGGCCGGGCCGCGCTCAGGCCGCCGCGCATGCTCGGCGGAGGCGGCGGCCTGGTGTCCAGCGCCGCCGACTACGACCGGTTCACCCGGATGCTGCTGGACACGGACGCCAGCCCGGCCGGCGAGCTCGACGGCACCAGGCTGCTGAGCCCGCGCACCGTCGGCTACATGGCCCGGAATCACCTGCCCGGGAACAAGGACCTGGAGACGTTCGGCCGTCCGCTCTACGCCGAGTCCCCGTTCCGCGGGGTCGGCTTCGGCCTCGGCTTCGCCGTCCTCCTCGACCCGGTGCCGGGGAAGGTGGTCGGCACCGCGGGCGAGCTCTCCTGGGGCGGCGCCGCCAGCACCACGTTCTGGATCGACCAGGCCGAAGGCCTGACGGTCTCGTTCTTCACCCAGCTGCTCCCGTCCAGCACCTACCCGATCCGCCCGCAGCTGCGCCAGCTCGTCTACCAGGCGCTCACCAGCTAGCCCGGTTTCATGATCGTGAACAGTTTGCGGTGCTATCTGCCCAAAACTGTTCACGATCATGGTTTGCGCTCCGGAGAGACGGTCTTCACGCCATCTCCATCCGCGGCACACCGGCCATCCTCACCGGCGACGAAGGATCGGCTCATGGGGGAGCCACGCGATTGTTGAGGAGAGCGCCTATCGTGACGGCCCCGTTCCAGGACGAACTGGCCTACCACATCTTCATCCAGGCCACGGCGCAGGATGTCTGGGACGCGCTCACCGGGCCCGGATGGACCCGGAAGTACGGATACCGTGCCCTGGTCAAGTACGACCCGCAGCCGGGCGGGATCTACCTGGCCTACGCCAGCGGGCGCCGGTACGGGCAGCGCGCCGGCGAGCTGATCATCAGCGGGGAGGTGCTCGAGGCCGAACCGCCCAAGCGGCTCGTCCAGACCTGGCACCCGCTGTTCGACGCCAGGGCCGCGGCCGAACCCCCTACCCGCCTGACCTGGGAGATCCACGAGGAGCAGACGGGCCTGACCGCCGTGACCGTTCGGCACGAATGTCTCGGCGCCCCGCATACGGCCGCGCTCGCGTCCGCCGAGGCGGCCGGCTCCGGCGGCTGGTGCTGGGTCCTGAGCGACCTGAAGACACTGCTGGAAACGGGCAGGCCGCTGACGTTCTAGCGCGGCCCGCCAGACCACGACCACGACCACAGCAACAGGGGAGGACAGGTGGCACAGATTGTCGTGATGGGCGGCGGGCTCAACGGCCTGACCGCTGGGATGCTGCTCGCCCGCGACGGGCACCAGGTCACCGTCCTGGAACGAGACGCCGCGGGCCCGCGCGGCCGGGCCGGGGACCTGTGGCAGCGATGGGACCGCCGCGGGGTGAACCAGTTCCGCCAGCTCCACTACATGCTGCCCCGCTGGCGGGCCGTGATGGAGCGGGAACTGCCCGAGGTGATCACCGGACTCGAAGCCCTGGGCGGCGTCCGCACCAGCATGCTCGGCGCCCTGCCGGACGAGATGACCGGCGGCAAGCGCGACGGCGACGAGCGCTTCGAGACCGTGACCGGGCGCCGGCCCGTGCTGGAGGCCGCGGTGGCGCAGGCCGCCAAGCGCACCGACGGCCTGACCGTCTGCCGGGGCGTCGCGGCCACCGGGCTGGTCACCGGGCATGAGGCGATGGCCGGGGTGCCGCACGTCACCGGCGTCACCGTCGGGGGAGCCACCGTGGTCCACGCCGACCTCGTGGTCGACGCCACCGGCCGGCGGTCCCCGGTGAGCGGCATGCTCGCGGCCATCGGCGCCCGCCGTCCGGACGAGGAGAAGGAGGACTGCGGGTTCGTCTACTACGCCCGGCACTTCCGGTCGGCGGACGGCTCCTGCCCGCCCGCCAGGGAACGGCTGCTGCAGCACTTCGAGGGCGTGTCGATCCTCACCCTGCCCTGCGATTCCGGGACCTGGGGCGTGGCCTTCGTCACCTCCGCCCGGGACAAGGACCTCCGCGTGCTGCGCGCGGTGCCCGCCTGGGAAGCCGCGCTGAGCCTGTTCCCCAGCGTCGCGCACTGGGGCGACGCTCAGCCGATCACCGGCGTGCAGGTGATCGCCGCGATCGAGGACCGGCACCGCAGGCACGTGGTCGACGGCGAGCCCGTCGTCACCGGCCTGGCCGCCCTCGGCGACGCGTGGGCCTGCACCAACCCCTCGCTCGGCCGGGGCGCCTCCATCGGGCTGCTGCACGCCTGCGCGCTGCGGGACCTGCTCCGCGAGGTCAGCCCGGGTGAGCCGGAGCGGCTGGCCCGCCGGTTCGACGAGGCCACCCAGGTAACGGTCGGCCCCCTGTACCGGGCCACGCTCGAATTCGACCGGCACCGGCTGGCCGAGATCAACGGGGAGATTACCGGCCAGCCGTACCAGCCCGGCGACCCGGCCTGGGACTTCAGCAAGGCCCTGTACGCGGCGGCGGCGTGCGACCCGGACGTGCTGCGCGCCTACACCTCGGTGGCGGCGCTGACCGCCATGCCGGTCGACGTGCTGGCCGAGCCGGGCATGCTGGACAAGGTGATCTCGGTCGGCTCGGCGGCGCCCCGGTACTCCGCCCCTGCTCCGGCCCGGGCCGAACTCCTCGCCGCCCTCGGCGGCTAGACCCGTCGGCGGCCGCCTTCCGCGCAGCGCACGCAGGTGACGGCGGCGGGGCGGGCCGCCAGCCGTTCGGCCCCGATCGGCTGCCCGCACCGGTCGCACACCCCGTACCGGCCCTCGGCCAGCCGCCGCAGCGCGTCGTCCAATGCCGCGACCTGTTCCCGCGCCGCCTCGAGCAGGGCGGCGGCGTGCTGCCGCTCGAACGCGAGCGTCGCCCCCTCCGGGTCGTGCTCGTCGTCGGTCCCGGCCGCGCTGGCCGCCTCGGCCAGCGCGGCGAACTCCCGCTCCAGCGCGGCCACCCGCTCCCGCGCGCGGGCCCGCTCGGCCAGCAGCAGGTCCCGCTCCGGTTCCATGGCCCCAATCTATGATCCCTGGGTGACCACCAAATGGGCCGAACGGGCCCGGTCCTCGCCCTACTACCCGGCTCTGCGCCATCCGGTGTTCCGCAAGGTGCTGCCCGGCACGGCTGCCTCCGCGCTGGGCGACGGGATGAGCGCGGTGGCGATCGCCTGGCTGGCGATCGAGCTGGCCCCGCCGGACCGCCGCGGTCTCTGGGTCGGCGCGGCCGTGGCCGCCTACTCGCTGCCCGGGGCGGTCGGCGCGGTGGCGCTGCGCCGCTGGCTGGCCGGCCGGCCCGGGGCCGGCCTGGTGACCGTGAACGCGGTGCTGCGAGCCGCGGCATTGGGCCTGGTCGGCGGCCTGGCCCTGGCCGGCCTGCTCGATCTGCCCGTCTACGTCGCGCTGCTCGGCGTGTCGTCGCTGCTGTCCGCGTGGGGCGTGGCCGGCAAGTACACGCTGATCGCCGACCTGCTCCCGGCCGGGCAGCGAGTGGCGGGGAACTCGGTCTTCGGCCTGGCCGACCAGGTGAGCCTGATGATCGGCCCGGCGCTGGCCGGGGCGGTGACCGCGCTGGCCGGGCCGGCCCTGGTCATCGTCCTGGACGCGGCGAGCTGGCTGGTCCTGGCCGTCAGCTACGCCCGCATCGCCCCCCTGGCCGCGCGCCTGGCCAAACCGGCCGCGCCCCCGGCGCCCGCCGCCACTTCCGCCGCCACCAGTGCCTGGGCCACGATCAGGTCGAGTCCCGTGCTGCCCGGCCTGCTCGCCCTGACGTTCGTGTTCTACCTGCTCTACGGCCCGATAGAGGTGGCGCTCCCGGTGCACGTGGCGACCGACCTGCACGGCTCGGCCGCGCTGCTCGGCACGATCTGGGCGATATTCGGGGTGGGCGCGGTGGTCGGCGAGCTCAGCGCGCCCTTCCTGCGCCGCTGGCCGGTGTGGCCGGTGATGACCGGCATCGTCCTCGGCTGGGGCCTGGCGCTGGTGCCGTTCGGCCTGCCCACGCCGCTGTGGGTCGGCCTCGCCGCGTTCACGGCGGGCGCGGTCATCTGGGGGCCGTGGATGTCGCTGTCCATGGGCGTGTTCCAGGACGCCACGCCGCCTGGCGCGCTGGCCCAGGTCCTCGCGGCCCGCAGTTCGCTGCTCATCCTGGCCGCGCCGATCGGCATCGCTCTCGGCGGCCCTCTCGTCGCCGCCCTCGGCGCCCGCGGCACCCTGCTCGTCTCGGCCCTGGCCACCATCGCCCTCGGCCTGGTCACCGTCGCTACCCTCCTTCTCGCCCGCCGCACACGCTCATAGCTGACCCAGAGGGTTCGTGCAGGGATTCCGGACAACCCGACCGCACGATGAAGGGCATGAGTAACGCACGCCGGGACGACGGAATCCGCCAGGCCGTGACGGCCAGGGACCGCGGCCGGGCCAAGGTCCGGTCCACCACCACCGCGGTCACCATGGCCAGCGTAGTAACGGCCGGCGCCCTGGCCCTGGCCTTGCCCGGATCCGCAAACAAGACCACATCCAGCGGATCTACCTCGACCGGCTCGTCGAGCTCATCGTCCAGCTCAGGCTCCGCCGGCTCGAGCTCCACCGGCTCCGGCTCCTCCGGCTCGAGCTCCAGCGGCTTCAGCTCCGGTTCCTCGCCCAGCTCCAGTTCGGGCGGCAGCCAGGCCACCTCGGGCGGATCGTAATGCCCGCCACCGCCACGGACGCCGAAGCGTCAGCCACCTGGCGCGCCCTCGGCACGCTGGTGCAACTGGTGGTCGCCGCCCCGGCCGCCCTGCCCGGGGCCCGCCGCCTGCTCGAAGACGACCTCGCCGCGGTGGACGCCACCTGCAGCCGCTTCCGGGAAGACTCCGAGATCCGGTCGCTCGCAGGCGGCCGGCACCGCATCAGCCCGCTGCTGGCCGAGGCCATCGGCGTGGCGCTGCGGGCGGCCAGGCTGACCGGCGGCGACGTGGACCCGACCGTGGGCGCGGCCATGTCCGCGGCCGGGTACGACCGTGACTTCCGCCAGATCGAGCCGAACGGGCCGCCACTCCGCCTCACCGTCCGGCAGGTGCCCGGCTGGCGCGAGGTCCGCCTGGACGGCCGCTCGCTGACCCTGCCCGCGGGGGTGCAGCTCGATCTGGGCGCCACCGCGAAGGCCTGGGCCGCGGACCGGTCCGCCGCCCGGATCGAACGGCAGCTCGGCTGCGGCGTGCTGGTCAGCCTCGGCGGCGACATCGCGGTCGCGGGCCCGCCGCCCGCCAGTGGCTGGCGCATCCGGGTGCAGGACGTGACCGGCCCGGCCGGTGAAACGCCGGACGGACCGCACGCGCTGATCGCCATCCGCGACGGCGGCCTGGCCACGTCGAGCACGGCCGCGCGCCGCTGGCGGCGCGGCGGCGACGTGCTGCACCACATCCTGGACCCGCGCACCGGCCTGCCCGCCGAACCGGTCTGGCGCACCGTTTCGGTCGCCGCGGGGAGCTGCGCCGACGCCAACGCGGCCAGCACGGCCGCGGTCATCCGCGGCCGCCGGGCGCTGAGCTGGCTGACCCGGCTCGGCCTGCCGGCCCGGCTGGTCGACGCCACCGGCGCGGTCTTCACCGTGGCCGGCTGGCCCGACTCGGAGAGATCACTGTGAACACCGCGTTCTGGTACGCCAGCCGCGCGACCGGGATCGTCGCGTTGCTGCTGCTCACCGCCGTCCTGGTGCTGGGCATCCTGGTGAACCGGCAGGGCCGGCTGCCCGGCCTGCCCGGGTTCGCGGTGACGAACATCCACCGGAACCTGTCCCTGCTGTCGGTGGCGTTCATCGTCGTGCACGTGCTGACCGCGGTGCTCGATACATACGTGCACATCCCGCTGGCCTCCGCGGTCGTCCCGTTCGCCTCGGGCTACGAGCGGCTATGGCTCGGCCTGGGGGCGATCTCGCTGGACATCATGCTTGCGATGATCGTGACCAGCCTGCTCCGTGGCCGCCTGAACCGCATCCTGTGGCGGGCCGTCCACCTGCTGGCCTACGCCAGCTGGCCGGTCGCGTTCGCGCACAGCATCGGCTCGAGCGAGGACCTGCAGCAGGGCTGGATGCTCGGCCTGGCCGTCGGCTGCGCGATGATCGTCGCGGCGGCGGTGATCTGGCGGCTGGTTCACGCCGCCCGGCAGGTGCCCAGGGCCCGGCGGGTCGCCGCGGTCTTCGTGCAGCACCGGACCGGCCAGGTGACGCGATGACCACCGTGGTGAATCAATCGGCACCAGGCGGGGGAGCCCGGGGCCCCCCCGCGGGGGCCCGCCCCCCCCCGCCCCCCCCCCCGCGCCCCCCCCCCCCCCCCGCCCCCGCCAGACGCCCCCCGCCCCCCCGGGCCCCCCGCCCACCCCGCGCGCGGTCCCGCCCGGCCGGCGGGGTTGAAAACGGGGACTTGA
>Ga0081540_1001285_pt1 | contig 21919 bp, 21 predicted proteins | sample TabmetS2T1R1_FD_71024 | JGI IMG/M metagenome (GOLD analysis project Ga0081540, IMG submission 71024) | Tabebuia heterophylla rhizosphere microbial communities from the University of Puerto Rico - S2T1R1 | ecosystem: Host-associated > Plants > Roots > Rhizosphere ... | reverse complement strand
GACCGTCCTCAGGCCGGTGGGTTCATCGATCGTTCCCGCAGCGATGGAGATGCTGTCGCGTCCGGCAGCTCGCCAGAACAAGCTCGCGCCGCATCGGGCGCAGAACCCCCGTCCGCGATCGTCGGCCTCGTACCACTTCAGGCTGTCGGCCTCGGTCAGCACCAGGTCGGACGCGGCGCAAGCGGCGTACGCGCCGACATGGCCGTGCGTGCGGCGACAGCGGCTGCAGTGACAGACGACGACGTCGCGTAGCTCGCCGCGCACCACGTAACGGACGCCGCCGCACAGGCAGCCGCCTTGATGCTCGCGACGCTCCTCGGTCAAGGCGACGACATCCTACGGAGGAGCTCTCCACTGCGGAGCCGGGGCCGTTCACCTGCAAGCCGCCTTCAGGCGGACAGGGCCGCAACAGGCGATGACCGGTGGAGCCGGCCGGCCTTCCGCCTGTTCGCCAAACGCCCACTGGTGGCGTCGATGGCCGAGCATCTGCGGCCATCGACCGGGAGGTGGGGGCATCGCTGCCGCCAGCAGCGACGCTGGTTGTCAGGCAGCGCGAGCGGTGAGGGTGGCGCCCCGCCGGACCGAAGTGCGGGAGACCGCGCGTCACGCACCCCGGCTGCGCCGCGACCAGGCGGGGCCGGGCGCTCGTTCATCCGGACGATCGACGAAGTGTCCGGGGAACGAGTGACCCGGCCCCGCCTGACCACCGCGATCGGGTCACAGAAGCGCCGCGCCGCGTTGAAGCCCACGTCTGCCCCTGTTAGCGTCGCCGCAGCGTCAAGCCGCTGGCCGATAGGGGGCACAACATGGCAATGTCAGTACGCGAGGCCTTCGACAGAGGGACCGAAGCGTTCAACGCTCACGACATGGACGCGTTCGGGGAGACGATGTCCGACGACGTGACGCAGACCGCGCCCGGAGGCATGAGCTCGCAGGGCAAGGCCGCATGCCTGGCGTTCTACAGCGTCTGGATCGAGGCGTTTCCCGATGCCCACGTCGACATCCACGACGTCGTGATCACCGACGACGCCGCGATCGAGGAGGGCGTGTTCTCCGGAACGCACAACGGCGTGTTCCACAGCCCGATGGGCGACATCCCGCCCACCGGCAAGTCCGTGAGCGCCGAGTACATCCAGGTGCTGCGATACCGCGACGGCAAGTGCGTCTCCGCGAACCTCATGTTCGATCGGATGCAGCTCCTCGAGCAGCTCGGGCTCGTCCCGGCCACGGCGGCCGCGGGCTGACCCGCGCGCCGACCTGACCCCGTCTCGACCCCAACTCCGGTAGGTGGGAAGGCACGGCCGTGTCGATCATCGGCGTGCACGCGATCCTGTTCAGCCACGACGCCCCGGCCGACCGGGCCTTCCTGGCGGACGTCCTGGGGCTCGCATCGGTCGACGCCGGCGAGGGCTGGCTCGTCTTCGCTCTGCCGCCGGCAGAGCTCGCCGCGCACCCGGCATCGGCCGACGGCGGCGGTTACGAGCTCTATCTCATGTGCGACGACATCGAGGCGACCGTCCGCGAGCTCAAGGCGCAGGGCGTCGAGCTCAGCGGCGAGGTGACACGGCAGCGCTGGGGGCTCATCACCGCCATCGACCTGCCGGGCGGCGGCCGGCTCGGGCTCTACGAACCCTTGCACCCGAGCCCGCTGCTCCCGGCGCGCTGACCGAACCGACTCGCCGCTGCAATTACCGGCCCATGGCGGAAGTGACCGCCGCGGCGCGCGACGATATGCGGCGATTCCGATGGCGCGGTTCCGCAGACGTCTGCCCGGACCTCACGCGGTGCGATCCGCTCGCGTCACCGTCAGCTGGCAGCGCGGACGAGTTCGCAGGATCAGAGTTGAGTACGTGCGGCCTCATCTGGTCCAGCGCTTGATCAACGCCCTCAGGTGGTAGCCCCGACGCCCGGCCGGCGGGCTCACTCGTACGGCGCGTAGCGGCGGTGCAGCATGAGCTGGTTGCCGTCGGGGTCGGCGAAGATCGCCATGTGGCAGACGCCGGTGTCGAAGGTGTCGCCGAGGAACTGGACGCCCTTCTCCTCGAGCGCCGCGCGCATCTCGGCGACGTCGTCGCAGCGCAGCGGCCACGGGTTGCCCTTCTGGGCGACGAACGGCATCCCCTGCTTCTCGGGCTCCCAGATCCCGAAGCACGTGTCGCCGGCCCACTGCTCCCATTCGGCGTGCTCGTCGGGGCGCAGCCCCAGGACGTCGCGGTAGAAGGCGCGGGAGCGCTCGGGGTCCCTGGTCGGGATGCCGAGGAAGTCGAGTCGTTCGATGACAGCCATGCGACGAGGGTTCCACGGATCGCGGTCAAGATGTGACCGAAGCTCAAGAATGTTCGCCCGCCATCCCGCCCGACCGCCATCCGGGCAAGATGGCGCCATGGAACGCGTGCTTGGAATCGGTGGGTACTTCATGCGGGCCGCCGACCCGGCGGCGCTGAGCGCGTGGTATCGCGATTGCCTGGGCCTGGACGCCGATGAGCACGGCCTGTGGCGTCAGGGAGCTGGGCCGACGGTGTTCGCGACGTTCGAGTCCGCGACCGACTACTTCGGGTCCCGCGCCCAGCAGACCATGCTCAACTTCCGGGTCCGCGACCTGGATGCGATGCTCGCGCAACTGCGCGCCAAGGGAGCGGACGTGGCTGAAGAGACGCAGGACATGGAGGGCGTCGGTCGGTTCGGCTGGGTCACCGATCCTGAGGGCAATCGGGTCGAGCTGTGGGAGCCCGCCTGACCGCGTGATCGAGCCACGAGACGCGCCGTCAGCTCGCCTGCGCGGGCTTGTATGCGCGCTCGGCCTCTGGCAGCCACTTCTCGATGCGCTCGATCCGATGCTGGTCGCTGGGGTGATCGCTGGCGAACTCGGGCGGCTGCTTGCCGCGCGACGCGCGCGCCATCCGCTTCCAGAACGCCACGGCCTGGCGCGGGTCGTAGCCCGCGCGGGCCAGGTAGACCAGGCCGATGTGGTCTGCCTCGGACTCCTGTGATCGGCTGAAGGGCAGCGAGTCCGCCGCGCCGAGCAGGGCCGAGACCCGCACGTACTGGCCCGGGGTGACCGCCACGCCCCCGGCGATGATCGCCGCGGCGACCTTGGTCAGGTGCTCGCGCTCGATTCGCTCTGCCGAGTGCTCGGCGGTCGCATGGGCGACCTCGTGGCCCAGCACCGTCCCGAGCCCGGCGTCATTGCCGGTCAAGGGGAGGATGCCGGTGTAGACGACGATCTTGCCGCCCGGTAGGCAGTAGGCGTTGGCCTCGTTCTTGCGCAGCAGCGTCACCTTCCAGACAAATGCCGGCCTGTCGCGTCCCGCGACGGCCTCGATGCGCTTGGCGACCCTCTGCACCTGCCTGTAGTCGGCGCCGGACGAGATGATCTGCGCTCGGTCCTGTTGGAGCGTCTTGGCGTATTGCTGTTCCCCGAGCTGCGACTGCTGCTGCTCGCTGAGCTCGACGTGCTGCGTGCGGTGGGTAACGGGCGTCTTCTGCTTGTGGGTCTGTGTCAGCAGCAGGACTCCCACGACCACAGCGGCGAGCACGACGGCGATCAGCGGCCGCGCGAGGAGGACGCCTGCCACCCGTTTCCAGCTCATGGTGCCCGCAATGGTGCCAGGCTCGCCTTGACTGCCGGCGAAAATTGGCTATGCGGGGCTGGTCGTCGTGCCGGCGCGGAAGGCGCGGCGGTAGGCGGTCGGCGTGGTCGCTGCCTCGCGGGCGAGGTGCAGGCGCAGGTTGCCCGCGGTCCCCAGCCCGCAGCGTTGGGCGATGTCCTCCACGGGCAGGTCGGTCGCCTCGAGCAGCCGCCGCGCCTCGAGCAGCCGCTGGAGGGTCAGCCAGCGCATCGGGGCCATGCCGGTCTCGTCGAGGAAGCGCCGCGCCAGGGTCCGCGGAGAGAAGTGGGCGTGGGCGGCGAGCTCGCTAACGGTGATCGGCCGGTGCATCTCGCGGATCGCCCAGTCGCACGTGCCCGCGAGGCTCTGGCCGCCGCTGGGAAGCGGCCGCTGCATGAACTGCGCCTGCCCGCCCGTGCGGTGCATCGCGGCGACCATCCGGCGGGCGACGTCACCGGCCGCGGCCGCGCCGTGATCGGTGCGGACCATGTGCAGGCAGAGGTCGATGCCGGCGGCCACTCCGGCGCTGGTGAGGATCTGCCCCTCGTCGACGTAGAGCACGCCGGCGTTGACCCGCACGGCCGGGTAACGCGCGGCGAGCTCATCCGCGTGCTCCCAATGGGTGGTGGCCTGGCGCCCGTCGAGCAGGCCGGCGGCGGCGAGGGCGAAAGCGCCGATGCACACCGAGGCGATGCGCGCACCCCGCTGCGCAGCGTCGCGCAGCGCCGCGCCGACGGAGGCGCCCGGGTCGTGCAGCGGCATGAACCCCGGCACGATCACGGTGTCCGCGCGGCGCACGGCATCGAGAGGCGCGTCGGCGCGGATCGCGAACCCGGTCGTCGTGTCGATGAGCCCGGGGCGCTGCGCGCAGACGGTGAAGGTGTAGCGGTGGCGCTCGCTGACGTGACCGAAGATCTGCGCCGGGATCGACAGGTCGAAGGCGACGACTTCCGGCAGCGCTACGGCGACGACGCGGTGCATGGCAGGATCCTCATTGTATGTGGCTGTCCTGCCACTTGTCGACGAGGCTCGCCCGCGGGACCTTGGACGCATCACCAGCGAACAAGAGAGTCTTCGATGAGCAGTCACATCACCCCGTTGCTGGAGCGCAACCTCGCCTTCGCCGCGACCGACATCCGCATGCACACGCCGCGGCTGCCGTTCCTACCCCACGAGGGGCTCTATGTCATCACCTGCATCGACCCGCGAACCGACCCGGCGCAGTTCCTCGGCCTGCGCTTCGCGGAGGCGATCGTTGCCCGCACCGTCGGCGGCCGGGTGACGCCGGCGGTCATCCAGGATCTCGCCTACATCGGCTACCTCGTCGAGACCAAGGCGCCCGAGGGCCCCTACTTCGAGGCCGCGATCATCCACCACACCGACTGCGGCAGCGGCCTGCTCGCCGACGAGCAGTTGCGCCACGGATTCGCGCAGCGGACCGGCTACGACGAGGACGCGCTCGCCGACCTCCCCGTACTCGACCCCGCCGCGACGGTCCGCGCCGATGTCGAGAGGGTCGTGTCCGATCCGCGCATCTCACCGCGCATCACCGTGTCCGGCCACGTCTACGACGTCCACACCGGCCTCGTCACGACGATCGTCGAGCCTGTGGCACCGGCGGGGTCGGCCGCCGGTCTGCCGGTGTGAACCGACCAAGCGCGCTCGGCTAGACGCGCGACTGCTTGCACGGGCAGATCTACATATGTAGAGTTCGGGTCGTGACGCGGTTGCCTTCTGCTCAGACTCGCCGGGTGCTCGAGGCGCTCGGCGACGCACCTCAGGAGTGGCGGCACGGCTATGACCTGCTGGGGCACACGGGCCTGAAGTCCGGCTCGCTCTACCCGATCCTCGTCCGGTTGGCCGAGCGAGGCTGGCTGGAGGCGAGCTGGGAGCCCGACGCGCCGCCCGGCCGCCCGCCCCGGCATCTGTATCGGCTGACGGGGGAAGGTCTCCGCGCGCTGCGCGAGCTCGCGGAGCGCCCCCGGCCGACCGTCGCGCACGGGCGCGCGGCGAGGGCGACATGATCGCCGCGGCCGTCGGTGTCCTCGGCACCGTGGCGATCGTGGCGCTCGTCGCCCACGCGCGCCGGGGCGCCTCGCTCGACCTCGTCCGCGGCCTCGTTGCGCCGTCCGGGCACGAATGGCTGCAGGCCATGCGCGCAGAGCACGCTTCGATCGAGGACCCGGCCGAGCGGCGGCGGTTCGCTCGCGGCTGCGTGCGGGCAGCGCTCGTCGCGCGCTGGCGGCCGGACAGGACGGCCGTGTTGCTACGGACCGTCGTCGCCGTCGCGACCGCCGCCGCCATCGGCTTGGCCGCATTCGGTCTTGCGCACTACCCGGGCCTGCGCTCGGGCTGGTGGATCCCCGAGCTCGGCGCGTTCGTCGTCGCGCTGGCGGTCTACGCCGCACTCGGACTGCGCCTCGCGCTCCTGGGAGCGCCGGCCGCCCGGCGCGCCGCGCTGCTGGCAGGCCTTCCGGCCGCCGCGCTGTGCGCCGGCGCAGCCGGCGGCGACGGCGCTGGGTCCTACGCGCTCGCGCTCGCGACGGTCGCCCTGCCAGCACTCGCCGCCGCCGTTGCCGGCAGGCACGGCGACCGCGACGGGGCTGCCGTCGCCGCCGGACTGTGCGCGGTGATCGCCGGCCTGCTCGCCTTCGCCGGGTATGTGACGGTCACCTACGCCACGAACGGCGGGACCGCGACGCCGGCGCTGCTGGCCTCCTTCCGCCGCAGCGGCGCCACCGACTACGCGACATGGGCCGTCGGCGACAGCCTCGGCGGCGCCGTGTTCATGCTCGCGTTCGTGCTCGTGACAGGCGCAGCCGTCATGACGTTGCTCGCGGTCGGCAGACCGTCGCGCCGACGCTGACCCGCGCCACGACCGGACCCTGATCGCACGGGTTACGGGCTGTAGCCGGGGAAGAAGCGCACGACGCCGCCGCTCTGGAACAGCGTCACGTACAGCGCGCCGCCCGGCCCGATCGCCAGCCCGAGCGGATCCTGGTCGGCGAAGCCGGTGGCGAACGGAGTCGCGACGGCGTCGTAGCCGCCACCCGCGCGGCGCCTCAGCGTCACCATCCGCACCTCCGGCCGCGCCGAGGTCCCCGGCAGCATCGGCCCGTTCTCGGCGACGAACGCCGTCAGCCCGCGCCCGCCCCACCCGCGCGTCACCGCAACGCCTCCGACGCCTGCGTGCGCCGGCAATCGCACGAGCGGCCCCGTCGTGCGCTCGCACGCCCGGCCGCCCTCATCGGCGCACCCGGGAAATCCGAAGTCCATCGCGGCGTGGGTGACGTCGCGCACGAGGTTGAGCTCGTCCGGCGGCCGGCTCGGGCCGAGGTCGTCGCGGCCATCGTCGGTCACGAGCAGGGATGCGGTGCCGGGGACGAAGGTCAGCCCATACGGACCGCGCAGCCCGGTCGCCTCGATCCGCAGATCGCTGCCGTCGCCCTTGAACGAGACGACGGTGCCCGAGGTCGCGTGGCCGCCGGCGATCGTGTCGCGCTCGGCGCCGACGCCGACGTAGAGCCGGCCGCTGGGGCCGGGCACGATCGTCCCCAGCGCGTGGCGCCCGATCGAGAGCGCCGGCACCACCACGCGGCGGTGGGCGAAGCGGCGGCCGTCGAAGCCGCTGTAGCGCGCGACGATGCCGGTGACCTGGCTGAGCGCCGACGTCACGTAGAGACGCCCGCGAAACCACGTCAGCCCCAGCGCCATCCGCGTGCCGCCGATGACGTGCACCGGCGGCGCACCCGCGCGAGCGACGTACCAGACCCCGTCGCCGGGCTGGCTGAAGGGGGCGCCCGAGGTGACCCACATACCGCCGCGCGCATCGAACGTCACGTTGGTCGCATACGGGATCCCGGCCGCGACGAGCTGCCCCGGCGCGGCGATCGACGCAGCGCGCGCAGGGGCGGCCCAGACCACGACAGCGCCGACGGCGAGGGCTGCGAAGGCGCGCCGCACCAGCCGGCCGGTGCTCATCGTCCCCGAGCGCCTGATAGCTCCGACGCCGGCGAAGCGGCATCGGCATCTCGGCGAGCGGCTTGCGCGATCCGCTGCGCGATGAACTGGGCGTCGTCCTTGACCCAGCCCAGCAGCGCCGACCCTCGCGTGTGCTGCCAGGGCAGGCCCAGGAAGTACAAGCCGGGGACCTCGGTGACGCCGCGCCGGTGCTTGGGCCGCCCGTCGTCCTCGAAGATGGGCAGCGCGACGAAGGAGTGGTCGAGCCGGTAGCCGGTTGCCCACACGACGGCGTCCACGGCGAGTTGGGAGCCGTCGGCGAAGGTCACCGTCGCGCCGGTCGCTGCGGTGGCGCGGGGCCGCATGCGGATGCCCTGTTTGCGTGCCGCCCTGGGGCTGGAGCCGATGAGCGTCTCTCGTTCCTTCATCCGCTGACCGATGCGCGAGGTCACGGTCTTGCCCATGAGACCTGTCGCTTGGAGGTAGCCGAACAGGTCGCGTCCGAGGATGCGCTGGGGCAGCGGCGTCTGGCGCGCCCCGACGGCGAGGTGGACTTCGCGCGATGGTGTCAGCTCGGCGGCGATCTGGTAGCCGGTGTTGCCGCCGCCCACGACCAGCACGGTGCCCGTGGGAAGGTCGGCGGGTGAGCGGTAGTCGCTGCTGTGCATCTGCACCACGCCGTCGGCCAGGCCGGCGGCCATCGGGGGTGTGAAGGGGACCTGGAACGGCCCGGTGGCGACGACGACCTGGTCGGCCTCGTAGGTGCGGTCGGCCAGCTCGACGAGGAAGCCGCCGTCGTCGCGCGCACGCACGCAGTGCACGCGGCTGTCGAGCTCGACCGGCAGCTCGAAGCGCTGCGCGTACTCGGTGAGGTAGGCGACGACCTCGTCGCGGCCCGGATAGCCGTCGGGATCCCCGGGAAAGGCGAGGCCCGGCAGGCCGTCGTAGCGCGCGGGCGTGAACAACCGGATGGAGTCCCACCGGCCCCTCCACACCGCGGCCGGCTCGCTCGCGGCCTCCACGATGGCGAATCGCGAGCCCTGCTGGGCCAGGAAGTAGCCGATCGCCAAGCCGGCCTGCCCGCCGCCGACGACGACCACCTCGCGGTGCTGGGCGGCAGCGGTCACGGCGTCACCTCGAAGCTGAACATCATCCCGCTCTCGTGGTGCTCGGCGATGTGGCAGTGGGCCATCCACCGCCCCGCGTTGGTCACCTCCAGCACGATGTCCACGGTCTCGCCGGTGCGCACGAGGACGGTGTCGCTCCACACCAGGTTGGGCTCGACGACGCCGTCGCGCGCCAGCACGAGGAAGCGGCCTGCTCCGTGGATGTGGAACGGGTGGTGCATCGGGTGGTCGGAGTCCATCTCGTTCACCAGCCGGATCTTCACGCGGTCGCCGACGCGGAACCGCCACTGGATGTCGTGGTTCTCCGCATCGTCGGAGCGGTCGACGAGCTTCCAGCGCGTGTTCGCCGGCGTCGTGAGCTTGTTGACGTCGACCATGTCGTCTTCCCACTCGATGCCGCCCGCGGCCTCGTGAGCGTGGCCATGGCCGTGGTGGGCATGGGCGGCGGCAGCGTCCTCGGCGTGCTGGTGGTGGTGCTCGTGCTCGCCGTGCTCGTGGCCGCCGGCCGACCGGACCAGCCCGGCCGGCAGGAGCTTCATGGCGCAGCTCGGGCAGCGGCCCGGCTCATCGCTGACGACCTCCGGGTGCATCGGACACGTGTAGACGGGCGCCTCGCCGGCGGCGAGGTCGGGCTCGCCCATGTCCATCTCCGCCACGAAGGCCAGCGTCTTGTCCGGCGGCGCGTCGATCAGCGCCGCGAGCCGCTCACGCTCGGCGGCCAGCTCGGAGTCGGTGCGCAGGTCCGAGAACGCATCGGCGAAGGACGGCGTCGCCCGGTCTTCGGAGACCGTGACGTCGGCGAGCTTGTAGGTCCTTTCGGGCGTGCGATGCTCCAGGACCAGCTCGCCCGCGGTCTCGAAGAGCACGTCGACGACCGCTCGCTCCGACGGCGCCAGCACGACGTCGTCGACGAACTGCTCGCGCTCGACGCGGCCGCTGTCGCCGCCGACGAGCTTCATCCGCGCGCCCGGCAGCGCGACGCGGAAGACGCGGGTGTTGGCGGTGTTGGTCAGATACAGGCGCACCACCTCGCCGGCTTGCGCAGCGAGCGCCAGCTCAGGCTCGCCTGCGACCAGCAGCACGTTGCCGAAGCGCCCCATCGCCGAGTACGTGGTCTCGTCCGGGCTGAAGGGCGCGATCTGGCCGTCCTCGATGAGGACGTCGTCCAGCGTGAGCGCGAGCTCTCGGTTCGCGGACGCCCAGTAGTCGGGCTCCGACGGGGTCACGACGACGTTGCCGTAGAGCCCCAGCTCCTGGTTGTAGTCCTCTCGGATGTGCGGGTGGTACCAGTAGACGCCGGGGTCCGGGAACGTGACGCGGGCGGTGTAGCAGCCGCCGACGGGGATGGGGTCCTGGGTCTCATGGGTGCCGTCGAAGCGGTTCTCCAGGCGCAGCCCGTGCCAGTGCACGGTGTTCTCCATGTCGCCCTCGTTCTCGATGTCCACGAGGACCTCGGCACCCTGCGGCACCTGCAGTGTCGGGCCGGGGATGGAGCCGTTGTAGGCGAGCATCCGCACCGTCGCGTCGCCGATGCGCTTGGCCACGGGCCCGATGCGCAGCGTCACGCGATCGCCGTCGGCGAGCTCGACCAGGTCCGTGGGCGATACGTGCGGCAGGCCGGTCGTGTCTCGCGGGAACTTCTCGGTCGGGCCAGGCATCTCGTCTCCTTGGCGAAGGTCGGGCCACGACCCTACGGCGCGCAATCAGCACCGAGCAAGGCGTCGCCAGCGCCAGCTTGGCGAAGAGCAGACGGTCTCAGGCGATCGCCGGCTCCGGCCGGTAGCGGGCGGCGTGGCCCCGCCGCTCGGCCACCCAAGCCAGCGGCGCCAACACGATCTGCTGGACCCACAGCGGCGGGAAGGCGGCCTGCACCTCGCGCTCGAACTCGCGCGCGAAGAGCGCCAGATCGAGTGGCTTGGGCATCCCGTTCGCGAACGTACGCCCGTCCTGGGCGAGAGCGATCGCGCTCTCGAACAGGCGCTCCATCGCGAGCGCCGGCCGTACGGTCACCCGGACCAGAGCGGTCTCCTGCCCGACGTTGGCCCAATCGTGCAGCACACCCGGCGGAACGACGACGACCTCCCCTGGACCGGCGTGGACCCGCTCGCGGCGCACACGAAACCGCATCCGCCCGCGCACCACCTCAAAGCGCTCCTCCTGCTCGGGGTGGACATGCAGGCCCGCCGGCATCCGCGCGCCCGGGGGCAGCTCGAGGTCGACCACCAACAGCTCACCGCCGGTGTCCATCGCGGTCTTCCGGAACGTGATCCGCTCGCCGGAGCGCGGATTCTCGATCACCTGTCCTGCGTCCGCCATCGTCGGCTCCTTCTTCTCCGTGCCCGTCGCCGCGGGGCACGGCGTCACGTGCACGGCCATCTTGGGAGCCGACCGGCGGCGGATCTATAGGGAATCACCCCTAGGGGCAGGGAGCCGGCTTGGCGCCGGTGCCGTCTTGTGGCGGCGAGATCATGCGGCACATGCCGATGACCGAGGACGAGGTCGACGTCGAGTGCGCCGGCGCGCTGGCGGACGCGGGTCTTCCCGCCAAACGCGTGCGGTTCTTCCGCCTCGCGGAGGTCGGGCCGCGCTACGTGGGCGCCGGATGGTTCCGGCCGCACGTCACGATCTTCCACGCGGACCCAGCGTTCCCCGACGACGCCCAGCGCGCCGACGCCAACCGCCCGGGCAACCGGGAGCTGCACCGGCTCACCGTGGCCGCCGCGCCAGCGGACCGCGCCACCTTCGCGGCTCTCGTCCGCCACGAGCTCGAGCACGCGCGGCAGTACGAGGCTCTCGGCGAGCGGATCTGCGACATGCGCGACTTCGTCCTCGAGCACGTGCTCCGCGAGGTCGCGCACGATCTCGACGGTTGCGGTGGGCTCGTCAACCAGATCCCGACGGAGATCGACTGCAACGCCGCGGCGTCCGTCTACGTCGCGAGCCGCTTCCCGGCGGAGGAGGTGCAGAAGATCCGCGACGGGCAGCGCCGGCATCTGGCGTGCTCGCTCATCCCGCCTGCGCCACCGGAGACGCTCCCCGCCCGGATGGTCGCGTTCGCCTTCGTCTACCGGGCCGCTGTCGAACGCCACGCACAGCGGCGCGGCGAGACGCTCTCGTCGCTGCTCAGCTCGCTGGACCCGAAGGCGCCGGATGTTTGGGCGCAGCTGGAGGCCGGGCTCTCAGGCTGAGGCGGGCTCGCCCCCGCCGGGGGCGGTCGCTTGGCTCACCGCGCGACTGCGGGTCGACGCGATCCACGGATCGCCTGGCGCCTAGTGGGTGGTCAGTGATCGGGGTCGTGCGATGCGCCGACGGCGCAGTCCGTCCGCGAGTACGAGCGCGATCGCAAACGCTCCAATACTGGCGCCGGCGCCGATGCCCGCAGAGCCCCAATCGAGGCTCGAGGCCGCCGGGGCGTTGGTGACCGCGTCAGAGGCTGCGCTGGCCTCCGGGTTCGGCGGCCGCGTAGGCGGCGCGGTGCTCTGCGTGCGCGGGTCGCCAAGTCCGAGGTCAGGCGTCAGAACGAACATGTTGGCCTTCCTTGTATCGCTGCTGGCTTGCCCGCGAAGCTACGCCCGGGGGAACGGCGAGGAAACGCGGGAACTACTGCACTTTGGGAGCGTGGCCCGCGGTTTTGGCGTCGCGCTCCGCTGAGACAAGGTGGCGGGCGAGCTCTGCGCGCCGCCGGATGCCGAGCTTGCGGTAGATGTGCGAGAGGTGCGCCTCGACGGTGCGCACGCTCATGTACAGCTCGGCCGCGATCTGACGGTTCGAGCGTCCCTCGGCGGCGAGCGCGGCGACGCGCTCCTCGGTTTCGCTCAACTCGCCGGAGGCCGGACGGCGGCCGCTGATGCGCCCCAGCTCGGTGCGCGCCTTCTCCGCCCACAACGGCGCACCAAGCTCGTCGAAGATCGCGAGCGCGCGGTCGAGGGCATCGCGCGCCAGGCGCTTGTGCTTTGCCTGCCTGTGGACCGAGCCGAGCGCGAGCAGGGTGCGGGCGCGCTCGAGCGGGTACTGCACGGGTCCCAGTTCGGCGAGGGAGCGGTCAAACGCGGCGAACGCGGCCGCCGTGTCGCCCTCGGCTGCGGCGATCAGGCCCGCGCACCGCGCAGCAGAGCCGCGCGCCCGCCGGCTCGCGAGCGCCGCCAGCGCCTCGTACTGCGTCAGGTAGGCGCGGGCCTGCTCGAGGGCGCCGAGCGTGATGAGCGTCTCGATCGTGTTCGGCCAGACATCGACCGGACCGGGCTGTCGGTGACCCGTCGCGAGGAGCCGTGACGGGAGCTCGCGAAGGGTGCGGTCCGCCTCGTCGAGGTTGCCGAGCGCGAGTTCGACAGCGCCGAGCGCGGCGAGGTTCAAGATCCCGAACACCTCGTCGCGCATCTGCTCGGCACAGGCAAGCCCTCGTTGAGCGGTGGCGCGCGCCTGCTCGACAAGACCTGCGTCGGCCTCGACCGACGCCGTGAAAGAGCACGCCATGGCCGCGTACTGCAGCTCCCCGGTTTGCTCGGCCATTTCGAGCGCCACGGCGGCATGGTCGAGCGCCGACCTCCACCGACCCGCGTACCAGTCGCGATAGATCATCTGCAGCACCGCGAATGCCCGCGCATGTTCGTCGCCGCGCGCCACCGCGTCGCGCTCCATCGCCTCGAGCATCTCAGCGGCGCGATCAAGTTCATCCTGCAGCGTCAACTGCACGGCGGACATGAGCCGCGGGCTGTCGTGGAACAAGAGCGGCCGCTCGAGGCGCTCCTCGATCGCGCAGCCCCGTTGCAGCAGACCGGGCGTGATCTCCAGCGCCATCGTTTCGATCAGTCCGACGCGACAGAGCGCCGTCGCCACCAGCACCAGGTCCCCGACGCGTTCGGCGCGCTGGAGTCCTTCGCGCGCGTCGCGCAGCGCGCCGGGCACGTCGCCGTTGACCCACCGACTGATGGCCCGGAAACCAAGGATCTGCGCCAAGCGAACGTTATCCCCCGCCGCCTCCGAAAGGGCGTCGGTGCAAAGGCGCACACGGGTTGCGAGGTCCGCCCTGCCTGTCGTCGCGAGCGCGTAGAGCACGTCGGAGCGCTCGACCCCGGGTGGGACCTCACCCAGCAACTGCTCGAAGATCGCGCACGCCCGCTGGAAGTCGCCCGCGAAGCGGTGAAACCAAGCGGCCGAGAACCGCCGGCCGCGACGTTCCTCGAGACGGTCCGCCGGGGTCATGGCTGCAGCGAGCTCGGCAAGGCTCGCCGCGGCCGCCGTGGCGCCGCGCGCCGCGGCATGCTCGGCGGCCGCGTCGAGCTCCGAAGCGACCCCGGGATCCGGCCGATCCGAGGAGAGTGCAAGGTGCCGCGCCCGCTCCTCCGGGTCAGCCACCACCCCAGCGAGTGAGCGGTGCACGGCTTGGCGGCGCCACACCGGTGCCGCCTGGTGGCACACCGAGCCAAACAGCGGATGACCGAAGCGCACACGGTGGCCCTCGAGGACAACGACACCCTCGCGAGCCGCGAGCTCGAGCGCCGCCAGCGCATTCGCGTGCCCGCCATACGCTCGCGCGACCACGTCCGCGGTCGGCCGACCCGCCAGGGAAGCGATGAGCAAGACCTCACGCATCTCCCGGGGCAGCCGCTCGAGCCGCTTGCGAAGGAGCCTGCCCAGGCTGGCAGGAACGGGCAACGGCAGTTCTGAGTCCAGCGCGACATCGGTGCGGGCAAGCTCGCGCCCGATCTCGAGCGCGAAGAACGGATTACCGCCGCTCGCCTCGCCGACACGAGCAACTTCAGGCCGCGCCAGCTCGAGCCCCAGCCGCCCACGCAACAGACGGTGGAGCGCATCAACTCCCAACGGTCCGAGCACCACTCGGCGCAGACGGTCCTCGGGCAAGATGCGCTCGAAATCGAAGGGCATGGCGACGTCCAGCGCCTCGCGCACCGTGACCAGAAAGCCGACCCGCTCCACGCGCAGGCGCCGCAGCGCGAGTCCGATCGCCCCGGCCGACGCCGAGTCGAGCCACTGCACGTCGTCGATGGCCACGAGCACCGGCCCACGCTCAGCCAGAATGCGCAGGACGTCGAGGAGGGCAACGCCGATCGCCCGAGCATCGGGGACATCTTCGCCGGGCTCGGCGAGCAGCAGCGCGACCTCGAGCGCGCGCCGCCGCACCGGCAACAACAAAGGCGCGACGTCCGCAACGACATCCGACAAGAGGTCCGACAGGCCCGAGAACGACAGGGCCGCCTCGGCCTCGACCCCCCGGCAAGTCAACACCCGGTCAAAACGCCGTTCGGCCTCGCCGACGCCCTCCTCCCACAAGATCGTCTTGCCGATGCCCGCCTCGCCCGCAAGCACCAGCGCCGCCGCGCCCCGTTCGGCCGCCGCAAGGAACGCCCGGATCGAACCGAGCGCCTCGTCTCGCCCGATGACGGCCCCCACGGCCATGCGCTCGCGACGATTCTGACCTCAAGAGAGCCCCAACGCCAGACCGGCCCGTTCGCCCACGGGCGACGCGCGGCCGGGCGGGGCCGGGCGCTCGACCCGGCCCCGCCTGACACGGCGATCAGGTCAGAAGCCCCGCGCCACCCTCGCGGCGTTGACGATGCCGTCGCCGTAGAACCCGTTCCTGTTCGTGGTGCCCTCGCAGGTGTGGGTGTCCGTCACCGTCTGGTACGTCCCGTCGGGCTGGAGGACCAGCCGGGTGTAGGTGTACGCGGGCGGTGTCGGGCACGGCGTGTTGGTCGCGGTCGCCCGGAGCAGCAGCTCCACCAGATCCGGGAACGCGAACTTGCCGCCGAAGCGCGGGTCCGGGAGGCCGATCTTGCCGACCGCCAGCGTGGCCACTCCGGCCGCGTGGGGCGACGCCATCGACGTGCCCTGCAGGTACTGGTAGTAGCCGCAGACTCCGTCGGCACGGCAGCTGCGCACGACGTTGGGGACGTTCGGCGTCCCGTCGGGGTTGAGCTGGCCGTTGGCCTCGGCGAGCGACTTCGGATACGCGGCGAGCACGGCCTTGGTGATGTCGCGCTTGTTGTCGGCGGTGTCGTAGACGTCGCCACCCGGCGCCGCCAGGTCGACGTAGCCGTTGCCGTAATCCGAGTAGTACGCCTTGCGCTTGGAGATCCCGGTGGCGCTGATCGAGAGCACGTGGTTGCCCTCCGACGGCATCGAGATGCACGACGGCGGGATGGTCCGCTCGTATGGCGCCTCACCCGGCGTGTCGGCGTAGTCGGGGCTCGAGTCGTCGACGATCGTCTTCGTGTAGTCGGTCGCGCCGTTGCCGGCCGCGGAGACCAGCGTCACGCCCTTCCTGTGCGCGTAGTCGAGCGCCCGCTGCATCGCGGCGACGATCGTGCGCTGCTCGGCCTGGTTCACCGGCGAGTCCGCCGGATTGTCGGCGCAGTTGAACAGCCACGGATCGACGTAGTAGCTCATGTTCACGACGTCGATGCCGTGGTCGGCCGCGTAGGTCAGTGCGTCCACCGAGGGCTGCAGGAAGAAGAACCCGGAGTCCTGGCCGGCGCGCAGGTTGACGATCGTCGCCTTGGGCGCCACGCCGGCGATCCCGAGACCGTTGATCGGCGCGGCGATGGTCGACGCCACGTGCGTGCCGTGGCCGTCGTCGTCCTCGTCCACCGGGTCGACGCAGCTCGGGTGCTCGCACGGCCCGTCGACCTCGTTGCCGTTGGCGTCGAACGGGATGTCCGTGGTGAAGTTGCGGCTCAGTGCGCGGTCGAAGTTCGGCGCGATGTCCGGGTGCGTCCCGTCCACGCCCGTATCGAGGATGCCGACGCGCACGCCCTTGCCCTGCTCGTTCTTGTACGAGCCCGAGGCGGTGGCGCCGATCTGCTGCATGTCCCACTGCAGACTCGCGAGCGGCTCGGCCGCAGCGGCCGCAGCCGCCGGCTTGGCCCCAGCACCGCTCGTCGCGGCTGCCGCCTCGAGGTCTGCCTGCGCCGGGTCGGACTTCTTCACCTGGCCGCTGGCGGCGACGTCGTCGGGCGCCTGCCCGATGACCTCGTTGCGCGCCACGCCCTGGATGGCCGCGGCGGCGCCGGCCTTGGCGGCGAACGCGCTGCTCTTGGCGGACACCGTGGCGACGCCGACCGCCTTGTTCTCCTTGACGATGCTGCCTCCCGCGGCGGCGATCGCCGCATGCGCGGCCTGCGCCGACGCGCCGGCGGCGTAGACGACGACGAACTTCTGCGCGCTTGCGTCTTGTCGCTGGGCCGCCCCCGCGGCCGAAACGAAGCACAACCCGCCGACGCTCAAGGCGACGGCGGCCACACCGACGACGGACTTCCTCATGGACCCCTGCCCTCCTACATCGAGTGGTAACCGCGGGAACATATCGGTCGGTGGGAGGCCGTCGTCGGCTGGTCGCGCGAGGAGGGCCGCGTGGCCTCGACGCCGCATCCCCGGGACGTCAGAGTGCAGCGACCGATGGGGTTCGACATCGAGGCCTGGAGCGACTACGGGGTGGCCATCGTCGGCGGCGCGGCGGCGCTGACCGGGCTGCTGTTCGTCGCGGTCTCGGTCAACAGCGCGTGGTTCTCGTCATCCGAGGCGCACCGAGACCGCGCGGGTCAGGCCCTCGTGCTGTTCGTCGTCCCGCTGGTCACGGGAGTCCTGCTGCTGGTTCCCGGCCAGACCACGACGTCCCTCGGGATCGAGATCGCCGCGTTCGGCGTTCTCGTCGGCCGCCTGCTCATCGCGCTGGGCCAGGTGGAGCTGGGAGATGAGCCACGAGCGATCGTCGTCGTCGACCGCGTCTCGCCTCGCGTGCTCATCACGATCGCGCTGCTCGCCTGCGGCGCGTCGCTGATCATCGGGCATTTCGGCGGCCTCTACTGGCTGGCCGCCGCTCACGTCGGCGCGCTGCTCGCCGGCCTGCTCAACGCGTGGATCTTCCTCCTCGTCGCGAGCGCTGAGAGGGAACGTTGAGCCAACGCCGGCGCCATCAATCGAAGAGCGGCAGCGGCCCGGCCTTCAGGCACTGGCTGCGCGTCACCCAGCGGTAGGACTCGATGTTGTTCCACCACTCGTGGGGCAGCGTGCCCCTGTCGTTGATCAAGATGCAGTTGTGCGCGCCCCGGTAGTGCGGCAGCCCGTAGATCATGACGTCGCTCTTGTTGGCCGGGACCCCGGCGTTCCAGACGTAGCGCGAGGTGTCGCCGACGATCTCGCCGGTGTCGCCGCCCTCGTAGCGGTCGTTGTCGAGGTTCGAGTCCGAGCCTGAGAAGTGGTAGAAGCCGCCGTTGGCGTCCTCGTTGAAGTACAGGCAGAACTCACCCATCTCGCAGGCGTGGAACGCCGCCGACGCCGGCGCAGTTGAAAGAGAGAGCAGTGCTGCGCCGCCGAGCAGCGCCGCCACCGCGATGGCGACGACGGTGCGACGCGGGCGCCTCATGACGCGGATCATGTTGGTCCTCCTGTCGCTGGTTTTCCTGCAGTCAGCACACAGACGGGAAGACGCCCGAGATATTCCATGAGGTGTCTGCGGACTACGGAGCCATCGCGTCCTCGTCGATGAACCGCCGTCGGATCTCGTCGCTACGCGGCCCGAGGCGGTCCGAACCAGGTGGTCAGCGCCTCCGCGAGCCCCGCGCCTGTGCCCTCCCCGACCCAGGCCACGTGCCCGTCGGGCCGGACCAGCACTGCGGCGGGGGCGCTGACCGCGCCCAGCACCGGCAGCTCCCACTCGCCTTCGTAGCCGGCGTCGACCAACGGGACGCGATCGGCCCAGGGACCGCTCTCCAGGCCGCCGGGCTCGCCGAGGTTCAGCAGCACCGGCCGGGCCTCGTGCAGCAGGGTGAACACGCGTAGCGGGCCGTCCGCGGTGACGAGGTCGAGATCGGGCATGCGGCGGCCGCGCAGCGGGTGTCCGTCGCCGAGGTCGTAGCGGATGTCCAGACCGGACAGCCTCCCGGCGAGCAGCCTGCGCGGCCCGTCCAGGCTCACCGCCTCGGACAAGGTCTCGCGCAGGGCCTCGGTGCGCGCCCCTGCGGGGGACAGCGCGTTCAGCGCCATGACGAGCTGCAGCACACGCGCACCGACCGGATGGCGCTCGGCATGGTAGGTGTCCAGCAGGCTTTCCGGGGATGTCTGCTTCACGACCTGGGCGAGCTTCCATCCCAGGTTCACCGCGTCCTGCACCCCGGTGCCGAGCCCTTGCCCACCCATCGGCGAATGCACATGCGCGGCGTCACCGGCGAGCAGGACCCGTCCTTTCCTGTAAGACGCGGCCTGCCGGGCCATATCGGTGAACCGTGAGATCCAGGTCGCGCGGCGCAGCCCGTAGTCCGTTCCCCGCGCGCCGACGAGCTGCTCGCTGAGGTCGCTCAGGGTCGGCTCACCGTTGCGCCCGAGCTGCTCCTCTCTGACCACGACGCGGAACCGCCGCTCGCCCTCGATCGGGCCGATGGCATGGACGCCCTTGTCGTCGCGTTGCATGCCCACCTCCGGCTCCCCGTCCATCTCGACCTCGGCGATCAGGAAGCTGGTCGAGGCATCCCACCCCGGGAACTCGATGGCTGCCGCCTTGCGGACGAGGCTGCGTCCTCCGTCGCACCCGACGAGGTACTCGGCCCGCAGCGATCGGCCATCGGACAACGCGACCTCGACGCAGGTGTCGCCCTGGGTGACGCCGGTCGCCTCGCGTTCGCGGTAGATGGTCACCGGCAGCTCGTCGACCCAGCCGCCGAGTATGCGCTCGATGTGGTTCTGCCACAGCGCAAGGACGTAGTTGTGCCGGGTGGGGAAGTCGCCGATGCCCATCTGGACCCCGGCGAAGTCGCCCCAGACGTGAACCACCTGGCCCTCCGAGACGAATCGATCGGCGACGCCACGCTGATCGAGGACCTCGATCGTGCGTGCCAGCAGGCCTCCTGAGCGCGAGCCGTCGATGTCCTGGCCGGCGCGCCGCTCGACGATCGCGACGTCGACCTTCGCCAGCGCGAGCTCAGCCGCCAGCATCATCCCGGCCGGACCGCCTCCGACGATCACCACCGCGTGCTCGGTCATGGGCGCACTCCTGCCATCGGCGTCGTCGCCGCCAGGGGTGTGCCGCACCAGACGGCGAGCGCCTCCCGCAGCTCGAGCACGGCGCTGTCGGCCGGCTCGTCGATCGCCGCGGCCCACGCGACGTGGGCGTCCGGGCGGATGAGCACGGCGTCGGCCGGCCGGTCCTCGGCCGTGGCCGCGTGGATCTCGATGCGATGCCCCCAGCCCTCGGCGGCCTCGCGGAGGTCCTCGCGGTCGGCAAGGTCGAGGAGGATGGGCCGCGCTGCGTGCATGAGCTCAGCGACGCTGGTCGTGCCCTCGTCGGTGTGCAGGGTCAGGTCGGGTGCGAAGGCGCCGGTCAACGGGTGTTCGTTGCGGTTGGGGACCGCGTAGCGGATGTCGGCGCCCGCGATGAGGGCGCCCATGCGGCGCAACGGCTGCTCGTCGGCCATGAGCTCGAGGAAGAGATCCCGAAGCGCCTGGGCAGCGGAGTCCTCCCCGCGCCGCAGGGCAACCTGGGCCTGGGTCTGCATCAGCGCACGCGCCCCGGCGAAGTGGCGTTCGTCGTGATAGCTGTCCAGCAGGCGGTCGGGCGCCCAGCCATCGAGATCCGCCGCGAGCTTCCAGGCGAGGTTGACCGCGTCGACCATGCCGATGTTGATGCCGATGCCCGTGGCCGGGAACTGGTGCGCGGCGTCACCCGCCACCAGGATCCGCCCGTCGCGGTAGCGCTCGGCCTGCCGAGCCTGGAAGCCGTAGCGCGACAGCCGGGTCACGTCTTCGACGGGCAGGTCCGCGCCGAGGACGCGGCGGATGCTCCCCTGGAACTCGGCGAGGCTCATCGGCGCGTCGTCGTCGGCTCCCGCGGGCTCGTCCTCGGTCGTCTGCACGAGCGCGACCTCGGCCGTGAACCAGCCGAACCCGAAGACACCCCGGTCCGTGCGCGTGAAGTGGCCCGACCGGATCCGGCCCACCCCGGGAAGCTCGAGGTCGCCGTTGTCCAACCGGGTCACCCGATCGGGCACCGTGACCTGCCCCAGCCGGTTGACCTCCGGATAGGTGGTGCCGGGGAACGCGATCCCGGCCATGTCGCGGACCCTGCTGCGCGGGCCGTCGCAGCCCACCAGGTAGCAGGCGCTGAGGCGGTAGTGGCCGCCCGGGCCCTGCACGTCGGCGACAACCTCGCCGTCGTCCTGGCCGATCCCGACCACCTCGTGTCCGCGGCGTATCTCGGCGCCGAGCTCCTCGGCCCGCTCGGCGAGCAGCCGCTCGAGCCGCGGTTGCGGGAGCGCCAGCCCCCACATCGGGGACTGCGCCAGGTGCGAGAAGTCCAGATGCACCCCGCCGAATGGCACCCGGGGCGCCGTGTGGATGGGGCCGATGCTGGCCGCTTCGACGCGGTCCAGCAGGCCTCGGTAGCGCAGCAGCTCCACGATCTGGCCGGCGAAGCCGTTGGCCTTCGGGGTCTCTCGGAGCTGCGGCTGGCGCTCCAGCACCACCGGTCGTACGCCGGCCAGCCGCAGCTCGGCGGCCAGCATGAGGCCCGTCGGCCCGGCGCCCACGACGATCACGTCGGCGTCACACATTTCTTGCCTCCCTTTGCAAGCTCTGCGAAGTTCGGCGGGCGATTATGAGGCACACCCCGGGGCTTGAAACAAGCCCCCCCACGGGGTATAAATTAGATGTGGAGAGGGGCGGCGGCCCCTCTTTTTTCTTTCTCAGCCGACCTAATCGCGGGCGGTTTCATCAAGAAATCAGGGCGTGCGGCTGGACGTCGGCACCGCGGCCCTGGTCGCCGCGGTCCGTGCGTCGGTCCCACCGGCGCGCGACGTGCGGGGCCTAGGCGACCGCGTGCTGCTGGGCCTGCTCGATCGACTCCAATGCTTCGCGCTCGGCCTCGTCCCAATCGCCGAACTCGCGCTTGAGGGTGTGTGTCTTGGCGCCGGTGGCAGCGCGCTCGATCTGGGCGGCGTCCTTGTCGATCCCGATGACCACGAGGGCGGCGTTGCCCGGCTCGAGCATCGCGCCGATCTCCTTGGCTTCGCCGCGGCTCGTTCCGTGCGCAAGGTGCCCGAACCACGCCCCGAGCCCGGCGCCCGCGCCGGCCATGCCCGCATAGCTGACGGCCGGCAGCAGGAACGGGAACAGGACCGCGGCGCCGGCGCCGGCCGCCAGGCCGATCCATGCCCCGTGGTGCGTCGGCTTCTCCGTCTTGGTGACCTTCACGCCGCCGTCCGGTTCGCGGACGAT
>Ga0081540_1001284_pt1 | contig 21920 bp, 18 predicted proteins | sample TabmetS2T1R1_FD_71024 | JGI IMG/M metagenome (GOLD analysis project Ga0081540, IMG submission 71024) | Tabebuia heterophylla rhizosphere microbial communities from the University of Puerto Rico - S2T1R1 | ecosystem: Host-associated > Plants > Roots > Rhizosphere ... | reverse complement strand
CATCGCCTCGGCCGTTCGATAGAGGGCCGTGTCGCAGCCCCAGCTCATCATACGGGTACGATGGAGTACTTCCTTGGTGCCCATTTTTAGGATGATATCAGGATGGGCACTCACCCACACGCCGCGCGCGGCGACCTCGCGCAGCAGCGCGTCAAGATAGGCGCGGTTACGTCCCTCGTGTATCGGGTTGACCCATACGAGCACGCCGTCGACCGTGGCGAGCTGTGCGCGCACTGCGTCGAGCACATCATCCTCATAAACCACCGGTTCCGCCTCGACGTGAACATCGGCGAGCGCCGCGAACACGGACTTGAACCGGCTTGTCGTCGGCGAAACGCTGCGCCGCGCTGCTTGATCGCCACGCCAGAGAATGGCAATACGGCCGAGGCGAGCTGTGGGCTCAAACATGGAAAATGGCTCCAGAGGCATTTGTCGAAGGAATATTGTATTCGTTGTACGCCCCCGTACCAGCAGGGGACACCGCCTAGGCCGCCCGGCGTAGGGCTCGTATCGATGTGGTGTATCTGATCAGCGGACCCTCCTCAGGATCATCAGCGTGGAAATGGATGGCTGCGCCAACCGGGATTCTGCCGGGCTTTCCGTATTCCTTTACTGAAGCCGTCTCGACGACTTGCAGAGTCGGATTGTCCGCGAATGCCGTCAGCGCGGCGAGTTCAGCAGTGCTCGCTCCGCCCGTACGCCACGAAGCCTCAAGCACTCCGGATCGCCACCGCCCATTGTCATCTATACCTTGCCCGACATCGTAATTTCGGCGCGAAGCAAGGAAACCAGGATATTTGGTAGCGTTGCGGTCATATGCTCGAGCCTGGCTTACGGCGAGGCTGGCTTCTGTTTCCATGGGAATATCTTCGAGCGCCGAAAGGCCGCCGCGAACGCATATCAGATGCGAACCTCCATAGACCGGAAGTCCGTGATTGTTCGTGACCGACCGCTGTGTGCCATGATAGGCAATCGACCGATCGCCGATCGTCGTGGAGCCGACGCTTCTGGTTACGACGCGACGCAGGTTCGTTTCCAGCACGAGACCATGAGAGGCGAGCCTCTCAGCCGGGGAGTTCTCTAGGTAGGCCTCCAGTTCAGCCGTGCTCCCGACGGTGGTTTGCCCGTGACCGCCGTCGCCCAGAGGCTCCTTCAAGCGAACCGTTCCCAGCGCAAAGAGCCGTTTGGCTGCCAACCTTGCATCGTCGGCGCAAAATGCTGTGTAACCCGGCAGAACCGCACTACGGACGCCGTCTGCGAATGCAGATGACCATCCAAGCGGCCGCGCCGCGTGTGGGTACACCAGGCCATGCGTGATGGCTTTGGTCTTGACGAAGGGGTAGGGCACGATCGCGCCATACAGCTGCTGCAGCGAATGAATTCCAAGATCCCGTGCCTCATCAAACACGAGCGTATCGCTGGGGACGAAGAAAAGACGGTTGGCGACATGCGCCTTTGGATCGAATTCACCCGCAAATCGATGCCCATTGAGGCGCGCGATGCTCTTCGTCACCACGGATAGCGTGACCTTCTCATGGGTATACATGGGGACGCTCAGACGAGAGAAATGGAAGGCGACCGCGTCGATGTGCTTATGGTGCCGAATGCGGCGACGCTCTGACGGCCCTATGGAGCCAAATCTGTCGTGGGGAGGGAGGTCGGGTCGGTCCATGCGCAACCATTCTCAATAACTGAGCTTGGTCAGTGCTTGGACGGAACTCGTCTGACGGGGAGACTGCAGATCCCCGTTTCAATACTATAGGAGGGGCATTAAGTCATCGCAAGCCGCCCTAGGGGTCATTTAAGCACGATGCTCACCGTCAGCGCGCTGAGGCGCCTGCATGTCTCGGCTTCTTTTGAGTTGATCGATGGAGAATGCGTTGCTCTCCAGGGCCCTTCCGGCGTCGGAAAGAGCCTGCTGCTTCGCGCCATTGCCGATCTCGATCCAAATGAAGGCACCGTCACGCTGGATGGCATACCAAGGGAAACCGTTCCGGCGCCCGCCTGGCGGAAGCTGGTGACTTACGTAGCCGCTGAACCGGGCTGGTGGGCAGATACAGTGCAGGAGCACTTTGCCGACTGGGAGCGGGCCGTAGCGCTGGCCGAACGATTGGCGTTGCCATCCAGTTGCGGTACTTGGCCAATCAGCAGACTTTCCACCGGCGAAAAGCAGCGGCTTGGGCTGCTGCGGGCCCTTGTGCTGCGTTCGCGCGTATTGTTGTTGGATGAACCCACATCTGCGCTTGATGCAGCTTCAACCGCCTCCGTCGAAGCCATCGTTGCTGATCGTGTGTCGACCGGCACAAGCGTCATGTGGAGCACTCACAACGGGGCCCAAGCACGACGGGTCGGATCGCGTTTATTCACGATGGCTAGCGGTCAGATCGAGGAGCACTCGCTTTGACCTATATCCAGCTTGATTACAACGACCTGATCCTGCCCGCATTTCTTGTGGTCATGAATGGCGCACTCTCTCTGGCGTTGCAGCTTAGGCTTGAATGGCAACTTGCTCTTGCAAGCGTGCGAATGGTGGTTCAGCTTGTGCTTGTCGGATACGTGCTGACGTTTCTGTTCGCTGCCGTGTCGCCGTTTTGGACTGCGCTCGCGGCTCTCGCCATGGTGTTGTTCGCATCGCGCGAGATCACCGTTCGCCAGAAGCGACGGCTGCAAGGTCTTTGGACCTATGGCTTGGGAGTAGGGTGCACCTTGCTGGCTGCCGGCATAGTCACAACGTTGTCACTTCTCACGCAGCTACGTCCTGAACCCTGGTATCATCCGCGCTACGCTCTGCCACTGTTGGGAATGATCCTGGGTAACACCATGACTGGCGTGAGTCTGGGCCTGGACGTCCTCGTCAATGGAGTGGTGCGCGAGCGGGCCGCGGTGGAGTCCTCTCTTGCGCTAGGTGCTACGCGATATCAGGCACTGCTGCCCGTGGTCCGGGACGCGCTGCGAAGCGGGTTTATGCCAACGATCAATGGCATGGCAGCAATTGGTCTTGTCTCTCTGCCGGGGATGATGACCGGCCAGATCCTCGCAGGCGTCGAACCAGTCGACGCCGTCAAGTATCAGCTTCTAATCATGTTTTTGATTGCGGGCGGTACCGGCCTGGGAACGCTTGCGGCCGTTCTCGGCGGTGTACGGCTGCTCACCGACCATCGGCATCGATTGCGCCTGGACCGGATCGCCAACGAAAAATTGGCGTAAGTCGTCGCAAAGTTCCAAGCGGTCTCAACAAACTTCACGCGACGGACCGGCTGCCATATTCAAAGCGAAGCTTCAAGAAAGTCCGTTGGCGAGGAACAGCGCAGAGAGTGCAAGGAGTGAAGGCCGCCTCAGTTGGCGGCCTCCTGGGCTTTTCGTTGATTTGGATCAAGTTTCGGACCTCGTGCTGGCTGCACCGTCGTCGGGCTGGGGCAAGGGGATGTACAAACCCGACTGGATCATGGTGACGTGGCGCGCGTGGACGCTGTTTCTGGCGGGCGGCTTGGTAGGGTCGTTTTCGCCGGATGAGCTATTTCTTCAACAAGAGGCGCATCTCTCTCGCCATCAGCCTTACCGATCTGGCGTAGCGCCCTAGCTCGGCCGATATTTTGGATACGCCGGCGCCCTTCTTTGCCAACGCCGCAAGCTTGCGCTTTTCAGCATCAGTCCAGATTTTCGGCTTCTTCGTCTTTGACATGTGCAGAGATTCCTCGAAAACCCTTGCTCAGTTGGCGGTCCCCATCTTCGCCGATTCAAAATCCGGCCTCACATCGGCACCGCGCCAACTTAAGAACTCAGCTGATCGTTCATCCAATGAGAGATAAGAGCGATTGATCACGAAATCGCGTCCGAGTGTGTTCCCTCGCGAGTTCTACGATCACGGGTCAGCGAGAAGCCTTCCTGCTGATCTTCTTCTGGTTGACAATTTGTAGGCGCGGCCCTACTTGCGCGCCATGGGGAAGCGATCTCCCCACGAGGCGACATGCCCAAGAATCGCGTCCAGTGTTTCACCAAGGACGCCGCATGCCCGCTATCAACCCTCTCTCCTTAGAACGACTTCGATCCGATTTGCGCAGCGTTGCGAAAGCGCGGCAGCGTTCGGACGCTATCGCTCGGATGGCGGTCATCTGTGCCGTTGCCGTAACTGAACCGATAAGGCGAGATCTCCGGCGCCAAACGCGCTCCCCGCCTCGACTGGCTTTGATGCGACGCTGAGAGCATTTCAATTCACTCAACCTGAGTTGCGATCAGGCGCAGTCGCCTGACGCCAGATGTGTTCGATTTGGGGCATTAGTCTCGACGAAGAAAAGGAGAAACTCGATGCGTCGCAAATTGTTGTGGGCAGCCGCCGGCCTGGTGCTGGCGGGTATGACCGGCATCGCCGTGGTGACCGCAGGACCGAACCAAGGCCCTGCGTTCATAGCAGGGGATCAACCCGTCAGCGAAGATCAAGTGCGTCAGAAGCTAACATCTGATGGCTGGTCAAACGTGCAAACAGTGCATGAAGGACGATACATCGAAGCCGTCGGCTCGAAGAACGGACAAACCAGCAAGGTCGTCGTGAACGCGCAGAACGGTCGGTTGCGGGCAACCGACGATGACGATGATGACGACTGAGCAACGTCACACTTGCTGAAGCCATGAACCACGACGCGCGGCGACATTCAAGCCGCCGCGCGTCGATACGGTGGACCCCGAAGCGATTTCGCTGCGGGCTGATGGCGCACGCGAGCGGATACCCGATTCAAAAATGAGAAACCGGCATGGCATCGCAGATCGACGAAAGCGTCTCCCGGCAGAAGACCGGCTTTTCGAGTCCGGTTATTCGCTGGATCGACTATCGGCTTCCCATCTTCACATTCCTGCACCACGAGCTGCATGACTACCCGACACCGCGAAACCTGAACTATCTGTGGAATTTCGGGTCGCTCGCAGGCATCACTCTCATTGTCATGATCGCATCCGGCATCGTGCTCGCGATGCACTATGTTCCCACCGGCGACGGCGCGTTCAGGTCCGTCGAGCACATCATGCGCGACGTCAATTACGGGTGGCTGATCCGATACATCCACACGACGGGCGCATCGATGTTCTTCGCGGTGGTCTATATCCATATCTTCCGCGGTCTTTACTACGGTTCCTACAAGGCGCCGCGGGAGCTGCTTTGGTGGTTAGGGGTCATCATCCTGCTGTTGATGATGGCAACCGCATTCTTTGGCTACACGCTGCCGTGGGGACAGATGAGCTTTTGGGGCGCGACCGTCATCACAAACCTGTTCTCGGCAATTCCAGGTGTCGGGGACAGCATTGTGTCCTGGTTATGGGGCGGGTTCGCTGTAGGCGATCCGACCTTGAATCGGCTCTATGCGTTGCACTATCTCCTGCCATTCGTCATTGTTGCAGTGGCCGGCCTTCATCTCGTCGCACTGCACCGTTTCGGCTCCAACAATCCAACGGGCGTCGATGCCAAGGACGCAGGCGATACGATCCCGTTCCACCCCTATTACACGGTGAAGGATCTGCTCGGGCTTGTCGTCTTCTTTCTGGCTTTTGGCTGGTTCGTGTTCTACGAGCCGGGCGCGCTGCTCAATCCGGACAATTACATTCGCGCAAATCCTGCGGTTACACCGGCTGAAATTGTGCCCGAGTGGTACCTGCTCCCGTACTACGCCATCCTCCGCGCGATCCCGAACAAGCAGCTTGGCGTTGTCGCAATGGCAAGCTCGATTCTGATATTGTTCCTGCTGCCGTGGCTTGACACCAGCGCAGTCCGTTCGGGGCGCTTGCGGCCGGTCTTCCGCGTCTTCTTCTGGATGTTCGTCGCGGACTGCGTATTGCTCACCTATGCGGGCGGCCAAGCTCCCCAGGGCATCTGGCTGATCCTGAGCCGCATTGGAGCAGCATACTATTTCGTCCACTTCCTGCTGGTTCTACCCCTTGTCGGGAAGTTTGAGCGCCCGCACCCGCTTCCGATCAGCATCAGCCGCGCAGTATTGCCGACGGCCGGTTCAGGTGCGCCTTGACCGTTCAGCTGCTGTGGTCGCGGGCAACCGATTTTTCGAAGGATTTGAGATGACAACAACCGCAATCCCCGAGCGTAGCCGCAGGGCGGAGCTTGCACTCTATTTCTTGCGTCTCGGCTTTCTCGGCTTCGGTGGCCCGGTGGCGCTGGTGGGCCAGATGGAGCGGGAATTGGTCGACGACAAGAAGTGGCTCACGAAGGAGCAGATGCGCGAAGCAATCGCCATCTGTCAGTCGCTTCCCGGGCCGCTCGCCATTCAGGTTGGCATCTACATCGCCTGGCTCCGGTGTGGGTTCTGGGGAGCATGGCTCGGCGGGTGGTGCTTCATCCTGCCCAACTTTTTAATCGTGGCCGCGCTGGGAGCGCTCTACGTCTATCTCGGCGACCTTCAACCGGTGACCGCGATCTTCTACGGCGTCAGCCCCGCCGTGATCGCCCTCATTCTGCATTCCTGCTATAGGCTAGCCAAGCTCGGCATGGAAGACTGGCTGCAATGGACGATCGCCGGCGTCTGCCTGGTGGTCACCTTGATTCTGCAAGCCGAGGTCGCGCTCCTGTTCATCGGCGCCGGCATCGTCGGAATTTTTTACTACGGCAGCCGGTTCAAGCGGACGCCCGCGGCGCTGCCAGTGGTGATCGTTCCGGCCGCCGCGCCGATGGTGCCGGTCGCGACTAGCTCGACCCTCGGCAAGTTGCTGCTGTTCTTTCTCAAGGCGGGTTTACTGACCTTCGGCAGTGGCCTCGTCATCGTTCCCTTCCTCGAGCAGGGGCTCGTTCAGCAATACGGTTGGCTCAACGAACGGGAATTCCTCATCGCGGTTGCGGTCGGCATGATCAGCCCGGGACCGGTCGTCATCACCGCGACCTTCGTCGGCTACCTGGTGGCGGGATTCTGGGGCTCGCTGGTCTCCACGGCCGGCATCTTCCTGCCGTCGTTCCTGCTGGTGCTGATCGTCGCGCCGCTGCTGGCGCGGCATCGCGAGAACGCGAACGTTCAGGGCTTTGTCAAGGGCGCCTATGCCGCCGCGATCGGAACCATCTTGGGTGCATGCATCCTGCTCGGGAAAATCGCGATCGGCGATTGGTTAACGGCCGCAATCGGCGTGGCCTCCCTCGCGGTGCTGTTCCGCTGGAAGGTCAGTAATCCCCTGCTGATTGCAGCAACTGCCGTTGTGGGTCTGGTTTCTTATCCGCTGCTGCAGCCAGCCTGGGTGATCGTGAAATAGTAACTTCTCGGGCGAGCTCAAATTGGCCGGGGTGGATCAAGAAAAAGGCGGCGACTGGGGGCGCTTCTCCTAGCAGTCGGCTCAACCGTCGGCACATTCATCGGCGGCTTGCTGCTCGGCATCGTGCCAGGCGTGATCCTGCTGCCAGCTCTTGCGGCCATCCTGTTGATCTCAGCGGTGAAGGTGTGGAGGCACCAGTAGTCTCCTATTGGCCCGTAGCCGACTAGTTGGCTGGCCGCATCGATGTCCGCTAGCGGGGGCAGAGCGGACCTGCATCGGCCGGCGCGGCCATGTCGCCTACTGACCCTTAGCTGACGTAGGGTTGGCTTGGGCAGATATCAGCTTCTGACCCACACCAGTCCTCGCTGCATAGCGGAGAACCCTGACACGCCTACTCAATCACCTCATCTGCTTGAGCGAGCAACGCGGGCGCCACTGTGAGGCCGAGCGCCTTTGCGGTCTTGAGGTTAATGGCTAATCGGTATCGCGTCGGCTGCTCAAACGGTAGGTCCTTGGGATTGGCCCCCTTCAGAATGCGATCGATGAGCGACGCCGCGCGGTCCAGGCTTTCGTCAAGGTCAGGACCGTATGACATCAAACCGCCAGCCCGAACGAGAGCATCCAGCTCGTACATGGCCGGCAGGCGATTTGCAGCCGCGAATTCAAAAATGCGTCCACGGTTCATCCCTGTTAGGCGGTCGTCGACAACGAACATCGCGTCGGGCATGTTTTGCTTCATCGCCGTAAGGGCCGGTTCAAAATCCTCGATGCTGCGAACGCCTAGCGCCTCGACGTTGATTCCCAGCGCCTGGGCCGCCGCCTCGGACACTCGATAGCGCAGTGTCATACCAGGGTCGCCGGCGTTCCACAGCATCGCAACACGACGCATTGCTGGCGCGATCTCCTTCAGGAGCTGGAGACGCTTCGGAGCGAGTTTAGCCGCCAAGTCGGCGATCCCAGTCATGCGGCCGCCAGGCGCCGCCAGGCTATCCACCAGGCCCGTGGCGACAGGATCGCCGACCGAGAACACCACCACGGGAAGGGTCGTTCCGTTTTTTGCGACCAATGCAGCGGGGTAACCCAAGGCGAAGATGACGTCGATCTTGCTCGCGACCAACTCCTCCAAGAGCCTCGGTAGGTGCTCCACACGGCCCTCAGCTCCGCGACGCTCGAATACAATGTTGCGACCGAGCAAGTAGCCTCGCTTTTCGAGGCCGCGAACGAGTGGGGCCCCGTAGAGGCTTCCGTCCGCCACCGGAATACCCGGATTGAACAATGCCACCCGATGCACTCTGGCTTCCGTTTGGCCAGCGGCTTCCCAAGGCACTGCGATTGCTGCGCTACTCAAGAGCGCGAAAAAATCCCGCCGTCTCATGTGATGCCCTCGTGAAATCAGTCGCGCCGGCTGCGGACGACTGTTCGGTAAACATTATCACATTCCACGAACTTCGTTGACGGGACGTCAGTTGTTGCAGATGCTCACAACTGCTTGTGGCCCATAGCGGAAGTTAGCTGCTGATGCCCCGACGTCCGCTTCCGAGGGTGGAGCGGACGCGCCGGTGACTCGCGGGATTGTCTGCTAGTGACCCCATTCCGGACATCGGGCCAGTTCTACATTTAGCTTAAGCCATTGCCGCTGGCACTTCTCGGCCGGGCCGCGCCCGAGGCCGGCGACGGACCGAAGAAGACCCAGCCGCCCGCTGACGAGGAAGCGCCGCGATCATATGTGCCGAGGACGCAGGAACGGGCGTCGGCTTCCATTGTTTCGGTAGAGATCAAACTCATGGCTTGGGTGAGCAAACTCCTGATCCGCATGTTCGGCCGTCCCGAAGGCATCCTGGGACGGCTGGGTGGGGTCATCATGGCGCGCGTGAACCGAGATGCCGCAGCGCAAGTCATCGAGCTGCTCGATGTTCGACCGGATGACAAGGTCCTGGAGGTCGGTTTCGGGCCCGGTGTCGCCATTCAACTGGTGTTGCATCGCGTTCCCGCCGGATCGGTCGCAGGAGTCGATCAGTCGCAGGAAATGGTCAGGCAAGCGGCGGCCCGCAACGCCGACGCGTTGCGCACCCGCAGGGTTGATCTGCGCTACGGTTCAGTAGAAAGTCTGCCGTTCGCAGACGAGACGTTCGATAAGGTGCTCGCGATCAATTCGATGCAGGCGTGGCCGGATGCTGGCGTGGGACTGCGGGAAATACGACGGGTGCTCACGCATGGCGGCAAGGTCGCGCTCGGCTTCACTGTTAGTTCTGGTCAGCCAAAGGAGGGCGTTGCAGAGTCGCTCGCCGCTGCCGGCTTTTCGCAGGCGCGAATCGTCGACAGGTCAAAGCTTTTCTGCGCGATCGCGACAAAGCCGTGATGGCTGGTGCCGCGAGCCCCGGCGCAGCACGAAGAATGAGCCGCTTAGCACTTCCGCTGGCTGTTGGCTCTTAGCGGACAGAGGACGGGCTTTGGCCGAGGTCGGCTCCTGACCCCAAGCAGCCTACCGATGTCCGAACTGCGCCACGACCGCATACCACAAGGCCATGGCTTCGGGCGATTTGGGGTCGCCAATCGGCAACTTGCGGACTGCCGTCTGCACCATGATTAGATTCGATTCGGGATCGACGAAGAGACCCTGCCCATGAATGCCCAAGAGAAGAAACATTCGTCGCTCGCCCGGCAATATCCAGACCTGATAGCCGTAGCCCCAGGACTGTGCAATCGTGTTGCGGAGGTAACTATCCCGTGGCACTCCCGTTGCATCGAGAAGCCACTGCCGCGGAACGATCTGCTGCCCGTTCCAGGCGCCGTCATTCGCCAACATCAACCCCAAGCGTGCCCAGTCGCGAAGTGCGGCGATGAAGCAGCAGTAAGCCACCTCCTGGCTCGTCGAATCGATTGCCCAGGCGGCGTCTGACTCGGCACCCAGCTTTTGCCAGATCCGTGTCGCCAGATAATCGGCAAGCGGCATGTGCACGGCGCGGCTAACGACGAGGCCGAGTGCCTCTGTCTCCGCACTGGCGTAGGCAAAGCGTGTATTCGGCGGCGCATCGCGGATGGTGAATTGGCGGAGGGCAGGGATTGCGCCGACCGCATCTTTCCCCAGCAACGCCAAGTGCAACCGGAAAATATCTTCGTCTGGCTGATACGTCCTTTCGAGAAAAGCGACACCAGAGGACATGTGAAGCAGTGCGCGCAACGGGGTAGCGCCGTACGCCGTACCCTCCAATTCCGGCACATAGGTTGCCGCCGTGTCGTCGATCGAGCGAATTGCACCTTCAGAGACGGCAATACCAACCAGCAATCCCGTGATCGTCTTGGCCATGGAGTTAGAAAGGAAACGATCCTGATCGCTGCGGGCATAGCGATAGTGCTCGAATAGAATGGTGTCACCGCGCGCAATTAGCAGGCCCGTCACCGGGTGCGCATCCAGATAATCGCTGATCGCCTTCTGCCGACCGTCGTAGTGGTAGACTGGAACTATCTCCTCGGCGGACCGCTTCAGGACCGACGGCGTCGTCGGTTTTTGAACGGTGCGCATGGCGTGCAGCTTATCGAAATGACTATGCGTACCAATCAGAAAGTCCTGCCGGGAGCCCGGTGGGTATTCGTAGGGAGGGACCGGATATCCCTTCGAAGCCCCATATGCCTCCGCGTCAGGACCGGTGTCCGAGACTACAGGACCCGATTCCGCAAAGGCCGCGCCTTCGAAAACGATTGAAACAAACGCGAGCAGCAAAAGACGGATCATGGTGCCCTCAATAGCGAAAGGACGGGCAGATCAGAGTATCGCGCAGTTCGATCATACCACGAATTAAGGCGCCCGTCGTACGGGCCCCAGCTCCCAGCTTAGGTCTTTCCGCCCCGTGGTTCAGACTCCACTTTTCGGCTTATTCCGAGCGCGCCGTCGACCTCGATCCCAAGATATCGGACCGGATGAGCCCTGCTCCGGCAGGTGCGCCCTTATCAGGACGCACGAATACAAAGTGCGACATTGTAAAGATTTCTGCGTTGAGATGGCCATCTTGGCCGATGAGAATTAGTCCCGCTCCGCCATTGGCTACCGTCAAGATCACAGGCTCGCCTTTCGATGTCCTGATCGGCTCCATTCCAATGATGAGAAATTCGCCTATCGGCTGGTCCAAGTATTGAAGCCTTAGCTGCGGGCCTATTTCTGCGGCCGCAAATCCAAAACCTAGCTCTTGAGCACGGGCATAAATTTGGTTCAGCGACGCAGTCTCGGTCTGAAAGCCGAGTTCGGCCGCCGACACAGCAAAGAGCTCCACGTCTGTTCTCGTAGCACTGAGGGCAAACGCCGGTCTGGTAAGAACCTCCCCAACCGTGTCCCTAATGCCGCAACCACTTGTATCTAACGCGCCACGAAGAGAAATTGAATCTGAAAATGTCCCTACCGAAATCTTCTTCCACACCGGTACATTGAAGGCGGACCTGATGGGAGTCTGCAGCTTATGCTCCGGGAGGGTGTCCTTGAGTGCCAAGCGATTCCACAAGACGTTTTGCGCCGTGCACTGAGCTTGCGCCGGACGCGCAAATGCAGGGGCGCACGCGCTACAGATCAACAGAACGATGAACGTGCGGCCAAAGTGCCCTCTTGTTGGACAATTCGGCCTGGTGCTCCCTCTCGTTAATACAACGTGTGTGCCCATATTGGTGAACTCCAGTTCACTTGGATCGCTCAATGTGGATCGCAGCTCCGGGCGTCGGCGCCGCTTCTGCCTGGCGGGGTGTTATGAAGAAGTCCGCCTGCATCAGCTTGTTGGCGATCCGCTGTTGGGTGTCTCTCGACCGCGGCGTCACTACAGCCAACTGGTGGGGAGAGGCCGGCATGCCGCTGAGCACCAGTGACGGTGTAGGCGACTGCTCTTGAACATTGGCCGACCCCACCACTGAGAATTGGTGCGGGGTGATGGGGAAGCCCTCTAGCTCGTAAGTCGGAATTTCCGCGGCGCTCGCGACGCCTCCGCCTACTAGGCAGAAAACTGTTGCAGCTATCGGTGCGAACGGATGCCTCATCATGACCTCCTTCTCAACACGAGATCGGCACGCGGCGCATGCTGGTCTGGTTCGACGGGATTGGAGGATGCCAGGAGGTGTTCCGAAACGCTTTACAAGTAGCTTTCTTTTTCCTTACCGTAGTCTTCTATCTTCGGCCCAGGGTGTCCTCATACCTGGAGGTCGTGTTTTGCTTTACTCTTTTGCGGACTGCACTCTCAACACGGATCAGCGTGAACTGCGCCGTAACGGGGATCTCGTAGCCGTCGCGCCGCAAGTCTTCGATCTTCTCGAGTACCTGATCCGCAATCGCGATCGCGTGATCAGCAAGGATGATCTCATCGCCGCGGTCTGGAAAGGACGGATTGTTTCGGAGTCAGCGCTCAATACCCGTATCAACGGGGCCCGATACGCGATCGGCGATAGCGGCGAGGAGCAGCGGCTTATCAGGACGCTGCCGCGCAAGGGCATTCGCTTCGTGGGAGTAGTGTGCGAGGAACGAGTTCCTACAACGACCGCTCCCGGGTTTGCGGAAGGACAGAATCAAGCGCTCGCTGATCCGGATCGCATCTCGATCGCCGTATTGCCCTTCAGCAACATGAGCGGAGATCCCGAGCAGGAATATTTCGCGGACGGAATGGTTGAGGAAATCACTACAGCGCTTTCACGGTTCAAATGGCTGTTCGTGGTTGCGCGCAATTCGAGCTTCACTTTCAAAGGTAAGGCGGTCGATATCAAGGAAGTTGGGCGCAGGCTTGGCGCGCACTATGTCCTTGAGGGGTCTGTGCGCAAGGCGTCCGGGAAAGTTCGCATAGCAGGGCAACTGATTGACGCGGTAACCGGCGCGCACGTCTGGGCGGATAGTTTCGAACGAAACCTAAGCGATATTTTCGCGCTTCAAGATGAAATAACGACCGCCGTCGTCTGTGCAATACTTCCAAAATTGCTCCGGACAGAAATTGTTGCGGCGACGCGGCGACGAACTGAGAACCTCACGGCCTATGATCTTCAGCTCCGAGCCATGTATCAGTATTCTCTGGCGACCCGCAAAGGGTTGGCCGAGGCGATAAGGCTGGCTAATGGCGCTTTTGAACTAGACCCGGGATTTGGCTTTGTCGCGGCTCTGGCAAGTCTCTGTCACATGGTCAACGTTGTCTTGGGCTTTGCTACAGATCCCCAATTAGATAGGAAGGAGGCGATTCGGTTTCTCCGATTGGCGTCAAGCGCCGATGATGGTGATCCACAAACCTTGGCAACAACTGCCCTAGTCTCAGCGTTCTTGGTTGGCGATTATGAAAGTAGTATCGAAATGGTTGACCGGGCGGTCGCGCTCAACCCCAATTCATACTATGTATGGCTCGACCGAGGCTGGGTCTATCACACTGCGGGCGTGCCGGAGGAAGCGGTCCGTAGCTTTGAACGAGCCATGCGCATGAGCCCGATTGATCCGCTTCTAGACCGGTTGTCTGCTGGGATGGGAATGGCCTTTATTGAGCTTCGTCGCTTTGACGAGGCCGTCATCGCAGGTAAAAAGGCTCTTCGTCATAACGCCTCTTTTCCCGGGACCTACTGGTGTCTCGCGTCCGCTTTCGCCCATCTCGGACGTGACGCTGAGTCGCGAGAGGCCGCGGAGCGTTTGCTTGAGGTCGATCCCACCTTCACAATATCCAAGTGGATTGCTCGGGGCGGGCAATCAAACTCGAAGCTGCTGATTGAAGGTCTACGCAAGGCCGGCCTGCCCGAGTAAATCGACTGACCTTTTTTGCTACGGTGCATGAGTTTGGTTATGGCCCCTAGCGGACCTCGAACGTGGCACTTCGATCTGATGATACAAGGACCCTTCTATAATCAGTCTCGACAAGACCCTGACAGGATTCGCTGACCGGCTCATGTGAACCAGTTGTAAGCCGGGACTGATTATCTTTCGTCATTAACGTGCAGAATCGTCATCAAGGCTGCCTCACGTTATGGCCCTGCCGGAAGTCTGCTCTGGTCTCACAAGCGGACATCAGGACGCCAACTGTGCTCGTCTGCTAAGGGCCAGAAGCCGATATCAGCGAAAGCCTAAGGTCCGTCTGCCAAGGGCCAGCAGCACGCGCAAAATCACTCAGTTACACGGTTGCCCCGACATGAGGGACGCTGCGTTGCACCGCGCCCCTCGATATAATGGCAGGGCGCTAGGCGCCGCTTGTGCAGCGGTTGCCGGTCGAGGCGGTTCCTTTGAACGCACTTCGGGCCTGGGAGGTGTCACTCGCCTCTTCTCGCACTCGTTGTCATCATTGACAAACGAGCCTGCACCACAGCTAATTTTCACGCATCGCTCGCCATCAGCCCGGAAGCCGTGATCGCAAATCAGCGGACAAATGCGCGATGACTTATTCTTGACGGCGTCGAGCGCATCCGCGCTGGCTGCCTTCACGTCGAGCTTCATGCCTGCATGTTTATTGAACAGGTCCAGCGCCTTCTGCGAAACTGCATTCCAGTTCCCGTCCACCGTTCCCGTATGGCAGCCGACCCGGCGAAGCTCGCTCTGCAGCGCACGCGGAAGGTCGGTCTGGGGAAGTTGTTCCGCCTTGTCTGTAGAGGGAGCTAGCGCCGCTAGCTGCTCCTTCCTTTCGGCGGCAGCCTTCTCCGCCGCGAGCCGCGCCTTCTCTTGCTCAGCCAGACGCGCCCGCTCAGCTGCGGCGGCCCTCTCCTGTTCGACCCGCTTGGCCTTCTCGGCCGCGATACGTGCTTCCTCGGCCGCCTTCGCCACCGCAGCGGCCCTGGTCTGCTCAGCCTGTTTCGCCCCTTCGGCCGCAAGGCGCGCCTTCTCCTGTTCGGCCAACCTTGCGTTCTCGGCCGCAGCTGCTCGGACTTCCTCAGCTGCAATCTTGTTCAATTGCCCCTTCGCCAGATCGGCATAAAAACCTGCCGGGTACGTCCGCAAGAAAGCTTCCCATCCCTCTCGCGTGCCGAGTTGCAGCGACAATTCATAGTCCTTGCGGACGGAGGCTTGCGGATCAGCTTGAGGTCCCGTCGCGGCGGCCGGCTTCACCGGTACCAGCGGCACGTCATTGCCGCCGAGCGATCCGTAGATGAACGGCTCCTGTGCGTTGTTCGTGGTCCTCAACACATCATCCCGAACAAACCCGAAGGCTCTCCGAAGATCGAGACCCGGCTTTGGCAGATGTTCGACCAAGGCTGCCGCAAAAGGACTGTTCTTGGAGTCTCCATCCGAGGCGGTTGAACCAGCCTTCGCCGCGAACGCAATTACTGTATTCGGGCTGGACGGCTCTACCTTGGCCAAACCACGACCGATCGCACGCGCAGAAGTCGTGCGCTTCATTGTTTTTGCAAACGGGTTATCGCGGCAGGCATCCAATATTACGAGTCGTAACTGCTTTGCGGGCTCCGCCGCCACCAGCACTCGATCGAGCGGGAAGGTTTCGTCAAATACGTCGGTGTCGGTTTCCAGGGTGGCGTCAACTGGAATAAGATAATTGGTGCCATCCACCTCGATGCCGTGCCCCGCGTAATAGACGACTGCCACATCGGCATCGCGCGTCTTGTTGCCAAACTCCCGCAAAGCCCGACGCATGTCGACGACACTTAGGTTTTCCCTCGAATCAACTGTGTCGAAACCCGCGCTCTTCAGCATCGCGGTGACTACAGAAGCATCGTTGGCCGGGTTCTTCAGCCGGGCCACATTCCTGTAGGCGGAATTGCCGATGACAAGCGCAACGCGCTTTTCGGCGAAGGCGTTAACGCCCGTTGAGGCCAAAACGGCCATTGCGTAAAGAAACGAACGAAACAGAATCATTGCTAAGCAAGCCCCCGAGAGACAGCCTAGCTAGGCTAACGGGTTCTGAATAGTGAGAATTTAGCTGCGAGGCGCGTCAAAGCGATCTGGCGCACCTTGGAACCCAATGGGGTCGCACGGACTTCAAGGGCTGCGGGGCATCATGGATTGCTCATATCTCGCAACAGCCTGTTCCAAATTGAAAAACATGCCCTCTCTGCCCAACGTCTTGCCAAGTGGAGAACGCTGAACAACGGCCAGCACCCCCGGTTGCAATCCGACAAGCCAGAGCAAGATCCCACGGTCGCGATTTCTCTTCTCGGCTTCGGTCAGCATTTTGAGCGCTGTATATTCGAGATCGGGAACGCCGCTGAGATCGAGCGCGACTACTTTGGGCTTCATCTGCGTAATTAGGGGCCTGATCTTGTCAGCGATAAGCTCGGCGTTCGCGAAGAACACTAATCCTTCAACCTGTAGCAGCAACAAGCCCGGAAAGGTTTCATCCTCCGGGTGCTCCTGCGACCGCGGTCGAAACACGTTGGTGCCCGGTTTGCGCCCAAGAACGTAGACCGGCGGATTCGACACCTGAAAGGCCAGGGCTAACAGGGATACGACAATTGCAACGATGATCCCCTTGAGCGTTCCCAGCAACACGACAGCAGCAAACGCAACGACGATCCAGATGAACTCTCTCAATCTGACCGTGAAAATCGAACGGAATTCCTCCGGGTTCACCATTCCGCTGGCGTAAACCAGTACGACTGCGGCAAGCGTTGCCTGGGGCATCAACTCGACGAAAGGGGCGAGTACGAGCATCGTGACCAAAGTGACCGCGACTGTGACAAGCGCTGCGAGCTGGGTGTGCGCGCCGGCAAAGCGGTTTACCGCGGTTTGCGATGTGCCGCCGCCGGCAGGCATTGCGCCCAATGCCGCGCCTCCCAGGTTCGCGAAGCCCGTCGCCAGCAATTCCCGATTGGGCCGAGGCGGCGGCTCGTGGTCGGCAACAAATGCGCGCCCGGCGGCGATCGTCTCGGTGAAACTCATCAGCGCAATTCCGAGCGCCGAGGGCCAAAGATGCTCGACGAGGGAGAAATCAGGCATCGCGAACGACGGAAAGCCCTCCGGTATCCGGCCAACTCCCTGCACGCCATGGGCCTCTAGTCCCAGAAACGCGAAGGCGGCAATTCCCGCGCCGACTGCAATCAACGGCGCCGGTCCACGCGGCATAAATCCTTCGATCCCGAGCAATATAGCAATTGTCAGCAATCCAACTGCTAACGTCATCCATGACAGGCCGGGCAGTCCTTCAGCTATCGAAATTACATTGTGTAAAAAAGGACCTTTTGAAAAATGAATTCCTAGCAGTTTTGGAATTTGGTCGATTACGATCAGAAGTCCGACCCCGGCTTTGAACCCGACCAGAACCGGATGCGAGATGAAATTGGCCAGAAACCCCAGTCGCAGGAACGAGGCCAGCAGCAGAGTGGCGCCCACCAGCATGGTGAGCGTTACCAACGCGCCAACGAGTGCCTGTCTATCACCTCCGGCAGCGATCTCTCCTATTTGGGCGCCGACCAATATCGCGATGGTCGAAGTCGTGCTCACGCTGAGCACGCGCGAAGTGCCTGTGATCGCGTAGATCAGCATCGGTATCAGGGCCGTGTAGAGCCCGACCTCCAGCGGCAATGCCGCGACCGTAGCATAAGCCATCGCCATTGGAATGACGACCGCCGCCGCGGTCAGACCGGCGATAAAATCAGACCGAAGCCATTCCTTCCGATAATCGGCAATCCAGTCCGGGACAAAGAAACGGAAATTGTGCTTCGGCATGCTGCTCAAGGTCCGCGGCGGAATAGCCGTGATTTGCGTGCTGACGGTAAGGATCTATTGTTTGCGTCGGAAATCAATGCTGTTGCACGAACCCCAGTGGAACTGTGCTTTCGCACCCTTCGTCGCCTCAGCCGTCCCGAGCGAGGATCGCACCTACCACACTATCCAGCAGTACCTTTTGTGCGTCACAGAAACTTCGGCTGGCGATGTCTCATATGGGTCATTTTCGACCGACTCTGCGGGCTTCGCCTGCCGTTCGATGTCTGCTCTTCCCCGAAAGCGACGTAGTCACCGCGCGTCCGCAATATGTCGCAATGGGCCAGTTCCGGACTCATGCATCGCAGCAAAGGGCCTCATTCGATCACGCGCTCGGCGCGTGCAAGCAACCTATCTGGAATAATGATTCTTGAACCCCCTCGCTGAATGGATTGCAAAATATGCACCAGTGGCTTCGGAGCTTGTCGCCATTGCGACTGTCGCCTTCAAATCGCAGCGCGAGCGAGATGCCGAGCAACCGTTCGGACCGTATGTCCTTGCTCTTGACTGGGCTTCCAACCGCGTAGCTGGTGGGGCGCTAGGACAACGGCTCGGTTTTATGCGTCCTTCCATTTGATCGAGCAGCCGATAGACGCCTTTTGGTCAGCCGGCGCCACACCGGTGGTCGCAATCGCACGCATGGCCTCGACAAGCTCTCGGGACGCCCCCGCGCGAGGCGGATTTGTGCGGCCTTCGTCGAGCCGGCCGCGATACTTGAGCTTGCGGTCGGCATTGTAACCGAAGAAGTCCGGCGTACAAACCGCCCCATACGCCCGTGCGACTGTCTGCGTCTCGTCGTGAAGATAGGGAAACGGGAAATCATGAGCCTTCGCGAAACGCTTCATATTTTCAAATGAGTCTTCGGGATAGCTCGCAGCATCGTTCGAGCAAACCGCCGCAAAGCCTACGCCCTCCGACATCAGCATGCGGGCGTCCGCAACCATGCGGTCGATCACCGCTTTGACATAGGGGCAATGGTTGCAGATGAAGACGACGACCGTGCCTTTTTCGCCCGCAACGTCGTCCAGTGCGTAAGTCTTGCCGTCGGTGGCCGGAAGCCGAAACTCCGCCGCCTGCGTATCGAGAACGACTTGTGTAGCTGTTGCCGCCATATCGCACCTCCTTGTGCCCCAAGTATATACTCGCGGCCAGCAAATCACATCGGCTCTCCCCCGAAAGGAGATTTCAGCGAGACCTGCTGGATTTGTCGCGATACGCCAATTCCGGACTTATGCACCGCAGCGAGCAGCGTTTTTGTTCGATCATCTTCTCGGCAGTGGAAACCACCTTTCTTGGGCGGCACGGATGCCGAACCACGGGTACGATTATTTCTTGAGCGGATCGTCTGCGAATGGCACAGGTCTTCGCCAACAACGGAGCTCGCGCATGACCATGAACAGCATCGGTATCCCCGAAGGTTTCGAGCCTCACTTCCGCAAGAGCCCTTTCACCGATCCTTGGGAGCCGCTCTATTCGAAGCGGACGGACAAAGCCGTGATCATCGGATTACGGCTGGCCAAGCCGCACACCAACGCGCGTGGCAACGTTCATGGCGGGCTGATCTGCGCGCTTGCTGACAACGCGATGGGCTATAGTTGCGCACAGGCGATTGGCTGGGCATCGTCGCTGGCGACGATCACTCTTGCGGTCGACTTCACTGGCATCGCGCAGATCGGGCAATGGCTCACCGTGGACAGCGAGGTAATCAAAACCGGCAGCACGATCTGCTTCGCGCAAAGCCTAATCAAGGCCGACGACAGTATAATCGCTCGGGCAAACGCCACGTTTCGCGTGGTGCCGAAGCATGAGGGTGACACTCATCCCCGTTAACCGTTGACGCCTGCACCAAACAATCGGCCTGAGAGAGCTTTTGGATCGATGCAGGTCTGCTTCGGGTCATGAACCGACATCGGCCGTGCCAAGAGGTACGTCCGCTCTGACCCTGAAAGCGGACCTAACGGCTGCGGCCAGGCAGGTCAACTCCGGGCCAACGGCAGACGTCGCATTGAGTGGGACAGCGGACGCCGACGAAACGGTCCGAGGAAAATACCTATCCCTGATGGCTTGCGGGACGCGGTACGATGACAACTTCTTCGGCGACAAGGATGGCATTTCGGCTTGTCTCGACGATGGCGGCCGAACGCGCGCTGCTTCCTTCGGTGTCTGAAAACCTTCTCGGCAGCCTCCCTGCTGGTGGAGGAAACAGCCGCTATACCGTCGAAGGGTTTGGTGCCACGGTCTGCCGGGCCGACGTGCAAAGGCGAGCCCAGGTGTGGCAGCCAGGGCACGACGGGCAAATCACTTCGATTTAACGGAATCGCGTCAAGTCCCTCAACGAAAAATATTCCGCTTTACAGAAGTGATAAATCAGGCGTATAACCCGCACCGTCTCAAGCCCGTCGGAGGGACGTTTCGCGATCGTCACGATACGTTGGGCACGGGATGCGATGGACGCTGTGGCGTCAGGCGTGTTCTCACGCCGGACGAAAACGCCGTAGCGTACGGCGAAGTCGTGTGGTCCTGGCGCCGCGACCGTGGCGTCAAGTCAGCGGGCTTATCCCGCAGACGACGGTGGCAAACAACGCCGCTCACCGAGGAGAGCACGTATAAGCCGTAAAGCCATTGCGCGGGGAAAGCCGGGATGTCTCGGCTGTACCTGTCTAATCCGTGTGCTTTCTTTCACTACCATCGCACACGGTGCTGCGGGCGCAGTCGGCGCCCGGCTTTCCCTGCGCCCTCTTCGACAAGCGGGCCAACGAAGTTGCAAAACTCGGGCACATCATGCCGCGGGATCGATGGTTCACGTTCGCGTGCGCCCGGTATTGCGATCTGGAATTGCCGCAATGTTTTCCGCATATCCGCCCCGCAACTGCAGCGGAGACGTGCCATGACGTCGCGCGTGGACTTCATCAGCCAAGACTATTTTCGCAATCCGGCGGCCGCGCTGGAAAAGCTGCGCATTCAGGGCCCGGTGGTGGAGGTCAGCTTTCCCATCGTCGGCCGGGTCTGGGCCACCACAACGCAGGCGCTGGCCGATCGCGTGTTGAAGGACACCGAAACCTTCACGATGCGGAAGTCCGACGGGCAGGTCGCGGGAATGCGCTGGTGGATGCCGCCCATGATCCGCACCTTCGCCAACAGCATGCTGTCGATGGACGAGCCCGGTCACAAGCGGTTGCGCGATATCGTCGACGAGGCGTTTCGCCGCCGCGCCGTGCTCGGCATGGAGCCGCATATCGAGGCCACCGCGCACCAGCTTGCCGACGAGCTGTTCGCCGAGGGCAGTCCCGCCGACCTCATCCAGCGCTACGCGCGCGTGCTACCGCTGTCAGTGATCTGCGAGTTGCTGGGTTTGCCCTTGGCGGACCGGCAGAAATTCATGGCCTGGGCCGGCGGGCTCTCTCGCCTTACCGGCGCGCTGGATTTCTTCCGCATGCTGCCGAATGTGTACGCGATGAAGCGCTACATCGAAGCGCATCTTGAAATCGTGCGCCGGCAGGGCGGGGAGGGATTGATCGCCGAGATCGTGCGGGTCGAAAAGGAAGGCGGCGGCAGGATCAGTCCGGAAGAAATCGTCTCGATGGTCTTCCTGCTGCTGTTCGCGGGCCACGAGACCACCACGCATCTCATCAGTGGCTCCGTGCACGAGCTCCTGAAAAATCCTTCGCTGCGTGACTGGATCGAGGAGGACTGGAGCCGCGCTGATCTCGCGGTAGAGGAATTCCTCCGCTTCCTGTCGCCTGTGCAATTTACAAAGCCGCGCTTCGTGCGCCGCGACGTCGATCTCGGCGGCGTCACCGTCAAGAAGGGTGAGCGGATCATGGCGATGCTGGCCGCGGCGAACATGGATCCCGCTGCCAACCCGAATCCCGAGCGGCTCGACCTCAAGCGCCGGCCGAACCGGCATATCGCCTTCGGCACCGGCATCCACTTCTGCCTCGGCCATCAGCTCGCGCGCATCGAGGGCAAGTGCGCGCTGAAGGCGCTGTTTGGGCGTTGGCCCAAGCTGACCCTTGCCGTCCTGGAGTCCGAGGTGACCTGGCGT
>Ga0081540_1001283_pt1 | contig 21922 bp, 19 predicted proteins | sample TabmetS2T1R1_FD_71024 | JGI IMG/M metagenome (GOLD analysis project Ga0081540, IMG submission 71024) | Tabebuia heterophylla rhizosphere microbial communities from the University of Puerto Rico - S2T1R1 | ecosystem: Host-associated > Plants > Roots > Rhizosphere ... | reverse complement strand
GCTCCGACGCCGGGCCGCTGCTGGACTCCATCGCGGCGCGCATGGCATCGACCTCGTGCTGCGAGGCCTCGCGGAAGACCTCCGCAAAGAGGTCGGACTTGGAGGGGAAGTGCCGGTAGACGGTCCCGACCGCGACGCCCGCCCGATCGGCCACCGGCGCGACCTGCGCCGCCACGTAGCCGCCCTCTGCGATCAGCTCGCGGGCGGCGGTGGTGATCCGTCGGCGGGTCTCGAGGCGGCGAGCCTCGGTGCGCTCGGTGCTGCGATAGGCCACGGCTGAAGAAGTGAACCACCGTTCACTTCTTGTGTCAAGCGCGCGCGAGGGGTAGGATCGCCGCCGCGATGGCAGAGATGGAGGACACACTCGCGCGCGTGCCCCTGTTCTCGGGGGTCAAGCCCAAGGAGCTGAAGAAGCTCAGCAAGCGGATGACCGAGCGCAGCTTCAACGAGGGCGACGAGATCACCAGGGAGGGGGAGAGCGGAATCGGCTTTTTCGTGATCGAGGACGGCAACGCGACCGTCAGCGTCGGCGGCAACATCGTCCGCACCCTCGGTCCCGGTGAGCACTTCGGCGAGGTCGCCTTGATCGACAGCGGGCCGCGGTCGGCGACGATCATCGCGAGCACCGACCTCCGCTGCCGCGGCATGTCGGCCTGGGAGTTCAGGCCGTTCGTCGAGGAGCATCCTGAGGTCGCCTGGGCGCTGCTCGAGACGCTGGTGGGCCGCCTCCGGGCCGCCGAGTCCGCCGGTTAGTCCGCCGGCAGCGTCGCGCCGAGGCGCTCGAACGTCTCCGTTGCCCGCTCGCGGTCGGAGCCGCCGAGCAGCCATCCCGTGCGGGCCACCTGGAACGGGCAGCCCATCTCCTCGAACAGCGCCTTGGACTCGCGCAGCAGGCCCTGATCGGAGCCGTGCAGTCCCCTGGCGCGGAGCAGGATGCCGCGCGCATAACGATCCTGGCCCACCCGCGGCTCGGCCCAGGCGATCGCCTCCGAGGCATCTCCGCGGCCGGCGCGGATGAACGCCTCCGCTCTGCTGCTGCCGTAGATCGCCGTCCACTGGCTGCCAGTGACGGCGTCCGAGCCGATGGCGACGGCGTCGTCGAAGCGGCCACGGTGGATCTCGAGGTCGATGCCGAACATGTCGACGCCGGATCTCTGCTCAGGGTCCCGGTTGCTCAGCTCGCGGGCGTGGGAGAGCCAGTCGTCGGACGCGGGCTCGTTCCCCCGGTAGCCGAGGGCCGCGCCGGTGCAGGCCGCGGGTGTCGCAAAGGCCCCCATCGGCGGGCGCCCCGATTCCTCCCAGGCCTTACGCGAGCTCTCGCCGAGGTCGATGGCGCGATCCCAGTCACCGAGGAAGAAGTTCGGCATCAGCTCGCGCTGGTACTCGGCCATCTCGACGCCGCGGGCGCGGTCGACGTCCGCTCCGCTCTGCGCGTACGTCAGCGCCTCCTCGAACTGCCCGACCTGGATCAGGCAGAGGACCATCATGTGGAGCGCGTCCGAGATCTCCACGTCGAGGGCGTGCGTCCGCGGCGCGGCCTCGAGGAGCAGGAGCCGCTCCCGGGTGTGCTCGACGGCGTCGAGCTGCCTGCCCTGAAGCCAGTCGCTCGCGGTGGCCGCGTCGAGGGCGTTCTGGAGCAGCTGGCCGTCGTTGGTCCGGCGGGCCAGCTCCAGGCCCTCTGCCGCGGGCTTTGCCATCGCCTCGGGGTCCTTGCCCATCCACGCGAGCCAGGCGTCATCGAGCCGCAGCCGGGCGCAGGTGACCAGGTCATCGTCCGACGCGAGCTCCTCGCCGCGCTTCAGCAGGGCGCTCAGCTCCGTGACGGGCGGATCGCCGGCGATCCCGTGCATCCTGGCGCCGATCTCGACGCTCCGCGCGTAGGCCGAAGCCGCCCGGTCCGTGTCGTCCGCGGCCTCGGCCGCCTCCGCTGCCTCCCGGAAGAGGCGCATGCCGAGATCCCCCCGCCAACCCCGAAGCGCCACCTCGCCGGCGGCGACCAGGGCGTCGTAGCGACCGACGCCGTCATCGGCGAGGCTCGCGGCGTCCTCATAGAGCTGGCGCCCCCGGGCCGCGGCGCCGCGCCGGACAGCCGCGTCGGCGGCGGCCATCATCGAGTCGCGCGCGGCGAGCCTGCGCCCGTCGGTGGGGTCGAGCTGCTGCGCGTGGTCGAGGTGGTACGCGATCAGCTCCGGGCGCTCCGCGAACTCCTCACGGGCCCGAAGGGCTTCGACGGCGCGCTCGTGGAGCTGCGCGCGCTCCCGGCGGGGCAGCGAGTTGTAGGCGACATCGCGGATCAGCTGGTGGCGGAAGACGTAGTGCCCGGCCTCCGAGCCGGTGCGCTCCTGGATCAGCGCTCGCCTGCGCAGCGACCAGAGCCAGTCGGTGGGATCCGCGCCGAGGAGGTCCGCGAGCGGTCCCTGCGAGAAGGTGTGCCCGAGGACCGCCGCGTACTGAAGCGTCAGCTTCTCCTCGGCCGGCAGCTGGTCGATGCGCGCAGCGATCGCCGCCTGAACCGTGTCCGGCAGGATCGCGGTGGCCGCGTCCGTGCCGTTCTCACCGATCCGGCGGGAGACCTCCTCGGTGAAGAACGGGTTGCCGCCGGCGGCGTCGGCGATCCGCGCGGCCTCTTCCCTGCGGTGATCGGGCAGCAGCAGCTCCGCGAGCAGGGTTGCCTTGTCGTGGTCGAGCGGCAGCAGCTCGAGCTGGGTGTTGTTCCTCGCCGCACGGCCGAATTGGGGCCGGCGCTCGGCCAGCTCCGGGCGGCTGGTGCAGAGGACGAGGATCGGAGCCTCGTGAATCCCGTAGGCGACGTCCTCGAGGAGCTCCAGGGTGCCCTCGTCCGCCCAGTGGGCGTCGTCCACGCCGATCGCGAGCGGCCGGTCGTTTGCGAGCAGCGCGACGAACCGGCGCCAGGCCCGCCCCAGCTCCTCCTCGGCGTCGCAGTCCGGCGCTCCTCGGATGGCGACGGTCAATCCGCCCGCGACCAGATCGGCGTCGCTCGCTCCCAGCCCGGCCAGCTTGTCGGCCAGCGCCGCCTCGACCTTCTCGGGCGGCGCATCGGTCGGGAGGCCCGCAGCGTCGCGCAGGATCTCGCCGAGCGCCCAGAAGGCGATGCCCTCGCCATAGGGCGGGCTGCGTCCGACCATCGTGCGCCAGGGGTCCGAGTCCGAGCGAAGCTCGCGGAACAGCTCGGCCCCGAGGCGGGTCTTGCCGATCCCCGCCTCGCCGATCACCGTGACCAGCTGCGGCAGCCGCTCCCGCGCGGCGCGGCGCGCGATCAGGCGGAGCATGTCGAGGTCGTCGTCCCTGCCTACGAGCGGCACCCCCGACTGGGCGGTCTCCGGCTCGACCGCGACCGCGCGGTAGGCGCCGAGGGCACCGGGAATCCCCTTCGCGTCGACCGCGCCGTTCGCCTCGAGCCTTGCCCTCCGGCAGGCGCGGGCCGCTCGCTCGCCGACCAGCACCTCACCCGGTTCGGCGGCCTGCTGCAGGCGGGCGGCGGCGTTCACCGCCTCGCCCGTGACGCGCAGGTCCCCGGCGCCCTGGACCGAGAGGATCTCGCCCGTCTCGATGCCGACCCGGACCGCGAGCTCGCCGTCGAGCTCGGCCACGCGCTCGGCCACCGCGAGGCCGGCCGCCACGGCTCGGTCGGGATCGTCGCCGTGGGCGACCGGCGCGCCGAAGACGGCCATCACCGCGTCGCCGATGTACTTCTCGACCGTCCCGCCGTGCTGTTCGAGGGCACTCCTCGCCGCTTCGAAGAATGGCTCGAGCCGGCCGCGAAGATCCTCGGGATCGAGCTGCGTCGCGAGCCTGGTCGAGCCGACCAGATCGGCGAACAGCATTGTCGCGATCTTGCGCTCTCCTCCCAGACTGGACATGGTTTGAAGATAACGACGACGCGGCGGAGTGGGATTTCTTCGAGCGGCGGCCCACTCGCGGTAGGTAGCATCGCCCGCCCGTGGCGCAGATAAAGGTGAAGAACCCGGTCGTCGAGCTCGACGGCGACGAGATGACCCGGATCCTCTGGGCGTTCATCAAGGACCGGCTGATCGTCCCGTACCTCGACATCGACCTGCACTACTACGACCTCTCGATCCGGAGGCGAGACGAGACCGACGATCAGATCACCGTCGACGCGGCGAACGCGATCAAGGAATACGGGGTCGGGGTCAAGTGCGCCACGATCACGCCCGACGAGGCGCGGGTCGAGGAGTTCGGCCTGAAGCAGATGTACCGCTCCCCGAACGGAACGATCCGCAACATCCTCGGCGGCGTCATCTTCCGCGAGCCGATCGTGATCTCCAACGTCCCCAGGCTGGTGCCCGGCTGGACGAAGCCGATCATCATCGGCCGCCACGCGTTCGGCGACCAGTATCGGGCGACCGACACGCTGATCCCCGAGGGGGGAGGCCGGCTCGTCCTCTCCTTCGAGCCCAGCGACGACACACAGGGTCCGATCGAGCTCGACGTCTACGACTTCCCGGCGGAGGAGGGCAGCGGCATCGCCTTGGCGATGTACAACCGCGACGACTCGATCCGGGACTTCGCCCGCGCCTCCTTCCGCTACGGCCTCGATCGCGAGTTCCCGGTCTACATGTCGACCAAGAACACGATCCTGAAGACCTACGACGGCCGCTTCAAGGACCTCTTCCAGGAGGTCTTCGACTCCGAGTTCAGGGAGGCCTTCGAGTCGAAGGGACTCACCTACGAGCATCGCCTGATCGACGACATGGTTGCCGCGGCGCTGAAGTGGGAGGGTGGCTACGTCTGGGCCTGCAAGAACTACGACGGCGACGTGCAGTCCGACACCGTCGCGCAGGGATTCGGCTCGCTCGGGCTGATGACCAGCGTGCTGATGACGGCCGACGGGAAGACGGTCGAGGCGGAGGCCGCCCACGGCACCGTCACCCGCCACTACCGCCAGCATCAGAAGGGGGAGAAGACCTCGACCAACCCCATCGCCTCGATCTTCGCCTGGACCCGCGGCCTGCAGGCGCGGGGCCGGATGGACGACACCCCGGAGGTCAGCGAGTTCGCCGAGACCCTCGAGCGCGTCTGCATCCAAACGGTCGAGAGCGGGAAGATGACCAAGGACCTCGCGCTGCTGATCGGACCCGACCAGGAATTCCAGACCACCGAGGACTTCCTCGCTTCCATCGACGAGAACTTGCAGAAGGAGATGACATGAGCAACGGCCCCGTCAACGTGACCGTCACCGGCGCGGCAGGCCAGATCGGCTACGCGCTCCTCTTCCGCATCGCCGCGGGGGAGATGCTCGGCTCGGACACCGCGGTGAGCCTGCGGCTGCTGGAGATCCCGGATGCCCTGGAGGCCGCGGAGGGAACCGCCATGGAGCTGCAGGACTGCGCCCTGCCACTGCTCCGGGGCGTCGAGATCACGGCCGACCCCAAGGAGGCATTCGACGGGACCAACGTCGCGCTGCTGGTCGGTGCGCGGCCGCGATCGAAGGGGATGGAGCGCGCGGACCTGCTCGAGGCCAACGGCGGCATCTTCAAGCCGCAGGGGGAGGCGCTCAACGAGGGAGCGGCGGACGACATCAAGGTGCTAGTCGTCGGCAACCCCGCCAACACCAACTGTCTGATCGCCATGTCACACGCCCCTGACATTCCCCGTGAGCGCTTCACGTCGATGATGCGCCTCGACCACAACCGCGCGATCGCACAGCTCGCCGACAAGCTGCAGCGGCCGGTGACCGACATCTCGCGGATGACCGTCTGGGGCAACCACTCGCCGACGCAGTACCCCGACCTCGTGAACTGCCTGGTCGACGGCAGCCCGGCCTGGCCACAGGTCGACGACGACGTCTGGATCGCCGACGAGTTCATCCCGACCGTCGGCAAGCGTGGGGCCGCGATCATCGACGCGCGAGGGGCCTCGAGCGCCGCCTCGGCGGCGAATGCCGCGATCGACCACGTGCACGACTGGGTCCTCGGCACGCCCGACGAGGACTGGGTCTCGATGGGCGTGCCCTCGGACGGGTCCTACGGCGTCGACGAAGGACTGATCTCGGGCGCTCCGTGCCGATGCTCAGGCGGTGAGTGGGAGCTCGTCGAGGGCCTCGAGATCGACGACTTCTCCCGTGAGCGGGTCGACGCGACCGTGGCCGAGCTCCGGGACGAGCGCGACGCGGTTCAGCGTCTCGAGCTGATCTAACACCTCTTTCACGATTTGGAGACGGGCCGTTCACAGGCCGCCCCGGGCGCGCGGTGATCCTTTGCGCATGTTCGAGACCTCGGTGGCGTGGCCGCGAGTCGGCCGCCGCGAGATGCTCGCTCTGGGGGTGCTGCTGGGCCTCGGCGCCCTTCTCCTGGGCCGTCATCTCTCGACGCCGTCCCTGGAGTTCGACGAGGGGGTCTACGTTGGCAGCGCCGACCTCTTGGGCAGTGGACTCCAGCTCGGCCGCGACGTCTTCAGCTCGCAGCCGCCGCTCTTCTTCGCGCTGCTCGACTTCGTCAACCGAGCCGGCGGTGGCAGCCTCGCGGTCCTGCACGGAATGACCGTCGGCGTCGCCCTTGCCGGCGTGCTCACCGGCTGGGCGCTCGTCCGAGGCATCGCCGGCCCGTTCCCGGCGATGGTCGCCGCGGGGATGGTCCTGCTGGCGCCGGGGGTGGTGGACGCCGCCGCGGTGGTCAGCCCCGACGTCCCCTCCGTGGCCCTGGGCACCGCGGCGCTCCTCGCCGCCCGCGCCGCCCGGATCCGGCCGGCCTGGGGGGCGGCCGCCGGAGCACTGATCTGCTGCGCCCTCCTGGTCAAGCTGCTCGCGGTCCCCTTCGCGCTCGCGCTGGCCGTCGCGGCGATCCTGAATCGGCCGTCGCGGCGGGCGATTCTCTGGTTCGGTGCGGGGGCCTTGGCGGTTCTGAGCGCGGTCGGGGTCGCGTACGCCGACGTCTTCGGCGAGCTCTGGAGCGACGCGGTCGGGCTGCACCTCCGCGCCCGAGGCGCCGCGGTCGCGCTGCCTCACGCCTCGATCGCGTCCGAGGTCGCGCTGATCGTTACGGGGTACGCGGGGATCCTCGCCGCGCTTGCGATCGGCCTCCTCCACATCCCCCGAGCCGAGCTGGGCAACTGGGCGCGGGCGCGGACCGACCTGCTGGCGACGCTTGCATTCGGGGTGCTTCTGGTCGCCGTCAACCGGCCCCTGCTGCATCACCACCTGGTGGTGGTCGCCTGGCCGCTGGCACTGATCGCCGCCAGCACGCTGCCCACCCGGGTCCCTGCCCGGGCTTTGGCCGCGGCGGTCGTCGGGTGCACCCTGCTGGTGCCTTGGGCGGTCCACGGCCGTGACACCGTTGAGGGGAAGAGCTCGGACTCCACGCAGGCCGTCGCCGATGTCGTCCGCTCGGCCACCAAGGACAACGATCCGGTGGTCAGCGACCTCCCGTTGGTGCCCCTGCTGGCCGATCGCGCGCCGGCCACGGCAACGGTCGATCCCTCGGCCGTCCGGATCGGGACCGGCTCGCTCGATCGCCAGGACATCCTCGACGCCGCCGAGCAGTCGGGCGCAGTCGTCGTCGGCCGCGCCTTCGCCCTGGTGCCCGGGCTCTGTCACGAGCTGAAGCAGCGCTACGGCGCCCCCGACGTCGTCGACGGGGTGCGGGTCTATCTCACAGAACGGGCCCCCGCTAGCCGGGGTGGTACTCCCGTCCGCGACGCTTGATCCGACCCTCCTTCTCGAGGTCCGGCAGCACCCGGTACAGGTAGTTCGGGTGGTTGAGCTTCATCTTGCGGCCCAGCTCCGAGACGGTGATCCCGGGGTTCTCCTTGATCAGCCGGACCGCCTGGTCGGCGCGCGTCGAGCCGCGCCGGCGGCGGCGTGTTGCGCTGGTCGAAGACGCACGGGGCCTGCCGGGCCCCCGGCGGGAGCTGCGGCCGAGCCCCGTCAGGGCCGCCTCGACCTGCTTGCGTTCATCGTCGAGCTCGCGCAACCTGCGCTCGAGCAGCGTCCTTGCTTGGTCGACGGTGTTCGAAACCCTTGGCATTCCTTTAAGTCCTCTCTGTGCGGATGACAGTTACATGACAGTAACGGTTAGGTTGTGTGATGGTGAGTAACCATCGCCACCTGGTTGTCATCGCCCGGGTCCTGCTCCCGGCCGGGCTAAACCCGCTGCGGGATCGGTTCGAGGTCAGGGAGGGAGGGTTGGAGGCGAGCCGGGAACGCATCCTGGAGCTCGTGCCCGGCGCCCGCGCGCTCGTCGCCGACCCGAGCGTGCCCGTCGACCGGGAGCTGCTCGCTGCCTGCGGTGAGGACCTGAGGGTGGTGGCCAACTTCGCGGTCGGTTACGACAACGTCGATCTCGAGGCCTGCCACGAGCTGGGCGTGGTCGTCACCAACACCCCCGACGTCCTCACCGAGGCTACCGCCGAGCTCGCGCTGGCCCTCACTCTGGCGGCGGCCCGCCGGATGAGCGACGCGGAGCGCGACCTTCGGGCCGGGCGCTGGCGCGGCTGGGACCCCGCCGAATATCTCGGCCTCGAGATAGGTCGCTCGATCGTCGGGATCATCGGCCTTGGCAGGATCGGACAGCGCTACGCGCGCCTCGCCCGAGGGCTGGGCGCCGAGATCGTCTACAGCGGTCCGACCGCCAAGCCCGAGGCGGAGACGGAGCTGGGGGCGCGGCGCCTGCCGCTCGACGAGCTCCTCGAGGCCTCCGACGTGGTCAGCCTGCACGCCCCCGCCAGCCCCGAGACCCGCGGGTTGATCGGCGCCGCCGAGGTCGAGCGGATCGGGCCGGGCGGCGTCCTGGTCAACACCTCCCGCGGCTCTCTCGTCGACTCCGAGGCGGTCGCCGCCGCCCTGCAGGCGGGCAGGCTCGGCGCCGCCGGCCTGGACGTCTACGACGGCGAGCCGAACGTTCCCCAGTCCCTGCTGGAGGCGCCGCGCTGCGTGCTCCTGCCGCACATCGGCTCCGCCACGGTGGCTTCCCGCGACGGGATGGCTCGCGCGGTCGCGGACAACGTGATCGCCGTGCTCGAGGGCGGGGAGCCGCCCAGCAGGGTCGTCTAGCCGGCGGCCGGCCGCTCGCCGTCTTCGCGCGCGGTCTTGCGGCTTCTGGGCAGCGTGCCCATGATCGCGTCCCAGAGCGGCGAGGAGACGCCGAAGCCGTAGCGGTGGTCCTGGAAGTGGTGGCGCATGTGGTGGGTGCGCAGCCGCTTGCCGAACCTCGTCTTCGGGACGTGGTGGTGCAGGTGGTAGTGCATGTAGTCGTAGGTCAGGTATCCGAGGATGAAGCCGGAGAAGGCCGGGTATGCGTGCGGCACCCCGAAGACCAGCACGTAAAGCCCCAGGAAGAGCGCGGCGAGGGGCACGCTGACGGCGGGCGGCATGACGAGCCGCATGGCGTCGTTCGGATGGTCGTGGTGGACCCCGTGAATGATGAAGTGGATGCGGTCGCCGCCGCGAAACTTGGGCTCCCAGTGGAAGAAGAGGCGGTGGAGCCAGTACTCGGTCAGGGTCCAGATGGCGAGGCCGGCCAGGAAGAGCAGGACGGCGGTCCCGATCGCGAGGCCGCGGTCGATCCCGAGCCAGACTCCCGCGACGACGACCGGCACGAAGATCAGCGCCGGGATGACCGGATGGACGCGGGAGAAGAAGTCGAGGAAGCGGCTCTCGAACATCGGCGGAGAGGCCGACAGCTCCGCTGTTCTCTCGTGCGCCATCGCCGCTGATCTTAGCGAGGGGCCTCCGGGCCAGACGGTTTTCTGGTGCTTGCGAAAGTCGTGATCAACCCGTGAAAAAAGAAGAGCGCCATTTGCGAGGTTGTGCCTGACGCACGCCTGGGGAGGTGGCATAGTGAGCCTCCGCCGCGGGCACGAGAGGAACCCCGTCCGGCGATCAGATCGGGGTCGAGGGCCCCGGGGAGAACGAGACGAAGAGAGGATGGGGAGACCCTTGGCCGACGGTCGAGCGCGCAATGCTGCGGTGAGCTGCGAGGACTGCTTCTTCAGGCGCCGCAGCCTTTGCGCCCTCGGCCTGGACTCCCCGTGCCCCACCTTCCGTCCCGACACGCCGGACGGCCTGGTGCCGCCGCGCCAGCCGGCACTGCTGATGCGCGATCGGCGCGAGCGCCCGCAGCCGCACGTGGCCGTGCAAGCCGCGTAGCGAACCGCGCAAACCTCGTACAGTGCCCGCGGGGCTCATGGGACTCGCGCCTTGAGGATCACAGTGTTGGGCAAGTCGCCCTCCTGGCAGGACGCCGGGGGCGCGTGCAGCGGCTACCTGATCGAGACGGACGGGACGAGGGTCGTGCTCGATTGCGGCAACGGGGTCTTCGGCAAGCTGCGGCAGCACGCCGACTACACGGAGATCGACGCCGTCGTCATCTCCCATCTCCACGCCGACCACTTCCTCGACCTCGTCCCCTACTCCTACGCGCTGATCTACGCGCCGAAGCAGCAGCCGGTTCCGGTGCACATCTGGCAGGGCACCGATGACCCCGCTCGCCCGCGGCTGGTGGCGCCTCCGGGAGCGAGGGAGACCTTCCAGCGGGTGGTCGGGTCCTGGGGCAACGATGATCTGATCGAGAGCGCCTTCCGGATCGAGGAGTACGCATCCGGGGACACCGTCGAGATCGGGGACATCAGGTTCGCCTTCCGCCCCGTCCCTCACTTCGTGGAGACCTTCGCCGTGCGCGTCAGCTCCGACGGGGGTGGAGAGGTCGTCTACAGCGCCGACACCCGGCCGGGGGACGAGATCGTCGAGGCTTCCCGGGACGCCGACCTGCTGCTCATCGAGGGGACCCTGCCGCGACCCGAGCGAACCGGGCTGCGCGGGCACCTCACCCCGGAGGAGGCGGGCGTCCACGCGCGCGAGGCACGGGCCAAGCGGGTGGTCATCACCCATATCTCCGACGAGCTCGGAGACGACTGGGCCCGCCAGGAGGCTGAGAGGGGCTTCGGCGCCCCGGTCGAGATCGCGCGCGAGGGCGCCACATACGAGGTGTAGGACAAGGGTTGCCAGGGCATCGGCGGCCCCACGCCCGGCATGCTCGGAAGCGAAGCTGAGGGCATGCCGGTTGCTGGCGAAGCAGTCAGTCGATCAGCGCACCCGCGCTGACGTTGATCGTCGCCGCGGTCATGCTCCGCGCCTGATCCGAGGCTGCGAACGCCGCCGTGTTGCCGACGTCCTCGAGGGTGGCGCCCCGGCCGAGCAGCGTCTGCCCCTCGATCAGCTCGACGATCTCCTGCCCGCCCTCCATCTCGGGGAGCGTGTCGGGCACGCCGCCGCTCTCGAGGGTGACGACCCGGACGCCGTGCGGCCCCAGCTCGACGGAAAGGCGCCGGCGAAGGCTCTCGATCACGTCGAAGGCGGCCTGCGTCGCTCCCAGCAGATAGTCGCGCTCAGGACCGCTGCGGTCTCCCGGGCCGCCGAAGAAGAGGATCGCCCCGGACCCCTGCTGGATCATCCGGCGGCCGGCGACCTTCGAGGTGATGAAGGTTGTCCGCGCGGCGACCTCGATCGGGGCCATGTAGTCCTCGACGGCGAGCTCGACGAGCGGCGTGCCGTGGGTGAACGGGTGGGTGATCACGTTCATCGAGACGTCCAGCGACCCGGTCTCGGCCACGACCTTCCCGGCATGGCGATCGACCGCGGACTCGTCGAGTGCATCGACGACCGCCGTGCTCACGCTGCCTCCCCGGGAGCGGATTTCCTCCGCCACGACCTCGAGCGTCTCCGGCGTGCGACCGCAGAGATGGACGCTGGCACCCTCGCGGGCGAAAGCGCGTGCGCAGGCGCCCCCGATCTCGCCGCCGCCGCCGTAGATCACCGCCGTCTTGCCTGACAAGAGCATCGGATATCTCCTTCGTTCGTGTCCACTGATCGTGACCCCTCGCGGGCCTCGAATTCATCGCTGGCTATGGTGTTGGGCGATGACCCGCCAGCGAGACCCATTCGCGGACTTCGCGCGGATGCGACGGGAGATGGACGAGCTATTGGGTGACTTCTGGGATCAGGCCGGACCGCGGCAGCGCCGTCAGATCGCCGCCTTCGTTCCACGCGTCGACGTGTACTACTGCGGCGACCGGGGTCCCGAGAAGGCGATCGTCAAGGTCGAGCTGCCGGGGATCGAGCTCGAGGCGGTGAACCTGGAGGTCACCGGGCGGGCCCTGATCATCAGCGGCGAGCGGCCCGTCCGCGAGACCGAGGGCCGCACCTATCAGCAGGTCGAGCTGCCCTCGGGCCCCTTCCGGCGGGTGGTCGAGCTCTCCGTCGACGTCGATGCCGAGCGGGCCCAGGCGACCTATGAGGACGGGATCCTCCGGGTGGAGTTGCCGACTCGGGTACCTCAGGCGGCCCGCCAGGTTCCGATCGAGCGGGCCGAGTAGCGAGAGGGCGTACGGAGAAAGCGCGCTGAAAGTGGCCGATGTCGAGACTCCGCAGTTGGAGGTGGTGGAGATCCCCGACGTCGAGGAGGCCGTCGCGCGCACGGAGCCGCTTCCCGACGCCCTGCCGATCCTGCCGCTTCGGGAGACGGTCACCTTCCCCGACACACTGACCCCGCTCGCAGTCGGGCAGGAGCGGTCGATCAATCTGGTCAACGACGTTCTCTCGGGCAACCGGCTGCTCGCGATGGTGGCCTCGAAGGATCCCGAGCTCGACGCTCCCGGCCCGGACGATCTCTACGGGGTCGGTGTGGCGGGCGCGGTGGCGCGGATGATGAAGGTCCCGGACGGGACCCTCCGCATCCTCGTCCAGGGCGCCGAGCGGATTCGGATCACCGACTACGTCACGGAACAGCCCTACCTCGTCGCGCAGATCGAGCCGGTCCCCGACGAGCTCGAGCCCTCGACCGAGCTCGAGGCGCTCACCCGCAACGTCCAGTCCACCTTCACCCAGATCATCGAGGCGATCCCTTACCTGCCGGAGGAGCTGCAGCTTGCCGTCGCAAACCTCGACGAGCCCTCCGCCCTCTCACACCTGATCGCCGGCGCCCTGCGGATCTCCACCGAGGAGAAGCAGGAGCTGCTGGAGACCGTCGACGTCACCCGGCGCCTGCGGCGCCTCTCCGAGATCCTCACCCGCGAGCTCGAGGTGGTGCAGCTCGGCTCCAAGATCCAGTCGCAGGTCGAGTCGGAGATCGACAAGGGCCAGCGCGAGTACTTCCTGCGCCAACAGCTCAAGGCGATCCAGGAGGAGCTGGGGGAGGGCGACGAGCAGCAGGCGGAGATCAACGAGCTCAGAGAGCGGATCGACGAGGCCGGCCTGCCCGAGGACGCGCGGAAGGCCGCCGAGCGGGAGCTCTCGCGGCTGGAGAAGCTGCCGCCCGTCGCCGCGGAATACGGCGTGATCCGCACCTACCTCGAGTGGCTCGTAGACCTGCCCTGGTCGAAGGAGACCGAGGACAACCTGGACATCGCCCACGCCCGAGAGGTGCTCGACGAGGACCACTACGACCTCGAGGAGGTCAAGGACCGGATCCTCGAGTACCTCGCGGTACGGAAGCTGAACCCCGACTCCCCGGGGCCGATCCTCTGCTTCGTCGGTCCGCCCGGGGTCGGGAAGACCAGCCTGGGGCGCTCGATCGCCCGCGCGCTGGGCCGTGAGTTCGAGCGCATCTCGGTCGGCGGCGTCCGAGACGAGGCCGAGATCCGAGGCCACCGCCGCACCTACATCGGCGCGCTCCCCGGGACGATCATTCGCGCCCTTCGCGACGCCGGCACCAGGAACCCGGTCTTCATGATCGACGAGATCGACAAGATGGGCGCCGACTTCCGCGGCGATCCCTCCAGCGCGATGCTCGAGGTCTTGGACCCGGCCCAGAACTCGACGTTCCGCGACCACTATCTCGACCTGCCGTTCGACCTCTCCGAGGTCCTGTTCATCGCGACGGCGAACATCCTCGACACGATTCCCCCGCCGCTCCAGGACCGGATGGAGGTCATCAACCTCGCCGGCTACACGGTCGACGAGAAGCTCCACATCGCCCGCCGCTATCTGGTGCCGCGCCAGCTGCGGGCCAACGGGCTGCGGGCCTCGCAGATCGAGATCGCCGATTCCGCGCTGAGGGCGATCATCGAGGAGTACACCCGGGAGGCCGGCGTCCGCAACCTCGAGCGCCAGATCGGGACGATCTGCCGCAAGATCGCGCGCCAGGTGGCCGAGGGCAGCGTCAAGGGCAGGGCGCGCATCTCGGCAAAGCGGGCGCGCGACCTGCTCGGCAGGCGGCGATTCTTCTCGGAGACACGCCGCCGGACGAAAGACCCGGGGGTCGCAACCGGCCTCGCCTGGACGCCGGTGGGTGGCGAGGTCCTCTTCGTCGAGGCGACCTCGGTCCCCGGCTCGGGCAACCTGACCATCACCGGCCAGCTCGGCGAAGTCATGCGGGAGTCGGCTCAGGCCGCGCTCTCCTGGGTGCGGGCGCACTCCAACGAGGTCAACCCCGAGCTGCCCGGCGACTGGTTCGCGAAGCACGACATCCACGTCCACGTCCCCGCCGGCGCCGTGCCGAAGGACGGCCCCTCGGCCGGCGTGGCGATGGCGACCGCCCTCGCCTCGCTGATCTCGAGCCGGCCCGTTCGCAACGACGTCGCCATGACCGGGGAGATCACGCTTTCGGGCCAGGTGCTGCCGATCGGGGGGCTGAAGGAGAAGTCGCTGGCCGCGCAGAGGGCCGGTATCAGGCAGGTGATCGTGCCCGACCGCAACGAGGGGGATGTCGAGGAGATCTCGGCGGAGGAGCGGCGCGGCCTCGAGTTCGTCTATGCCGACGACATCGGCGACGTGCTGGGCACTGCCCTGGAGCCCGACGGACATCGGTCCAGGCCGAGACGGGCTGGAAAAGCGCGGAGCGGGTAGTCTCCCCCTGCACCCTGGAAAACGATCTGAGGAGACCCATGGGGGCACAAAGCAGAAGCGCGAAGGCCGGAGATGCTGCTCGGTCCGTCGCGTCCAACCCGTATGTGCGGCGGCTCATCGAGGACGCCGAGCTCCGCGAGAACATCCGCGTCGCCTTCGAGGCGGCCAAGGGCGCCTACGCCCGGATGTCGAACGGGAAGGGGCCCGCGAAGGCCCTGATGGACGACAAGAAGGTTCAGCGCGACCTGCGCGTGGCGGCCGAGTCCCTGAGGGACGCCTCACAGCAGCTGCGCGGCAAGAGCACCCGCCGCCGGTTCGGCCTTGGAAAGGCCCTGCTCGTGGCGATCCTCGGTGCGGCCCTGGTCCTGATCTTGAGCGAGGACGCGCGCAACATGGTGCTGGACAAGCTGTTCGGCGCGGAGGAGGAGTTCGAGTACACCTCGACCACCACCCCGGCGCCAGACACCGAGACGGTTCCAAGCGCCTGACGGCGCCAATCACCGGTTTGATCGAGGGCGCCCAGGTGGCGCCCTCTTTCATGAGAATCGAAGAACTTGACGCGGGTTGAGCAGATCGCATCTCAGCGGGCGGCCTTCAACGTGCCCGAGGACGTCGCCTACTTCAACACGGCGAACCTCTCTCCCCAATTGCGCGTCGTTCGATCGGCCGGGGAAGCGGCGCTCGAGCGCCGGGGGAGACCGTGGACGATCTCCACGGCCGACTGGTTCGTCGATGTCGAGCGCCTGCGTTCCCTGTTCTCGCAGATGATCCGCGCGAGCGCCGACGGCGTCGCGCTCGTGCCGGCGACAAGCTACGGCTTCGCCGTCGCAGCCCACAACCTTCCGCTCCGTCCGGGCCAGCGCGTGCTGGTGCTCGCCGACGAGTACCCCTCGGGGATCTACACCTGGCGTGCCGCCGCCCCGCAACAGGGGGCCGAGGTCCTCACCGTGAGGCGAGAGCCGGGACAGAGCTGGGCGGACGCGGTGCTCGGCGCTCTCGACGAGCGGGTCGCGATCGTCAGTGTGCCGAACGTCCACTGGACCGATGGGGCGCTGGTCGACCTGAAGCCGATCTCGATCCGGGCTCGCGAGCTGGGTGCGCGTCTGGTCATCGACGCCAGCCAGTCACTGGGCGCCATGCCCCTCGACGTCGGTGAGCTGCAGCCCGACTTCCTCGTCACCGTCGGCTACAAGTGGCTGCTCGGGCCGTTCGGCCTCGGCTACCTGTACGTGGGCGAGGAGCACCGTGACGGCGAGCCCCTCGAGCAGAACTGGATCCTGCGAGCGGGATCCGAGGACTTCGCCCGGCTGGTGGACTACCGCGATGACTACCAGCCGGGCGCCAGGCGCTTCGATGTCGGCGGGCGCACGAAGTTCGAGCTGATTCCCATGGCGATCGCAGCACTCGAGCAGATCGCTGAATGGGAGGTGCCGCGCATCGCCGCGAGCCTCGCTCTCCTGACCTCCGAGATCGGGAGCCGGGCGACCGGCCTGGGGCTTGATCCGGTGCGCGACGAGCAGCGCGGCCCGCACATGCTCGGGGTGCGGCTTCCGGGCGGCGAGGGGGGCGACCTGGTCGCCGACCTGGCGGAGCTCAACTGCTTCGTGGCGCTGCGAGGAAGCTCACTGCGGGTCTCGCCGCACCTGCACGTCACTCCAGACGACGTCGAGCGACTGTTCGAGGGGCTCGCGCAGGCCTAGGCGGGTTCGCCGAGCAGCGACGCCACGGCCGAGGCCAGGCGGGTCCCGCTCGGCGTCAGCCGGTACTCGGCGTGCGGCGGGCGGCCCGGAACCAGCCGGCGCTCGACGATCCCGGCGTGCTCGAGGTGCTCGAGCCGCTCGGAGAGCGTCGTCGGAGAGATCCCCGGCAGCGACTGGCGGAACTCGTTGAAACGAGAAGCGCCGCTGGAGCAGGCGTAGATCGTGCCCAGCGTCCAGCGGCGCTCCAGCAGCTTCGCGACAGAGCGGAGCTCGGAGGGAACCGGTGAGCAGCTACGACACCGCGGCGACATCGGCTCCCTGTCCGGCGGGCTCGAGGGCCAGGTCCAGGACCTCGCCGATGCTCATCACCGGGTGGAAGGTCATCTGCTCGCGGACCTCCTCGGGGACGTCATCCAGGTCGCCCCGGTTTCGCTCCGGCAGGATCACCTCCGTCAGCCCGGCGGCGTGCGCCGCGAGGACCTTCTGCTTCAGGCCGCCGATCGGCAGCACGCGGCCCTGCAGGGTGACCTCTCCGGTCATCCCCACCGTGTGCTTGACCGGACGCCCGGTCAGCAGCGAGGCCAGGGCGGTCGTCATCGCGGTTCCGGCGCTCGGCCCGTCCTTCGGGATCGCTCCCGCGGGGACGTGCACGTGGAACTCGCGCTTGAACGCGTCGCCCTCGATGCCGAGCTCGTCGGCGTGGGCGCTGACGTAGGAGAGCGCGATCCGCGCCGACTCCTTCATCACGTCGCCCAGCTGGCCGGTCAGCACCAGGCCCTTGTCGCCCTCGGTGGCGGTCGCCTCGATGAAGAGGACGTCGCCGCCCGTGCCGGTGACCGCCAGCCCGGTGGAGACACCGGGGATCGCGGTCCGCTCGACGGACTCCTGGAAGAAGCGCTGGCGGCCGAGTGCACCGGTCACCGCGTCGGTGTCGAGGACGACCGGCGCCTGCGCCTCACCAGCGGCGATCTGTGTCGCCGCGCGGCGGAGCAGCTTCCCCAGCTCGCGCTCGAGCTGGCGCACGCCCGCCTCGCGGGTGTACTCCGTGATCACCTTGCGCAGGATCGCGTCCGAGGCCTCGACCTCCTCCTCGTGGAGGCCGTTCCTCTTGACCTGGCGAGGCCAGAGGTAGCCGCGGGCGATGGCGAGCTTCTCCTCCGTCGTGTAGCCGTCGAAGGAGATCACCTCCATGCGGTCCAGCAGCGGCGCCGGAATCGTGTCGAGGATGTTCGCCGTGGCGAGGAAGACGACCTGCGAGAGGTCGACCTCTACGTCCAGGTAGTGGTCGCGGAAGGAATGGTTCTGCGCCGGGTCGAGGACCTCGAGCAGGGCCGCCGAGGGGTCGCCCCGCCAGTCCGCTCCGACCTTGTCGACCTCGTCGAGCAGGATCACCGGGTTCATCGTCTTGGCGTCGCGCAGGGCGCGGACGATCCGGCCCGGCAGCGCTCCGATGTACGTCCGGCGGTGTCCGCGGATCTCCGCCTCATCATGGATGCCGCCGAGGGAGAGTCGGACGAACTCGCGCCCGAGTGAACGGGCGACGGACTCGCCGATCGACGTCTTGCCGGTGCCCGGAGGGCCGACCAGCGTCAGGATCGCGCCGCTGGCGCGGCTGTCGTCCTCGACGTCGCGCTCCTTGCGCAGCTTCTGAACCGCGATGAACTCGGTGATGCGCCGCTTCACGTCCTCGAGCCCCGCGTGGTCCTCGTCGAGGACCTCGCGCGTGTGCTTGGGGTCGAGCCGCTCGTCGGAGCGCTTCGACCACGGCACCGCCAGCAACCAGTCGAGGTAGCTGCGGATCATCGATGACTCGGGCGACTGCTCGCCCTGGCGCTCGAGCCGGCGAAGCTCGCGCTCGGCCTGCTCTCCGACCTCCTCCGGCATCTCAGCCTCGGCGATCTTTCGCTCGTACTCGGCGATCAGGTCCTCGTCGTCGTCGCCGAGCTCCTTGCGGATCGACTCCATCTGCTTGCGCAGGAAGTACTCGCGCTGCTGCTTCTGAGCGCCGGACTCGACGTCGTCGCGGATCTTGCGCCGCACCTGGAGCTCGGCCAGCCGCTCGCGCTGCATCTCGATTGCGAGCTCGAGACGCGCCTTGACGTCGACCGTCTCGATCAGCTTGACCTTCTGCTCGCGGGAGAGATCGGGGCTGTAGCCGGTGGTGTCCGCCAGCGCTCCCGGCTCCTCGATGGAGCGCAGGAACATGCCGACGCGCTCGTCGGCGCCGCGCAGCTCGAGGATCTCCTCGACCACGGCGCGGTACTCCGCCATCAGCTCATTGGTGCGCTCGTCCTGGGGATGACCGTCATGGATCTCCTGGACGTCGACGCGCAGCTGCTCGCCGTCGGCGGGCTCAGCGGCCCCCGCCAGGCCTCGATGGAGGCCGACCACGGTGGCGACGTGGGCGCCGCCGGGGAGCTGACCGCGCTCGATCACCTCTGCGACCACGCCGATCCGGCCGAACTCGCCGTCCTGGCGCGGAAGCAAAAAGACACGGTCCTCGTCACCGGTGTCGACCGTCAGGGTCGCGGTGATCGAGGGGAAAACGATCGCTTCATCGAGTGGAATCAGAAGAAGGCTCATGTTGGGCAGTCCAATTTCTGTAGTTGGTACAGCAACAGGATAGCCACTCGGTTCGCCTCCCGGTCGCGCGCCCCGCCTAGCGAGGGTCACTACTCTGGGCGCCGATGGCGAGCGTCCACATCCTGGTTCCGGCGCAGCGCTACGTCTTCGCGGTCTCCAACGGCGAGGCCGAGGCGGCGACGATCGACAGCTCGGCCGAGGGCTTCGAGCGCTACAAGGCGCTGCAAGAGGGAGGCCGCACGGCGGGCATGGTCGCCTTCCCGAACACGCTGTTGGTCCGCGGCCAGCGCGACTACCTCGTCGACCCCGGCCTGATCATGCAGGGCGCGCCCGTGAACGGTGCCCTGGAGGAGCTCGGCGTCGAGCCTCACGAGATCAAGGACGTGATCCTCACCCACCTCCACTTCGATCACGCCGAGGGGCTTGCGGGGTGGCCGATGAAGCGCACCTACGTCCACAGGCTGGAGACCGAGGCTCCCTACGCCCAGATCGTCTCGGGAATGCTCGAGCTGGCGAACCTCGAGGTGCTGGAGGGGGAGGAGGGAGAGATCGAGCCGGGCCTGCGCTGGATTCGCACCCCCGGGCACTCGGACGGCCTGATCTCGCTGCTCGTGGATACCGACGATGGTCTCGTCGTGATCGCCTCCGACTGCGTCGGGCCCCTCCCGGAATACTTCGAGCGGATGGAGTTGCCCGAGGATTTCGGCCCCGAGCGGGAGGAGCTGCTGGAGCAGTGGAGGCGGATCCGAGAGCTCGATCCGGCGGTCGTCATACCCGGGCACAACCCGCCCGTGAACCTCCGCTAGCCGGCGGGCTGTCCAGCCAGCCAAGGCCGTAAGGTTCGGCCGGATGGAGGCCACCAAGACACGCGAGCTGAGCGGAGAGAAGGCCCAGCGGATCGTCGAGGCGATGCGCTCGAGCGTCGCCCGCCGCGGCATCGCCGGCTCCACCTTCGAGCACGTCGCGCGCGAGGCCGGCGTCAGCCGCGGGCTGCTCCACTACTACTTCGGCACCAAGGAGGCGCTCCTGGTGGAGGTCGTCCGGCGCGACACCGAGCACCGGATCGCCCGGCTCGACCACCCGCTCGGGGCGGCCCAGTCCGTCGACGAGCTGCTCGAGGTGCTGGTCGCCGACCTCCAGGACTCGATCCAGAACGACCCCGGCTTCTGGGTGCTTCTGTTCGACCTCTTCACGGCCGGTCGCCGGAACCCGGAGATCCAGCGCGAGGTCGGCGAGCTCTTCAACCGCACGCGCGACCACGTCGCCGACATCCTCGGCGCGAAGCAGGCCGAGGGTGTGATCTCGCCTCGCGCCGACATCAACGCGGTGGTCGCACTGCTCTTCGCGATGGCGGACGGCATCGCGCTGCAGGTGCTCTCGGATCCCGAGCGCGACCACACCGGCGTCATCGCGGCGGGCACCGAGGCCGCCAGGCACGTGCTCGCGGGCTAGCCGCCCACCTTGTAGATGTGAATCGCGTTCTTGTCCGCGAACGAGTCCGTGAATGTGCCGCTTGTGATCGGGATGCTGCGACCCTCTCCGACGGCTTCTGCGGTCGTGCCGCTCGGAACTCTGAAGGTGGCGCTGGCAGCGCCCGTGGTGGCGCCGGCGAAGATGTAGACCTGGCCTCCACTCGTGAGCTTGCCCAGCCAGCGAATCGGGCCTGATGCGCTGACACCCGAGGTGATGGTCGGCGAGTTGAGCACCGGGGCCAGCGCTGTGATCTGCGCGTTCACGGACTTCATCATCGCTCTCGTGTCCGGGTAGCCGTTGTTCGTGATCGTGGCGCCCGGCGTTCCCGGACCAAAGTTGTGGTCGAAGTAGATGATCCCCCGGGCACCAGCGATGATGCTGTGCCACACCGCCGAGCGGCACTCCTCGGGCAGGATTCGCCGCCCGCCCTGAGCGGCGCCCTCCGTGAACGGCCAGCCCAGCTCGACGTCCATCCAGATCGGCTCCGGTGAGCCGCCGCCGAGGGCCCGCAGGTAGCGAAGTCGCTGGACGTTGTCGCCGTACTTGTAGCCGAAGCGGTTGCCCTGCCCGTCGCCCGGGTCGGTGAACCAGTAGAGGTCGGCGGCACTCACATCCTGCTGCTGGAGCCAGCACTTCGCCTCGTTGTCGGTCTCCCAGACGAGCACTCCCTTGCCGTAGCCGTTGAACCGCAGCCGGCCGTCCGCCGGGAGCCCGGACTTCACCTGGTTGACCGCGCTCGGGCACGCCGTCGGGCCGAGTTGCATGTCCTGCTCGTCGGCGAGGACCCAGCCCGAGGTCTCCGAACCCAGATCGTTGAACCGGGTCCGCTCATCGGCCTGGACGAGCACATGCATGCCGGCCTGGCGGAGCAGATTCTCCTGTGTGCCCTCGGGATTCTCCACACCGACCAGGCCCGTCAGCCCGAAGTCCTTGTAGCGATCGATATAGCTCTGATCGAGGACCGGGCGGAGCCACGCCATGATCGGGAAGTAGCTCGGGCCCGAGGGCAACGGGTTCGAGAAGTGCGAGTAGTAGTCGGGTCCGCCGTCTACGGGAGTCGTCGTGATCCCGTCCGTGGCAGGTGGGGGAGGAGGCGGCGGAGGCGGATCGCCGGCGAAATCTGCGCCCACCGACTTGGCCGCGTCCATGGTCACTCTGCAGGTCCCGCCCGACCCCGAGCAGGCTCCGTTCCAGCTCGCGAGGTGGTTCCCCGCGCCGGCGGTGGCCGTCAGCGTCACCTGCGTGCCGCCGGTGTAGCTCTGAGAGCAATCGCCGGGGCACGAGATCCCAGATCCGCTGACCGAGCCGGCGCCGTTCACCGTGGTGTTGGTGAAGTTGGGATTGGCGG
>Ga0081540_1001282_pt1 | contig 21929 bp, 20 predicted proteins | sample TabmetS2T1R1_FD_71024 | JGI IMG/M metagenome (GOLD analysis project Ga0081540, IMG submission 71024) | Tabebuia heterophylla rhizosphere microbial communities from the University of Puerto Rico - S2T1R1 | ecosystem: Host-associated > Plants > Roots > Rhizosphere ... | reverse complement strand
CGAGTACGGCGCCAGCGAGGACGTCTTCCGCGCGCCGGAGCACCCTTACACCTGGGGCCTGCTGAGCTCCGTGCCACGCATGGACCGGGAGCAGCAGGATCGGCTGGTACCCATCAAGGGCAGCCCACCGAGCCTCATCAACGTGCCGAGCGGCTGCGCCTTCAACCCGCGCTGCCCCTACGAACCGCGCACCGAGGGGCTGGGGCGCACGGTCGTTCCCGAGCTCGAGCCGACCTCGCCGAGTCATCTCGTCCGGTGCCACCTCGACCGCGAGGAACGCCGCCGGATCTTCTCCGAGGAGGTGGCTCCGAGGCTGTGACGATCTCGTCCGAACCCTCGACGCGGCCGCAGGCCGAGCGGCCCGCCGAGGACCTGCTCGCCGTCTCGGGCCTGCAGAAGTACTTCCCGATCACCAAGGGTCTGCTGCGCCGCGAGGTCGGAGCGGTCAAGGCCGTGGACGGCATCGACTTCACCGTTCGCCGCGGGGAGACCCTCGGCGTGGTCGGTGAGAGCGGCTGCGGCAAGACGACGACGGGCCGGCTCGTCACGCGCCTCGCCGAGCCCACCGGCGGGACGATCACGTTCGAGGGCCGCGACATCTCCCACCTGTCGCAGCGGCGGTTGCGCCCGTTGCGCCGCGACGTCCAGATGATCTTCCAGGATCCCTATTCGTCGTTGAACCCGCGACACACGGTCGGATCGATCATCGCGGCGCCGTATCGGCTGCAGGACGTCGACCCGCCCGGCGGCGTCAAGCGCTCGGTCCAGGACTTGCTCGAGCTCGTCGGGCTGAACCCGGAGCACTACAACAGGTACCCGCACGAGTTCTCCGGCGGCCAGCGCCAGCGCATCGGTGTGGCCCGAGCGCTCGCCCTGAAGCCTCGGCTCATCGTGGCGGACGAGCCCGTCTCCGCGCTCGACGTGTCGATTCAGGCGCAGGTCGTCAACCTCCTGGAGGACCTCCAGGACGAGCTCGACCTCACCTACATGATCATTGCGCACGATCTCTCCGTGGTCCGCCACATCAGCGACCGGGTGGCGGTCATGTACCTCGGCAAGATCGTCGAGGTCGGCACGCGCGACCAGGTGTACGAGACGCCGATGCACCCGTACACCAACGCCCTGCTCTCGGCGGTACCGCTGCCGGATCCCGAGCGCCGTGAGCAGCGGGAGCGCATCCTGCTGCGCGGAGACGTGCCCAGCCCGATCAACCCGCCGCCGGCATGCCGCTTCCACACCCGCTGCTGGAAGGCCCAGGAGATCTGCTCGACGGTCGAGCCGCCGTTGCGAGAACTGCGACCCGGGCAGCGCGTCGCCTGCCACTTCCCCGAGAACGCACCCCCGGGGAGCGACACCCCGACGCCGGAGTCCGTCCCCGCCTCCTGACGGGATCGCCTATTCGGTCGCGATCGCGCGGAGGACGTCCAGTCTGACGGCGCGGATCGCCGGCAGGACGGCGGCGACGACGCCGGCGGCGGCCGCGACGATCAGCACCGCGAGGATGGTGCCCCACGGGATCGCCAGCGTCTCGAGGCCCTGACTCCGCAGCCCACGTTGGAGCGCGACGCCGATGCCCAGCCCCAGCACGGTTCCGAGGACCGCGCCGAACAGAGCGGTCGCGACGGACTCGATGGTGATGGTCCGGCTGAGTTGGCCGCGGGTCAGTCCCACCGCGCGGAGGAGCCCGATCTCCCTGGTCCGCTCGAACACCGACAGTGCCAGGGTGTTGACGATGCCGAGGATGGCGATGATCACGGCGAGGCCGAGCAGCGCGTAGATGAGCAGCAGCAGCGTGTTGATCTGCGACGCCTGATCGCTGGTGAACTCGGCGCCGTCCTGGACGGAGACCACCAGGTACGGCTTGACGGTGTCCACCAGTGACGAGCGCAGCTGGGCCAGGTCGGCCCCCGGCTTCGCCTTCACGTAGATGAGGAAGTCGGCCTGTTGAGCGGCCGGGGTCGACCGCAGGTAGAGATCCCTCGGGATGATGATGGCGGGATCGTTGAGCACCTGGCTCCGCGCGAAGATGCCGCCGATCGTCAGCTTCTGCCCGGGCGCCGTCCCGACGTTTCCCGTGAGGGTCTGCCCGAGCGCCAGCTCGTGGTCCTTCGCGAACGCGTCGCTGACGACGACCTGACCGGAGGACAGCGCGTCGAGCGAGCCGGACGTCATCGTGATGATGACGTTGTCGCGGAGACCTCGAGCATCCGCAGCGATCGCGTTGACGGCTCCGATGCCACCACCGACGCCGACCGGCACGATACCGATCGTGGCGACCGACGCGACGTCCGGCAGCGTCTCGACGGTGGTCGCGACCGTCGGTGGGATGGGCTGCTGACCTCCGTTGAGGACGTAGTCCGCGGTGAGCTGGCTGTCGACGAGGTCCGAGACGCTGGCCTTCGTCGACTGCGCGGCAACGGAGACCGTCGCGACCAGCGCCAGCCCGATGAGCAGCGCGCTGGCCGTCGAGGCGGTGCGGCGGGGCGTCCTCAGCGCGTTCTCGCGCGCGAGCCGCCCGACGGCCCCCGAGACGAGCACGAACGGGGCGGTCACCGCGCGGATCACCGGTCGGGTGGCCACCGGGGCCGCGAGCAGCACACCGAGGAGGGTGAGCGCCGCCCCGAGCGCGAACAGGGGCCAGGCCACCTCGGTCCGGGTGACCGCCCCCAGGATCGCCGCGATGCCGAGGACGACAGCGACGGCGCCGAGAGTCCCGCGCAACCGCAAGCTCCTCGGGGTGACGGCGACGTCGTCGCGCATGGCGGCGACCGGGGCGATCCGCGAGGCACGGAGCGCGGGCCACACCGCCGCGGCGATCGTCACACCGATCCCGACGACGAGGCTCCAGACGATCGTGCGCGGCAACACCGGCAGCCCGCCGGAGATCTTGAGCCCGAAGGTGCCGAAGAACGCCTTGAGCAAGGTGGCGAGCCCGAGCCCGACGAGGATTCCGACCACGCCGCCCAGAAGCCCGACGATGGCCGCCTCTCCGAGCACGGACCCGATCACCTGGCGCCGCTGGGCGCCCACCGCGCGGAGCAGCGCCAGCTCCCGGGTGCGCTGGGCCACGAGCATCGAGAACGTGTTGTAGATGATGAACGCCCCGACGACGATGCTGATGATCGCGAAGACGAGCAGGAAGACGTTGATGAAGCCGAGCGCGTCACGAATGCTCTTCTTGCTCTCGGAGACGACCGTTTGCCCGGCCACGGCTTCGGCGTCGCTGGGCAGCACCGTGGCGACAGCGTCGCGCAGCGCGGCCTGGCTCGTGCCCGGTGTCGCCTGGACGGAGAACGACGGCACCTTGTTGTCGGGAGCGAACTCCTGGATGGCGGTCTGCTCGTCGACCGAGACGATCGTGGCCCCGGCGAGACCGGCGTCGAACGAGGCCTCCCCGACGATGGTGACCTCTCGAGGGTGGCCACCGATGACCGCCTGCGTCCGGTCGCCGACCTCGAGACCGGACAGCTTGAGCGTGGACGATTCGAGCACCACCTCGTTCGGCCCGTGCGGCGCTCGGCCCTGGACGAGCCGCAGCGACGGGTCGTCGGGCCGGAACGGGAAGGACAGGGTCGGCGCACCGCCGTTGCGTACCGCGGTCCCGTCCTTGCCCACCAGGACCGCGGCGCCCTGGATGTCTGGTGCGACACGCTGCACCCCGTCGACGGTGCGCAGCTTCTCGGCCAGCGTGATCGGCAGCTGCTGCCGGATCGGCTGGTTGCCCTGCTCCGCCGGCGTCCGGCCCGCCTCCTTGCCGCGGACCTGCACGTCCAGGCCTTTGCTCCCCTGCTCGACGATGCTGTCGAAGGTGTTGTTGATGCTGTCGGTGAGGACGAAGGTGCCGGCGACGAGGGCGACGCCCAGCGACACCGACACGATGGTGAGGAGGAAGCGCAGGACGTGACCTGTCACGCTGCGCAGGGTGACGCGCAGCATGGTCAGGCCCGCCGCCCCACCAGCTCGAAGTTCCTCATCCGCTCCAGCACCCGATCACTCGTGGGCGACAGCAGCTCGTCGACGATCCGGCCGTCCGAGAGGAAGAGCACGCGGTCCGCGTATCCGGCGGCGCCGGGGTCGTGGGTGACCATCACCACCGTCTGGTCGTAGTCGTCGACCGACCGGCGCAGGAAGCCCAGGATCTCGGCGCTCGCCTGGCTGTCGAGGTTGCCGGTCGGCTCGTCCGCGAAGATGATCGCGGGCCGGCTGACCAGCGCCCGGGCGCAGGCCACCCGCTGCTGCTGGCCGCCGGACAGCTCGGAGGGCCGGTGCGACAAGCGGTCACGGAGCGCGAGGGTGTCGACGACGGTGTCGAACCACCCCTGGTCGACCTTGCTGCCCGCGATGTCCAGCGGCAGCGTGATGTTCTCTCGCGCCGTCAAGGTCGGCACGAGGTTGAACGCCTGGAAGACGAATCCGAGCCGCTCGCGCCGGAGCTTCGTCAAGGCCTTGTCGCTCAGCCCGGCGACCTCCACATTGTCGAGAACGATCCGGCCGCTCGTCGGTCGGTCCAACGCGGCCATGCAGTGCATGAGCGTCGACTTCCCCGATCCGGACGGTCCCATGATCGCAGTCATCCGCGCCCGGACGAACTCGACGCTCACCCCGTCGAGCGCTCGGACCTGCGCCTCGCCCTCGCCGTACACCTTGGTCAGGTCGATGGCCTGAGCCACGACCTCGGCCTGCTGCGATCGTTCCTCGGTCACGCGTCGTCCTCCCTCGAACGCCCACCGACGTACCGACGTAGATCCTCCCAGCGTCTGCAGCCGCTAACGACCCCCACCCGTGAACACGTTCCGACTCCCAGGCGAGCCTGCCCCGACAAACCAGCCCGGACCAGGACGAACGACCGGAGTGGACCGCCTTCAGGTCTCGTCCAGCCCCGGCGTCACCGGCTCCGACGCGGCCGGCCCGCAGACCCGCTCGACGGCGTCCGCCGGCAGCGGCGGCGGAGTGCCGCCGAACGCGGGGCACAGCGGGCGGTGGTGGCACCAGTCGCACAGCCGGCCGGGCGAGGCGCGCCAGTCGCCCGTGCGTGCGGCCCGGTCGATGGCTGCCCACAGTGCCCGCACCTTCCGCTCCGTCGCCTCCAGGTCCGCTTCGTCCGGCGCGTAGCGCAGTACCTCACCGCTGCCCAGGTACACCAGCTGCAGCATCGCCGGCACGCGCCCGTGCAGCCGCCACAGCACGAGCGCATAGAACCTCATCTGGAACAGCGCCTTGGCCTCGAACAGCGGCGGTGGAGCGCAACCGGTCTTGTAGTCGACGACTCGCATCCGCCCGTCCGGCGCGACGTCGAGCCGGTCCACGTAGCCGCGCAACTGCAGCCCGTCGTCAAGGGTGGTCTCGACGTACAGCTCGCGTTCGGCCGGCTCGAGCCGGGTCGGATCCTCCAGCTCGAACCACCGGGCGAGCAGCTCCTCGGCGCCGGCGAGCCACCCCGCGACGGCCGCCTCGTCACCGTCGAAGAGGGTGGCCAGCTCCGGCTCGTCCGTCCGCACCCGATCCCACTGCGGGACGAGGAGTGAGCGAGCGGACCACAGGGTGCGCTGCGGCGCCGGCAGATCGAACAGACGCTCCAGGACGGCGTGCACGACGGTGCCCCGGACGGCCGCTGGACTCGGGGCCTCCGGCAGATGGTCCACGACCCGGAACCGGTACAGCAGCGGGCACTGCATGAAGTCCGCAGCCCGGGAGGGGGACAAGGCGGTCGGCGCCATGGCAGGAACCCTAGAGCCGGGCACCGACAGAGGCGGTGCCCTCGCCGAGGGCCCTGGGGAGTGTCGGCGGGGCGTGACAGACTTCCGCGCGTGACGACGGCCGACTCCGACGTCTCGCGGGGGCCCACGGGTGCTGCGGCGAGGCGCGGCCTGCTGCGCGCCGGCGACCGCGTGCAGCTGACGGATCCGAAGGGCCGGCTGCACACGATCACGCTCAGCCCGGGCCGAGAGTTCCACACCCACCGAGGCCTCTTCCGGCACGACGATCTCATCGGACGCCCGGAGGGCACCGTGGTGCGGAACACGGCCGGCGTGGAGTACCTCGCGCTGCGCCCCCTGCTGGCCGACTTCGTGCTGTCCATGCCGAGGGGCGCGGCGGTGGTCTACCCGAAGGACTCCGGCCAGGTCGTCGCCATGGCTGACGTCTTTCCGGGTGCTCGCGTGGTCGAGGCCGGCGTCGGCTCCGGGGCTCTGACGATGTCGCTGCTGCGCGCGGTGGGCGACGACGGGCTCGTCCACTCCTACGAGCGGCGCGCCGACTTCGCCGACATCGCCCGCGCCAACGTCGAGACCTTCTTCGGCGCCCCGCACCCCGCCTGGCGACTGACCGTCGGTGATCTGGCGGAGAGCCTGGACGAGTCGGACGTCGACCGTGTCGTCCTCGACATGCTCGCTCCGTGGGAGTGCCTGGACGCCGTCGCCCGGGCGCTCGTGCCCGGCGGCGTCCTCATCTGCTACGTCGCGACCGCGACCCAGCTGTCGAGGGTGGCCGAGGCGATCCGGGGCGATCGCAGATTCACGGAGCCGAGCGCCTGGGAGTCGCTGGTCCGGGGCTGGCACCTGGAAGGTCTCGCCGTCCGGCCCCAGCACCGCATGGTCGGGCACACCGGCTTCCTGGTCACGACCCGGCGACTCGCGGACGGCGTCGACCCGCCGGTCCGTCGTCGTCGTCCGGCGGGCTCGGCACGGAACGCAGACGAGGAGGCCGCGGCGGCCTGGGGGGAGTGGACCGCGCAGGATCTCGGCGAGCGCCCGGTGTCGGAGAAGAAGGTGCGGCGGGTGCGGTCGGAGATGACGAATTCCGGCGAGTCGGAGTCGGATAGTAACGAAACGGATACTCTCTGACTCTGCCGTCAGGCAGACCGACATGTCATCCTGGGACACCAACCCCCAGCAGCGCCGCTGCGGGACGGCGAGACCGGTGCGAAAGGGACCCGGGCCGACCGGCGGTGGCGGGTCGGACGGCGGCCGCGGAAGGTGCCGAGTTAGTGTCGGGAGCATGCACCGGCGAGGAACGGGAGGTGCCGGCGATGCCCGATCACGAAGACGTCCGAGGAGCTGACAGGGCCGCTCTGCGCGAGGAGATCGCGCGCCTTCAGGCCGAGGCCGAGCGGCTGCGTACCGGCCGGGGAGCCGTGGACCAGGAGCAGGTTGCGCGACTTCGCGCCCAGGTCGGCCAGCTCGCCGCGCAGAACGACCGTCTCGCGTCGACCCTCCGCGACGCCCGGGACCAGATCGTCGCCCTGAAGGCCGAGGTCGACCGGCTGGCACAGCCACCGAACACCTTCGGCATCTACGTCGGGCCCGCCGAGGACGGCAGCGTCGACGTCGTGAGCTCGGGCCGCAAGATGCGCGTCGCGGTGAGCCCGTCGGTGCCGCTGGACGAGCTGCAGCCAGGCCAGGAGGTCATGCTCAACGAGGCCTTCAACGTGGTCGCCGCGCGGACCTTCGAGCGCACCGGCGAGATCGTCATCCTGAAGGACCTGATCGAGGAGGACCGGGCGCTCGTCGTCGCGCACGCCGACGAGGAGCGCGTCGTGCAGCTGTCGGGCCCGCTGCGCAGCGAGCCCCTGCGCGTCGGCGATGCACTGATGCTGGAGGGCCGGTCGAACTTCGTCTTCGAGAAGATCCCGCGGGCCGAGGTCGAGGAGCTCGTTCTCGAGGAGGTGCCCGACATCGGCTACAACGACATCGGCGGGCTCGCCGCCCAGATCGAGCAGATCCGCGACGCCGTGGAGCTGCCGTTCCTGTACCCGGACCTGTTCAAGGAGCACGGCCTCAAGGCCCCGAAGGGGATCCTGCTCTACGGCCCGCCCGGGTGCGGGAAGACGCTGATCGCCAAGGCCGTCGCCAACTCGCTCGCGAAGAAGGCGGCGGAGATCCGGGGCGCGAAGGAGTCGAAGAGCTACTTCCTCAACGTCAAGGGTCCGGAACTGCTCAACAAGTACGTCGGCGAGACCGAACGGCACATTCGCCTGATCTTCGCGCGGGCCCGGGAGAAGGCCGGCGAGGGCACTCCCGTGGTCGTCTTCTTCGACGAGATGGACTCCCTGTTCCGCACCCGGGGGTCCGGTGTCAGCAGCGACGTGGAGACGACGATCGTTCCGCAGTTGCTCAGTGAGATCGACGGCGTCGAGCGGCTGGAGAACGTCATCGTCATCGGCGCCTCCAACCGCGAGGACATGATCGACCCCGCGATCCTGCGTCCGGGCCGGCTCGACGTGAAGATCAAGATCCACCGACCGGACGCCGAGGCCGCGCGCGACATCTTCACCAAGTACTTGACGGCCGACCTGCCGCTGCACGACGACGACCTGCACGAGAACGGCGGCTCGCCGGAGGTGGCGGTGGCCGCGATGATCGATCGGACCGTCGAGCGGATGTACACCGAGACCGAGGAGAACCAGTTCCTCGAGGTGACCTACGCGAACGGCGACAAGGAGGTCCTGTACTTCAAGGACTTCAACTCCGGGGCGATGATCCAGAACATCGTCGACAGGGCGAAGAAGATGGCGATCAAGGACTTTCTGGGCACCGGCCAGAAGGGCATCAGGATCGACCACCTGCTCACGGCCTGCGTCGACGAGTTCAAGGAGAACGAGGACCTGCCGAACACGACGAATCCCGACGACTGGGCGCGGATCTCCGGCAAGAAGGGTGAGCGGATCGTCTACATCCGCACGATCATCCAGGGCAAGCAGGGCACCGAGCCGGGCCGGACCATCGACACGGTCCCGAACACCGGGCAATACCTCTAGCCCACGCGCGCCACACATCCGCCACACGCGCGATCTCTGTCGCGAAATCGGGCTCATCCCGGTTCGGGATACCCCGATTTCGCGACAGAGATCGGGCACGGCAGGCGCCCGAGCAGGGAGCGCGTGTCGGGCACGAACGGTGATGTCGGATCGGCCAGCGCGGCGGCGACGGCCTCCGGCGCCGCCCACCACGCCTCGGCCACCTCGCCGTCGACGAAGCGCACGGGCCCGTCCCACCCGGCCCGGTACACCGACGCCAGGTACCAGGTGAGGTCGTCGCGGTACCAGTCCCTCAGCAGGAACTCCAGCGCCAGACCGGCGTCGTCGATCCCGACCTCCTCGGCGAGCTCGCGGCGCGCCGCCGACTCGAACGCCTCACCGGCCAGCACCACCCCGCCGCTCGCGCAGTCGAGCAGGCCTGGCCACAGGTCCTTGCGCTCCGATCGGCGGTGCACCAACACCCGTGCGTCCCGATCCACGATCACGACGACCGTCGCCGCGTGCGGCAGGTTCTCCCGGCGGACCCGGGACCGGGGCGCCGTCCCCGTCACCCGGCCCTCGGCGTCCGAGGGGTCGTAGAGCGCGACGATCTCGTCGCTCACGCGATCGCCCTGCGGCGGGCGAGCAGCCGGGCACCGAGCCGCCATCCGATCATGGGCAGCGCCAGGAACGTCGTCGCCACGACGACGAAGGTCACCGGTGTCCCACCGCCGGCCAACCGTCGCAGGCCCATGCCCACGGCCACGGCTCCCGCCGTGACGATCCCGCCGGCCGCGAGCGACTCCGGAGGGCGCCGCACGAGGATCACGACCAGCTCTCCGACCGCGGTGCCGGTAACGAACGGCCACGCGGTCGCCACCGTCGCGGCCAGCGCGGAACCCTCGTCGTGCGATCGGCGCCCGACGAGGACGAACACCAGGACGGCGAGCAGATCGGCGGCCAGCGCGGGCGCGAAACGGCGCACGGGCTCATCTTCTCAGCCGGTCATCCTCTCAGCCGCGGCGCCCGCCCGGCGCGCCCGCCAGAGTCCGCGTGCTCACCGTCGCCTGCGACGACGCCAACGGCGTCATCGGTCGTCTCGGCCTCGGCCGGCCGCCGAGCGGCGGGCGGCGCGGTGACGCGCGATCCGGCGAGCACGATCCGATTCCGGCCGCCGTGCTTGGCCTGGTAGAGGGCGCTGTCCGCCCGTCCGAGCAGGTGCTCGGGCGTCTCGACCCGGTCCCACATCGCCAGCCCCGCCGAGAAGGTCTGGCCGTACGGCGTGGCCGCCCTGAATCGCTCCAGGGTGGCGACCGCCTCGTGCGCCATGCACCCGGTGAGCAACACGCAGAACTCCTCTCCGCCGTACCGTGCGAACACGTCCCCTCCGCGCAGCAGCGACTGCCACCGCGTGCTCGCCTCGGCGAGGAGCCGGTCACCGGCCTGGTGGCCCAGCCGGTCGTTGAATCGCTTGAAGTGATCGAGGTCGAGGATCGCCACCGCCACCTCGGCGCCCGACCGAGCCGCGGCCGCCATCGCCTGGGGCAGCACGAGATCCCAGGTGCGGCGGTTCGCCGCGCCCGTCAACGCGTCGCTGTGGGCCACGGCCTCCAGACGGCTCGCCTGGTCCTGCACCCGCCGGACGAGGTTCCAGATCCGGGCCAGGATGAGCACGAAGAGCACCAAGGCGCCCACGCCGATGCCGCCCCAGTCGATGGAGTCCGGCCCGGTCACGCCCTCCTCGATCAGGACGCCGGGCACGATGAGCGTCGTCAGCCCGAGCAGGGCGAACCGGCGGAACGTGAACCTCGCCGGCACGGACGGCGCGACCTCGGAGACCGCGCGCATGCTCGGGTGCAGGGCAGCCGCGCCCCAGCTCGCGTAGGAGAGCATGTAGCCGACGTCCGGCAGACCGCCGTCATAGCTGGACAGCGCGTTCAGCACGGCCCACGCGATGTCGGCGCCGAGCATCAGGAGCAGCGCGAGTGTCAGGAGCTGATAGCTGCGGGTGCGGGCGCCCGGAGTGGTGACAAGCCGGGCGAGCATGGCGATGAGCAGGACGTCGGCCACCGGGTATGCCAGCGAGACCAGCGTCGCGACCGGCGACAGGGTGTCGTCGGCGGCGATCGGCCGCATCAGGAACGTCCACGAGAGCAGGCCCAGGCCGGACGCGATGATCGAGGCGTCGAGGAGGCCGGCGACGTCGCGGCTCGAGGTCCGCCCCCTGATCAAGAGGAACAGCCCGAGCGTGGACAGCGGGTACGACGCGAGGTACGGCACGTCCGCCGCGCTGGGAAACGGGTCGAGGTGGAGCACGTCGGCGTAGACGGTCCAGACGACGTCACCGCCCCCCGAGCACGCCTGGGCGGCCGCGAACAGGTACCAGGGCGCGCGACGGGCCGGGCGTTGGATGCGGACCCCGACCACGATCGCCGCGGCACATGCCCAGCCGCCGCCGTCGTCCAGGACCGAGCTGATCAGCGAGTGCCGGGGCAGGACGAGGTACGCCACGGCGCACACGACGCCGGCTGCGAGGTAGACGAGCCAGGCCCGCCCGCGCCGTGCACCCACTATCAGTCGTTCGGCACCCGGCAGCCCGACTTGAGCGGCCGGTCCGGCGATGCGAGCCCACGCCCGAGGGCGTCCGGAGTGCTCCTCGGACGGTCCTAGCGGCCGCCCTCGATCCTCCGCCAGCGCTGCTGGGTGCCCGGGCCGCCGTAGGGGTAGTCGGCGGCACCCGGGTCGCTGGCGAGGTCGAGCGCCTCGGTCTCCTCGTCCGACAGGTGCAGGCCCGCCGCGCCGAGGTTGTCGCGCAGCTGGTCGAGGGTGCGGGCACCGAGGATCACGGCCGTCACGGCCGGACGATCGTGCAGCCAGGCGAGGGCCACCTGCGCCATCGAGACGCCCCTGCCCTCCGCGACCTTCTGGACCGCGGAGACGACGTCCCAGGTCCGCTGCACCACGCCGCGCCGGCCGTAGGCCTCGACGCCCCGATCGGGGTTCTCGCCCAATCGGGTCGCACCGGACGGCGCCTGGTCGCGGCTGTACTTCCCGGTCAGCCAGCCGCCGCCGAGCGGCGACCAGGGGAGCAGCCCCAGGCCTTCGGCCTCGCAGACGGGCACGATCTCCCACTCGATCTCCCGGACGAGCAGGTTGTACTGCGGTTGCAGGGTGACCGGACGGGCGAGGCCCCCGAAGTCGGCGATGTCGACGACCTTCTGGACCTGCCAGCCGGTCAGGTTCGACAGACCCGGGTAGAGGATCTTGCCTGCCCTCACCGCGTCGTCGAGGAAGCGCAGCCACTCCTCCGGTGGCGTCCAGGGGTCCCACGCGTGCACCTGGTAGAGGTCCACCTGCTCGAGACCGAGCCGACGCAGCGAGGCGTCGAGCGCGTAGGTGAGGTGCCGGCGGGACAGGCCGACGTCGTTCGGGCCGCCGCCGCCGCTGGGGAACCGGCCCTTGGTGGCCACCACGACCCGCTCCCGGACGTCGTTCCCCCTGGTGGAGAGCCAGCGCCCGATGATCTCTTCCGATGTGCCTGCGGCGTAGACGTCCGCGGTGTCGACCAAGGTCCCCCCGGCCTCGACGAACGCGTCGAGCTGGGCGTGGGCGTCCTCCTGCCCGCACTCCGCGCCGAACGTCATCGTGCCGAGCGCGTAGCTCGACACGCTGCAGCCGCTGCCTCCGAGGGTTCGGTACTCCATCGTCTGCCTCCGCCTCCTCACGGTGCCGCGTCGCCGGCCCGGATCGGCCGGTCGACCTTCGCCGGGGCCAGCCTCGTAGGCTCTCGGCATGAGCGCACGCCGGGTGATGGGCATCGAGACCGAGTACGGGGTCTCGGCTCCCGCCGACCCCAGCGCCAACGCCATGCTGCTGTCCAGCCAGGTCGTCAACGCCTACGCGGCGCCGCTCGGCCACCGGGCGGGGCGGGCCCGCTGGGACTACGAGGACGAGGCGCCGCTACGCGACGCCCGGGGCTGGGAGCTCAGCCGGGACGCGGCCGACCCGAGCCAGCTCACGGATGTCCAGGACGATCCCGGCCTGGCCAACGTCATCCTCACCAACGGCGCACGGTTGTACGTCGACCACGCTCACCCCGAGTACTCCTCCCCGGAGGTGACGAACCCTCGGGATGCCGTGCTGTGGGACAAGGCCGGGGAGCGCGTCATGCTCACGGCGGCGCGGCGGCTGGCGGCGGCCCCCGGGCTGCCCCGCGTGAACCTGTACAAGAACAACACGGACAACAAGGGCGCCTCGTACGGCACGCACGAGAACTACCTGATGCGCCGGGAGACCCCGTTCGCGGACATCGTCCGCTACCTCACCCCGTTCTTCGTCTCCCGGCAGGTCGTCGCCGGCGCGGGCCGCGTCGGGCTGGGGCAGGACGGCACCGGCGTCGGCTTCCAGCTCAGCCAGCGCGCCGACTTCTTCGAGGTCGAGGTGGGGCTCGAGACGACCCTCAAGCGACCCATCATCAACACCCGGGACGAGCCGCACGCGAGCGCCGACCGGTTCCGGCGGCTGCACGTGATCATCGGCGACGCCACCATGTGCGAGGTGGCGACCTACCTCAAGCTGGGGACCACGGCGCTGGTCCTCGAGCTCATCGAGGAGAAGGGGTTCTCGGCCGACCTGTGGGTGGACCGGCCGGTCCCGGCGCTGCACACGGTGTCTCACGACCCGTCCCTCACGTCCACCCTTCGGCTGCGCGACGGGCGCACGCTGACCGCCGTCCAGCTCCAGTGGATGTTCCTGGAACAGGTCCACGCCTACCTCGACGACCGGTACGGCAATGACATGGACACCACGACGAAGGACGTCGTCCTGCGGTGGGAGAGCGTCCTGGCCCGGCTGGAGAAGGACCCCGCGGACTGCGCCCACGAGCTCGACTGGGTGGCGAAGCTGCGGCTCCTGGAGGGCTTCCGGCAGCGGGAGAGCCTGTCGTGGGACGCCGCCCGGCTCCAGCTGATCGATCTGCAGTGGTCCGACGTCCGGCCGGAGAAGGGGCTCTACTACCGGCTGGTCGAGCGCGGCCAGGTGGAACGCATCGTCGCCGACGCCGAGGTCGACCGGGCCGTCGAGGAGCCGCCGGAGGACACGCGGGCGTTCTTCCGGGGCCGGTGCCTCGCGAAGTACGGCGAGAACGTGGCGGCAGCCTCCTGGGACTCGGTGATCTTCGACATTCCCGGCCGTGGAGCGCTGCAGCGGGTGCCTACCCTGGACCCGCTGCGCGGGACCAGGGAGCACGTGGGCGCCCTCATCGACCGCTCCGCGACCGCTGCCGACCTCGTCGACGCCCTGAGCCGCTGACCGACGCTCCCGTATCCGCGCCGACCGACGTTCCGCCGTTCGCACGTTCCGCCGTTCGCACGTTCCGCCGTTCGCACGTTCCGCCGTGATCATGCAATTCCCGCTGATCATGCAACTCCCGCTGATCATGCAACTCCCGCTGATCATGCAGACCCGGACGGGGGCGGCGGCAGGAGTCGCCGGGCGGGGGCTGGACGCCGCCACCTAGGATCAGAGGAACGGCGAGCCCCACCGCCGGGAGGGAGACCACCATGCCTGGTCAGGAACAGCAGCGTCCCCGCGGGCGTGACGACGAGCCGGACGAGGGCCCACCGCCGGCAGCACCGGCGGCGCAGGTCAAGGACGACGACGTGGACGCCATCCTCGACGAGATCGACGACGTCCTCGAGAGCAACGCCGAGGAGTTCGTCAAGGGGTTCGTGCAGAAGGGCGGACAGTGATCGACGCTGTCGACCGGGCGGGCGGAACGGGGAGGCTCCCGGCCGCCTTCCTGACGCCGGGCTCCTCGTCGTTCACGGAGTTCCTCGGTGCTCATGCCGCGCACCTGCTGCCCGGTAGCCGCCCCTTGCCCGCCGGGAGCCTGCCCGAGCTGCCGCACGGGACCACGATCGTGGCGCTGACCTTCAAGGGCGGGGTCGTCATGGCGGGTGACCGCCGGGCGACCATGGGCAGCCTGATCGCCCACCGGGAGATCGAGAAGGTCTATCCGGCGGACGAGTACTCATGCATCGGTATCGCCGGCACGGCCGGGATCGCGGTCGAGCTGGTCCGGCTCTTCCAGGTCGAGCTGGAGCACTACGAGAAGATCGAGGGCGCGCTGCTCTCGCTCGACGGCAAGGCGAACCGCCTCTCGACGATGATCAGGAACAACCTCACGCTCGCGATGCAGGGCCTTGCCGTGGTCCCGGTCTTCGGGGGCTACGACCTCGACCGCGGAGTCGGGCGCATCTTCTCCTACGACGTCACCGGGGGCCGCTACGAGGAGCACGACCACCACAGCGTGGGCTCGGGGTCGGTGTTCGCACGCGGCTCCCTGAAGAAGCGGTGGCGATGGGGCCTGGACAGCAGCGAGGCGGTCGCCGTCGCCGTCGAGGCGCTCTTCGACGCCGCCGACGACGACTCCGCAACTGGGGGTCCCGACCAGACGCGGCGGATCTATCCGGTCGTCGCCGCCGTCACCGACGCCGGCTACGTCCGGGTGTCCGAGGACGAGGTGGCGGCCGCGGCGGATGCGGTGACCCCGCGCCGGGAGGAGGTCGACGCCCGATGACGATGCCGGTCTACGTCTCGCCCGAGCAGCTCATGAAGGACCGGGCGGACTACGCGCGCAAGGGCATCGCGCGCGGGCGTTCGGTCGTGGTGCTGTCCTACGAGGGCGGCATTGCGTTCGTGGCGGACAACCCGCGCGCGCTGCACAAGGTCAGCGAGATCTACGACCGCATCGCGTTCGCGGCGGTAGGCAAGTACAACGAGTTCGAGAACCTGCGCGTCGCCGGCGTCCGGTATGCCGACCTGCGCGGCTACTCCTACGACCGGGCCGACGTGACGGCTCGGGGCCTGGCCAACGTCTACGCCCAGACGCTCGGCAGCATCTTCACCACCGACCCCAAGCCCCTGGAGGTCGAGCTCACGGTCGCCGAGGTGATGGGCCGGCAGTCCGAGGACCAGATCTACCGGATCAGCTACGACGGCTCGGTGGCCGACGTTCCGGGCTTCCTGGCGATGGGCGGACAGGCCGACCAGATCCAGACCGAGCTCGGCGAGCGCTGGCGGGAGGGGCTGAGCCTCTCCGAGGCGCTGATGCTGGCCGTCGAGCTGCTCGCGCGCGACCCCAACGGAGGGCAGCCGGCCGAGCTCGGCGCCGGCCAGCTCGAGGTGGCGGTGCTCGACCGGCTCCGGCTGCGGCGGGCGTTCCGCCGGCTCGCGGGACCGTTGCTCGAGCGACTGCTCCGCTCGGACGACCCCACCACGGACGTGCCGCACACGGACGACGCTCGTCCAGGCCTGCACGACACCCTGACCGGCGACGACGAGGAGGCCTCGACCGGGGCGCTCGCCGAGCCTCCCATCGTGCCGCCTCCGGTCGAACGTTGAGCGGAGTTCTCCCGCCGGACGTGGCGTTGCTGGGCCTCCCTCACCTCGGTGATCACGACTCGTGATCACGACTCGTGATCACCGTGCGCGATCACCGCGCGTTCGGGGCAGGACCGCCCAGTGCTGCCGTCAGCACCGACACATACAGTGGGAGCCATGGACCGCCGAATCTTCGGTATCGAGACCGAGTTCGGGGTCACGTGCGCCTTCGAGGGTCAGCGCAAGCTGTCGCCGGACGAGGTGGCCCGGTACCTGTTCCGCAAGGTCGTGTCGTGGGGCCGATCGAGCAACGTCTTCCTGCGCAACGGAGCCCGGCTCTACCTCGACGTCGGGTCCCATCCCGAGTACGCGACCCCGGAGTGCGACGACGTCCGGCAGCTCGTCGTCCACGACCGGGCGGGGGAGCGGATCCTCGAAGGCCTGATGGTCGACGCCGAGCGCCGCCTCCACGAGGAGGGCATCGCCGGCGAGGTGTTCCTGTTCAAGAACAACACCGACTCCGCGGGAAACTCCTACGGCTGTCACGAGAACTATCTGGTGAGCCGGCACGGGGAGTTCGGCCGGCTGTCCGACGTGCTCATCCCCTTCCTCGTCACGCGCCAGCTCATCGCCGGTGCGGGGAAGGTGCTGCAGACGCCGCGCGGCGCGGTGTTCTGCCTCTCCCAGCGGGCCGACCACATCTGGGAGGGCGTGTCGAGCGCGACGACCAGGTCGCGGCCGATCATCAACACGCGCGACGAACCACACTCGGACGCCGAGAAGTTCCGGCGGCTGCACGTCATCGTCGGCGACTCCAACATGGCCGAGCCGACGGCGTTGCTCAAGGTCGGCAGCACCGACCTCGTGCTGCGCATGATCGAGGCGGGCGTCGTGATGCGGGACCACACGCTGGAGAACCCCATCCGGGCCATCCGCGAGGTGAGCCACGACCCCTCGGGGCGGCGCCGGGTGCGCCTGGCGAACGGGCGCGAGGCGAGCGCGCTGGAGATCCAGCAGGAGTACCTCGACCGCGCCAAGGACTTCGTCGACGCGCACGCGCTGCACACCGACGTCGTCAAGCGGGTGCTCGACCTGTGGGAGCGGACGCTGCGCGCGATCGGTAGCGGAGACCTCGGCCTCGTCGAGCGCGAGATCGACTGGGTGATCAAGCAGCGGCTCGTCGAGCGCTATCGCGCCAAGCACGACCTCCCCCTGTCGTCGCCCCGGATCGCCCGGCTCGACCTCGCCTACCACGACATCCACCGCGACCGCGGCCTGTACTACCTGCTCGCCAGGCGGGGCCTCGTCGAACGCGTGACGGCCGACATCGAGGTCTTCGAGGCGACTGCGGTTCCGCCGCAGACGACGCGCGCGAAGCTGCGCGGCGACTTCGTCCGGCGCGCCCAGGAACGGCGGCGTGACTTCACCGTCGACTGGGTGCACCTCAAGCTCAATGATCAAGCGCAACGGACCGTGCTCTGCAAGGACCCGTTCCGCGCGGTGGACGAGCGGGTGGAGCGGCTCATCCAGAGCATGTGACAGGGTGGGGCCGGCGCCTCGAGGCCCGGCCTCGTCGGCGTCGCCCGAACCGACCGCTCGACGACCCGCCGGGAGAACCACCCCTCGATGCGTTTGCGCCCTCCCCTTCGCCTCGTCGCGCCGCTGCTGGCGGCGCTCGTCTGCCTCGTCGCGGGCGGCTGCGCGGTTCCGCGTGCCGCCTCGCCGCCGCCGCGGACGACGAGCGACATCGGCGCCATCCGGGTGTCGGCGCGCGGCGCGGGAGCGGCGCCGCAGGTGAGCTTCCCGACCCCGTTCTCGGTGCCGACATCGACGCGGCGGACGCTGGCGGAGGGGACGGGCCCGGTGATCAAGGCGGGGCAGCGGGTGACGGTCAACTACCTGGGCATCAACGGCACCGACGGGCACCAGATCCTGTCCTCGTACGGCGGCAAGCCACCGAGCTTCGTGCTCGACCGCCGCCAGGCCATGCCCGGAATCGTCGCGTCACTCGTCGGCGCCCCGGTCGGCTCGCGCGTGCTCGCGGCCCTCGCCCCGCAGGACGCCTACGGTGTGCAGGGCCAGCCGGCCGCGGGGATCGGGCCCACCGACACGATCGTCGTCCTGCTCGACGTCAAGGCGGCCCGCGACGTCCTCCAGCACGCGACCGGCACGCCCGTCGCGCCCAAGGCGGGTCTGCCCGCGGTCCGTGCGGACGCCGCCGACCGACCCGCTGTCACCCTTCCCAAGGGGAGCCCGCCGTCGCAGCTGGTCGTCCAGCCCCTGATCCTCGGGCGCGGCCCCAAGGTGCAGCGGCTGCAGCAGGTCCAGGTGCAGTACGTCGGTGTGGTCTGGCCGGGCGGCCGCGAGTTCGACTCGTCCTGGCGTCGTGGTGAGCCGGCGAACTTCACCGTCGGACGCGGGGAGATCGTCGCCGGGCTCGACCGCGGGCTCGTCGGGCAGACCGTGGGCAGCCGGGTGCTGGTGGTGGTCCCGCCCGACGACGGCTACGGTGCCGCCGGCAACGCCGCCTTCGGCGTCCGCGGCACCGACACGTTGGTGTTCGTCGTCGACATCCTCGACGCCACCTGATACGGCGCCGACGTGCAACCCCTCGATCATGAAACCCGTCCCGCACGCAGCCCCGACCGGTCACAGGAATGGAGACTCCGATGAGCCAGCCCGCACGCCCCGACATCGACTTCCCGGACGGCCCGCCGCCGCAGGACCTTCAGATCGTCGACGAGGTCGTCGGGAGGGGTACCGAGGCGACCGCCGGGACGACGGTCAGCGCGCACTACGTCGGCGTGGCGTATTCGACCGGGGAGGAGTTCGACGCCTCGTGGAACCGCGGCCAGCCGCTGGACTTCCGGCTCGGTGTGGGACAGGTCATCCCGGGGTGGGATCAGGGCATCGAGGGCATGCGGGTCGGCGGACGCCGACGGCTCACCATCCCGCCGCGACTGGCCTACGGCGACCGCGGAGCGGGCGGCGTCATCCAGCCCGGCGAGACGTTGATCTTCGTGGTCGATCTCGTCGACGTGCGCTGAGCCGCGCGCGGGAGCCTGGCGGGCGGCAGGGCTGCGGCGTTGCCGGCCGCCGACCGCCGTGGTGGACAGGCTTCCCTCGATCCACGCGAGTTCTCGATCGACGCGGCGTGATTGATCAGCGCGAGGGGAGCGGCCTCGACAACAGGTGAGCCGCGTGCCGGCCCGCGGCGGCCGCGGCGACGAACGCCGGCTCGTCGTCGTCCAGTCCACGTCCCATCGTGGCCAGCGGCACGGGTGCTGCCTCCAGCGCCGCCCGAAGGTCCGACGCGTCCACCTCGGCGAGCCGGTGCCGGCCCACGGGCTCGCACAGCTCGGCCACCTCGGTCCGAACGGAATCCCAGAACGATCCGTCCAGGGCGGGCACCACGATGTCCGCGGCCATCAGGGCCACCCGACCCAGCGCCGTCCTGCTGTGGTGCGAGAGCCCGCGGTGTCGCTCCCTGGCATCCGCGGCCGAGACGCGCAGTGCGGCCACCGGACGCCCGCCGAGCACGGCCGCGGCGTTCACCGCCTCCCCGGCCGCGACCCCGGAGAAGCCCCAGCGCGTCCCGGTACCCAGGTTTCCCGGGCCCTGCACGACCACGGCGACATCCGCCCCCGCGACCAGCCTCGCTGCCAGCAGCCCGGCATGGACCGTCACCGCCTCGAGGTCGCCGCCGAACGCCTGCCCCACGCTGACGCACGCGGCCAGCCACTCGGCGGACCGCAGGCCGGCCACGGTCCGGGAGAACCACGCAGGCAGGGCGCCCCCGTCGGTCATGACGTAGGCGACCCGAGCGTGCGGCGACGTGGCCCGGACGCCTGCCACCACCGCCGGCAGCGACGAGTGCAGGTCGGCCACGACGACGGGCATGCCGAGCAGGTCGTCGGCGTCCTGCAGCAGGTCGTGGTGCGGCGATCCTTGCTCGTCGACACCGAGCACCATCACCTGGTCCGGCGTGTACCGGGCCTTGACCAGATGGCCCGGCCCAGGCGCCGGGTCGATCGGGATCCGGTTCGGGACGGCCACGACGAAGGCGTAACCGCCTGTTCCGAGGCCGGCCTCCAGAGCGGTCGTGTTGAGAAGCACCAGCTCGCCGGACACCGGTTCCCCCACGAGCTCGGGATACGCCAGCGCACGGCACGACCCCCGGGCGCTCCCGTCGCCGGCGACGACGTCGACGTCCAGCTCCACGGCCCCGGGCCAGCGGGCACGTACGCCGACCACCCGGCCCTCCCGCCACTGGATCATCTCGCCCTCCCGCGGCGGGCTCCGGCCCGGCGTGTCGCTCAGGTAGCGTTACTGCGCGATGGCCGCGCCCGCGCACCGTACCGAACGACTGCTGAACCTCGTCATCTGCCTGCTCGCCACGAGGTCGTGGCTGACCAAGGAGCAGATCAGGGCCGCCGTGCCGCAGTACGCGGAGTGCACGACGTCCGAGGCGTTCGACCGGATGTTCGAACGCGACAAGGAGGACCTGCGCGAGCTCGGCATCCCCATCGTCACCGGCACGCACAGCGCCTGGTTCGAGGACGAGCAGGGCTACCGCATCGACCGTGGCGCGTACGCCCTGCCCGACGTCGAGTTCACCGCCGAGGAGCTTGCCGTGCTGGGCCTGGCGAGCCGGGTTTGGCAGCAGGCGAGCCTTGCGGGGCCGGCGGCCCGGGCCGTCGTGAAGCTGAAGGCGCTCGGCGTCGAGACGGACGACGAGTCGCTCATCGGCGTCGAACCCCGGGTGCGGGCCGCCGAGCCCGCGTTCGAACCGCTCTACGCGGCGACCCGTGATCACGCGCCGGTCACCTTCGCCTACCGCTCGCCGGGCGGCCAGTCCACGGCCCGACACCTCGAACCCTGGGTGCTCACCAGCCGGAGCGGCCACTGGTATGTCGTGGGCCATGATCGCGACCGGCAGGCTCGCCGGTCCTTCCGGCTGTCTCGCATCGAGGGCGGCGTGCGCCGGATCGGGCCGGCGGGATCGTTCCAGCCGCCGGCGGAGCTGGACGCCGCCGAGCTCGTCGCACCCGTTGCGGAGCCGCGCGACGAGCGGACGGCCGTGCTGCGGGTCCGGGTCGGACGTGCCGTCCTGCTGCGACAGCGTGCGCTGGACCGCGAGCCGGCTCAGGAGCCCGGCTGGGATCTCGTCCGGACGACGGTCGGCGACGTCACCGACCTCGCCGCCGAGATCGCCGGGTACGGGCCGGACGTCGTCGTCCTCGAGCCGGCCGATCTTCGCGTGGCCGTCGTGCGCGTGCTGACCGCCGTCCTCGCGTCCGTGGAGCCCGCGTCGACGCTGCTCGAACGGGAGCCGGCCGGGCGGGCCGCGCCGTGACCGCCGCCTCCGCCGAGCGGCTCTCGCGACTGCTCGCGATGGTTCCTTGGCTGCTGCAGCGTCAGGGGGTCGGACTCGCCGACGCCGCGCGCCATTTCGGGATCACCGAGGCGCAGCTCGTCAAGGACCTCGAGCTGCTGTTCGTCTGCGGCACCCCTGGGCACCTGCCCGACGACCTCATCGAGGCCGATTGGGAGTCCGGCCAGGTCTACCTCGGCAACGCCGACCCCATCGCCCGCCCGCTGCGCCTGTCCGTCGACGAGGCGGTCGCCCTGCTCGCCGGGCTGCGTACGCTGGCGCACGTGCCCGGCCTGCACGAGCGGTCGGCGCTGGAGTCCGCGCTCACCAAGCTCTCCGCCGCCGCGGGCGACGCGGCGCCGGCGGCGTCCGCCCTCTCCCCGTCGTTGGGCCGGGGCGCCCAGGAGAGCCTGCTGGCGGCGGGCCCCCGGGGGGTGC
>Ga0081540_1001281_pt1 | contig 21930 bp, 21 predicted proteins | sample TabmetS2T1R1_FD_71024 | JGI IMG/M metagenome (GOLD analysis project Ga0081540, IMG submission 71024) | Tabebuia heterophylla rhizosphere microbial communities from the University of Puerto Rico - S2T1R1 | ecosystem: Host-associated > Plants > Roots > Rhizosphere ... | reverse complement strand
TCAATCCCCTCGGCCTAGTCGGCCACGGCTATCGGCTCCCCGATCCGCTGGGCTTCGGCTTCGGCAGCCTCGATGGACGGCCCATCGTGCTGCCCGAGATCACCGTCGTCTACCACATCCTTCAGCCGATCAGCCCTTGGATGGTGAAGCTCTAGTCCGGATTCTTCGCGAACATTTTGGAGCGCGAGGCGTCCAGGGTTCGTGAAGAATCCGGGCTAGGCGCGGTCTCAGTCGGCGGTGGGGGCGAGGAGGGCGCGGGCCTTGGCCCGCAGGGCCTCGGGCAACGGCGTGGGCCGGCGCGCCTCGCGATCGAGGTGCACCCCGGATTGCTCGAGGGTGGCGAGCGGCTCGCCGCTGCGCGCGTTCAGCATGCGGTGAAAGAGACGCAGGGATGAGTTGCCCACGTGGGCGAGCGCGCTCTGCACGCGCACGACGTCGCCTGCCCGTAGCGCGCCGGTGATGGCGAGCTGGAACTCGAAGGTCGAGAGACCGCGGAGCTCGCTTCGCATATAGGCCGGGCTCATCCCGAAGGCCGCCATGAGGTGGCCACCCGAGGCCGAGAAGCGATGGATGTAGTGTGAAAGCCCGGCGCGGCCGAGCACGTTCATCTCCGACGGCTTCACGGTGTCAAGGGTGCCGTCCACGAAGCCCCCGTTCCCCCTCGGTTGCGGCCGGCGCTCGGGTTCCGGCTCCTCCCACTGGACCTGGTGAGCGAGGGCGGCGCTCCGGGGGGCCGCGCCGAGCGGGATCGCCTTGTCGGTGGCTAGCTCGAGGTGGGCGACCCGCTGGCGCACGGTGGTGCAAATAGTGCCGGAGGCGGAGTCGAAGAGCCGATGCGCGAGGACGAGGGCGTCGTCCTCGACGGCGAGCACGCCGCTCTGGACGTGATAGATGTCGCCACCCCGCAGCTCGTGGAGATAGCGCACGTGGCAGTCCGTGGTAGCGCAGCCGCGGCCCTCGTGGAGCGCGGAGCGAGAGCCCAGACCCAGCGTCTCCAGGACGACCAGGCCCGCGTCCTCGATGCGCTGATGATAGTAGGCCACCGTGAAGTGACCGACGTGGTCCACCTCCCACGCCGGCACGCTGCCTCGACACGAATCGATCCAGGGATTGGTCATGGCCCGTAGCCTAGCATTCGCCGGCCGCTCGAGGCAGGACGCCAGAGAGACGCGCCCAGCTCGAACGACGCAGTAAGAAGTACCGCCCGCCTGTCGTCTCGCGGGGCTCGCCCCTGTTCGCACGGCCAAATCCTCGATCGCGAGCCTGGGCACGTCCCTTGCTCAGACACACGGTGACGGCGCAGCAGAGCCCGACACGGCAGCGCAACCGGAAAGGTGTGATCGCGATGGATCGTCGCCAGGCCCGCCCCGCTTCCAGGATCCGGCCCGTCTCCCTCGCGATCGCCGTCCTCTCGAGCTCGATCGCATGCGGCTCGCTGCCGGCCTCGGCGCAGAGCATGGCCGGAGTCACCGCTCCCGTGCCCCAGCCGCGGCCGCTCGAGGTGGTGAAGGCCTCCTTTGCGCGCGTGCTCGCCGTGGAGCCGGACGAGCGGCGGGCCGAGATTCGGCGGGTGACTCCCCAGCTCTTCGACTTCCAGGAGATGGGCCGCCGCATGCTGGGCGAGCACTGGCAGGCTGCTTCCACGAAGGACCAGGACGAGTTCGTCCGGCTCTTCGCCCAGATGCTCGACCGCGTCTACCTGGTCAACGTCGGGAACCTGCCCCTGTCCTCGGTGACCTTCGAGGGTGAGCAGGTGTCAGGTCCCTTCGCGCGCGTCACCTCTCGCATGCCGAGCCGGCGCGGCGACACGGCGATCGAGTACCGGCTGATGAATCGGGACGGCCGCTGGACGGTGTACGACATCGCCGTCGACGGGGTGGGGCTGGTCTCGAGCTACCGCAGCCAGTTCAACTCGGTCCTGCGCACCTCCTCCTTCGCGGACCTGCTGGATCGGATGCGCGTCCGCGAGGCGAGCAACAAGGCCGAGCAGGGCCCGTAGGCGGCGTGGCGCCGCCGCCCGTACGGCCCGGGCGGCGGCGACGGGAACGGTCGCGGCCACCCTCACGGGACGGCGGTGACGCTCGAGCGCAGCACCTGACCCGCCGCCGCGCCCGTGACCTTGCCGTCTTCCCAGGTCACCGCGCCGTTGACCACGGTGTACTCGACGCCGCGCGACGGCATGACCATGCGCTTGGCCCCGCCGGGCAGATCGAAGCGGCGCTCGCCGCGATTGGTCGAGCCGATACGGCTCGCGTCGAAGATGGCCACGTCGGCGGCGAGGCCGGGAGCGATGCGACCGCGGTCCGTGATGCCGAAGACCTCGGCGGGATCGGAGGTGAGCCGGCGCACCCCTTCCTCCAAGGTCAGGGCGTGGCGCTCCCGCACCCAGGTGCCGAGGAGATAGGTCGGGTAGCCCGCGTCGCAGAGCATGTCCACGTGGGCCCCGCCGTCGCCGAGAGCGACCAGCACGCTCTTGTCGTTCAGGATCTCCCGCATGCGATCCACGCGCGTGTTGAACGAGGCCATGGTGAACTCCACGTCGAGATCGTCTTGGAGGGTGAGGTCGAGGAACGCGTCGACCCCGTCCTTCCCTTGCTCACGGGCGATCTCCGCCACCGACCGGCCCTCGAACGCCTTCAAGGCGGACGATCGCACCTCGTGCACGTGGATACGCTCCCAGTTGCCGAAGGCCATGGGCCGCTTCAACTCCTCGCGGAACTGATTGCGGAAGGCCCGATCGGCGTAGACGGCGGCCTGGGCGGGCTTCGACTTGTCGACGAAGACGCGGTTCCAGCTCGGGAAGGCCGCGAAGGAGAACGGGTTGCGCATGTTGATGTCGCGCGTGAGCGGGAGCGGCGAGGTCTGCGGACGCGCCCCACGCGCGATGAGGGGCGCGGCCTTGCGCAGGGTGTCGCGCACCGCCTCCGGAATGTCGTCGCGGTCGAAGAGCGCGAGGAAGGTCACGTGCCGGCCGCTCTCCCGGAGGAGGAAGTCGAGCAGCTCGTACTCCTCGTCGTCCATCACGGCGATCTTCCGCGTCAGCGCGATCTCGATGGCGCCCTTGCCCCGCGCCCGCAGCGCATTGGCGTAGGCCTTGAGCTCCTCGTGGCTGGCGTTGCGGCAGGCGAGGGGGCGGCCCTGGAAGCCCACGTGCTGGTTGAGGATGGTGGTGGAGAAGCCGAAGGCGCCCGCGTCCACGGCCTCGCCGAGGAGCGCCGCGATTTTCGCCGTCTCCTCGGCGGTGGCCGCGCGCTCCATCGACGCCTCGCCCATCACGTAGTGACGGAAGGGGGTGAGGGGCGCGAGAAAGCCCAGGTTGAGCGACGGGCGCCGCTTCTCCGCCGCTGCGATGAAGTCCGGGAAGGTCTCCCAATCCCACGTGATGCCCATGTTGAGCACGTCGAAGGGAATGGCCTCCACGTTGACGAGGTCGCGCATGGCGATCTCGCGCGCCTGGGGACGGCAGGGAGCGATGCCCACGCCACAGTTGCCCATGATCACGCTGGTGACGCCGTGCCACGAGGAGGGAGTGACCGCGCCGTCCCAGCAGATCTGCGCGTCGTAGTGCGTGTGCGGATCGATGAAGCCCGGCGCCACCACGAGATCGGCGGCGTCGATCACGCGGGCCGCGCCCTCGCTGACCCGGCCGACCTCGGCGATCTTCCCTTCCGCGATGGCCACGTCGGCGTGACGCGCCGGCGCCCCCGTGCCGTCTATCAGCGTGCCGTTCTTGATCAGAAGATCGTAGGCCATGGGGCTCCTCCTCGCGGGGCGTTCTCCCACCTCAGATGACTAGCGCGCTCTCACCACAGGGTTGCGCAGCACCCCGATGCCGGGAATCTCGATCTCCACCACGTCGCCGTCCTTCATGTTCTCGGTGGCGCCGTCGGTTCCCATCCACAGCACGTCGCCGGGATGGAGGGTGCAGTACTGGCTCATGCGGCTGATGAACTCGCGGATGCCGAAGATGGCGTCCTTCACGGCGTAAGAGAACATCTCCCGGCCGTTGAGCCGGATGGTGACGCGCAGGGTATCCGGTTCGAGCCCGGTCACGATCCACGGCCCCATGGGCTTGAAGGTATCGGTGTTCTTGCCTCGCCAGAGCGTGCGGTCGCCCCGCTGCCAGGTGCGCTCGCTCACGTCGTTGCCGATGGTGTAGCCGAGAACGTAGTCGAGGGCCTGCGCCTCCGAGACGCGCTTGCACCGCTTGCCGATCACCACCACCAGCTCGCCCTCGTACTGGACCTCCTCGGTCGCGTCGCGGGGGATGACGATGGGCTCGTCGATGGCCACGAGAGCGTTGCTGGCGCGGTAGCCTACGTCGGCCTGGGGAGGAAACTCCGGCTTGACCCCGCGCCGGTGCGCCATCTCGGTCACGTGCTCGCGGTAGTTGACGCCGGCGGCGTAGAAGGTGGGCGGGATCACCGGCACGAGCAGCTTCACGCGGCTCAGGGGTCGCTCGGGCCCCGTCTTCTCGTACGCCTCGAAGGGGCTCCCCGTGGCCTCGATAACCGTATCGCCCTCGATGATGCCCTGCCGGGTCGCGCCGTCGGCTTCGAAGCGGCACCACCTCACGGCCGATGCTCCTTGAGGAAGGCGCCCACCTCGCGGTTGAACACGTCGGGACGCTCGAAATACGTGGAATGCCCGGCGGCGGCCACGCGCTCGAAGCGCGAGCCGGCGATGTGCTCGTGGACCTTGTGCGACAGCTCGGGCCAGATCAGGCCGTCCTCGTCGCTCGTGAGAAACATGGTGGGAATCCGAGCGGCGGCATAGCGCCCCACCTCCGTGGTGAGGCGGCCGAGCCGATCGCGAAAATCGGCGGGCAGCGGCGCGTTGAGCCCGGCGATCTGCGCGTAGAGGAACGTACGCACGGGATGTGCCTTGCGGAACGTCTCGCCGAGAGCCGCTTGCCAGAGCACGGCGGGACGGGGCGGACTGGCCGCGGCCAGCCGCTGGCGCAGGGCCGCGATGTCGGGATTGCTGAGATTGCCCACGGTGTTGGCGAGGACGATGGCCCAAAATCGCCGGGGCGCGTGTACTCCGGCCCCCACCGCCGCCCAGCCGCCCATGGACTGCGCGACCACCGCCGCCTGCTCGATCCCGAGATGGTCGAGGAGCGCGAGCGCATCGGAGCCGAGAGCGCCAGGCCCCGGGCCGCCCGCCACGTCCGGCGACTGCCCGAAGCCTCGCTGGTCCACCGTGATGCAGCGATACTCCTCCGCGAAGACCGGAACTTGCTGCCACCAGCTCAGGTGATTGCCGCCCGCCCCGTGGAGGAACAGGAGCGTCGGACCGGCGCCCCCCGTGTCCTCGTAGTACATACGAAAGTCATCCTTCACCATGAAGGCCATGTCGGTCATCCCCTGCCGGCGGCGAGCACGGCGCCGCATTCGTGCGTTTCGCGACGTTGTCCGAGAGGATCCCAGGCCGTCACCCCCAGGATCGGTCGCTCGTGTCGACGGCGCGCGCCCCGCGCGCGAGTGGCCGCGATCCTATCACACGCGCGACGGACGGGGGCGAGGGAGGCCGGCGTGACTTGACTCCGCGCGCGCCCTCACCCACCCTAGGGCTTCCTGACCACTCTCGCTGTCACGGAGGTACGACCGTGCCCTTCGGAGCCAATGACTGGTTGGCCTTGACGCAGGAGCAGGCGCTGGAGCCCGAGCTGCCCATCTGCGATCCACATCATCACTTCTGGGACCGGCGCACGGCGCGCATTCCCTACCAGCGCTACCTGCTCCACGAGCTGGTCGCGGACATCCAGAGCGGCCACAACGTCCGCTCCACGGTGTTCATCGAGGCGCGCGCCATGTACCGAGCCGACGGGCCCGAGGAGCTGCGCCCGGTGGGAGAGGTCGAGTTCGTGCAGGGACTCGCTGCGGCGAGCGCGAGCGGCCTCTACGGCCCGTCGCGGGCGGCCGCGGCCATCGTCGGTCACGCCAATCTCAATCTCGGCGAGCGTGTGGCCCCCGTGCTGGAGGCGCTGCGGGCGGCCAGTCCCAATCGGTTCCGGGGGATCCGGCACTCCGTGACGTGGGATCCGCATCCCGAGGTGGAGAACACCGCCGCGCACCCGATCAAGGGCCAGCTCGGGAGCGACCCGTTTCGCGCGGGGGCGCGGGTGCTCGCGCGGATGGGCCTGTCGCTCGAGGCGTGGCTCTATTTCCCGCAGCTGCCCGAGCTGGCGGACTTCGCGCGGGCGGTGCCGGATCTCACCATCATCCTGAACCACATCGGTGGCCTGCTCCGGACCGGGCCCTACGCCGGGCGCGACGACGAGGTGCTCGCCGAGTGGCGGCGCGGCATCTCCGCGGTGGCGGCCTGTCCCAACGTCCACGTCAAGCTGGGCGGCATGGGCATGCCGCGCACGGGCTTCGACTGGCACACCCGGACCACGCCCATCGGCTCGGAGGAGCTGGCCACCGCCATGGCGCCCTGCATGAGCTACTGCATCGAGCAGTTCGGTCCGAGTCGCAGCATGTTCGAGAGCAACTTCCCCGTGGACAAGGTCTCCTTCTCCTACGCCGTCATGTACAACGCCTTCAAGCGGCTCTCGAAAGGCTACTCGGCCGCGGAGCGCGCCGCGATGTTCCACGACACGGCGGCCCGCGTCTATCGCCTGAGCGTCTAGCGCCGAGCATGAAGGGAGACACCATGAAGCGTTCGGTCACGAGCAGCCGCCAAATCGCGCGGACAATCCTGCTCCTGGCGGCCGGCGTCTGGCTGGGCGGAGCGGCCTCCGGCGTGCAGGGTCAGGAAGCCGGTGGGCAGGTGAAGCCGGTCCGCGCGGAGAAACTGCCCAACGTGCCGGGCAAGACCCTCACCGCGGTCACCGTGAGCTACGCGCCGGGAGGCAAGTCGAGCGCGCATCGCCACGCGGGCAGCGTCTTCGCCTATGTGCTGACCGGCGCCGTCCGGTCAGAGAATTCCGCCACGGGTCCCGCCAAGGTGTACCGGGCGGGCGAGACGTTCTTCGAGCCGCCGGGGAGCGAGCATCTCGTCAGCGAGAACGCGAGCGCCACGGAACCCGCCAGCCTGCTCGCCGTCTTCGTTGCCGACGACGGCGCTCAGCTCACCACCTTCGGCAAGTGATGGACCGAGCCCTCGAGCCCGGTAGACGCTGCCGCTGAGCCATGGACGGGTCGGCCACCCCGGACATCCGCGAGCTCCGGATCTTCCTCGAGAGCGTCATCTGCGATCTCTGCCGTCTCCGCCACGCGGCCAAGGACGGGATCCCTCCCGGCGCCACGCAGATCCGCCAGGAGATGCGGCTGAGCCCGGGCATCTTCGCCGACATCCGGGTGGCCGCGGGGGAACTGCCCCCATATTTTGTCGAGGTCGACATCGGCCATTCGCGCGAAGGCATCGCGGAGAGCGTGCAACGCAAGTATGGCCGGCGCACTCCCGCAAGCGAGGGCGCGAGCCGGGTAGTGGTGGTGGTGGACCATGCCCTCGCCGCGGGCTCTCCCTCCCTCGAGACCGAGCTCGCCGAGCTGCTCGCCCCTGGCCTCGCTCTCGAGATCTGGGACGAGGCGCACCTTGCAGGCTTGATCCGGGAGACGTTCGGCTTCGAGCTCGAGCGCTTCAGCGAGGTCGAGCTCCTCGACCTGCGCCTAGCCATCGATCGGAAAAAGGCGGCGCACGCCTTCGGCGTCACGACGGACATCGATCCGCTTCGCTCCACCCTGCTCTGGCACTTCGCGTATTGGCGACTGGCCGAGCTGCGCGACGCGGGATGCCGCGACCCGCGGGACTTCCTCCCTCCGCAGCGCTACTCCAAGGTGGTGGTGGTGATGGCGGACCTGTGTGCCTACTCGAGCTACGTGCGCGACACGCGAGACGATCGCGTGATCCAGGAGTCCCTCACGGCCTTCGCCTCCAAGACACGCTATCGAATCATCAACGACGGCGGCATGCTGTACCAGTTCGTGGGTGACTCCGTGGTCGGCTTCTTCGGCATCCCCACGAGCAGCCCACACGACGTGTCGACGGCGCTCGCCTGCGCCCGCGGACTCGTCGACATCGGCGCGGCCATCGCCGAGCAGTGGCAGCGCCAGATCGATCAGGCGCAGCCCGCGGCGGGCGTGCACGTAGCCATGGCCCTGGGGGAGGTGCAGGTGCTTTCTTTGCGTCCGTTCAGCCGCACGCACATGGGGGCGGTGGCCGACGCGATGAATCTCTGCGCCCGCCTCAACGCGGTGTCGGGTCCCGGTGAGATCGTGGTGAGCAACCTCCTCTATCAGGCTCTGCCCGATGCGGAGCGGGCTGCCTTCACCGAGCTCGACCCCGTCGAGGCCAAGAACATCGGACGCGTGAAGGCCTGGAGGCTCGCGGGCTAGGCGGGCGAGGGCGCGGATTTCTCCACGGTGATCGGGATCGACGCCACCCCGGCCAGATCCGTCTCGTACCTGGACGCGGCGATCACGAAGGCGAGAGCAGAGAGGAGGCCGAACCCGGACATCAGCGACAGTGCGGGCTGAAGGCCGTAGACATCGGAGAGGACGCCCGCGATGAAGGGCCCCGCGGCGAGCCCGAAGAGGTTCTGGACGAGCGCCGCCAAGGAGGCCGCGGTGGCCCGAAGGCCCGGATGCACGACGTCGATGGCCACCGCGGTCACCGGTCCGACGGCCGCCGTCATGAGGAAGCTGGCCAGCCCGATCAGGACGAATTGACTTCGCCCCGGCGTGAGGAAGACGAAGGCGATCAGCAGGAGCACGAAGTTCGTCGCCACGCACGCCGCGGGCACGAGCAGCTTCCACCGGGGGCGCGTCCGGCTCGCGCGATCGGCGACGAATCCCCACACGATCGTTCCCACGCTTCCCAGCAACACCACCGCCCCCGCCCACACCCCCGCCGTGGAGACCGGCATGCCGTAGGCGCGATTGAGGTAGCTCGGCAACCACACGTACACGGCGGCGACCACCAGGAGCTGGAGCGCGCCGCCGATGTAGGCCGCCACGCCGGATCGTGGCCGGAAGAGCTCCTTCACCACGGCGAAGGCCCGGCTCCCGGAGCCCGAAGCCGTCGGTCCGGTGAGGGCGACGTTGTCGTAGTCGCGCAGGGTGAGAAAGACCAGGCCGAGGACGAGCCCGGGAGCACCGACGACGCCGAAGCCTGCCTGCCACCCCCAGCGAGCCGCGATCAAGCCGCCGAGCATCACGCCAAGCACCGCGCCGAGCGAGGCGGCGGCGAGAAAGGCGCCCATGATCGTCCCGCGAAGGCGCGCGGGGAAGATGGTGGACAGTAGCGCCCCGCCCGCCGGCCCGTACCCAGCTTCGCCGAGACCGATGACGCTGCGGGCGATCACCAACTGGCCGAAATTGCGGGAGAGGCCGCAGGCGAGGGTGGCCAGGCTCCACACGATGGCCATGAGGGCGATGCTCTTCACGCGGCTCCAGCGATCCACGAGGACGGCGAGAGGGAACGTGCCGAGGGCCACGGTGACCGACACGACCGAGACGAGCACGCCGAGCTGCGCGTCGGACAGGTGCCACTCCGCTTTCAGGTGCGGGAACATCGACACGATGATCTGTCGATCGACGAAATCGAAGACCATCAGAAGGAAGGTCAGCGCGAAGACGAGCCACGCATACGGCCGCGATGTGAGATAGCTGTCCGGATCACGCGGCCTCGCGTCGGCCATCGGACCGCATTGTAGGCCACTTCGACGCGCGTTCGGCTTCCTTCAGGTCCCGACGCTCACTTTCTGCACCGGAGGCGGAGTAGTGGGAAGCCCCGGCTCACCTCGTCCTATGAGGCAGCGAGTCGCCTCTTGCTCGTTCGAAACGGCCCCCTAGACGAACGTCATCACCTCGACCGAAACCTCGGCGCGCTTGAAGCGCTCGATGTCGAGGGGCGCGATGTCCACGGTGTGGGCGCGTCCGTCGGCGATCAGCTCGGCCATGAGCTGGCCAGCGATGGGCCCGTGCATGAAGCCGTGGCCGCTGAACCCGGCCAGCACGTGGAGACCCGCAACCTCGGGCACCTGGCTGATGATGCCCATCTGATCGGGCGTCATCTCGTAGAGGCCGGCCCACGCGCGCATGATCGGGGCATCCGCCATCGCGGGGATGCGCCGCACAAGGCGCTCGGCGACCGCGGGCACCAGCTCCCAGTCCGGTCGTGTGTCGAATGAGCTCGCCTCATCCTTTCGCCCGAAGCCGATCACCATGCCGGGCCCTTCGCGCCGGGTCGAGAGACCCACGTGATGATCGATGATGAACGGCGTCTCGAGGGGGATCCGATCGCCGGGGAACTCCGCGGTGACGAACTTGCTGCGCCGGTGCGGAAAGACGGGAATCTCCACTCCCGCGAGCTTGCCCACCTCCCCCGACCAGCAGCCCGCCGCGATCACCACCACGGGCGCCTCGAAGTCCGCCCGGGCCGTCCGCACGGTGAGGCGCCCGTTCGGGCCCGCCGCGATGCCCGTCACGGGATGCTCGGTCTGGATGACCGCGCCCAGCTCGCGGGCGCGGGCCGCGATGGCGGTGGTGGCGAGATACGGATCGGCGAAGCCGTCGCGCGGCGAATACGTCGCCGAGACGAGATCCTCCGTGTGGAGGTACGGCCAGCCCGCGCGGATGTCGTCGGGCTCGAGCACGCGTGTGTCCACGCCCAGGCTCCGCTGGAGCTCAGCGCTCCTCGCGTAGATCGCGCGCTCCTCCGGCGTCTGCTGCAGGATGAGGTAGCCGTGCTGCCGGAACTGTGGATCGACGCCGAACTCCGCCTCGAAGTTCTCGTAGACCTCGATGCTCTGCTGGGTGAGCTGGATGCCGATGCGATGGGCGTACTGGTGACGCACGCCGCCGCTGGCCAGTGCGGTGGAGCCGGAGCAGATGCCGTCGCGCTCCAGCACCACCACCCGGCCGTACTTGCGCCGCGCCAGGTGATACGCCGTCGCGGAGCCCATGATGCCGGCTCCGATGATGACCGCATCCGCTCCCTGGGCCATTGAGCGCCTGGCCGCTAGTCAGGCGAGCCGGGACAGATACTGGGCGACGAAGTCCGTGCCCACGTACTCGATGTAGGCCTGGGTGATGCGCCGGGTGACGGGACCGGGCACGCGGCCGTCGCCGATCAGCTGGCCGTTCACCGAGCGGACGGGGCAGATGCAGAGGCTCGTCGAGGTGAGGAAGACTTCGTCGGCGGTGAGAGCGTCGTACACGTCGAGGTCGCGCTCCTCAGTCGAGAACCCGAGCTGCGCGCCGAGCTCCATGGCCGTGCGCCGGCTGATCCCGGGCAGCACGTACTTCTCGCGCGGCGTGTAGACCCGCTCCCCGCGCACCACGAAGATGTTGCTGCCGATGCCCTCGCACAGATTGCCGTTCTCGTCGAGGAGGACGGACCAGGCCTGCGGCTGGGCCGCCTTCACTTCCTTGTCGGCGAGGATGAGGTTGAGGTAGTTGTGCGTCTTGGCGCGCGGGCTCAGCATGGGCGGCGGGATGCGCCGGATCGACGGCACCACCACGTCGATGCCGTCGCGGAACTGGGCGGCCCGCGCCTTGAGAGGCAGCGGCGTGCAGTCCACGATGACCTGCGGCCCGGTGTGTGCCCATCCCTCGTCCCCGATGGCGTCGACACCGCGGCTCACCCGCTGGGCGACCCACCAGTCCCCCGCGGCAGCGCGCAGGGGCTCGTTGCGCTGCACCACCTCCTCGGTGATGGCGACGATCTCCTTCGGCTCGAGGCCGATGTCGATGCGCAGGTAGCGCAGGGAGCGGTAGAGGCGCTCCACGTGCTCCTCGAGGCGGAAGATGCGCCCGTCGAACGTGCGCGTCATGTCGAAGCAGCCGTCGCCGCGGTTGAAGCTGCGGTCGCGGTAGGGGATCATCACATCCGTCTCCGGCACGAACGTCCCGTTGAAGTAGGCGATGCGTGTCATGGAAGGTCTCCCCGGCGGCGCTAGCGCAGCACGCCGCGATTCGAGAATCGCGTTTCCTGGCTGGTGATGAACTCGAGGAGGGCGGCCTGCCCGCTCTCCGTGGCCTTCCGCGCGCGGGCGAAAGCGCCCGCGATGTCCTCGGGACGCTCCACCCGCTCGCTCCACCCGCCCATGGCGCGCCCAAGATCGGCGTAGCGACCGCCGATGTCGCGGGTGCCGTACTTGTCGTGCGAGACCACGAGGTGCGGGATCTCGATGGCCATGGCCGAGTTGTTGAGCACGACGGTGAGGATGGGAATCCCGCAGCGCACGGCCGTCTCGAAGTCGAGCCCGGTCATGCCGAAGGCGGCGTCACCCATGAAGTTGACGCAGAACTTGTCGGGGGCGGCGAGCTTGGCCCCGATGATGAGTCCGAGTCCCGTGCCGAGCGCGTGCGATTTGCCCCAGCCGAGGTAGCTGCGCGGGGGCACGGAGCGGTAGAAGGGCAGGAGCTGGTCGCGCGGGCTCCCCGAGTCGTGAGTGACGATGGCCTCGCGCGGGTCCACCGTACGCATGAACTCGGCGATGACCCGGTAGGGCGTCATGGGCACTTCGCTCGAGCCCAGGATGGGCGTCCATTCGCTGAGCCACGCCGTGCGCACGCGCTCGAGCTCCGCGCGCACGGTCTCCCGCCCGGCGGGCCGGCCGCCCAGGCTCTTGACCGCCTCGATGAACTGGCGCAGCACGAGGCGCGCATCGCCGAGGAGCGGATGGTCGGCCGCGTAGCTCTTGTTGAGATCGCGCTCGTCGTTGGTGGCATGGATGAGGATCTTGCCGGCGGGAATGGTGGTGGCCATGCCGTGGCGCGTGAAGCTGCACCCGATCCCGAAGACCACGTCGGCCTCGCGCAGATACTGCAAGGTGTGGCCGGTTACCACGGGCCCGCCCGTGCCGAGGGCGAGCGGGTGATCCTCGGGGAAGGCGCTCTTGCCCTCGAGGGTGGCCATGACGGGCGCCTGAAGCAGCTCGGCCAGCTCGAGCAAATCCTCGGACGCCTCCGAGTACAGCACGCCTTGCCCGGCGTGGATCACCGGACGCTTCGCCTCGCGAAGCACGCGGGCGGCCGCCTCGACATCGCGCGCGTTGGCGCCGGCCGCCGTCACTTTGGCGGGCCGATACGCGTCGATCATCGCGTCGGGCACGTCCTCGTTCACCACGTCCGCGGGAATCTCCACCATGGCCGGACCGGGCCGGCCCATGCGCATCGTGCTGATGGCTCGCCGCATGACGTCCGCGACCTGACTTCCCACCGTGATGGTCTCGACGGACTTGGTCACCGAGGCGAAGGTGCGCGCGGAGCTGAACAGCGGAAAAACCTGAGCGCGATCGCGCTGGTGTCCCAGGGGGAGGAGGAGCATGGGCGTGGAGTCGGAGTACGCGGTGGCGACGCCGGGGAAGGCATTCTCCGCCCCGGGGCCGTACTGCATGCAGAAGGCGGCGAGCTTCTTGCCATTCTTCACTCGCGCATACCCGTCGGCGATCCCCACGCCCACCCGCTCCTGGCGGCAGAGCACGGGCCGGATCTCCGCCTTGGCCACGGCTTCGATGAGCGGTGTGGTGGGATAGGCGCTCAGGAACTCGGCGCCCTCGATCTTGAGAATGCGGGCGATGGCATCGATGGCTTTCACGGCGGCGTGGCTCCCGGGGCGTAGGAATTGCCGGCCCGCCGCGTGAGCGGGCGGCCGACGGCCCGGCGTCGACTATACCGCAGGATTGTCGGTCTCCGAGGCGCGCACTCGGTGTATTCTCTGCCCCACTCCAGACGGGAGGCCCCCACGCCATGAGCGACACCAAGGCGCAGCTTGCCAAGTGGATCGACAACGACCGCGAGATGATCGTCAGGTTCCTGTGCGATTTCGTCCGCGCGAAGAGCCCGAACCCCCCCGGCGACACGACGCTGGCCGCGGCTCACGTCACGCGCTTCCTCGAGGCGAGCGGCCTGCCCTTTCGCGTCATCGCGCCCCAGTCGACCATGCCCAACGTCGTCGGCTCCTTCGACACGGGACGGCCCGGTCACCACCTCGTGCTGAACGGCCACATGGACGTCTTCCCCGCCGACCGTGAGGCCGAGGGTTGGACTCACGATCCGTGGGGCGGCGCCATTGCCAACGGCAAGATTTACGGGCGCGGGGTCGCCGATATGAAGGCGGGCACGTCGGCCTCGATCTTCACCTACTACTACCTGCACCGCGTGCGCGAGCACCTCAAGGGCAAGCTCACCCTCACCGCGGTGTCCGACGAGGAGACCTTCGGGCCGTGGGGCGCACGCTACCTGATGGAGCATCATCCGGAAGTCCACGGCGACTGCTGCCTGAACGGCGAGCCGAGCAGCCCGCTCACCATCCGGTTCGGCGAGAAGGGCCCGCTCTGGATCAAGTTCACCTTGCGCACGGCGGGCGCGCACGGCGCCTACACGCATCTCTCGCCGAGCGCAACGAAGCAGGCCGCGCGGCTCATCGTCGATCTGGAGGAGCTGACGGCGCTCCAGCCGTCGGTGCCGATCGACGTGGCGGATGCGCTGGCGGGCGCCGCCGCGGCCATCGACGAGGCGCAGGGCGTGGGCGCGAAGGAGATCGTCCAGCGCGTCACCCTGAACATCGGCGTCATTCACGGCGGGGTCAAGGTGAACATGGTGCCCGGCACCTGCTGGTTCGAGGCTGACATCCGCCTGCCTCCCGGGCTGGGCAAGGCGGAGGTCATGGCCCGCGTCCGCGAGATCGCCGCGCGCTACCCGGAGGCAACCTTCGAGGAGATCAACTACAGTGCGCCGAGCGTGTGTGACCCGAACCACGAGATGGTGGCCATCCTGCGTGCCAACGCGCGCGCCCTCGGCCGGCCCGATCCCGCGCCCATCGTGAGCCTGGGCGGCACGGACGCGCGGCTCTGGCGGCAGCGCGGCGTGCCCGCCCTCGTGCACGGCCCGTTTCCGCGCGGCATGGCCCAGGCCGACGAGCACGTGGAGATCGACGAGTTCCTGCACGTGGTCCGCATGCACGTGCTCTCGTCGTTCGACTACCTGTCGCGCTGATCGTCCCCCTCAGGACGCGCGCGCACTCTCCGCGCGGAGCGTGGAGACGTCGCGGCGAGAGGAGACGCCATGGCCTTCATTCGCACCATATCCCCGACGGATGCAGAAGGATCCGTGCGCGAGATGTACGAGCAGGCGCAGAGCCGCTTCGGCTACGTGCCGAACTGGACGCAGGCTTTCAGTCTCCGGCCGGCCGTGCTCGACGGCTGGGCCACGCTGCTGCGCTCCGTGCAGAGCCATTTGCCCATGCGAAGCTACGAGCTCGCCACCCTCGCCGCCGCGCGGGCGCTCCGGTCCTCCTACTGCGCGCTCGCCCACGGCAGCGTGCTCGCCAACAAGGTGTTCGATGCCCCTACGGTGACGGCCATCGCCACCGACGTGCCCGCGACGCCGCTCGAGCCCGGCGAGCGCGCCCTCATGGCCTTCGCGGAGAAGGTGGCGCGCTCCGCGGATCAGATCACCGCCGCCGACGTCGAGGCCCTCCGGTCTCACGGCTATCGGGACGAGGAGATCTTCGACGTGGCCGCCGCCGCGGCCGCGCGATGCTTCTTCAGCAAGCTCCTCGATGCCGTGGGGGCCCAGGCTGACTCCACCTTCAACGACCTGGATCCGGCCCTGCGGAGCGCCCTCACCGTGGGACGGCCGATCGACGAACATCCTGCCGCTCGCGTCCCGGAACCTGGCTCGACTCCGAGAACGTCGGGCGCGTAGCCCACTCTCTCTTCGACGGGCCGGCCGGCGAGATCGACTGGCAAACCCGCCGCGGTGCGTGCATGCTTGTCGGCCGGAGGGTGACCATGAAAATCGCACGCGTCGAGGCGCTGCACGCGGACGGGGGCTGGCGGCCGTGGACCTTCGTCCGCATCGAGACCGATACCGGCCTGGTCGGCTGGGGCGAGTGCAGCGACAACCGGAGCCCGTACGGCATCGCGGGCAGTGTCCGCGACCTCGCTCCCTTGCTGGTGGGACAGGATCCGCGTCCGGTGGAGCGGCTGTACTGGGACATGCTGCGGGCCACTCGCCAGAACTACGGCGGCGTGTCCTTCAAGGCCATGGCCGGCATCGAGCTGGCGCTGTGGGACATCAAAGGCAAAGCGCTGGGAGTGCCGGTGTACGAGCTGTTCGGTGGCCCCCTGCGGGATCGCATGCGGCTCTACTGGTCGCATTGCGGGACGACGCGGGCCCGCATGGGCAGCATGCTCGGCACCCCGCCGCTCACGACCTACGACGACATCGCCGCCCTCGGGCGCGAGGTGGTGTCTCGCGGCTTCACCGCGCTGAAGACCAACATGGTGATTCCGGGCAATCCGGCCACCGTCTACTTCCCCGGCTTCGCAAGCGGGATCAACACCACGGACGGCGCGCCCACCGTGGAGATCCTCGAGGCCATCGATCGGCTGATCGGCACCTTCCGCCAGGCGGTGGGGCCGAAGGTGGGGCTCTGCCTCGATCTCAACTACAACTTCCGGACGGAGGGCGTGCTGCGCATCGCCAAGCTGCTCGAGAAGTACGACATGCAGTGGCTCGAGTACGACAACTGGGACCCCGACGCGCTGCTCCAGATCAAACAGTCGACGTCCACGCGGCTGGCCTCGTGCGAAAGCCTGGTGTCAGTGCGCCAGTACCGGCCCTTCCTGGAAAAGCACGCGGTGGACGTGGCCATCATCGACGTGCCGTGGAACGGCTTCTCGCAATCCGTGCAGATCGGACGGCTCGCCGAGGCCTGCGAGATCAACATCGCGCCCCACAACTACTACAGCCACCTCGCCGACCTGCATTCGTTGCATCTCTGCGCGGTGCTGCCCAACGTGCGCATCATGGAGATCGACATCGACGACGTCCCCTGGAAGGGCACGCTGGTGACGAAGCCGCCGGAGATCCGCGACGGCCAGATCTGGCTCAGCGACGCTCCCGGCTGGGGCGCCGACGTCAACGAGAAGGTGCTGGCCGAGCATCCCTGGCCGCGACAAGGGGAGACGGGGCCCCGGCTGTTCTACGGCATGGATCCCGCGCAGATGACCGCCCGCCCGTGAGGAGAGGGGCGACCGCCGCGGCCCCGCCTCCGCCCTCCGACATGGCGTAACGGCTCAGTGCCCGCCGTGCGTCCCGATCTTGGGAATGGACATCACCAGGTGGAGGTAGCCGCCGAGCTCGTTGATCTTCCGCATGTCACCGGCGAGGAAGGCGGCGCGCTCCTCGCCGGTAAGGTCGGCGTCGGCGATAGCGGCGGCCGGATCCTCGATGAAGCGGGCGCGCAGGGCCGGGTCCTTTTTGAGGTGATACAGGAGACTGTTGATCGCGTAGCGGCTCATCCAAGCTTCCATTCCACGGCGGCGAGGTTGATCCGGGGCAGCTCGCCGAAGTAGCGCACCTCGGCCCGGGCGGGTGTGATGGCGCCCAGCAGCACCATCCAGTTCAAGAACTCGTGGCTCCCCGTCTTGTGCAGCTCGTCGGCCGTGAGGTCGAGCAAGGGCTCGTGCTCGCCACGCTCCATCCAGTGGATGAGCTTCCGGTCGAATACCGTGTCGGTCTGGCCGACCCGGCTCAGCAACAGCTCGGGGAAGTGCGACAGACCGCCCGTCGCGATGAGGCCCACCGTCCACGGGCTCTTCGCCACCACCCGGGCGATGTGCTGGCCGAATTGGAAGCAGCGTCGAGCCGTCGGCTGCGGCGCGATGAAGGCGTTCACGAAGATGGGGACGAGCGGCGGAATGGGCCGCGAGCCCAGGAGGGTGTTCACGGGGCTCAGGAACGCGTGATCGATGGGCGCCTCCCACGAGAGCGCGAGATCGAAGCCGCTCTCCATGCCCTGCGCCAGCAGCTGGTTGGCGAGCTCCTCGTGGAGCACGTACTCCGTGGCCATGTGATCGAGCACCTTGTCGAAGGCCTCGGCGTTGTCCTGCATCATCCGTTGGACCGTCTTGCCGATGCGCACGCAGAAGGCTGGCACACAGTTGAAGGAGAACGCGTTCATGTGGTCGTCCGCCACCACGATGAGCGCATCGGGCTTCCGCTCCACGAAGCGGTCGCCCATCCGCGCGGCTTCTGGGATCCCTATCGCGTCGATCAGATCAACAATCCGAAGATCGTCTCCCGCTTCGGCGCCGAGATGGTCAAGACCACGCTCGAGAACACGAAGTACGTGGCGTCCCTGCTGATGCTCGAGGGCAATTACGAGTACTTCAAGATTCTCGACAACAACCTCGCCGACGTGATGAACAAGAACATCACCCCCGAAGAGGCCGCCCGGCGTATCGAGGCCGGCTGGAACAAGGTGACCAACGACGTCGGCCGCGAGGACCAGATCAAGATCTGGCGCAAGGGCGTGGAGAGCGGGATCTATCTCGACAAGTTCTGAACAATCGCGACGGACATGACGGAGATCGCCGCACCGGCTACGCGCCTTGCCGTCGGCTCGGCGGCCGCGTCAGGCGCGTTCGGGCGCTTCGGCAGATGGCTCGGCTCGGACCGCATCTTCCCGCGCATTCCGTTCCTGCTGGTCGAGCTGCTGTTCATCCTGGTGATCTTCGTCCCGTTCCTGCTCACGATCTACATCAGCGTGCTGAAATGGCGCGCCAACCGCCCGTTCGAGACGGCCTATTTCTCGGGCCTGGAGAACTACGAGGCGGTGCTCACCAGCGACCTGTTCTGGCTGTCGATCGCGCGCACCTTCTATTTCGCCGGCGTGGCGGTGGTGGTCGAGCTCGTGGTCGGCTTCGTGCTCGCCATGCTGGTGCACCAGTGCACGCGCTCCAAGAAGTTCTACACCACCATGTTCCTGATCCCGATGATGATCGTGCCGATCGTGGTCGGGTACAATTTCTCGATGATCTACATCGACAGCGGCCCGCTCAACCAGCTGCTGGCGCCGTTTCTGGAGCGGTTCGGTATCGATCCGCGCATCCGCTGGCTGTCCGACCCGGTGGCGGCGCAGTTCGCCATCATCATCGCCGACATCTGGCAGTGGACCTCGTTGACCTTCCTGATCTTCCTGTCCGGCTTCGCGGCCCTGCCGCGCCAGCTGATCAACGCCGCCCGCGTCATGGGCGCCACCCCCTGGCAGATCTTCTGGCGCGTGCAGCTGCCGCTGCTCAAGCCGGCCATCGTGATCGCGGTGATCATCCGCTCGATGGAGGCACTCAAGATGTTCGATCCGGTGGTACTGCTCACCTTCGGGGGGCCCGGCACCTCCACGCAGACGGTAGCCTACTTCCTGTGGGAGCAGGTCTGGGTGTTCAACAAGTTCAGCTTCGGGGCGGCCGCCTCGGTGCTGCTGCTGATCATGTTCTCCGTGCTGATCTACGTCGGCATCTATCTCCTGATCCGGCAACGCAGCACGGTCGAGGGGAGGGCCTGAACGTGGCGCTGAAAACCGGGCTCACTCCCGAACAAGCGCGCGCCCGCAGAGTTCGGCGCGAGCGGCTGCGGCGCGCGCTGCGCCACGCCATCCTGCTGGGGTGGACGTTCTTCATCGCCTTCCCGATCTTCTGGATGGTCTCGACCTCGTTCAAGGACGCGGGCGAATGGGTGGCTTGGCCGCCGCACTGGCTGCCGGACGCGCCGACGCTGCACAACTACGCGCAGATCTTCGCCTTCCGCAGCATCGACCCGAGCTTGAGCCGGCAGGCGGCCGAGCAGGCGTTCTCGATCTGGAAGGGGCTCGGCGATGCGCTTTTGGTTTGCACCACCGCGGCGCTGCTTGCGCTCCTGCTCGGCACCGCCCTCGCCTATTCGATCTCGCGCTTCCAGGTCGGCGGCCGCTATTTCCGGCACACCATCCTGACCATCCGCATGATCCCGCCGATCGTGGTGGCGATCTCGGTCCTCATGTACTACGCGATCCTGATCCCGTACGCGACCAGCGCCGTGCTCGGCGTGCGCGTCAGCCTGTTCGACACCTACATCGGGCTGATCCTGATCTACACCGCCATCACCCTGCCGTTCGTGATCTGGATGATGCTCACCTTCATCGACGAGGTGCCCTACACGCTCGAACACGCCGCCCGCCTGATGGGCGCAAGCCGCATCATGGTCATCCGGCGGATCGTGCTGCCGCTGGTCGCCTCCGGCATGGTGGTCACCTTCCTGTTCGTGTTCATCCTGAATTGGGCCGAATTCCTGCTGGCGCTCACGCTCACCCATCCGGAGGTGACGACGCTGACGGTGCTGCTCAACAAGTTCCAGAGCGCTTCGGAGGGACGGCTGTACGGGCCGCAGGCGGCGATCGGCACCATGATCACCATCCCGGTCGTGGTGCTCGGCATTCTGATCCAGAAGCACCTGGTCAAGGGCTTCAGCTTCGGCACCATTCGCAAGTGACGGCGCAATCGCGGGGGCGCGGGACGTGGCTCGCATCGTGATCGAAAACCTGGTCAAGACGTTCGGCGTCTACACGGCGGTGAAAGGGATCAACCTGGAGATCCGCGATGGCGAGTTTCTCATCATGGTGGGGCCGTCCGGCTGCGGAAAGACCACCACGCTGAACATGATCTCCGGGCTGGAGGCGCCGACCAGCGGCTGCATCGTCATCGGCGACACCGTGGTCAACGACCTGGAGCCCGGCGAGCGCGGGCTCGGCATGGTGTTCCAGGACCTCGCGCTGTTCCCGCACATGACGGTGTTCGAGAACATCGCGTTCGGCATGCGCGTCAAGAAGGTGCCGAAGGAAGAGGTGCAAAAGCGCGTGCGCGCGGCCGCCGCCGCGGTCCACATCGAGGCGCTGCTCGACAAGCTGCCGCGGCAATGCTCGGGCGGCGAGAGCCAGCGCGTGGCGCTCGCCCGCACCATCGTCACCAATCCCGCGGTGTTCCTGATGGACGAGCCGCTGTCCAGTCTCGACGCCAAGCTGCGGGTCGACATGCGCACCGAGCTCAAGGCGCTGCACCGACGGCTGAAGGCGACCTTCGTCTATGTCACCCACGACCAGGCCGAGGCCATGACCATGGCGGACCGCATCGTGGTGATGAGCAACGGCCTCATCGAGCAGGTCGGCACGCCGCTCGACATCTACAACCGGCCGGCCTCGCAGTTCGTAGCCGGCTTCTTCGGCATGCCGACCATGAACTTCATCGACGGCAAGATCGAGGCTGCGGGCGGCGGGCGGCTGTTCCGCTCCAACGGGCTGGAGCATTCGCTGGCCGACAGCGTTCCGGCGGCAGTCGCCGGCCACGGGATTGTGCTCGGGGTGCGGTCCGAGCATGTCATCCTGGGCGACGGCGCCCCGCTCAAGGGTACGGTGCAGCTCACCGAGCCGCTCGGCGACGCCACGCTCGTGCATTTCGACAGCACCGCTGGCAATCGGCTTGTCGCCAAGGTGGGGCCGAGCACGGCGTTGCAGCCCGGCAGCCCGGTATCGTTCCGCTTTGACGCCGGCCATTGCCACCTGTTCGACGCTCAGAACGGGGCGCGGCTTCATTGAACCTGCGGCGGCCCCCGGGCATGTCGACCAGCGTGGGCCGCGCGGCCGCTGCGCCCGCCGAGTTCGTGCCGAATGCCTTCATCCGCATCGCGCCGGACTCCACCGTCACGATCCTATGCAAACATCTGGAGATGGGGCAGGGGCCGTTCACGGGCTTCGCGACGATCATCGCCGATGAGCTGGACGCCGCGCGCGAGCAGATCAAGGTCGAGCATTCGCCCGCCGACGTGACCAAATACGCCAACCTCGCCTTCGGTGCACAGGGCACCGGCGGCTCCACCGCTATGGCCAACTCCTGGGACCAGATCCGCATGGCCGGCGCCGAGGCGCGGGCACGGCTCGTCCAGGCGGCTGCCAAGGACTGGGGCGTGCCGGCGTCGGAGGTGACTGTGAAGACGGGTATTGTCTCGCATGCGTCCGGCCGGCGGGCGGATTTCGGCTCGCTGGTGGAGAAGGCGGCTGCGATCCAGCTCTCGGGGGCCGCGACGCCGAAGACTCCTTATCAATGGGGCTATATCGGCAAAACCTTCCCCCAAATCGACAGCCTGCCCAAGACCAACG
>Ga0081540_1001280_pt1 | contig 21939 bp, 21 predicted proteins | sample TabmetS2T1R1_FD_71024 | JGI IMG/M metagenome (GOLD analysis project Ga0081540, IMG submission 71024) | Tabebuia heterophylla rhizosphere microbial communities from the University of Puerto Rico - S2T1R1 | ecosystem: Host-associated > Plants > Roots > Rhizosphere ... | reverse complement strand
GACGGGCACCATGCTGGCCGCCAGCGCGCTGCCCGGCCCATCGGCGGCGCCGACGATCCCGAATTTCTGGGACGCCAAGGAGCGGCTCGCCAAAACCGACCTCACTGCGCAGCCGCGTATCCGGTTCCTGACGACGGTCGACTTCCCGCCGTTCAACTTCATCGACTCGTCGGGCAGGCTGACCGGCTTCCACGTCGATCTGGCGCGCGCCATGTGCAGAGAGCTGGAGGTGGTCGCCAAGTGCCAGATCCAGGCCCTGCCCTGGGCCGAGCTGGAGGCCGCGCTGCAAAGGAAGGACGGCGAGGCGATCATCGCCGGCGTCGCCATCACCGAGGAGAGCCGGCAGAAATACGCCTTCACCCGCGCCTACCTGCAATTTCCCGCACGCTTCGTCACGCCGAAGGCGAAATCCCTGGCCGAGCCGCTGCACGACAAGCTCAAGGGCGAAAAGGTCGGCGTCGTCGGCGGCTCGACGCACGAGAAGATGCTCTCCGACTATTTTCCTGAAGTGACCGTCGTGCCTCTGAAGACCGAGGACGAGATGTTCGCCGCGCTGAAGGCCGGCACGATCGCAGCCGCATTCGGCGACGGCATGCGGCTCGGCTTCTGGCTGACGGGATCGGACTCGGCCGATTGCTGCCGCTTCTCGGGCGGGCCATATCTCGCGCCCGAATATCTCGGCTCCGGTCTCGCCATTGCCGTGTCCCCCGACAATCCCCAGCTCGCCGCTGCGTTCGACTATGCGCTGCACGAGCTCAACGCGAAGGGGACGTTCGCCGAGCTGTATCTGCGGTACTTCCCGGTGAGCTTCTATTAAGCCTCGAAGCCGAGCCCGGTCATAGCGCCTTTGGCAGCGCCGCAATCGCTGCGCGCAGCTTGGCATTGGCTCTGGGTGGATTGTCGAGCAGATCGAGAATGCGCACGAAATCGCGGTCGGACACAATCACGACGTCCTGCGCAGCGCCCGTTTGGATACTCAGATCATCAGTCCTGTCGCTCGCTGACTGGGTCATACGCGCCTCCTTGGCGCAGCGGCGGGAGGTCGGCGCAACGCTCACGTCAGCGTGCGGTGGCGCGCCTTGGTCGCCCGCTCGATGGCGTCGACCGCTTCCTGCTCGACCGCAAGCGCGTCGCGGATCAGCTCGAGCACGCGCAGCTCCTCCATACGCATCTCGAGGTCGACCGTCGCCACCTCGAAGGCGGCGGCATAAGCCGTGTCGTGCAGGCGCTCGGGCAGGGCGCGGCCGATGTCGGCCAGCGTGCTTTTCAAACCATCCGGCGCCTGCAGGCGCTGCTGGCACTCCTGCGCCACGCGGATCAGCTTCCAATCGTCGAAGTCCTGGAACACGGGCCAGGTCTTGAGCACGTTGCCGATGCGCGCCATCTCGACGTCGGTCATCTCGCGATCGGCGGCGGACGTTATCACCATCAGGTAGATCAGGGCTTCGTGCGGGGACGGCAGGGACATTGCAACCTCGGGATGCACGGCGGGAAATCAGGAGCCCGACTTGCTAGGCGAGTGCGCTCGGCGGCGCAAGGAAAACCCGCGCCGCAATTGACGCATAGCCGGTGCCCGCATAGAGGGAGTGCCCTGAATTCTTCCATGCCGGCAAACGACGGACCGCCGCAATGGCCACGCTTCCACCGATCGAACTTCTGCCCGAGCTTCTCGCGGCGGCCGCCGAGAGCAAGGCCTGGCCGTTCGAGGAAGCCAAAAAGATCATCGAGCGCTACCGGAAGTCCGGCTTCCCCGACCACGTGCTGTTCGAGACGGGCTACGGGCCGTCGGGCCTACCGCATATCGGCACGTTCGGCGAGGTCGCGCGCACGACCATGGTGCGGCACGCCTTCCGCGTGCTCACCGAGGACAAGGTCAAGACCAGGCTGCTGTGCTTCTCCGACGACATGGACGGGCTGCGCAAGGTGCCGGAAAACGTGCCGAACAAGGAGATGCTGCGCGCCTATCTCGGCAAGCCGCTGACCAAGGTGCCGGACCCGTTCTCCAACGAATACCCGTCGTTCGGTGCCGCCAACAATGCGCGGCTGCGCGCCTTCCTCGACCGCTTCGGCTTCGAATACGAGTTCGCGTCCTCTACCGACTATTACGCCGCCGGACGCTTCGACGCGACGTTGCTCAAGGTGCTCGAGCGCTTCGACGAGGTGATGGCGATCATGCTGCCATCGCTCCGGGAAGAGCGCGCGCAGAGCTACTCGCCGTTCCTGCCGATCCATCCCAGGACCGGCGTGGTGATGCAGGTGGCAATCGACGAGCGCAATGTGGATGCCGGCACCATCGTGTGGCGCGATCCCGACAGCGGCGAGCGCTTCGAGACGCCGGTCACCGGCGGCAAGGCCAAGCTGCAGTGGAAGCCCGACTGGGCGATGCGCTGGGCAGCGCTCGGCGTCGACTACGAGATGTCCGGCAAGGACCTGATCGACAGCGTCAAGCTCGCCGCGCAAATCTGCCGCGCGCTCGATGCGCGCCCGCCGGAGGGCTTCAACTACGAGCTGTTCCTCGACGAGAAGGGGCAGAAGATCTCGAAGTCGAAGGGCAATGGGTTGACCATCGAGGAGTGGCTGACCTACGCGCCAACCGAGAGCCTCGGCCTCTATATGTTCCAGAAGCCGAAGGCGGCGAAGAAGCTCTATTTCGACGTCATCCCGCGCGCCGTCGACGAGTACTACACGTTCCTGTCGGCCTATCCGCGGCAGGACTGGAAGGAGCGGCTCGGCAATCCGGTCTGGCACATGCACAACGGCAATCCGCCCGCGATCGACATGCCGGTGCCGTTTGCGCTGCTGCTCAATCTGGTGAGCGCCTCCAATTCCAGGGACAAGGCCGTGCTCTGGGGCTTCATCCGCCGCTATGAACCGGAGGCGAGCCCTGAAAGCAATCCTGAGCTCGACCGGCTGGTCGGCTATGCGATCGCCTATTTCCACGATTTCGTCGAGCCGACCAAGCAGTATCGGCCGCCGAGCGATCAGGAGCGCGCTGCGTTTGCCGATCTCTATGAGAAGCTCGCCGACATTCCCGCGCGGGCAAGCGGCGAGGACATCCAGAACCTTGTCTATGAGGTCGGCAAGGCACATGGCTTCGAACCCCTGCGAGCCTGGTTCCAGGGCCTCTATGAGGTGTTGCTCGGCCAGAGCCAGGGACCGCGCTTCGGCTCCTTCGTCGAGCTCTACGGCATCGAGGAGACGCGAGAGATGATCGCGCGTGTTATCAAGCCGGCGGTAAAAGCCGTTACCAAGAAGCCCGCGTCCAAGCGTACCAAGAAGACCGCCGCTCAGGCATGAAGAGGGCCGCGGCGCAGCCGGGCGACGACCTCGCGAGCGTCGATGCCGCTGCGGTCGCGGCCGACCTCATCGCCTGGTATGACCGGGCGGCCCGCGCGTTGCCCTGGCGCTCGCCGCCGGCGGTGCGCCCTGACCCCTATCATGTCTGGCTGTCGGAGGTCATGCTGCAGCAGACCACGGTGAAGGCGGTCATTCCCTACTACCGCAAATTCCTGCACCGCTGGCCGACGATCACGGCTCTCGCTGCCGCAGATATAGAAGAGGTGATGGCGGCCTGGGCGGGGCTTGGATATTACTCGCGAGCCCGCAATCTGCACGCCTGCGCGAAGGCAGTCTCTGAAACGCATCAGGGGCAATTTCCGAGCGATGAGGAAACCCTGCGTGCCCTGCCCGGCGTTGGCGGCTATACCGCGGCAGCGATCGCAGCAATCGCCTTCGATGCACCGGCAACCGCTGTCGACGGCAATATCGAACGTGTGGTTGCCCGGCTTTTCGCTGTTGAAGAGCCATTTCCCGCGGCCAAGCCGAAGATCAAAGCGCTTGCGGCGCGGCTGACTCCGCATGCGCGGGCCGGCGACTTCACCCAGGCCATGATGGATCTCGGCGCAACGATCTGCACGCCGAGGCGACCGTCCTGTCTCATGTGCCCTCTCAATCGCAGTTGCGCGGCGCACGCGGCCGGCATCCAGGCGCAGCTTCCCGCGAAGCTGGTGAAGGCGGAGCGTCCGACCCGCCATGGGGTCGCCTTCCTTGCGTTGCGCGAGGACGGCTGCCTCCTGCTGAGACGGCGGGCGGACACCGGCCTGCTCGCGCGCATGAGCGAGGTGCCGTCGACCGAATGGCTGGAGGAGCAGCGGATCGCCACCGAGGCGCTGCAGGCCCAGCCGGTGCGCGCCGACTGGTGGCTGGTGCCCGGCTCGGTGGTGCACACCTTCACGCACTTTCGGCTCGAGCTTCAGGTCTACAGGGCCATCGTGCCCGCCGACACCGCGTTGACGTTCTGGGCGGATGCTGTGCGCTGTAGCTGGGTTGCCCGGCGCGATCTGCACAGGCAAGCACTGCCGAGCCTGATGCGCAAGGTGATCGCGCACGGGCTGCGAGAGATGTGAGCGGCGGCGTCTCCGGTCGGTGCCGCAGCTATTCCGCCGCAATCACGGGAGAAGGGACGTTCGTCAGCGCAAGCTGCCGCTTGGCAACGTCACGCAGCGCGTCGATGGGCTTGAGCTGCCCTTCCGCCTCGAAGTGCCAGAACGTCCAGCCATTGCAGGCGGTTTTGCCCTGGACCGCGGCACCCAGCCGGTGGATCGAGCCCTTCACGCCCCCTTCCGACGCGAGCGTGCCATCCGCCTTGACCTCGGCCCGGATCTGCCGGCGCTCGTCCCAGAGTAGGGCGCCGGGCTCGATGATGCCAAGCTCGAGGATTGTTCCAAACGGTACGCGCGGCTCGGTGCGTTTGGAGCGCGCCGTCTCGAGCGTGGACGGAGGCAACGCGCCGGCGCGCGCGATCCGCTCGCGAGCAGCACGCACATAGTCCGGGTCGCGCTCGATGCCTATCCACCGCCGTCCCAGGCGCTTGGCGACGGCGCCGGTGGTGCCCGTGCCGAAGAATGGATCGAGCACCACGTCGCCGACATTGGTGGTCGCCAGGATGAGCCGGTGCAGCAGGGCCTCTGGCTTCTGGGTGGGATGCGCCTTGCGGCCGCCGTCGTCCTTCAGCCGCTCCGGCCCCGAGCAAATCGGGAACAGCCAGTCCGACCGCATCTGGAGGTCGTCGTTGGCGGTCTTCATGGCATCATAGTTGAACGTCACCCGGGACTTGGCGTCGCGACCGGCCCAGATCAGGGTCTCGTGCGCATTGGTGAAGCGCTTACCGCGAAAGTTCGGCATCGGGTTGGTCTTGCGCCAGATTACGTCGTTCTGGATCCAGAAACCCAGGTCCTGGAGGATCGCGCCAACGCGGAAAATATTGTGATAGGCGCCGATCACCCAGATCGCGCCGTCGCGCTTCAGGACCCGCCGGCACTCGCCAAGCCAGGCCCGCGAGAAGCGGTCGTAGTCGGCAAAGCTCGAGAACTTGTCCCAGTCGTCGTCGACGCCATCCACCACGGTGTTGTTGGGGCGCAGCAGGTTGCGCTCCAGCTGCAGATTGTAGGGCGGGTCGGCGAAGACGAGATCGACGCTCTCGTCGGGCAGCTTGGCCAGCTCCTCGAGGCAATCGCCGACGATCACGCGATTGTGGGCAGCCGCCGTGCGGGCGGTATGACGCAGAACCATTGGGACGCAACTCTCGACACACGCGAAAATGGGCGCCGAACGGTGCCCGCGCGCAACATAGCACGAGTGATTCCGCTCTGGTTGTCGGGCGAACCTGAAGCATCATGCACGTTTCCCTCTCCCCATTCTTCATGGGGAGAGCATCTGTGATGGAAGTCAAGGATGAGTAGGCTGCCACAGTCGATCCTGGCGGATGAGGGTGTTGGCGAGCACGATGAGCTTGCGCATGACGGCGGTGAGGGCGACTTTGGCCTGCTTTCCGTCGGCGATGAGGCGGGCGTAGAAGCGCTGCATGTCGGCGTTGAAGCGGGCGGCCGAGAGGGCGGCCATGTAGAGGCCGGTGCGCAGGCTGGCGCGCCCACCCCTGATGTGGCGCTGTCCCCTGCTCTCGCCGCTGTCGCAGGCGAGCGGCGCCAGGCCGGCGATCATGGCGGCCTGCTTGCCGGTACAGGTCCCGAGCTCGGCGAAGTTGGCCAGCAGGGTCATGGCAGCGATCCTGCCGAGGCCGGGGATCGAGACGAGGATGGCAAAGCGGCGGCTGAGCGCCGGGTCGGCCTCGATGATGCGCTCGATCTCGTCCTCGAGCCTGCCGATGGCGCTCTCGACCGTCTTGAGCTGGCGGCGGATCTGCTGCCTCAGGCAGGTGATCTTGGCCGCCCCGAGCTGATTGAGGAGGGCGGTGCGCTGGGTCATGCAGGCCTCGCGGCCGCGCACGATCTCCTGCAGGGCTTCCAGCGCCTCCGGCGGCGGCGCCTTGGCCCTGGGCTCGAGCATGGCGGCGAGCAGGGCGAGCATGCGCGCATCGACCTTGTCGGTCTTGGCCAGCTGGCCTGCGGCCTCGGCGAACAGGCGCGAACGCAACGGGTTGACGACGGCTACCGCAAACCCGCCAGCGTGCAGATTGCGATGGGCCTGGCGATGCAACTTGGCAGTCGCCTCCATGACGATGAGGACGACCTGGTACTGGGACAGCAGGCGCTTGAGCTTTTTGAGCCCCTCGCGCGTGTTGGGGACGCGCAACCATTGGCCAATCGGGTGCACATAGACGTCGAGCCACCCTTTACAGACGTCGATGCCGACGTAGACTCGAATCGCAGCGCTGCGTTCGCACGAGACCTTGCCTTGCATGCGGGACTTGCTCCCCATCATCTGTTCAGGACCAGCGCGAGGACGGACGGACCAAGCTCATCCCCGGTTCTAGCCAAGGGGCGCACGGTCCCGCCCGTCCGATCCCGGGCGGATGGCCATCCGCCCGGGATCGCAGCCACCTTCGCACAGTGCCGCAAATCCAAACATGCAAGGGGTGCTGGACGAAGCGCCACGCTGGAACACCCCTCATCCGCCTCGCTTCGCTCGGCACCTCCCGCGTGAGGACGGGAGGAAATTCATATCCTCGGGTCTTCGTCCCGGTGCGCGTGGCCGATGGCCTTGCGCAGGTCGGGATCGAGCTTGGCGCAGTCGAGCACGACCTTGTCGTCGACGACTTCGCGCACCGCCGACAGCGGGACCTCGAAATCGCCGGCGTCTTCGACATAGACGCGGATCGCGTCGCGGCTCACATGACGGACGGCGCCGAACTGCTTGTCGCCGTCATGGACGAACACGGCGTAATCCTCGCGGATCGGGTTCATGGCTTTCACCTCAAATCAGACATAACGCGGAATAGGGCCCAGTTGCGGCGTCATGCGGTCGGAAAGATCGAACGACACCTGATCGACATAGCACCAGCCCCAGCCCTCCGGCGGATCGTAGCCTTCGATCACGGGGTGGCCGGTGGCATGGAAGTGCGCGGCGGCGTGCTTGTTCGGGGAATCGTCGCAGCATCCGACATGGCCGCAGGTGCGGCAGATCCGCAAATGCAGCCACTCGCTTCCGCTCTTCAGGCATTCCTCGCAGCCGAGGGCACTCGGCGTAACATTCTGAATGCCGGCGATGTGGCCGCAGCCTTTGGACATTCTGTACCCCTTCCCTAGAGCGACGGTTTCATCGCATCGGCCAGATATCCGTGCAGCGCCGCCACCACCTGCGCGCCCTCGCCGATCGCGCCGCCGACGCGCTTGACCGAGCCGGCGCGCACGTCGCCGACCGCGAACACGCCGGGCACCGAGGTTTCCAGCGACGGCACCGGGCGGCCGCGATTCTGCTCGGACTGCGCCCCCGTCACCACAAAGCCAGCCCGGTCGAGCGTCACGCCGCAGCCGTCCAGCCAATTGGTCGCCGGATCGGCGCCGACGAACAGAAACAGGTTGCGGACATCGAAACTGTGCTGTTCGGGCGCCAGCCGGCTCTTCCAGTGCACACGTTCGAGGGGTCCATCCCCGCCGCCTTCGACGGCAACCACCTCGGCGTTGAATATCAGTTCGATATTGGGCGCCGCCTCGATGCGCTCGATCAGGTAGTGCGACATGCTGGCGCCCAGCCCTCCGCCGCGGATGATCATGTAGACCTTGCGCGCATGGCCGGACAGAAACACCGCGGCCTGCCCTGCGGAATTGCCGCCGCCGACCAATACGACGTCCTCGCCCGCGCACAGCTTGGCCTCGATCGGCGAGGCCCAGTACCAGACGCCGCGGCCCTCGAACATGTCGAGATTTTCGATCTCGGGCCGCCGGTAACGCGCCCCGCTCGCCACCACGATGGATTTTGCGCGCAACGACTGGCCGCATTCGGTCGCCAGTGCGAACGCGCCGTCGCGCTGCGAACAATCCAGCGACCTGACACAAACCGGAATCATCATGTCCGCACCGAATTTCTGCGCCTGGGTGTAGGCGCGCCCCGCCAGCGCCTGCCCGGAAATGCCGGTCGGAAATCCCAGATAGTTTTCAATGCGCGCACTGGCGCCGGCCTGACCGCCGAAAGCCCGCGCATCGAACACCGCGACCGACAATCCTTCGGACGCGGCATAGACCGCGGTGGCGAGACCGGCGGGACCGCTTCCGACGACCGCCACGTCGTAGAGCTTCTCATGCGCACGGTTGGTGATCATCCCCACCGCCAGCGCCAGCGAAGTCTCGGACGGATTGCGCAGCACAGCGCCGTCAGGGCACACCACCAGCGGAAGATCGGCGCGCGAGGCCGAATAGCGCGCCACGAGGTCGGCGGCGTCCTTATCGGTTGCGGGATCAAGCACGTGGTGCGGCTGGCCGTTACGCCCGAGGAAATTCTGCAGCCGCGCCATGTCGCCGAGCGAAGGCGGACCGATCAGCACCGGGCCGCCGACGCCCTCCTGGATCAGGCTGACCCGGCGCAGGATCAGCGCGCGCATGATGCGCTCGCCGAGTTCGGCTTCGGCGACCAGAAGTGCCCGCAACTGGTCCGGCGGAATCAGCAGCGTTTCGACATCGCCCTCGGCATAGCCGTCGACCAGCGCGACGCGGCCGGAAAGCTGGCCGATCTCGGCGAGAAACTGCCCCGGTCCCTGGTCGATGATCGGGGTGACATGGCCGAGGCCGTCGCGCTGGGTGATCGCGACATGGCCTGACAGCACCACGAACATGCCGGGACCTGGCTTGCCGGTCTCGAACAGGGCTTCGCCGTCCTGATAGCTTCGCAGCTCCCCGAACCGGCGCATGCGATCGATTTCCTGATGCGTCAGTGTCGGAAAGGTCTGCTCGTGACGGGGAAACGCGTAAGCATTGGCGCCGGTCGCCGGATCGGCCGTGATGTCTGCACTCATTGTCGCCACCTGAAAAAAACAGAATTGTGCAGAGCCTACCATGCCACCCGGCGAGCGATCCGCTGCTCTACTGGCTAGGTTTTTCTCCGCTGGCGTCATCTAGGGAGGCATCGGCGGTTTCGGAAGATGCCGCATCGCTGCGCCCGCGCGCCTGCGACTTCCGACGCTTGAGATTTTCGCGCAATGCGAGCTTCAGCCGGTCGCGTCGCGAATCCTTCACATCCGCGCCGGTCTTTCCCGCAGCCTTGTCTTGATCGTCCTTCATCGTCGGTCCGTCGAGCACGCCTTGATCGAAACGGCGTCAGAGGACGCCGTAGCGGGAAAATGGTGACTTTCGATCATCCATACTGCAACCCGTGCGCCCGGCACATCGGGCGCGGCTCGCACCCGCTGCCCAGGCGGCGAAAGTCACGATTCGGCGGTTCTGGGCGAGATCGGGAACCGGAGTAAGGCCCAAGGGTGCCGAATTGGCCCGGTCACGATCGTCCGCGCCGATTTTTGACGATTTTGGACCCTTCCCGGCCCGCCCGCGTGCTTGCGCCAGCGGGGCCCTTGTGGCAAGAACCGGCGCGCCTAGTGGGAGGCCATTTGGGCCGATTCCCTCAAATACCGGGCATGCTGCCGTAGCTCAGTGGTAGAGCACTCCATTGGTAATGGAGAGGTCGACAGTTCAATCCTGTCTGGCAGCACCATCTATCTCATTGATGGATCCAGAACCTCTTGCAATCTAAGCACTTATCCCGTGCGTGTGCCACAAATCGTTGCCACAAAAGCAACAGGGCCGCCCTTCTGTCATTGCGGTCGATACGACGGGGCCAGCTTCTTCACCGCCCTATTGATCGCCGCCTGCACCGAGGGGACATCAATGATCTCTCCACAATATAGCACTGGCAGCGTCTTATCCCTGGTTGGTTCGGTCTCGCTACGAATGACGGCCATGCCACCCTTTGCCAGTTCTGCCTTCACGGCTACCGCCACCGCGGTGATGATGTCCAGCTCACCTTTTCCACGTTGTATGATCACAGAGGCCCATCCGTCGCCCTGGTCCTTGAGGTATGGCTGGTCTTGGGCCGCTAGGCAGCTGGCAATGGCGTAGCCCTCAACATCACGCTGCACCGCACTGCGGGCCAGGGCAGGGCAACTCGCAGTGACGATCAATAGACACGCTGCGACCCCAAGTCTCATTTCCCACATCTTCGCCCAATTCCCAGAACTCTTCGCGCAAGATCCTAATATTCGGGTGTGTAGCGTCCCTATACGTCGCATAGTTATCATGAGCAGGCTCTCGATAGGTTGTTCCGTTCCACAATGCTATATGCGCTGTAGCGCCTTGCCAGGCTGTGCCAAACCGGATTCGACCGTTCACGACGATTGCGACTGGTGCACATCAGCATCTCTCTCGGCACCGCTGACCGCGCTGTGGACTTGGCTCGGAGGATTTGTCGGAGGAGGATGCACAGGATCGGCGTCAGGCCATGATGACCATGCTTAACCCTGCCCACCTTCGATGACGAAGTCGATGAGTTCTCATCCAAATAACTGACGCCCATCCGCGAGGGCAATTATCGCAAGCCGCGCCTGTGCTGGGTGACGATGATAACGCGGATGATGCAGTCGGATATGGTTTCGCCGTGCCGCCGTATCTTCTGCAACCGCTGCCACGTTTCCGCATCGATCTGCATCCGCCACTCGCCGTTTCGCAAGCGCCGCACGGTCTCCTCGAACGGGAACTCGGCCGCAATCAGGGCGCGGCACTCCTCGGTGATTTCTATCTCCGGCATCGCTCTCGAAATTATCGCGCGCCGGTGCTGGCCGCGTCGGCTGCTATCGCCCGCCCCGAAGAAATCAGCCAGTTAAATCGCTGCAATCTTCCGCAACGAATTGACCTGCAACACCTCAACGATCAATCAAACAAAGAACCCACAAATATGGATGTGCATTCTGTTTCATTCGCGACCTCTCCCGCCAACGCTTGCTGGAGAGACCACTACTTCGATTGCCTCGGAGCGGCCTTTCATCACCCAGCAAGCGCCACTTTCCGGAACGCCCTGACCAGCGCTCCCTCCAGCTTGCCCTCCATGCCGCAGAGGATCTGGTAGGCGTCCTGCCGGGGCATTGGCGGCCGGTATGGCCTGGACTCGACAAGTGCTGCGAAGATATCCGAGATCGTCAGCAGTCGGACCAGATCGGAAATCTCGGAGCCCGCCAGTCCATCCGGATAGCCGGAGCCATCAAGATATTCGTGATGATGCCTCACGCCATCCAGAATTTCCGGACTGATGCCCGATACGCCCTTCAACAGATCATATCCGATCGCGGGATGACGCCGGATGATCTCCTCCTCCTCGGGGTCGAGGCGGCCCGGCTTGTCCAGGATCGCGAGAGGAATGCGCGCCTTCCCGATGTCGTGGAGGGTCGCCGCTATTCCGAGCCGCGATACGTCCCCGCCGGAGAATCCGACATCCAGCCCAAAGGCGACCGCGACACCTGTTACAAGCAGGCAGTGCTGAAACGTACCCTCATGATAGCGACGCACCTCGTCGAGCCATGACGAAAGCCCGTCCTGCCCGACGCGGGTAATGATCTTCGACGTCGCATGCTTCGCATCGACAAGCTTCAGCGGCCTGCCACGGCGCACATCCGAAAACATCGAGGCGAAGGCTGCTACCCCTTCGTCCATCGTCAATGCCGGATCCGCAGCGTCCTCTTCCGCGGCCACCTCCGCCTCTTCGATCTGTGCGACCTTGAGGATTGCCTCCTTGGGGCGTGAAATGATCGCGGTCGCGCCGAGCGCATGGGCCTGCGAAACCATCGAACGGGAGAGGTTGTGAACGACGAACAGCTTTTCGGGAATGCTCGCAAGCTGTTCCAAAATGAACCTGAGTTGATCGACGCGGGTCATCTGCCGCAGGTCAATGTCGACCATCAGCACGCCATGCGACCTGAGCCCGGTTCCGTCGCCGCCCAGCACCCAGGGGACCACGGCGTGTTGCGGTTCGAGCATGGCGCGAATCGCCGGTAACTTTGTCGGTTCGTCTGTGACGAAATAGACGAGCATCCAAGAACTTCCGTACGCCTTAACTGAGGTAGCTACCCTTCAAAAAATGAAAGCACTGAAAAGAAAAAATGAACTATCCTCTAGTGCCGACGCCCGCGCGCCCCGCGCGTGGTGCCATCGGCATCTCAAGCACTTTACTCAACATCAGACTTGGCTACCTTGCCGTTAAGCTTCCACCTCGTATAACTACGTACCTCAAACAGGTGAGTATTTCGGTCGGGTTCCAAAGGATCGTCAGATCGAGGACATCGTCAGTGAATGATCTCCCGTCGTTTCGAAGCGAGCCGGAGACCGACAGATTGATGTTGCGCGCCTTGATCTCGATCGGCTGCCTGTTCGCCGCCGTCCCGGCGTTCGCGCAGGCCGATCTCGCCGGCGCCACGACCAAACTCACGCTGCAGGTCGCGACCGCCATCCTCGGCGAAAAATGCCGCCACGTCGAGGCGCCAGACCCCGTATCATTCGCATCGGTATCGTTGCACCGGACCTTCCACGATGATTTCGACGCGCATCCGCTGTTGAATGAAAGATGGGCGCCGTATTACGCCGGCGGCGCGGCCTGGCCGGAAGCGCGTTACTGGGGCGGCGAGGGTTCCGACTTCAGGCGCAAGAGCAGCTATAATGGCGAGCAGCAGATCTATGTCGATCCGCGCTATGGCGGGCGGGAAACAACGCCGCTCGGCCTCGATCCGTTCAGGGTCAAAGACGGCGTTCTCTCGATCGTGGCAAGCCGGACGCCGCCCGCGCTGAAGGCGGTGCTCTTCAACAACGAATATGTGTCGGGGATCCTGACCACCCAAAGCCGGTTTGCTCAGAAGTACGGCTACTTCGAAATGAGGGCCAAGGTACCGGTCGGCATCGGCGTGTGGCCGGCTTTCTGGATGCTGGCCGATGACGGCGGATGGCCGCCGGAGGTCGACGTCATGGAGGGGCGCGGGCAGCGGCCGGGCGACATCGTGATGACGACGCATTGGCGGATACCGGCTACACAGCGCGTGGAACGCTGCGGGTTCGATTTCATCGTGCCGGACGCATCGACCGTTTTCCACAATTACGGTGTGCTCTGGCAGCCGGACCGCATCACCTATTTCATCGACCGCCAGCCGGTGTCGGAGATCAAGGTCCCGGTCGGCTTCCATGAGCCCATGTACATGATCGTGAATCTTGCGATGGGCTCGAAGACGTTGGAGGGCGTCGGATTCGTCGACGGTGAATCTCCTAATATTGTCGAATTCCAAATCGACAGGATATCCGCCTACCAGATCGACGAACGCTGACCGGAGATAATGATGTTCGGAAAATTCTCGCGCCGGCATTTTGCAAGGCTTGCAGGCTGGTCCGCGCTCGGCATTGCGTCGGCGCCGGCTGACGCGGCAGCACAGCCGGCAGCGGAGCAGCCAGGGCCCGCGAATTTTCCGAAAGACTTCGTGTGGGGCACCGCCACCTCGGCCTATCAGATCGAGGGCGCCGTGAACGAGGATGGCCGCGGCCGCTCGATCTGGGATACGTTCTCGCATACGCCCGGCAAGATCGAGGACGGAACCTCCGGCGATTTCGCCAACGATCACTACCATCGCTACAAGGAAGACATCGGCCTGATCAGGGAATTGGGCGCCAAGGCCTACCGGTTTTCGATCGCGTGGCCGCGGGTGTTTCCGGAAGGCACAGGCAAGCCGAACCCGAAGGGGCTCGACTTCTACGACCGCCTCATCGACGAACTGCTCAAGGCGGGCATCGAGCCCTACGCGACGCTCTATCACTGGGATCTGCCGCAGGCGCTCGAGGACAAGGTCGGCGGCTGGCGGTCCGGCGAAACGTCGAAAGCGTTCGGAGATTATGCCGGCCACGTGGCGGCGCGGATCACGGATCGCGTCAGGTCGATCTTCACGATCAACGAAGCCGGAAGGTTCGTGAACTTCGGCTATGGATGGGGCATCGATGCTCCCGGCCTCAAACTGCCGGACGCAGAGGTCAACCAGGTCCGCCACCATGTGGCGCTGGCGCACGGCCTCGCCGTGCAGGCGATCCGCGCGCATGGACGCGCCGGCACAAAGGTGGGTCCGGCCGAAAACATCGCGGCCTGCGTGCCGGCGTTCGACACGCCGGAAAACGTTCGCGCCGCCGAGACGGCGACGCGCGAACTCAACTCCGGCTTCCTCGGCGTCATCCTGGAAGGCAAATACACCGACGGATTTCTGCAATACGCCGGCAAGGACGCGCCGAAATTTACCGCCGAAGAACTGAAGATCATTTCGTCACCGAACGATTTCGTCGGCCTCAATATCTACGCGCCGCAATTCTATATCGCCGCCTCCGACAAGCCGCCGGGCTGGAGCGTGCTGCCGTTCCCCGCCTCGTTCCCGCACATGAATTCGGAATGGCTGCGCGTGGGACCGGAGACGATCTACTGGGCGCCGCGGCTGGCGGCGAAAGTCTGGAACATCGAGACGATCTACATCAGCGAGAACGGCACCTCGTCGGAAGACAAGCTGCGCGCCGACGGCCAGGTCTACGATCTCGATCGCATCATGTATCTGCGCAATTACTTGAGGCAATTGCAGCGCGCGACGTCGGAGGGCGTGCCGATCCGCGGCTATTTCCTCTGGAGCCTGATGGACAATTTCGAATGGATCTTCGGCTACGAAAAACGCTTTGGGCTCTATCACGTCGACTTCGCGACGCAGCGCCGGACGCCGAAACTCAGCACAGCCTTCTATCGCGACGTGGTGGCGCGGAACGCGATCGGCGTCTGAGCGCCGCTAGATCACTCGTAGCGTGCTGCCTGCCGCACCGGCGCCAGGATCTCGGAGATGGAGCGCTGCTTGCCGTCGATTGCCACAGTCGTGACCGGTTCCTGCGCCAGCTTGCGCGATGATTCGTGACCGACAAATACGCCTGCCGCGGTGAGCAACAGCACGACATAAAGTGCGAACATGCCGCCGACCCATTGCCAGTAGATCCGGCGGGCGTCGGGAGTCAGGCTTTCGAGTAATCGGCGCATGGATGGCCTCCTCGGGGAACCAATGCGCTGCGTATACGCCGCAAGTCGTGCCCGGTGTGTGACGTACTTCACAGATGCCGATTTGAAACGGAGAAGCCGTGACCGGAGCGGAATTGAAGAAACTTCGCGAGCATCTTGGGGAGGCCATCGGCCAGAAGCTGCCGGTCGCCGACATGGCCAAGCTCTGCGGGCTGCCACCCACAGATGGCGCCGACACCATCCGCAAATGGGAGGTCACCGGCCCGACCGGACCCGTGGCGGAGCTATTGCGCATCCTGGCGATGGCCAGCGACCGCTACCCGATCCTCGAAATGTTCAACGTGTTCGACCGCCACGACGTCCCGGTGAAAGAGCGCCCCGCCCGCCGGCAAGCCTTCCGCGAACAGATGCGCAGCGACGTCCGGCGCCGCATTGGTTAAGCAAAGCTTGCCGGAAGGCCTCGGGGACTTCGAAAATTAAGCCTTTCCTAACCTTTGATTAGGCCTTCATTAAGTACAAAAAACGTTTGTCTGCCAATGGGTTGGGTTAGCGCCCGCTGTCACCCCGGAGTGACAGCATTTTAGATAAATGCAGTCTAATTGCGTGGGCATGGAAGGCGCCCCGCACGAGGGTGTCGCCGAACGGTTTTCGGAGACCAGCACAATGAAGAAGATCCTCGCAGCCCTCGTGGCCTTCGCAGCCCTCACCGCCGCCGCCCCGGCCCTGGGCGCCGATCTCGGCGCGCGCCCCTATTACAAGCAGGCGCCCGTCTATGCGGCGCCGCTTTACAACTGGACCGGCTTCTATCTGGGCGGCCATCTCGGCGGCGCCTTCAGCGGCAGCAACGATTTCAACGGCGCGGTGCTGAGCGATTCCAGCGCCCGGCTGCTCGGCGGCGTTCAGGCCGGCATCGATTGGCAGTTCGCGCCGAACTGGGTGCTCGGCACCGAGGGCCAGTATTCCTGGCTCGGCAAGAACAACCTCACCGCCACCTTCCCCGGCGGCTACGTCTACACCAATGATCAGCGCGGCCTCGGCTCGATCACAGCCCGCGTCGGCTACACCTGGGGTCCGGGCCTGGTCTATGTCAAAGGCGGTTGGGCGTTTTCCGACAATAACGAGAGGGTGACGCTGGCCGGCGCGCCGATCCCGTTCCTGCTCGATGGCAACCACAGCAACGGCTGGACCGTCGGCGGCGGCGTCGAATACATGTTCGCCCCGAACTGGTCGGTCAAAGGCGAGTACATGTATTACGACTTCGGCAGCACGCGCTTCATCAGCCCCGTCGCGCTGGCGCCATTCGGAAGCTTCCACAATGACGACCACACGCTGAAGGCCGGCATCAACTACCGCTTCAATTTCGCAGGCCCCGTCGTGGCACCCTACTGAGCGCTTTCAACTCCGAATTGCAGAAGGCCGGCTTTCATGCCGGCCTTTTTTGTTTTTGTTCTTCCGTCTGCGTTTTCCGGTTCGCGGAAAAATCAAGGCCGTAGATGCCTGCAGCTAAAATTATGGCGAAAAACGTTCCGTTTTTCCAAAACTATTAACCGGGTATCGCGATACTGCCGCGCGAGGAAACATCCCAAGGTAGCGTAGACGGGGCGGTGGGCAGATGGCGTCACAAATCAAATCAAAGGGTTTTCGCTTCGGCGTGAGAGGCAGCCTGTTTGCCGCCTTCGCCGTCATCGCCGGCATGGCGATCGTGATTTCCGCCGGCGCCGGCCTGATGCTCGGGCGGCTCGGCGGGACCATGGTCGATCTCAGCGGGCGGGACATTCCCCGTCTCGCCGCCAGTCTGCAGCTCTCGGCGCAGAGCGCGAGCCTCGCCAGCCAGGGGCCGGCGCTGTTGGCGGCGCGCAGCGAAGACGCGCTGAACGATCGCACCAGGAAAATGAAGGAAACCCAGGCGGTCGCGCTGCAGAAGCTCGGCGAGATCGTCGAGCTCGGCGCCGACAAGAATGTGGTGGCCGCGCTCAACGAGAACATGAAGAACATCGACGACGTGATCAAGAGCCTCGGCTCGGCCGCGCGCGAGCGGCTCGAACTCGGCGCCCAGCACGAAAAGCTTTATGAGGCGGTGCGCAAGGCGCAACGGCGCTTCGTTGCCGCCGCCGCGCCTGCGGCGATCGACGGCCAGACCGAGCTCTACAGCATCTACGCCGCCCCGCTCTTCGTGCAGGACGACGCCATCAAGGCCCACAAGACCGCTGATCAGCTCAGCGACATCGCGGCAAGCGGCAATCTGATCGCGTTCGACATGATCGCGGCGCTCTCGACCAACAGCGGCGATACGCTCGAAACCATCAGCAAGGAATTCCGCACCGCGCAGTCGCGCGTGAAATCGAATCTCGATGCGCTGCCCAAGACCACGGCGATGAACGTCGTTCGGAGAGCGACCCTGGACCTGCTGGCGCTCGGCGAAGGCAAGACCGGCGTATTCAAGGTCCGCCAGCAGGAGCTGGACGCGGACGATTACGGCCAGACCATCCTGGAAGAGACCCGCAAGCTCAATGTCGGCCTCGGCATCAGCGTGCAGCAACTGGTCGACGCCGTGCGCAAGGAAACCGACGCCGCGGCCTGGCAGGCCCGCCAGGAGATTTCGTTCGGCACCATGGTCATGCTCGCCTTAGGCGTGGCGACGCTGGTCGGCTCGATCCTGTTCGTGTGGCTCTATGTCGGCCGCAACATCCTGCGGCGGATCAGCAATCTGCAGCACTCGATGCAGGTACTGTCCAGCGGCGACCTTTCGGAGGTCTATCAGAGCCATCATCAGGACGAGATCGGCGCGATGGCGGACTCGCTGCAGGTGTTCCGCGAAAGCATGATCCAGGGCCGCGCGCTCTCCGCCGAGCAGGACAAGGACCGCATCGCCAAGGCCGAGCGCGCCACCCGCATGGAAACTCGCATCGTCGAGTTCGAAAGCACCGTCCGCACCGCGCTCGACAGCCTGCAGACCGCGGCTGGCTCGATGCAATCGACCGCGCAAAGCATGTCGGCGACCGCCGATCAGTCCAGCGCGCTGGTGACCGCGGTGGCAACCGCCGCCGAGCAGACTTCCGCCAATGTGCAGACCGTGTCGTCGGGCACCGAGGAATTGTCCTCCTCGATCGAGGAAATCGGCCGTCAGGTCGTCACCTCGTCGGAAATCGCCCGCAAGGCGGTCGAGGACGCCGGAGCGACCGATTCGACCATGCAGGGGCTGGCGGATAACGCCGCGCGGATCAGCGTGGTGGTCGATCTGATCCAGACCATCGCCTCGCAGACCAACCTTCTGGCGCTGAACGCCACCATCGAGGCGGCGCGCGCCGGCGATGCCGGCCGCGGCTTTGCCGTGGTCGCCTCCGAGGTGAAGAGCCTCGCCAATCAGACCGCGAAGGCCACCGACGAGATCCGCCAGCAGATCGGCAGCATGCAGACGGTGACGGAAACCGCGGTCTCCGCGATCAGAAACATCAGCCGCACGATCGCCGAGATCAACGAGGTGACGACGGCGATCGCGGCCGCGGTCGAGGAGCAGGGTGCGGCGACGCGGGAGATCGCGCGCAACATCCAGCACGCCGCCGGCGGCACCAGCGAAGTCTCCACCAACATCGTCGGCGTCTCCAGAACGTCGGCGCAGGCCGGAACCGCGGCCGGCCAGGTGCTGTCAGCCTCCGGCGCGCTGCGCCGCGAGGCCGACGTGCTGCGCGAGGAAATCGACGCTTTCCTGTCGAATATCCGGGCGGCGTAAGCGAAGCCACATACGCCGTCATTCCGGGATGGTCCGAAGGACCAGACCCGGAATCTCGAGATTCTCAGGGGCGCAAGGGCGCCCCTCAGTTCTATGCTTCGCATAGCCCCGGAATGACGGCCTAACCGTGCAACCCCCGTGTTTTGCTCGATAGCTACCTGCTTTTTTCAACTAGCGCCGCGCCGCCTCTACCGCTAAGCCGGTAGCATGCATTCGAAAACCGACACGGTGCAGTCCTCGGCGGAGGCACTGCGATACCCCTTCGAAAACCACCCCGGCCACGATCAGGTCGTCGAGGTGGTGCCCGGCGTGCTCTGGGTCCGGCTCAAGCTGCCGTTCCGCCTCAACCATGTGAACATCTACCTGCTCGCCGACGGCGACGGCTGGGCGATGGTCGATTCCGGCTTCGGCAATGAAGAGTCCATTGCGGCCTGGACCACCCTGTTCGAGGGGCCGCTGCGGCACGTGAAGGTCACGCGGCTGATCGTCACCCATTCGCATCCCGATCATGTCGGTCTCGCGGGGTGGATCGTCGAGCGCTTCGACTGTCCCTTACAGATGTCGCAGGTCGAATATCTGCAATCGGTCTATCACCAGAACCGCGGCACCGAGGAACGGCGCAACGCGCAGCGGCTGTTCTTCCGCCGTCACGGCATGGATGAGGGCCTCACCGACAAGCTGCTCGGCCGCGGTCAGGATTACCTGAAACGGGTCTCCGTGCTGCCGGCCTCCTATCGCCGCATCGCCCATGGCGACGAGATCTCGATCGGCACGCGGCGCTTCAAGGTGATCACCGGCGGCGGCCACGCGCTCGACCAGGTGATGCTGTATTGTGCGGCGGACAAGCTGTTCCTGTCCGCCGATCAGGTGCTGAGCAAGATCTCGCCCAATGTCAGCGTCTGGGCGGTCGAGCCGGACCAGAACTCGCTCGGCGAATATCTGGCCTCATTGGCGAGCCTCACCACGACCCTGCCCTATGACGTGATGGTGCTGCCCGGTCATGGCGTGCCGTTCTACGGCCTGAAGACGCGCATCAAGCAGCTCGCCGACCATCACGAGGAGCGCTGCCGGCTGATCGCCGACGCCTGCCGCGAGACTCCGAAGACATCAGCGGAATTGGTGCCGGTCGTGTTCCACAAGCATGCGCTCGACCCGCACCAGATGGGCTTCGCCGCCGGGGAATTGATCGCCCATGTCAACTACATGCTGGTCGAAGGCCGCCTGACGTCGGAGGAGACCGACGGCGTGCTGCGCTTCAGGACGACCTGAGCGCTTAAGAGCCGATCACGGCGCCTTGATCCGGATCAAGGATGCGATCCGCTCTCCGTGCGACTGTTTCGCCCAATCCGGAGCCAAAAGACGCCTGATTTCGGCTCGACACTTAACCTGGAAAAGCTCTAAAAGGCGCTCTAAAAAGAAGTCAGCCAGCCCGGCCTTCTAGCTCCGACTCCAGGTTTTGCGATGGATTACAGCCAATTCTTCCGCACCGCCCTCAACCGCCTGCACGACGAGCGGCGTTACCGCGTCTTCGCCGACCTCGAGCGCATCGCCGGCCGATTTCCGCATGCGGTGTGGCACTCGCCGAAAGGCCCGCGCAACGTCGTGATCTGGTGCTCCAACGATTACCTCGGCATGGGCCAGCACCCCAAGGTGGTCGGCGCCATGGTCGAGACCGCGACGCGCGTCGGCACCGGCGCCGGCGGCACCCGCAACATCGCGGGCACGCATCATCCGCTGGTCCAGCTCGAGCAGGAGCTCGCCGATCTGCATGGCAAGGAAGCCTCGCTGCTGTTCACCTCGGGCTATGTCTCGAACCAGACCGGCATCGCGACCATCGCAAAGCTCATGCCGAACTGCCTGATCCTGTCGGACGCGCTCAACCACAATTCGATGATCGAGGGCATCCGCCAGGGCGGCTGCGAGCGCCAGATCTTCCGTCACAGCGACATTGCGCATCTGGAAGAATTGCTGCGCGCGGCCGGGCCCGACCGGCCGAAGCTGATCGCCTGCGAGAGCCTCTATTCGATGGACGGCGACGTGGCGCCGCTGGCCGCGATCTGCGATCTCGCCGAGCGCTACAATGCGATGACCTATGTCGACGAGGTACACGCGGTCGGCATGTACGGTCCGCGGGGCGGCGGCATCGCCGAGCGCGACGGCGTCATGCATCGCATCGACATCCTCGAAGGCACGCTCGCGAAAGCCTTCGGCTGCCTCGGCGGCTATATCGCCGCAAGCCATGAGATCATCGACGCCGTGCGCTCCTATGCGCCGGGCTTCATCTTCACCACCGCGCTGCCGCCGGCGATCTGCTCGGCCGCAACCGCTGCGATCCGGCATCTGAAGACCTCGAGCTGGGAACGCGAACGGCACCAGGACCGCGCCGCCCGCGTCAAGGCGATCCTGAGCGCCGCAGGCCTGCCCGTGATGTCCAGCGAGACCCATATCGTGCCGCTGTTCGTCGGCGATCCCGAGCTCTGCAAGCAGGCCTCCGACATCCTGCTGGAAGAGCACGGCATCTATATCCAGCCGATCAACTATCCGACGGTCGCCAAGGGAACCGAGCGGCTGCGCATCACGCCCTCGCCCTATCACGAGGATGCCCTGATCGATCACCTTGCCGAAGCGCTGCTGCAGGTCTGGGAACGCCTCGGCCTGCCCCTGAAGCGGAAATCGCTGGCGGCGGAATAACCTTAACTTCGCTTGAAAAGCCGAAATCGGGCCGGCCGCGCGGTGCGTTGCCGGCCCGATCCGTCTATACTGTCGCCTCACGGCACGGTCGCGCCTGATGCCGGCCGTCCAAGGGAGACGATCAAGAGATGTTGCACGACTGGGGCGTGATCGCTGCCGCCTTCGGCTACATCGGCCTCCTGTTCCTGGTCGCCAGCTACGGCGACCGGCTGTCGCCGCTCAAGCGCAGCCCG
>Ga0081540_1001279_pt1 | contig 21959 bp, 18 predicted proteins | sample TabmetS2T1R1_FD_71024 | JGI IMG/M metagenome (GOLD analysis project Ga0081540, IMG submission 71024) | Tabebuia heterophylla rhizosphere microbial communities from the University of Puerto Rico - S2T1R1 | ecosystem: Host-associated > Plants > Roots > Rhizosphere ... | reverse complement strand
GTGACCGAGGTGACGGCGGGCGCCGAGGTCCCCGCCGCCGGGAGCGCCGCCTTCGACGAGCTGCGCGCCGCGATCGAGCCCGTGCTCGAGCGCGAGGCCGGCTCGTCGGTCCTGGCCGACGCCCGCGCCGCCGGCGGGCTCGGCCGCCCCGAGGTCGTCTCCAACGCCGCGGTCATGCTCTTCGGGGGCATCGAGACGACCGAGGGCATGATCGCCAACGCGATCCTGCACCTGCTCGCCGCGCCCGACCAGCTCGCGCTGGTCAGGGCCGACCCGGCGCGGCTGCCCAACGCGATCGACGAGTCGCTGCGGCTGGAGCCCGCCGCCGCGATGGTCGACCGGTACGCGACGACCGACGTCACGCTCGGCGACGCGAAGATCGCCGCGGGCCAGCTCGTCCGCGTCTCGGTGACCGCCGCCAATCGCGACCCGGCCGCCTTCCCCGACCCCGACCGCTTCGACGTGCTGCGCGACAACGCCCGCCAGCATCTGGCCTTCGCCCGCGGCCCCCACGTGTGCATCGGCGTGCACCTGGCCAGGCTCGAGGCGCATGCCGCGGTCGGCGCGCTGCTCGAGCGCTTCCCGGGGCTGCGGCTGGATCCCGACAGACCATCGGCGCCCTCGGGCCTCGTCTTCCGCAAGCCCGTCGAGCTCAACGTGCTCACCGCCTGAGCCATCAGGCCGCGGCCTCCACCGGGCGCAGCTCCTCGGCGTAGGAGATCGAGCGCCGCTCCAGCGTGCCGTCCGGCCCGACGACGTAGGTCCCCATCCGCCACAGCGGCGGCGAGTAGGCGTGGATCGAGACCGCCGGCGTGGCCGCCTGCTGGCGCATGCGGTGCACGTGCGAGGCGTCGAAGTCGAAGACCTCGCCGGCGCGGTGGTGGCGCAGGCGCGGCGGGCCTCCGACGACGAGGCGCTCCTCGATGAGCTCGCCCTCGACGACGGCGACGGCTCCCCGGGAGACGTCGTGGTCGTGGAAGCCCGTGTCGTTGCCGCTGGCCCACGAGATGACCCATACGTCGACGTGGTCGTCGCGCAGGAGCTGCTCGAAGTGGCGCTCCACCGCATCGGGCCGGACGAGCGGCCGCCACCGCTCGGGGTCGGCGGCTATGGAGCCGACCAGCTCGCGCAGCTCGGCGAGGTCGAGGTCGTGATCGAGCTGGACCTTGCTCATACGGGCACCTCCGTGGTCGTGGCAGACAGCAGCCGGGCCGGGTTGCGCTCGCGCAGCGCGGTGCGCACGGCGTCGCCGAGGCCGAGGTCGGTGACGCCGGCCACCGGCCGGTCCGAGCCCTCGACGAGCCGGTCGACGCCGACCTCCCGCAGGACCGCGTCGACCACGCGCCCGCCGTAGGAGGAGACGTCGAGGAAGACGTCGGGATCGTTGGCCGGCGCCCCGCCGCGGGCGACCAGCCGCTCGCGGTGCAGCGGCGCGAGCCCGGCGAGCATCGCGAAGCAGGTGCGCAGCCGGGGGTGCGCGGCGCGGCCCCAGAGCGCGAACGCGTACCACGCGGCCTGCATCGAGGCCACGTAGGCGGTCATCGCTGCCCACCAGCGCGGCACCCGCTCGACGTCGGCGGGCGGCGCCGGCCCGGGGTGGACGAAGAGCGGCGCCCCGCGGTGCTCGAGCGTGTCGAGCAGGGGCCCGAGGCGCTCGTACCCGTCGGGGCCGGCGAGCGCGTCCGCCGAGACACAGGCCCCGGCGAACCCGGCGTCGAGCAGACGCTCGAGCCCCGCCGCATCGGGCTCGGCGAGGCCGACCGCCGCCCACGCCCCGAACTCCTCGGGCAGCGCCTCTGCGCCCTCGTGGTAGGCCGCGAGCAGCGGTTCGGCCTCCGCGGCGGGCAGCGCCTCGATGCCCAGCGGGACCGACGGCGCAACGAGCGCCCGGTCGAGGCCGTCGGCCCGCACGAGGGCCGCGCGGCGCTCGGGCTCGTGGTCGGCGAGGTCGATCGGCGTCTCGGGCTCGCCGTGCAGCCGCAGCGTCCAGCCGTCGCGGCGCCGGACGAGCCGAGGGGCCTCGTGGCGCAGCGAGAGCGCCCGCAGCAGCGGCTCGGGCCACAGATGCTGGTGGACGTCGATCGCGGGCATGGCGACACGAGGTGAACCGGTTCACCGGGATCCCTTGTTAAGCGGTTCAGTGAACCGCTTCACCGAGTATCCCTCTGGTGGGCTCTTCCTGTCAACCCGGGTACGCTTCCCTACGTGGCCAGCCGCCCCGGGCGCCGTACGACGATCCGCGAGCTGGCGGAGTACACGGGACTCTCCCCTGCGGCGGTCAGCTACGCGCTGCGCGGGATGCAGGTGTCGGCCGAGACCGAGCGCCGCGTGCGCGAGGCGGCCGAGGAGCTCGGCTACGAGGCCGATCCGATCGCCCGCGCGCTCGCCGGCGGCGCCACCGCGGTCGTCGGCCTGCTCGTCGGCAGCCTCGCCGACTTCTGGAACCAGGAGCTCGTTCGCGCTGTCCAGCGCGAGCTCTACGGCGCGGAGCGCAGCACCCTCGTCGCCGACGCCGACGGCGAGCCCGCCCGGGAGCTCGAGCTCGCCGGGCGCCTCATCGACCAGCGCGTCGACGGCCTCGTCGTCGTGCCGATCGGCCCGGCCAGCGGTGGGTGGGAATCGGTCGCCCGCGAGGTCCCGACGGTGACGATCGGCGACGCGCTGCCCGGCGTGAACCCCGCCGGCGAGGTGGTCTTCGACCACGACCGCGGCGTGCGGGCCAGCCTCGAGCACCTGCGCGAGCGCGGGCATCGCAGCATCACCGTGCTCTCGTGGGCGGTCGAGACCTCCCCGGACCGCCAGGCCGAGCGCGCGGTCGTCGCCTCGGGGAGCGCGCTGGGCCTGGACCTGCGCGTGGTCCCGTGCGCGTACTCGCTGAACGGCTCGCGCCCGCTCGCCCTCGAGCTGCTGGGCAGCGACGAGCACCCCGACGCGATCCTCTGCATGTCGGACTCGATCGCCTACGGCGTCTACGCAGCGTGCGCCGAGCTCGGGCTGTCGATCCCCGGCGACGTCGCGGTGGCCGGGTTCGGCGACCACCCGATCTCGCGGCTCCTCTCGCCGCCGCTGACCTCGACGGTCTGGGACATCGACCGCGTCGCCGAGTCGGCCACCGGCTTCCTGCTGCAGGCGATCGCCGCCGATGGCCCGCAGGCCACCCTGCGCGAGGTGGTCGCGCCGGTGCTCGTCGGGCGCGAGTCGACCGGGCCCGCCCGGATCAGCTGAGCAGCGCCGCCGCCGGCCGCTCGAGCGCCGCGCCGGCCACCGGCTCGCCGAGCTGGAGCACCAGCCAGATGCGGTCGCGGTCGCGCAGCAGCTCGGGCCGCTGGACCGGGTCGCCGTCCACCACGACGAGGTCGGCGAGCTTGCCCGCCTCGATGGTGCCGACGGCGTCGCCGAGCCCGAGCGCGCCGGCGGCGGTGCGCGTGGATGCGACGAGCGCCTCGTCGGCGGGCAGCCCGTGGTGGATCATGCGGAGGATCTCGCCGGCGAGGTCGGCCAGCGGCGACCAGTCGTGGCCGGTCGCGATCGGCACGCCGGCCGCCCGCGCCGCCTTCAGCGTGCGATCGGCCTGCTCGATGTTGTGCTGCGCGAGGTCGACGAGGGGCTCGGCCCAGCGCTCGCGCGGATCGGCCGGGCCCGCCGGCGCCGCATCCGGCGCGATGCCGATCGCGCCGGGGAGCCCCGCGACCGCGTAGAACGAGCCGAAGGTCGGGACGAGCACCTGCCCGGTCGAGGCCATGCGCTCCAGGAGGTCGGGGCGCTGGTTGAGGTACATGCCGTGCTCGATCGTGTCGGCGCCCGCTTCTACCGCGACCTCGGTGCCCGCCAGCCCCTCGGCGTGCGCCGCGACGCGGTAGCCCATGCGGTGGGACTCCTCGACGAGCGTCGCCACCTCCTCGAACGTCATCTGCGCGGGATCGGGGTCCTCGAGCTCGACCGAGCGCGCCCCGGTCGTCATGACCTTGATGAAGTCCGCGCCGCCTCGCAGCTGCTCGCGCACGGCGCGGCGCACGTCATCGACCCCGTCGGCCTCGCGGTACATGCCGTCGAAGAACCTGCCGCCCGGGCTCGTGGCCGACACGATCCGCCCGCAGGTCAGCAGCCGCGGGCCGCGCAGCGCGCCGTAGCGCATCGCCTGGCGGACCGAGACCACGGTGTCGCCGTAGGACCCGACGTCGCGGATCGTCGTGATCCCCATCCGCAGCGCCTCGCGCAGCTCGGCCACGAGGAAGTGCGCGGCGGCCTGCGGGTGCAGCGGCTCGGCCCCGGGCGCCGGCGTGGGCAGGTGGCCGTACGCGTGCGCGTGGGCGTCGATGAGGCCGGGCATGAGCGTGCGCCCGCCGAGGTCGATCGTCCGCGCCCCATCGGCCGGCAGGTCGGCCGCGGAGCCGACGCCCGCGATCGTCCCGTCCTCGACGAGGACGCAGTCGCCGGCCGGCGCCTTCCCCGTGCCGTCGAAGACGCGCGCGTTGGCGAGCCGTACGCGGCCGCGCGCGGCGGGCGGGGCGGCCAGGAGGCAGGGAAGGCGCGCAGGCACCCGTCAGTGGCGCTTGGCGTTGAAGGCCGGAAGCCACGCGACGTCGCGCGAGAGCGCAGCGCCGGCGGCGATCAGGTCGGCCAGGATCCGCTCGCGCCGGTCCTCGTTCATCCGCGACGTCGGCACGCACATCGTCATGGCCGCGAGCACGGTGCCGCTCGCGTTGACGATCGGGACCGAGGCGGTGTAGAGCCCCGCGGCGGTCTCCTCGTGGTTCTCCGCGTAGCCGTTGGCGCGCACCTCGGCGAGGATCCCGTGCAGCTCGGCCAGGTTGCGCAGGCGGCCCCCGGTCGGCCGGACCAGGGCGCGCCCGCGATAGGCGGCCGAGATCTCCCGCGCCGGGCGAGCCGCGAGGATCACGCGCCCGCTGGCCGAGGCGTACGCGGGCGCCCGGCGGCCGACCCACGTCTGCAGGCGCACGGGCTGCGTGGTCTCCTCGATCGCGACGAAGACCGACTCCCGGCCGTCGAGGACTGCGAGGCAGATGGTCTCGTCGTGGCCGGCCATCAGCACGCTGACCACGTTGCGGAAGCCGGAGATGATCGGCAGGTCCGCGGCTCGGCTCCCGAGCCCGATGGCGCGCACTCCCGGCTCGTAGCGTCCCTGCTCGTCGCGGATCGCCCACCCGCGGTCGGCGAGGATCGCGCAGATGCGGTGCAGGGTGCTCTTGGGCAGCTGCAGGTCGCGCGCGAGGTCGCCGAGGGCGAGCGGCCCCTCCGAGACGACGAGCTCCATGACACTCAGCGCGGCGTGGCCGCCCGGCGAGCCGGCAGACGAGCCGTTGGTGCGCGTGACCTCGGCGCTGGCGGCTTTCTGGCGGGCCATCGGCGGGGGGCGGCGCTACTGACCGCCGTAGAAGGGGTTGGTCACGGAGTCGCGCCCGCCGACGAGGCGCTCCACGACGTCCGCCGCCGGACCGTCGACCGCCTCGCCGATCGCGTGCCGCACCGCCTCGCGGTTGGCCGCGCGGACCGCGGTCTCGTCGCTTGCCCCCGGATCCACCCAGACGGCCACGAACACGAGCGTGTCGAGGTCCGCGCGGAGCAGGCCGTCGGCGACCGCGTCGAGGACGCCCTGGCCGATGCCCAGCTGGGCCGCTCCCCACGTGATCGTCTGGTGGAGCTCCTCGGTGGCGGTCGCCTTGTTCATCATGATCGTCGGCGGCACGACGGCGTCGTAGGAGGGCTGATCGGGACCGACGCAGACGAGCACGGGCGTGTGGCCGGGCGAGGGCGAGGTCAGCGTCCCGACGATCGCCGCGGCGGTCGGGCTCCCGCGACGCGCGAGGACGACGTTGACGTGGCTGCCGTCGGCGCCGACGCCGCCCCACCCCTGGCCGACGCGCCCGTCGATGTCGCTCGCCGGGGTCACGCGCAGGGCTCCGTCAGGGGCCCGTTGGCTGCCGTCGGTACTCGCTTGACCATGGTTGCCCCCAGTTGTAGGGTCGCCCCATCGTTCTGCTTCCGGAACGCTAGTCCATCGGCAAAACAAGTTCCACTGCAGAGGGGCGCGTCGCCGGAGCGGGCATCTGGGACGGAGGGAGAGGGCCGTGAGCCGCGACGAGACCAGCCGCCGGGTCGACGCGATCCGGGCGCATAGCACCGAGATCGAGAACGATCTCATCGACGAGTACAGCGCCGGGCGCTTGAGCCGGCGCGACTTCGTCCGACGAGGAGCGGTCATCGGGATGTCGGTCCCGATCATCGGGTTCCTCGCCAGCGCGTGCGGCGGCGAGAAGCGCAGCGGCGGCACCGCCAGCAATGCCGTCACCCAGGCGGGAGGCAAGGAGGTCACGGTCAAGCCGGGCGGGACGCTGAAGACCGGCATCGTGGCCCCCGCGGCCGAGCTCGACCCCATCAAGATCGCCGACGAGGGCGGCCTGGGCATCCTGGGCCAGGCGGGCGACTACCTGACGTGGTCGGACAACAACCTGCATCTCCAGCCGCGGCTGGCCGAGAGCTGGAAGCCCAACGGCGACGGCACGGTCTGGACGTTCAAGATCCGGTCGGGCGTGAAGTTCAGCGACGGCTCGCCCATGACCGCGGAGGACGTCGCAGCCACGATGAACCGGCTCGCCGATCCCAAGGTCGGCTCGAACTCGCTCTCGACGTTCGGTGGGGCGCTGTCGAAGGGAGGCGCGAAGGCGGTCGATCCCACGACCGTCGAGTTCACCCTCGACGCGCCGAACGGGAGCTTCCCCTACCTGGTCAGCTCCGACAACTACAACGCGATCATCCTGCCGAAGAACTACGACGGCAACTGGGACAAGACGTTCATCGGCACGGGGCCGTGGAAGCTCCAGCGCTACACCCCCCACGTCGGCGTCACGCTCGCGAAGAACCCCGACTACTGGGACAAGACCCGCGTCCCGAAGGTCGACACCAGCGACATCAAGTTCTACGACGAGGAGGCGGCGCAGGTCGTCGCGCTGCAGAGCGGAGAGGTCGACATCCTCACGCACTACTCGGTCTCCGGCGGCAAGGCGCTGCTGAACAACCCGAACCTCAAGACGATCGAGCTGCGCTCGTCGACGCATCGCCAGATGCACATGCGCAACGACAAGGACCCGTTCACCGACAAGCGCGTGCGCCAGGCCGTGGCGCTGGCGATCAACCGCCAGGCCATGGTCGACGGCCTGTTCGCCAAGAAGGCCGATGAGGGCAACGACAGCCCGTTCGCGCCGGTCTTCCCGACGACGGACAAGTCGGTGCCCCAGCGCCAGCAGGACCTCGACAAGGCCAAGGCGCTCCTTCAGCAGGCGGGCAAGGGCGGCGGGTTCTCGGTCACGCTCGACACCTGGAACGGGTTCGAGATCCCCGACCTCGCCCAGCTCGTGCAGAACGACCTGCAGCAGGTCGGCATCAAGCTCAAGCTCAACATCACCAAGCCCGGGATCTACTATGGCGACGCCGTGTACGGGAAGTCCCCGTGGCTGGACTCGGTCATGGGCATCACCGACTACGGCCACCGCGGCGTGCCGAACGTGTTCCTGACCGCTGCGCTGGGCAGCAAGGGGCCCTGGAACGCCGCGCACTTCCACAACACCTCCTACGACGACCTGATCAAGGAGTACGTCGGGGCGTTGGACGTCAGCGCCCAGAAGTCGGCGGCGGGGAAGATCCAGCAGATGCTGCTCGACGAGACCCCGATCGTCTTCCCCTACTTCTACTACTTCCTCACCGGCACGAAGAAGAACGTCGCGAACGTGCAGGTGACCGCCATGGGCCACTTCGACCTCACCAAGGCTGGGTTCACGGGAACCTGATCGCCGGCCGGTGAGCCGACGTCATGCCCAAGTTCCTCGCCAAGCGCATCGGGTTGGGGCTCATCACGCTCTGGCTGCTGAGCGTGCTGGTGTTCTTCGGCGCGTCGGTGCTTCCCGGAGACGTCGGGCGGCGGGTGCTCGGGCCGTTCGCCTCGCAGCAGGCCGTGGACGCCCTCAACCACAAGCTCGGCGCCGACCAGCCGCTGCTGCAGCAGTACTGGGACTGGATCAGCGGGTTCCTGCGCGGCGACCTGGGCACGTCGGTCAACGGCCAGCCGGTCTCGGACATCATCTGGCCGGCGCTCGGCCACTCGGTGAAGCTGGCCGTGCTCGCGTTCATCATCGTCGTCCCGCTCGGGATCCTCGGCGGCGTGGTCGCTGCCCTGCACGAGGGCAAGGCGAGCGATCGGCTGATCTCCGTGGGCGGCCTCTCGGCGACCGCCATCCCGGACTTCGTGTGGGCGGTGCTGGCGATCCTCGTCTTCTCGCTGTGGCTGAACGTGTTGCCCTCCACCGCCCAGTGGCCCGACGGCTCCGGGTTCCTGACCCAGATCAAGTACCTGCTCCTGCCCGCCCTGTGTCTGGTGTTCGTGCTCTTCGGCTACATCGCGCGGATGGCGCGGGCCGGGACGATCGAAGCGCTCGACGCCGACTACACGCGCACGGCGGTCATCAAGGGCCTCCCGCAGCGGACGGTCATGCGCCGCCACGTCCTGCGCAACTCGCTGCTGCCGACGATCGCGGTCGTCGCCACGCAGGCCGGCTACCTCATCGGCGGCCTGGTGGTCATCGAGCTCATCTTCAACTACCAGGGCATCGGCCTGGCCCTGTTCCGTGCCGCAGAGCAGAAGGACTTCCCGGTCCTCGAGAGCGCGGTCCTCGTGGTCGGCGTCGTCTTCCTGCTCGCCACGCTTGCGGCCGACATCCTCTACTCCGTGCTCAACCCGCGCGTGCGGCTCGGGAGCGAGGACGCGTGAGCGCCGGCGCCCCGCCCCCCTCGCTCAGTCCCTCGGCCGGGGGCGACCTCGCCGTCGCCGTGCCGCCGCCGAGCGTCGACGACGCGCGACTGGCCAGCCGCGAGCGCTGGCGCCTTCTATGGCACTCCAAGACCTTCATCGCCGGCGTCGTCATCGTCGGCTTCTGGATCCTCTGTGCGATCTTCGGCAAGGCCATCGCGCCCAAGGACCCGTTCGCGGCCGATCCGCTCAACAGCCTGGTGTCGCCCGGGAGCGCGTACTGGTTCGGCACCGATCGCCTCGGGCGCGACGTGTTCTCGCGGGTGATCGTCGGCGCGCGCGACATCCTCATCGTGGCGCCGCTGGCCACACTGCTCGGCACGGTCCTGGGTACCGCGCTCGGCCTCATCACCGGCTACTTCCGGGGCGCCGTGGACGACGTCCTCAGCCGCATCATCGACGCCTTCCTCGCGGTCCCCGTGGTCATCATCGCGCTGCTCGCTATCGTCGCGCTGGGGCCGTCCAAGGTCGCGCTGATCATCGTCATCGGGGTCGTGTTCGCGCCGATCATCGCCCGCACCGTCCGAGCCGCGGTGCTCAGCGAGCGCGAGCTCGAGTACGTCTCCGCCGCCCGCCTGCGCAACGAGCGAACGCCGTACATCCTCTTCGCCGAGATCCTGCCCAACGTCATGGGACCCGTGCTCGTCGAGTTCACGGTGCGCCTCGGCTACGCGGTCTTCACGGTCGCCACCCTGAGCTTCCTGGGCTTCGGCATCCAGCCGCCGGCGCCCGACTGGGGCCTGCAGGTCTTCGAGCACTTCGGCCTCATCAGCGGCGGCTACTGGTGGCCCGTCCTCTTCCCAGCCGCCGCGATCGCGTCGCTCGTCATCGGCGTCAACCTGCTGGCCGACGGACTGACCCAGGCATTCGAGAGATGACCGTCCAGAGCCCACCCATCGCCCCGCCCGCCCTCGACCTCGAGGACGTCGAGGTCGCCTACCGCGTCCGCGGGATCTGGCGGCCGGTGCTTCGCGGCGTGTCGTTCACGATCGCCGACGGCGAGTCCTACGGGCTCGTCGGCGAGTCGGGATGCGGCAAGTCCACGGCGGCCTTCGCGATCGTGCGCTACCTGCCGCGCAACGGGCGCGTGATGAAGGGATCGATCGCCGTCGCCGGCGAGGACCTGCTGGCGATGAGCGAGGAGGCCGTCCGCCAGATGCGGATCAACCGCGTCTCGATGGTCTACCAGAACCCCGGGGGCGCCCTGAACCCGACGATCCGCATCGGCGATCAGGTCGCCGAGGTGTTCGCGATCGCCGGCGCCTCGGCGTCCGAGGCGCAGGACCGCGCCAGGCAGATGCTGGCCAAGGTCCAGATCTCCGATCCGGGCCGCGTCATGCGCCGCTACGCACACCAGCTCTCGGGCGGCATGCAGCAGCGCGTGGTCATCGCGATGGCGCTGGCCAAGGACCCGACGCTGCTGATCCTCGACGAGCCGACCACCGGCCTGGACGCGACGGTCGAGGCCGAGGTGCTCGATCTGGTCGCTGCGCTGCGCCGCGAGCTCGGCACCACGGTGCTGTTCATCAGCCACAACCTCGACGTGATCGCGCAGATGTGCGACCGGGTGGGCGTGCTCTACGCCGGGCGGATCGTCGAGGAGGGACCCGTCCGATCCGTGTTCGACAACCCGCGCCACCCCTACTCGGTCGGCCTGCTGCGTTGCCTGCCGCGCGGCGGCGTGCGCAAGGACCGCCAGCGGCTGGACACCATCCCCGGGTTCCTCCCCCAGCTCGGCGCCGACCTGCCGGCGTGCGTGTTCGTCGACCGCTGCGGGCTGGCGCAGGACGTCTGTAGCGCCCGGGAGCCGGACTTCCACGACCTCGGCGACGGCCACCGCAGCCGCTGTCACTTCTTCGAGCAGGCGCAGACGCTGCCACGTTCGGCGCCGGCCGCCGGCGTCGCCGCCCCGCAGAACGGCGGCGAGCCGGTCATCCGCACCGAGCACATGAACAAGACCTTCCGCCAGGAGGGCCAGGAGATCCGTGCGGTCGACGACATCTCGCTGGTCCTCGGGCGTGGCGAGACGCTGGGACTGGTGGGCGAGTCGGGCAGCGGCAAGACGACGCTGGCGCGCGCGCTTCTCGGCCTGACGCCGGCCGACCAGGGATCGATCGTCGAGCTCGAGGGGCGCCAGCTGGCCGGCCCGATCGCCAAGCGCGGCCAGGAGGACGTGCGCGCCCTGCAGATCGTCTTCCAGAACCCCGACGCCGCGCTGAACCGGCGCTTCTCCGTCCACCGGATCCTCGCCCGCGCGCTGGCCAAGCTGCGCGGCGATCGCGGCCGCGAGCGCGAAACGCATCTGCGCGAGCTCGCGCACTCGGTGCGCTTCGACGTGCGACTCATCAACTCGCGTCCGGCCCAGCTCTCCGGCGGGCTCAAGCAGCGCGTCGCGATCGCTCGCGCCTTCGCGGGCGAGCCGCGCGTCGTCGTCTGCGACGAGCCGACCTCGGCCCTCGACGTGTCCGTCCAGGCCGCGATCCTCAACCTGCTCGTCGAGCTGCAGGCCGAGAAGGGCGTCAGCTACCTGTTCATCTCGCACGACCTGGCCGTCGTGCGCTACCTGGCCGACCGCATCGCCGTCCTCTACCTCGGGCGGCTCATGGAGCTCGGTGGCGCCGAGACGGTGTTCGGGTCGCCCCACCACCCCTACACCGAGGCGCTGCTCTCGTCGGTGCCGCAGGCGGACGGCGAGAGCCGGCCGCGCATCCGGCTGCACGGCGAGATCCCCAGCCACGCCGACCCGCCGAGCGGCTGTGTCTTCCACACCCGCTGCCCGCGGTTCATCGGCGACGTCTGCGTCAACGAGGAGCCCTCGCTGAAGGAGGTCGAGCCGGGGCACTTCTGGCGCTGTCACCACTCGATCGATGCCCTGCGCGAGATGCAGCGCACCGCGCCGCCCGAGCGCGATCCGGAGCGCGCGCCGGAGCCGGCGGCCGAGGCGGAGCCCCTACCACCGCCGGCGGCCGACCCGCAGCCCGGAGGCGCGTCCTGAAGATCCGCGCGGCAGTCCTCGAGCGCACGGGGGCGCCGCTCGAGGTCGTGGAGCTGGACCTCGCGCCGCCGGGCGCCGGCGAGGTGCTGGTGCGCCTGTACGCCGGCGGCGTCTGCCATTCGGACCTCAACGCGATCGACGGCACGGCGCCGACGCGCTGCCCGGCGGTGCTCGGGCACGAGGGCGCGGGGGTCGTCGAGGCGGCCGGCGAGGGCGTCGCCATTGCGGTGGGCACGCCGGTCGTGCTCTCGTGGCTGCCGGCCTGCGGAGCCTGCGAGGAGTGCCTGCGCGACCTGCCGCACCTGTGCTCCGACGCCTGGGAGGCGATGGGCACCGGGGGCCTGCTCGACGGCTCGCCGCGGCTCTCGCGCGACCGCCGGCCTGTCTATCACTACTCGTTCCTCTCCTCGTTCGCCGAGCGCACCGTGGTCCCCGCCCGCTGTGCCATCCCCGTGCCTCCCGACGTGCCGTTCGCCGTTGCGGCGCTGGTCGGCTGCGCGGTGACCACCGGCACCGGCGCGGTGTGGCGCACGGCCGGCGTGCGGCCGGGAGATCGCGTCGCCGTCTTCGGGTGCGGCGGCGTCGGGCTGTCGGCGGTCCTCGGCGCAGCGGCGGTCGGCGCGGATCCGATCGTCGCCGTGGACGTCGCGAGCGACAAGCTCGAGGCGGCGCTGCGCCTCGGGGCGACCGGCGCCGTGGAGTGGGCAGGCGGCGCGGAGGAGACGGCCGAGCGCGTGCGGGAGGCGTCGGGCGGCGGCGTGGACTACGCGTTCGAGGCGACCGGCCGCCCCGAGGCCGCCGAGTCGGCGTTCCATGCCACGCGGGCGCGGGGCGCGGCCGTCCTCATCGGCATCCCGCGCACCGACGCGACCGTCTCGCTGCCGGCGCTGGCGATCCCGCGCATGGAGCGCAGGGTGCTCGGGTCGGTCTACGGGTCCTCCCGGCCGGAGCGCGACTTCCCCGCGCTCCTTCGCCTCTACCAGCGCGGACGGCTGCCCCTCGACCGCCTGGTCTCGGCGCGGCTTCCGCTGGAGGCGATCGAGGACGCGTTCGCGATGATGCGCAACGGGACGACGGCGCGCGTGGTCCTGGATCTCGAAGGCGCGCCGGCATGACCGGCGGGTCGGTTGCCCTCGAGGTCGAGCCGGCGGCTGCCGACTGCCGCATCGCCGCCATCGAGGTCCGCCGCTACGCGGTCGCGCTCGACCCGCCGTTCCGGGCGGCCTGGGACCCGGTGCCGCGCGAGAACGTCGAGGCGACGATCGTGGTCGTGCGCTCCGACGACGGCGTCGCCGGCTACGCCAGCGGCGATGCCGTGCCCGACGCCGCGCTGCTCGAGCGCCTGCTCGTCGGCCTGGACCCGCTGCGCACCGAGGCCGTGCGGGAGATCTTCGAGACCGTGGACTTCCATGGCGGGCGCCCGTGGACGGTCGAGGTCGCGATCTGGGACCTCGTGGGGCGCCTCGTCGGCCAGCCGTTGTGGCGGCTGCTGGGCGGCCGCTCGGAGCGCCTGCTCGCCTACGCCTCCACCGCCGAGCCGGTCAGTGCGCACGAGCGCGCGCAGCGCGTCGTGGCGCTGCGCGACGCCGGCGTGCGCGCGGTGAAGCTGCGCTTCCACCACGCCGACTGGCGGCGCGACGTCGAGGTCGTCGAGCAGGTGCGCGACGCCGTGGGGCCCGACCTCGAGCTGATGGTCGACGCCAACCAGGCCTGGCGCATGGCCGGCGACCGCTCGGCGCGCTGGGACGTCGCCACCGCGAGCCAGTGCGCCCGCGCCCTCGAGCCGCTCGGCGTGTACTGGCTGGAGGAGCCGCTGCGCACCGACGACGTCGAGGGATACGCCCTGCTGCGCCGGCGCACGTCGCTGCGCATCGCGGCGGGCGAGATGGTCCGCAGCCTGTTCGAGGCGCGCGATCTGATCGTCCGCGGCGGCGTCGACGTCGTACAGCCCGACGTCGTGCTGGCCGGCGGGCTGGGCGGCTGCCGGCGCATCGCTGCGCTCGCAGACCTGTGTGGCCGCGCGTTCTCCCCCCACACCTGGACGAACGGCTTCGGCCTGCTGGCGAACCTCCACCTGGCGCTCGCGGTGTCCACGTGCCCGTACATCGAAGTGCCGCTCGATCCACCAGGCTGGACGCCCGCGCGCCGCGACTGGCTGCTGGGCGGGCCCACCGTGGAGGTCGGACCCGACGGGACGATCGCGCCGCCGCCCGGGCCCGGCCTGGGCGTCACGCCCGATCTCGATCGCCTCGAGGCGCACCGGATCGGATGATCGAGATCCGCGCGGCCGTCCTGCACGAGGGCGGCGCTCCGCTGAGGGTCGAGACGGTCCGCCTCGACCCGCCCGGGCCCGGCGAGGTCCTCGTACGCGTCGCGGCGGCCGGCGTATGCCACTCGGACGTCCGCCTCGCCGACGGCGACCTCGGCGACGGCCGCTGGCCGACGATCCTCGGCCATGAGGGCGCTGGTGTCGTCGAGGCGGTCGGCGACGGCGTCGCCACCGTCGCTCCCGGCGACCCCGTCGCCTTCTGCTTCGTGCCGTCCTGCCGCGCCTGCGGCGCCTGCGCGGCGGGCCGGTTCAACCTGTGCGAGACGGCGGCCGAGCACTCGTGGGGAGGCACGATGCTCGACGGCACGACGCGCCTGAGGCTCGCCGACGGCCGCCCTCTGCGGCACTTCAACTTCGTCTCGTGCTTCGCCGAGCGCTGCGTCGTGCCGGCTGCCAGTGCGATCCCCATCCCGCCGGGCCTCGCGCTGTGGCAGGCGGCGCTGCTCGGATGTGCGGTGGTCACCGGCTACGGCGCGGTGCGCAACGCCGCGCGCGTCGGCGTCGGCGAGAGCGTCTGCGTGATCGGCTGCGGCGGGATCGGGCAGCAGATCGTCGCGGCCGCGCGCATGGCGGGCGCGGACCCGATCGTCGCAGTCGATCGCGATCCCGCCAAGCTCGAGCTCGCGCGCGCACGCGGAGCGACGCACGCCGTCGTCGCCGGAGACGAGGATGCCGCGCCTGGCGTGCTCGAGCTCGTCCCCGGCGGCGTCGACCACGCGCTGGAGGCGGTCGGCGCCCCGGCGACGATCCGCCTGGCCTGGGACGTCCTGCGCCCGGGAGCGACGGCGATCGTCGTCGGCATCGCGCCGCGCGGCGCCGAGGCGAGCGTCCCGGCGCTCGATCTGCTGTCCGAGAAGGGCGTGCGCGGCAGCTACTACGGCTCGGGGAACCCTGCGGTCGACATCGCGCGGCTCGGGCGGCTCATGGCCGACGGCCGGCTGGCGGTCGCAGACGCCGTGTCGCACCTCACCGACCTCGAGGGCATCGAGGCGGCGTTCGGGCGCCTGCGCGAGGGCAGCGGCGCGCGCACGGTGGCGATCATCGACGCCGCGCTGGCGGGCGCGCCGGCCGAGCTGCGCGTCGCGTCGGCCTGACCGCGGGCTCAGGCGGGGGCGGTCCCGGCGCCCGCCACCTGCCCGGCGAAGACGCGGCGGTCGAAGGCTGCGGCGAGCGCCGCGGCGTCGAGGCCGAGCGGGCGCACGCCGTCGACGGCGGGGAAGACCTCGCGCACCTCGTCGACGAGCGCCGCGAGCGCGGGCGGCGCCGGTCGCCCGTCGCCGTGCAGCGACTGAGCGCCGAGGGCCGCGAGCACGGCCAGCGCGGCGTCCAGGCAGCGCCCGGCGGCGTCCGCCCGCCGCCACGCCAGGAAGCTCATCGACGGCACGTCGTTCTGGCCGAACCCGCCGAGCGACAGCAGCGTGGCGCCGGCGTGGGCACGCGCCTCCTCGGCCCAGCCCGTCTGCACCATGTGCAGCGGCTTCATCGTCCATTCGTCGCGGGCGAGCAACTGGCCGGTGGAGGGAAGCTGCAGGAGCTTGTCGGTCAGCCGCTGGGCGATCTGGCAGAGGTCGGCCCAGGCGATGCCGAGGCCGTCGACGGCGGCCGCCGCGCGGGCGTTGTGGTAGCCGCCGTTCGACAGCACGGCGCCCAGCGGTCTTTCGTCATCCGGCGGGATGTAGACGGGGTTGTCGGTCACCGAGCGCAGCGCTACCGCCGCGGCGGCCTCGCCCTCGGCCTGCACGCGCCGGACCTGTCCGAGGACGCGCGGCAGGATGCGGAAGCTCACCGCTCCCTGGTGGACCTGGCGCTCGTGCGTCCCACCGGCGACGAGCGCGCGCAGCGAGCGCAGGGCGGCGACCTCGTGCTCGTCGTCCCAGAGCGCCTCGAGGTCCTCGGAGTAGGCCGCCAGCGGGGCGCGGGCCGCCTCGACCGCGAGCGCGAAGACGGCCTCGGCCAGCGCCAGCCGCGCGCGGCCGGCGAGAGCGGCATCGGCGACGAGGGCCGCCGCGCATGGAGACCCGTTGATGAGCGCCATCCGCTCCTTGGGCTCGAGCTCGGTGCGCGCACTGAGGTCGTAGAAGAGCCGCCCGAGCGCGAGGATCTCGCCGGCGCCGCCGTTGCCCTGCCCGGGCACGGCCGGCAGCGGCTCGGCCAGCATCGCCGCCACGGCCTCGGCGACCCTCCCGCGCACCGCAGCGTGCCCCTCGACGAAGTTGGCCAGGCGCGCCAGCACGATGGCCCGCACGACCCGGTCGGGCAGCGGCTCACCGAACGAGTGCGCGGTCCACAGGCGGGTCGGACGGCGCGCCTGTGCGTCCGGGGTCAGCGCGACGGCGGCCGCGTCGCCGGGCGCCGTGGTGGTGCCGTAGATCAGCGCGCCCGGGTCCTCCGCGATGCGGGCCTCGACGAAGGCGGCGAAGCTCGCCTGGCAGCGGTCCATCCGCGCGAGCGCCTCGGGTGCGAGCTCGACCCCCTCGCCGTCCCAGGCCACGCGGCGCACCGCTTCGAGCGTGATGTCGGCGCGCGCGGCGATCAGCACGGACATCGGCCGCACAGTACAGGCCGGTCGAGGTGGCCCGGCTGCGGCGGCCCGGCCTTCGCGCGTAGCGCGCCGGCCGCGCTGCAACGTACAGTCGCCCGCGAGGGCGGCGATGCGACAGCTCTCCGGAGAACACATCGCAGCGCTCGTGGCGCTGGCGGCCGGCGTTGGAGCAGCCGTGCTGGCGCCGCGGCGGCGTGGCGGCCCGTGGGTGATGCAGTTCGCGCGCGGATTGGCGCTCGTGATCCTCGTCGCGTACCTGACCGAGTACGTCGCCAACGCCGTCGACGGCACGTGGTCGGCGCGCACCCACCTGCCCTTGCAGCTCACCGACGCGGTCACCCTCGCGGCCGTCATCGCGCTGTGGGCCCCCCGGCCGCTGCTCGTCGAGATCGTCTACTTCTGGGCACTCACCGCATCGCTGCAGGCGGTCCTCACACCCGACCTCGGCCAGGCCTTCCCGAGCATCTTCTACTTCACGTACTTCACCACGCACATCGGGGTCGTCGTCGCCGCCTGCCTGCTGGTCTTCGGGGTGGGCATGACGCCCAGGCCGGGTGCGATGTGGCGCGTGTATGCGGTCACAGCCGCCTTCGCAGCGATCGTCGGCGTGGCGGACCTGATCACCGGCGGCAACTACATGTACCTGCGCCACAAGCCCGAGCGCTCGTCGCTTCTCGACGAGATGGGACCGTGGCCCTGGTACGTCCTCGGCGGCGCGGCGTTCGGGCTCGCGGTGTTCGCGGCGCTCTCGGTACTCGCCCGGCTCGGCAGCCGCGAGGCGGCGTAGCTCAGGCCACCCCGGCGCCGATCAGCAGCTGCCAGACCTCGCCTTGATCGACGATCTGCACGCCGAGCTTCTCCGCCTTGCCGGTCTTGCCCGCGCCGACGTTGTCGCCACAGATGAGCATGTCGGTGTTGGCCGAGACCGACGACGCGGTCGTCGCGCCCGCGCGCTCGCACAGCCGCTGGAACGCGGGCCGCGCCACCTTCTCGCCGCTGCGCGGATCGGCGATCGTGCCGGTGACCACGACGGTCTTGCCGGCCAGCGGCGCGTCGGCGGCGACCTTGGGCGGGAGGTCCTCCTCGCGGACGTCGAGGTCGACGCCGCGCTCGCGCAGCCGCGCGAGCTCCTCGCGGGCCCGCTCGAGGTGGGCGCGCAGGCTGGCGGCGACCTTCGGCCCGATGTCCTCGACCTGCTGCAGCTCCTCCTCGGTGGCGTCGGCGACCTCCTCGAGGGTGGCGTAACCGGCGCGGGACAGGCGCGCCGCCGTCGCCTCGGAGGCCATCGGGATCGCCAGGCCGATGAGCGCCCGGCGCAGGCCGACGGGCCGGCTGCGGTCGATCGACTCGACCATCCGGTCGGCCGAGATCTCGGCGATGCCCTCGAACTCGAGCAGGGCGTCACGGGTCAGGGCGTAGAAGTCCGAGGGCCGCTCGAGCAGGCCGGCCTCGTTGAGGCGCTCGATCCACACCGGGCCGATCGCCTCGATGTCGGCGGCCGCGCGCGAGCCCCAGTGGATCAGCCGCCGCACCGTCTGGGCCGGGCAGGCCACGTTCGTGCAGAACAGCTCGCGGCTGTTGCCCTGCTCGGTCAGCGGCTCGCCGCACGACGGGCACTTCTCGGGCGCGACGATCTCGCGCTCGGCGCCCGTCCGCTTGGAGGCGTCCAGCACACCGGCCACGAACGGGATGACGTCGCCGGCGCGGCGGACGAGCACGGTGTCGCCGATGCGCACGTCGCGGGCGCGGATGACCTCCTGGTTCGCGAGCGTCGCGCGTGTCACCGTCGTGCCGCCGACGAAGACCGGCTCGAGGACCGCGGTGGGTGCGACCTTGCCGATCTTGCCGACGTCCCAGAGCACGTCCGCGAGGACCGTCGTCTTCTCCTCGGCGGCGAACTTGTAGGCCAGCGCGCCGCGCGGGCTGCTCGAACGGGTGCCGGCGGCCGCGTAGGCGTTGCGGTCGGCCAGGCGCAGCACCGCGCCGTCGAGGTCGTAGTCCAGGCCTTCGCGCTCGGCCTCGATGGCCGCGATGACCTGTTGCGCGGCGCCGGCGTCGTCGCAGTGGCGCATGTCGGCGGCGTCGAAGCCCAGCGCGCGCAGCGCCTCCTCGAGGTCGGCCCGGGCGCCGTTGTCGGTGTCGAGGTCGAAGGCGAAGAAGCGCAGGCGGCGCTCGGCCACCACCGCCGGGTCCTTGGCGCGGATCGTGCCGGCCGCCGCGCCGCGCGGGTTGATGAGCGGCTTGTCGGGGTGGGCGGCGTTGTAGGCGGCGAAGGTCGAGCGCAGCATGACGAGCTCGCCGCGGACCTCGACGCGGCCGCCCGCCTCGATCGAGCCGGGCACGCCGTCGCCCAGGGCGCGGACGAGCACGGTGACGTCCTCGCCGGTGGTGCCGTCGCCGCGGGTCACCGCGCGGGCCAGGCGGCCGTCCTCGTAGACGAGCGCCAGCGAGAGGCCGTCGAGCTTGGGCATGACGACCACCGGCTGGCCGGGGAAGCGGCCGAAGAAGGCCACGACCTGCTCGGCCGTGGTCGCCTTCTCCAGCGAGAGCATCGGCCGGCTGTGACGGACCGGGGCGTGCAGCTGCGAGGGCGCCCCGACCGTCTCGAGCGGGTTGGGCTCGGGCGCGAGCTCGGGGTGGGCGTCGACGAGCGTGCGCAGCTCGTCCTCGAGCGCGTCGTACTCGGCGTCGGCGACCAGCGGCTCGCCGCGGTAGTAGGCGTCGCGCAACGCGACGATCCGGTCAGCGAGGTCCTCGATGCGTGCCTGCGTCTCGGCGCTCATGCTGGCGGTCATGTTGCCCAAGACCGCCGATGAACCTGTGACTCATCGCTCCGGCCGCCGCATCCCGAGCCGGTCACGTCCGTCACGGCCCTGGCCGTGGGCCATCCGTGGCCCGTCGGTGACCAGGGAGGGGGCGTCCCCAGCGTCCCGTTCGGCGCCTCTCCTGGGCGCCCTGTCCCTTCGACGCCGCAGCGAGGCGAAGGTTGGAGGGTCACCCACCCGCACGGGTAGGCACCGGAGCCGAGGCCGGCCTCGGCGTCGTCATCGGTCCGGACACGCCGAAGGCCACCGGGCATCCTGCCCAGTGGCCTCCGAACGGTCGCGGCACGTGCCCCCGAGAAGGTGTGCGCTGTGCGGCCCGCGGCTAGGCGCCGCCGTAGCCGTCCCACGGGTTGGCCCCGCTGGGAGTCGACGGCCGCGGCCAGATGAACGGGATGTCGTCGCCGCCGGGCCCGGCCGTCTGGCTGTGGGCGTCGTCCCACGGCGGCCACGAGCCGGTGAACGGGTGGTACCGGCTGCAGGTCGCCGAGTGCGGGTTCGGCAGACACGGGTTGTAGGGCTGCACGCGCAGGCCGACCTGCTCGCGCGAGCGCTCCATCTCCGTGAAGTTGTCGTACCCGTCGTGATCCTGGTCGTCGGCGCCGTCCGGCACGCCGTCGCCGTCGGTGTCGGCCACCGTCGGCTCGGGCTCGTAGAAGAGCGCGGCGGTGTAGAGGGGCTCGAGCGGATAGGCGCCCTTCCACCAGTCGATCCGGCCGCGGAAGTTGTACTCGACCTGGTTGGAGAGGCCGTCGCCGTCCGCGTCGCGCTCGTCGTCGGTGAGCTTGCCGTCGCCGTCGAGGTCCAGCGCCTGCTGGGCGGGCGTGGACGCCGGCACGACGCCGCCCGTCTGCTGCGTGCCGTCGCTGTAGGCGGTCAGCGGGAACGAGTTGCTGGCGAACTTCCACAGCTGGGCCTCCTGCCAGAGCAGCAGGCCGTCGCCGTCGAAGTCGTAGTTGACGTCGCTGCCGTCCAGCGGGTTCGGCCACGGGCGGCGGCCCGGGTAGGGCAGCGCGGCGCCGTTGAGGTCCTTGGCCGAGTAGAACTCGTAGCCGTCGCCGATGCCGTCGCGGTCGGTGTCCGCGGTGCACGGATCGACGCCGTAGGCAAGCTCGGTGCCGTTGGTGAGGCCGTCCTGGTCGATGTCGCCGTTCGAGTTGGCCTTGGCCTTGTCCTGGCACTGCTGGTAGGTGCCGGCCGGCGTCGAGTCCGAGCCCGGCTTGGGCTTGACGACCGGCGAGAGCTTCGTCGCCGTGAAGTGCTTGGAGAAGCGGCTCGACAGGACGCGCAGGCGGAAGCGCGCCGGGACCGCCGTGCCCTCGCTGTCTGAGCCCAGGAAGGCCGACAGCTTGTCCGGGACGGTGACATAGAGCTTCTTCTTCGTCGACAGGCCGCTCTTGGCGAAGACGGCGGGCTTGCCGTCGCGCTTGAAGACGATCGTGTTCTTGCCCTTGCCGGCCTTGAAGCCGGTGCCCTTGATGGTCAGCTGGCTGCCGATGGCGATCTTGAGCGGGCTCACCTTCTTGATCACCGGGTACGTGCGCTTCGTCTTGGCCATCGCGCTCGTGGGAACGAGCAGGCAGGCCAGCGCCGCGCAGGCGAGCAGGAGCAGACGAGGAACGGGAAGTCTCATGCTGGTCGGGTTGATCGACCGTTGGCAAGCGGTCTTGACCCGGCGCCGAGGGCACTAGACGGTTGGTCGATGGCCGTTCATCCGATGGGGCGCGCGAGCAGGCGGACCTCGCGAGCGGCCGCGACGGCCGCGGCCAGGGCAACGGCCTGGCGCACGCTCACACGGAGGGTCGCCTGCACGCGCGGCAGGCTGGATCCGGCGTCGGTCGCGCCGTCGCGGGCGGCGCGCTGCGCCTGGACGACCTCGGCGCCCTCGAGCGCGACGCGCGTCGCTCCGGGCCCGCCGCGCGGGCCGTCGTAGGTGACGAGGACGTCGACGCGCGAGCCCGGCCCGATCGCTTCGGGGGCGCCGATCGCGACGACGTCGAAGGCGCGCTCGCCGCGGCGCAGGACCGGCCCTGGCGGCGCGTCCTGCTCGCCCGGCGTGCCCAGGACGGCGGGATCGAGGTCGGTGCCGGGCGAGAGGGCGACCGCGACGCGCTGCCCGACGGCGGCGGCCGGATCGGCGAGCGCGCTGCGGGGGGCGTAGCGCTCGGGGACGCGGCGGAGGCCCAGCGCGGCGCGCGAGATGCGGTCGCCGGGGGCGAGCGGGCGCGTGACGACCACGACCGCGACCGGCCGGCCCAGCTGGCGGCGCAGCGCCGCCTCGCGGCCGGCGACGTCCGAGGCGGCGAGGACGCCGAGGAGCAGCGCGAGGCCGAGCAGCGCCGCGGCCCGGCGGCGGCGCGTCATGGCCACGCGCTCAGACGGGCGGCCGATCGCCGCGCCACGCGGGGAGCTCGAGCGCGACCCGGGCGCCCCGCGAGGAGGGCGCGGCG
>Ga0081540_1001278_pt1 | contig 21962 bp, 19 predicted proteins | sample TabmetS2T1R1_FD_71024 | JGI IMG/M metagenome (GOLD analysis project Ga0081540, IMG submission 71024) | Tabebuia heterophylla rhizosphere microbial communities from the University of Puerto Rico - S2T1R1 | ecosystem: Host-associated > Plants > Roots > Rhizosphere ... | reverse complement strand
CGCGGTGCCGAAGGTCATCGTACCGAGGGAGAGGCGGGAGCCCCTGAGGCCGCTGCGGCCGAGGAGCACATAGTCTTCGAGGCGGGGTGGTGCGTCGGACATGCGGAGCCCTCCGGAGGCGCTGGCCCCGCTTTAACGCCGTCCCATCACGGCGCCCGCGTCACTTCTGCGGCTTGCCGTTCTTCTCGTCGTCGAGCAGCTTGAACTCGACGCGCCGGTTCTTCGCCCGTCCGAGGGCGGTCGAGTTGTCGGCGATGGGTCGCTCGAAGCCGTAGCCTGCGCTGAGGAGCCGGCTCCGGGCGATCCCGTGCTGGACCAGGTACTCCACCACCGAGGCCGCGCGGCGCCTCGAGAGGTCCAGGTTGTAGGGCCCCGTGCCGCGGTTGTCGGTGTGACCCTCGACCCGGACGTGCTTCAGCTGCGGGTTCTTGGAGAGCACCCCCACCACCTCGTCGAGCAGCGGGAACGACTCGGGCTTGATGACGGCCTTGTCGGTATCGAAGTGGACGCTGCCGTTGAGGCGGACGCGATCCGACTCGAGCGTGACCAGGGGTCCCGAGACCGGGCAGCCGTCGTTCTCGGCGGGACCGGGCTGGTCGGGGCACTTGTCCTCTGGATCGGGGATGCCGTCCTGGTCCCGGTCGGGGCAGCCGTCCAGCTCGACGGTGCCGGGCTCGCGCGGGCAGCGGTCGTCGACGTTGGGGATGCCGTCCTTGTCCCAGTCGAGATCGGGGCAGCCGTCGGGACCGTCGCCCGGCTCGTCGGGGCAGCGGTCGCGGTCGTCGGGGATGCCGTCGTGATCGCGGTCCTTGATGGCGACGGCGGGCTCGGGCTCGAACTCGTAGCGGATGCCCCCCAGCAGCCGGAACGCCGGTCGGCCATACCCGGGGTCGCTGGTGAAGCCTCGGCCCATCGCGAGCGTGGCGCCCCAGTGCTTCCCGAACATCGTCCGCGCGCCGAGCAGGAACTCCCAGGGCGTGGTGGCCGAGGCGCTGTTCGAGCCGACGTTGGCCGCGAAGGGCTGCGAGAGCGGGGTGGAGAAGGTGGTCTCGGCGATGAGCTCGGGCCGGCGGAACACGTCCCCGCTGGGAAGCGTCCAGACGACGGCACCGCCGCCGGTGAGCTCGTTCTCGACGATCAGGTTGATGAACCGGCCGGTGCTCCGGTAGCGCAGGCCCACGTTGAGGAGCAGCCGCACCGGACCGAACGCCTTCTCGATGTTCGCTCGCGGCGCGAAGATGACGCCGTTGCCTCCGAGGAAGCTGTCGGACTTCCCCGTCGGAAAGCGCAGCTCGGGAACGAGGGCGAGGTCCACCGGGAGCTTCCAGCTCGCCGGGGTGAAGAGGCGCGGGACCAGCCGGATGTCACCCAGCCCTCCCGAGACGCCGGTGTCGAACGGAGGAAAGCCACCGGCGATCGCCTGGAAGTTGTCGCCCTGCGCGAAGGTGACCTGGAGGTCCCCGGCGAGCTCGAGGAAGGGCAGCACGGTCCAGGCACCGAGCAGGTGCCCGTCCACTCGCCAGGGGATGAAGTTGCCCGACTTCTGGTCGCCGACCATCGCCGCGAGGATCTGGACGTTCCAGTCGACGAGGAACTCGGCGTGCCAGCTGCCGGTCGGGGCGGCGCGCGCTCCCTCGACCACGAAGGCCGAGGACGACAGCGGCGTGGCCTTCTGCGGCACGGCGTCGAACCCGCGTGCGTTCGCGTCCGGAAGCTGGGCAAGGGCCGGGGCCGCGGCGAGCGCGGCGACGAGACCGGCCGTGAGCGCGGCGCCCCTCATCATCCAGCCCAAGGGTTACCCCAACTTGATGCATTTCCGGAGAAATCGGCCACTTGCAGGGTGGGCGTGGCACCCACCCCCGTTGACCAGGCCAGGCCAGCGGTTAGTGTGGATGGTGCTGAAGGGGGCGCCCTGGTTTCGACGGGGGCACAGAAACCCCTGGACGCGTGCCGAGTGGGCCTGACACTCGTAAATCACGAAGGCAACGACACAAAAGCCAACGACAACGTTGAGCTCGCGCTGGCTGCTTAAACAGTCCTAGTGCGCGGTCACCCGGGTCTCGGCCCGTGGGCTCGGGAATGACCGTCAGAATGCGGGCTGGCCGTCCGGGAGGGCCCGGACCCTGGACGGCGAGATTTTTCCGGGATGGGGTGGATGAGAGGGCGTCCGTGCCCGCTCGCCGCCCGACTCCAAATCGCGGACTACGCACGTAGGGTCTCGGGGTGGAAGGCTTCCGGACGCGGGTTCGATTCCCGCCGCCTCCATGTGTCGATGGCCGTCGGCCGGGTGACCTAGCCGGTCGAGCGCCGGGCGTGGATCTGCACGAGGTTGCCGCAGGTGTCGGCGAACACCGCGATGCGCACTGGCCCCGCGTCGGCGGGCGGGCGGGTGAACTCGACTCCTCGCTCACGCAGCCGGCGGTGCTCGGCGTCGACGTCGTCGACCTCGAAGGAGTTGATCGGGATGCCGTCGCGGAGGAGCGCGTCCTGGTAGGCGCGCGCAGCGGGATGCGCGTTCGGCTCGAGCACCAGTTCCGGCCCCTCGGGCCGATCCGGCGCCACCACCGTCAGCCACCGGTATTGCCCCATCGGGATGTCCATCCTGGGCACGAACCCCAGCACGTCCCGGTAGAAGGCGAGGGCACGATCCTGGTCCTCGACGTGGATGCTCACCAGTGTGATCCGCACGGTGGATTCCTCCTCGTCGGCGAGTCTTGCCACGAGCCCGCTGCGCGGCGCTTCTCCGAAATTGCGTCCCGGACGGCTGCCCGCTCATCCCATCCGACCGAAGCAGTCGTGCGGCGCGACGGTGCCCTGCACGGCGGCAGCGCGCGCACGGAACGCGCGCGGCGAGCACCCCAGGCGACGTGAGAATGCCGCGCTGAAGCTCCCCAGACTCCGGTAGCCCACCTCGAAGCAGACCTCCGTCACCGGCAGCGTGCCCTCGCGGAGCAGCACGCACGCCCGCGCCATCCTCGCCTCGCTCTGGAGCGCGTGCGGCGTCGCGCCGAACACGCCACGGAATCGACGGAGGAACCGCGACGCCGACAGGCCCACCTCGTCTCCGAGTACCTCGAGAGGGAGCGGCTCCTCGCACCGGTCGCGGAGCCGGACCCGCAAGTCACAGAGACGGTGCCAGGTCTCCGTCATGCCCCGTCCCGAGCGAGCGCGAACGCACGCTCCACGGCGTCGGCGGGTGTGGCCGCGCGAACCACGTCCTTCACTCGCTGCCCGCGTCTGGAGAGCTCCCAGGTGTCGATGCCCACCACCGGCTTGTCCGTCTTCAGCGCGAGCGCGATCTCCGACAGCGTCCCGAACTCGCCGCCGACGGCGATGAGCACGTCTGCCGCACGGACCACCAGCGCGTTCCGCGCCTCGCCGAGCCCGGTGGGAACTGCCACGTCCACCCAGGCGTTCGCCTCTCCGCGGTCGAGCCCGGGAAGAATCCCGACGGGACCGCGGTACTGGGCGAGGTGAGTGACGATCCGGAGCAGAACCTCCTGCGTCGCATCCTCGGCGTCGGCGCGGTGCCGGAGCATCCGCACGGCGAGCTGGAAGAGCGCGGGCTGGAGCGCACGGAGCAGCGCGTACAGCGCGTACAGCGCGTCACCGTCACCGGCGGCTGCGCGGCGAATGACCTCCGGGTCGGGGTCCTGGAGCTTTCGGGCCAAGGTCATACGGGTTGGACCGTGCGCCTTCCGCAGCTGTGACCGAGGACATCACTGCCCCCGTTCTCGAAGGGCGCGGGCTCCGGGGTCTACGCGGCGATGCCGGGCTCGGCGGCCGTGGCGACGGGACCTTCCAGGCGGCGCTTGTACTCCTCGGCCGGGACCACGAACTCCGGGTCGCCCGCATGGAGCCTGGCCGCCTCCTTCGGCCCGCGGGGCCGGAGGACTGCCTTCGGCTTGAACGTCCGGAAGGCAAACGCCTGTTGCACCGCGATGTTCTGCGGCCAGGTCACGTCCAGGCCGTAGCTCTCCGGCTTCCGGTCAGGCAGGTAAGCCGTCCCCAGCAGCCAGTCCCAGAACGAGAACTTCGTTGCGAAGTTCACGTCGTGAACCTCTCGGGCGTGGTGCCAGCGGTGCAGGTAGGGCCCGTTGATCACCCACTTCAAGGGTCCCATGTCCCAGTCGATGTTGCTGTGGATCCACATCCCCCAGCAGGCGTCGATGACCGACTTGATGGCCGCCACCTCGGGCGACATGAAAAGCACGATTGGCGCGAGCTCCGCCGTCCCGGTGATCATGTTCTCGATCACGTGGCCCCGCGAGCCACCCACCCAGTCGACATCCGGTGTCGAGTGATGCGCCTCGTGGATGCGCCAGAGGTACGGGTTCACGTGCATCCACCGGTGGAAGAGGTAGATGAACAGGTCGTGGGTGAACAGCGATACCAGAACCTGTAGCACCAGCGGCCATTCGCGGATCCCCCGCGTCTGGCTCCAGCCGGTGAGGTGGTCGATGCCGGGGATGACGAACCTGGCCGCGAGGAACCCCATCAGCACCGAGAAGACGGTGCTGAACCAGAGGAGGTCGGTCCAGAACTCGCGACGCAGGAACGGTTGCCGTTCGTACGGGAAACGGCGCTCCAGGGCGATCATCAAGAACGCCCAGAGGACGATGAGGGCCGTGGGGAGCAAACCACCAGGAGTTATCAACGGCAGCCCCCCTGCGCAGCAAATTTCTCACCCCCCCTTGCCCCTGCCCATACGTCGACTTGACGTGGGGCTCGTTGCCGGTGAAAGGGATGTGGTTTTCCTCCGATGACCCTCCCACTCCTCCTACTCGCAGCGCTCGCCGGCGCGGTGGCTGTGGTGGCCTGGGTCCATACCCCGGAGTACGACCGCGCACGCATCTACCCGCGCGATCCGGATCGCTGGGCGGGCATCACCGGGAAGCCTGCGCCGCTCCGGCACGCCTTCGGAACGGTGCTCTTCTGGGCTCTCGTCGCGTTTGGCCTGGGCGTTGGCGGGGCGTTCGTCTCGGTCTTTGCGCCCGGTGAGGCGGCGCTCGCCGTCGCGGTCGGAGCGATCCTCGGCGGCGCGCTCGCCCTCTGGACCGCGCGGCGGATGCTCCGGGCCGGCCCGGGCGCGATGCGGCTGATGCGGCAGCTCCCGAAGACGCCCGTCGGTCGAGTCCCCCGGGTGCTCTTCGTCTGCGGCTCCCCCAACCAGACCGGGCAGATGCTCCAGATCGCGCGTGCACTGCCCGGCGTCGAGGCGTGGTTCACGCCCTACTACTCGGACTGGCCGCACCACATCGCCATCCTCAAGTCCGGGCTCTTCGAGCCGGCGATCAACGGCCACAAGCGCCGCGGCATCTGCGCCGACGAGCTGAACCGGCGAGGGTTGGCCATCGACCTGGCCGCCGAGCGAAACGACTACGACGTCTGGGTCTGCCCCAACGATGCCATCCTCCCCGCCGGGGTCTCCGGGACTCCCTGGGTCCTGGTCCAGGAAGGAATCATGGAGCAGCCCAACTGGCGCACCTGGGTGTGGCGAAACACCCGGCTGATGCCCCGGGGCATCGCCACCACCGCCGTCTTCGGGCTCACCAAGCGGTACGAGAAGTTCTGCGTCGCCAGCGAGGGGTACCGGAAGCAGTTCCTCGCCGAGGGGATCTCGCCCGACAAGCTCGTGGTGACCGGGATCCCGAACTTCGACGACTTCGCCCGGTTCAAGGACAACGACTTTCCCCACCACGGCTACGTGCTGGTCTGCACCAGCGATGGGCGCGAGACGATGATGAAGGTCGACCGCCCCGCCTTGCTCCGGCACTCGGTGGAGATGGCCGCGGGTCGCCAGCTGATCTTCAAGCTCCATCCCAACGAGAACGTGGAGCGGGCCACCCGGGAAATCCTCGCGATCGCACCGAACGCGCTGGTGTTCGCCGACGGTCACGCCGAGGAGATGGTGGCCAACTGCGACGTGCTCATCACCGAGCACAGCTCGCTGACCTTCTGCGGCCTCGCCCTGGGCAAGGAGGTCCACACCAACCTCCCCCTGGAACAGGTCGAGGCGCTGCTGCCGGTACAGAACCGGCGGGCCGCCGAGGAAATTGCGGACGTGATACGCGGAGTCCTGCGCGCTCGAGGCCGGGCAATCGAGGAAGGAACGGGCGCGCAGCGAATCGCGTCCTGACGGAGAGACGAGCAAACATGGGCATCGAGGACTTCAAGAACGGCGCTGGACAGCGGCTGTACGCGCGGGCCAAGCAGATTCTCCCCGGTGGCGCACAGCTCCTCGGCAAGCGGGCCGAGATGTACCTGCCGGACCTCTGGCCTGCGTATTACTCCCGCGCGTCGGGCTGCGAGGTGTGGGACCTGGACGGGCGCCACTACCTCGACTTCACCATGGTGGGCATCGGCGCCCAGACCCTGGGCTACGCGGACCCCGACGTGGAGAAGGCGGTCATCGACGCCGTGAAGTCCACGCCGATGTGCACGCTGAATCCCCCCGAGGACGTGGCGCTGGCCGAGCTGCTGCTCGAGCTGCACCCCTGGGCGGACATGGTCAGCTACTCGCGGACCGGCGGCGAGGTGATGGCCAAGGCGGTGCGCATCGCCCGGGCGGCCACCGGCCGGGACGAGGTCGCCTTCTGCGGTTACCACGGCTGGCACGACTGGTACCTCTCGGTGAATCTCGCCGGAGGCGATGACCTCAAGACGCACCTGCTGCCCGGACTCGACCCGCTCGGCGTCCCGCGCGGCCTGACCGGCACCACCCACCCGTTCGCCTACGGTGACCTGGACGCGCTCCGGAAGGTCGTCGAGGCCCGGGGGAGCAAGCTGGCCGCGATCGTGATGGAGCCGGTCCGGGGTGCGGGCCGCATTCCGGGCTTCCTCGAGGGCGCGCGGGAGATCGCGACGAAGAACGGCTCGGTGCTGCTCTTCGACGAGATCACCGCCGGCTTCCGGATGAACACCGGGGGCGCTCACCTCGCCTACGGCGTCGACCCGGACATCGCCACCTACGCCAAGGCACTGTCCAACGGGTTCGCCATGGCCGCCATCGTCGGCCGCAGGTCGGTGATGGAGGCCGTGCAGAAGACCTTCATCTCCAGCGCCTACTTCACGGAGCGGGTCGGCCCGGCGGCGGCGCTCGCATCGACGACGAAGCACCGGAAGCTCGACGCGGGCAAGACGCTCACCGAGATCGGCACCAGGGTCCAGGCGGGCTGGAAGAAGGCCGCGGAGCGCACCGGCGTTCCCCTCACCGTCACTGGCATCCCCGCGCTGGCCGGCTTCGGCTTCCAGGATCCCGACGCTCCGGCGCTGATGACCCTCTTCATCCAGGAGATGCTGGGCCGCGGCTTCCTCGCCTCGGACCGCTTCTATCCGACGGTGCGACACGAGGAGCAGCACGTCTCGGCGTACCTCGACGCCGTCGAAGCCGCGTTCGGCAAGGTCGCAGACGCCCGCGCGAAGGGCGACGTGCGCTCTCGGCTGCTCGGGCCGGTGAAGCACACCGGCTTCGCCCGGCTCGCCTAGCCTCTACTTCGTGGGCGCCTTGCGCTCGTGCTCGGGAATGCGGGTGCGGGAGGCGTCCACCGTCTTCAGCTCGTCCAGGTGGTGCCGGTACCAGTTCACTCCGGCGAACTTCTGGTTCAGCGCGAAGACGTCCGGGTTCGCCTCGAGGTAGTCGAGGATGGCCTGGAGCCCGAAGGGAGGCTTCCCCTCGACGTGGAGTGCGTCGTACACGCGGCGAATGAGCTCGTAGTCCTCGGCGTAGTCGATCGTCAGCCGGTGGGTCATCGAGAGGTCGCGGTCCCAGGTGATGTTCCTCAGCTTGAATCGCTGAGGCTGCTCCCAGATGAACGGGGTGGTGTGCTCCCGCTCCATCGGCTTGGTGGCCTCACGCCAGGCGGTCTCGAGCACCTCGCGCTTCATCACCTCCACGTCGTAGCCGTCCGGCCACGTGCTCGGATGGAGGTTGGAGACGTAGTCGTTCGAGCGGTCCTCGAGGAACGTCGAGAGGACGCGATCCACCAGCGCGGGATCGAGGAGGGGCTGGTCGGAGGGAATTTTCGAGACCGCGTCGCAGTCGGTGGTGCGCAGGGCCGCGATGTGCCGATCGAGGAGGTCGGTCGGATGGCCACGCACGCAGTCGACCCCGGCCTGCTTCGCCAGGACCTCCACTGGATCGTCCGAGCTGTCGGTGGTGGTCGCCACGACGATCTGCGAGGGCGTCCGCGCCGCCTGCAGCCGCTCCAGCATGCGAACCAGCAGTGGCTTGCCCGCGAGCGGCATCATCACCTTGCCCGGGAGGCGGGTGGAGCCGGTACGCGCCTGAACGACGACCAGAACCTTCAAGGTGCTCCTCCGGAAACGACGCGAGTCACTGCGCGCCTTCTATCCCAGACCGACTCCGGGCCACCACGAGGGTCCAACATCGGAAGCATGGGGTGTTCTCGGGAGCCTCGCCTCGTTGTCCGGTGGTCCCGTCCGGGTGCACGTCGCAGCTTGGCGGCTCACCGGCCGGAGGCCACTTGTCGATCTGTCGAGCAGGTCGGGGGATTCGCTGGGGATGGCTGTGTGTGCTCGCGCTCACGCTCGCCTGTGGCTCAGGGCGCAGCGGGGGCCAGGCCGATGCCAGCACCTCGAACTCCGCGTCGGACAGTGGCCCTGCGGCGGACGCAGGACCGGCTGGCGACGGCGGGCCTCAGGGCGATGCGGGGACCGATGCCGGGCTTCCGCCGGACGGCGGCCCGCCCTTCGACGGCGGGACGGGCTTCGACGCCGGAACGCGGCTCCAGGCTCCCCCGGCGGGCCGGCTCTACCACGGCGTCTTCCCGGCGGGCACCACGCAGCCCGATGCCGACATCTCGATGCAGGCGGCCGATGACTACGTCGCCGCGGTGGGGCGGCCGCTGGCGTGGATCTACTTCACCAACGAGTGGTACCGGACCAAGGCCTTCCCGCGAGTGACGGCGGAGGCGATCCGCGCGCGAGGCGCGGTGCCCTTCATCCGGCTGCACATTCGCAGCCAGCAGAAGCAGGAGGTCGTGGACCCGCTCTACACCCTCGACAACATCAACGCCGGCATGTTCGACGCCGAGCTCCGCGCCTGGGCCGACGGGGCGAAGGAGTTCGGGACGGCGGTCATCGTCCAGTACGGGACCGAGGTCAATGGAGACTGGAATCCCTGGAGCGCTCCCTACAACGGGGGGATCGCCGTCGGGCCGGCCAAGTTCCGGCAGGCGTTCCGGCACATCGTCGAGGTGATGCGCTCCGAGGGTGCGACCAACATCGTCTGGGCGCTGCACCTGAACGGCGAGAACTGGCCAGCGGATCAGCCGGGGAACAACGCTGGCGCGTACTACCCGGGCGACGACGTCGTCGACTGGATCGGCTTCTCCATCTACCAGAACTACGGGAACAGCGACCCGAAGTGCCGCGACCTCGACGCGCTCCTCGCGGCGAGGGAGGCGGAGCTCGGCGATGCCGCCACGACGAAGCCGCTCTTCCTCTTCGAGCTGGGGACGAGCGTGCTCTCGACCCAGTGCAATCCGGGTCTCTGGACGCGGCAGATCCTCACCGACCTGCTCGGAGGTCGGTGGCCGGAGCTGCGCGGCTTCTCGTGGTGGGACGAGACCCAGCGGGATCGCTCCTCGGTCATGGGGGTGCCAGACAACCCGGAGCTCCAGGGGCCGTTCCACGACGTGCTGAATGGTCCGCTGGGACCGAATCTCGTCGACCGGCCGATACTCCGCTGACGGCTCGTCTCACGGCGTGCGACGCGCCGAAGTTCGCGAAGGTGCTCCCGAAGCCAAAGGCGGCGCGCTTTCTCCAGGTGGACCGCGCGCTCACGCTCGTCACCGACGCAAAGGTCGCATCGATGATGCCGCTCGCCCCGTGGTACCCGTGGCCGCCGCTGGAGGAGTGAGGCTCTAGAGAACGCCCCAGCCGCCGGGATCCTCGTAGGTGATCCGGATCTCGGACTCGGGCGCGGGCGGGCGGGGAATCTCGCGGCGCACGCTGGGCGCCGTCTGCGCCACCGTGGGCGGCCGCGGCGGTCTCGGCTCTGCACCGTTGCTCTGCGCGAATCCGCGGATGGCCGCGCGCGCCGGGCTCTCCTCTTCCTCGAGCTGGCCGCCATCGAGCGTGACCGTGTGGCCGTTGGTCGTCGGTCGAATCGCGGGCATCGGGATCTCCCGGCCACGGAGGGCGCGGGTCCGGACCGTGGGCAGATCTGCGTCGCTGAACCGCCGGTCCGGAGCGGGGAGGGGAACCGTCTCCACCACCGCCGGCTTCGTGGTCACCCCGCTCGGCGCCCGGAACGACGGACCGAGCAGCGCCCGGTCGGACCTGCGGCGATCTCCTCCGCTGCGCCGCTCGAACGCCCGGTGCAGCGGGTTCTCCGGAAGCGCCTCCGTCATCCGCCGGGCGTGCGACAGCACCTCGTCCACGTGCGCCATCAGCGGCTCGACCGCGGGCCCGTACAGCTTGCGGATGGCCTTCCCCATCGCCTCCAGCCGTCCCGCGTCCTCGCCGACCATCGGGGCCACCAGGGCCTGCGCCTTCGCGAAGACCGCCCGGAACCGCTCCAGCTCGTCGTAGAAGTCCTGCAGCCGTGCCCTGTCGAGGTCGTCCACCGACGGCTCCTCCCGTACATCGCCTTCCAGGAGACTACCGGTCTGTAGCGACACCCCAAGTTTTTTCCCTGAATTGGCGGCCGGTTGCGCGGTGGGAGAACCGCTTACCGAGAGAAGACCGATTTCCCCGCCACCCAGGTCGCCCGCACGTGGGCAAGGGCCTGGACATCGGCGCGCGGGTCTCCCTCCACCAGGACGACGTCGGCCGGCGACCCGACGACGAGCACGCCCCTGGCGGTGTCCTTCATCCGCCGCGCGGGAGCGGTGGTCAGCGAGACCAGGATCGCGCGCCAGTCCAGCCCGGCTCCGGCCATCCAGCCCACCTCCTCGTCGGTGTCCTTCTCGGGCAGGAAGCCCACGTCGGTCCCGAACAGCACCTCGCCGCCCGCGGAGGAGAACGCGCGGAGCTGCTCCTTCCCCGCGGCGATGAAGCGGTCCCGGACCGCGGCGGACATCTGGGATTGATCGGTGATCACCCGGTTGAGGCTCAGGGTGGGCACCAGCGCCATGTTCCGCGCGAGAAGCCGCTGCATCAGGTCGGGACTCCAGGGCCCGGCATCCGGATCGGTGTGCGCGAGCACGTCCACGCCTCCGGAGAGGGCCGCCTCGAGACCTTCGGCCGTCTGCGGGTGGGCGAAGATCACCAGTCCGTGTCGATGCGCCGCCGCCGTGGCCCCCTTGACCACCGCGAGGTCCATCAGCCCGGTCCGGCTGCCTCCGAGCCAGCTCCCGGTGAAGAGCTTCAGTGCTCTCGCACCCGGATGGAGGCGGACGCTCTCCTCGACGATCTGCGCCGCGTGCTCCGCCGTCGTCGGCTGGGGAAGCTTTGCCGCCTCCGCCTCGCCGATCTCCTGGCTCACGTAGATCGGCACCGCATGCGCGGGGAAGAGCGACGTCGCGACGGTGATGATGCGCGGGCAGCCCACCGTCGTCGCCCGGCGCCCTACCGCCTCCGTGTTCGCGGGCAAGGAGCCGAGGTCGACGACCGAGGTGAACCCGCGAGAGGTCAGCATCTCGCGGCAGGCCTGGCCGAGCGCCGCGTCGGTCTGCTCGGCCGCGCCATTGAAGCGCTTGTCGGTGAGATGGACGTGGACGTTCCAGAACCCGGGCAACGCCGTCCCGCCCGAGCCGTTCACCCGGCGTGCGCCGGGGGGTACGCGCACCGACGCCGACGGGCCGAGCGCCTTCACCTTTCCGTCAGCCAGGACCACCGTCGCGTCCTCGACCGCGGTGCCGCTCGCGGAGGGAATCAGCCGCGCGTGCTCGATGGCCCAGGTCTCCCCGGCCCGGACCGGTGCTCCACCCAGCAGCAGGACGATTGCCAGCACCTGCCACGAGGTCGTCGCCTCGGCAGCCCGCAGCACCCCTGCCGAGCCGCGCAGCGCGGCGCGACCCACCTCAGGCCACGCGCGACCGGTCGTCAGGCCTCTCCACGTCCTCGTCCCTCGGCTCGCCATACGCGGCAGGTGCCTCCTGAGTGGTAGACCCTGTCAGCGCCGCTCCGACGATCCGCTGGATCGCGCGCTGGAAGGACTCGCTGTTGTACGTACGCGCGAGTCGACCGGGCGAGGTAGCGAGATGTGGTCACGGTCTCAACGCGTCGACCGGTGCCGCAAGGTTTCGGACACAGCCCCGTCGAATATGCTGCGGGGAACCCCGTGCCCCAGACAGCAGAGCGTCCCGTCGCTTCCCCTCGCCGGCCGCGCTTCGTCGGCGAGCTGGACACGCTCATCCGCGCGCGCTACCCGCTGGTCTACCTGGTGTCCTCGGAGGAGAGCCGGGTGGAGGAGATCCTCCGGGACATCGCACGCGGGCACGGCAAGTCGCTCATCGGGTGGTCTGCCGTGCGCGGGCTCCACCGCCTCGACGAGACCCGCGGGGTCCCACTCCCCGACGAGACCGAGGAGCCGTACGCCGCGCTCCAGGCGCTCCGCGGTCTGCAGGAACCGGCCCTGGTGGTGCTGAAGGATCTCCACGCCTGGCTCGACGACCGCCGCCTCGTTCGTGCGCTCCGCGAGCTCGGCCAGAGCCTGAAGAGCAGCTACACCACCGCCATCGTGCTCGCCCCGGTGCTCCAGCTGCCGGTGGAGCTGGAGAAGGAGATCGCCGTCCTCGACGTCCCACTCCCGACCTTTGCCGAGCTCGCCGACCTGCTCCGTGACATCGTGGGCGTGCTGCGGAAGGCCGGGCGCGTCGCGGTGGACCTCAAGCGCGAGGAGGGCGAGCAGCTGATCAAGGCGGCGCTGGGGCTCACGCTCCAGGAGGCCGAGAACGCCTTCGCCAAGGCCATCGCGGACGACGATCGGCTCGACGCCAGCGACATCCAGCGGGTGATGGACGAGAAGCGGCAGGTCATCCGCAAGAGCGGACTGCTCGAGTACTACCCGGTGGACCACGCGCTGGCCGCGGTCGGCGGGCTGCAGACTCTCAAGGACTGGCTGCACCGTCGCGCCCGCGCCTTCACCGCCGAGGCCCACGCCTTCGGCCTCCCCGAGCCGCGCGGGCTCCTCCTCCTCGGCGTCCAGGGCTGCGGAAAGAGCCTCACCGCCAAGGCCATCGCCTCGCAGTGGGCGCTCCCTCTGCTCCGGCTGGACATGGGCCGGGTGTTCAGCGGGCTGGTCGGCTCGAGCGAGGAGAACCTTCGCCGGGCGATCCGCGTCGCGGAGAGCGCCGCCCCGGCCGTGCTCTGGCTCGACGAGATCGACAAGGCGCTCTCCGGGTCCGCCTCCTCGAACGTCAGCGACGGCGGCACGACGGCCCGGGTGCTCGGCACCTTCCTCACCTGGCTTCAGGAGAAGACCGCGCCGGTCTTCGTGGTGGCGACCGCCAACCGGGTGGAGGGGCTCCCACCGGAGCTGCTCCGGAAGGGGCGGTTCGACGAGATCTTCTTCATCGATCTCCCCGATGCCGCCGAGCGGCAGGACATCCTCCGCATCCGCCTCTCTCGCCGCGGCCGCGCACCGGAGGCGTTCGATCTCGCGGGGCTCGCGGCGCGGGCCGAGCAGTTCAGCGGCGCCGAGCTCGAGCAGGCCATCGTGGAGGGGCTCCACGCCGCCTTCGACGCGCGCGCCCAGCTCGCGGACGCGCACCTCACCCGGGCCATCGCCGAGACGGTTCCGCTCGCGGTGACCCTCCGCGAGGAGATCTCCCGCATTCGCGACTGGGCGCGCGACCGGACCCGGCCAGCATCGCGCACGGTTCGCCCGTGAAGTTCCTCTCCCGCTTCCAGCGGCTGGAGCGGTCCCGCCGTGCCGGAGAGCTCGCGAGGCACGGCAGCGCCGACCGCTTCCGCGCCATCGAGCCCCAGTCCGACATCCCCGAGCCGCAGGGCGGAGACCTCGCGCGGTTCGCGCCACCGGTGGAGCGGCCGCTCGAGCTGCAGCCGCGCTCCGACGCGCAACCCTTCGTCCGCTGTCCATCGTGCGGCGTCGACTCACCGCTCGGCGCGCGCCGCTGCGCATGTGGGACCGCGCTCGACACGCTCGAGGCGGTGTCCTTCAACACCGCGCTCTGGGACCGGCACCGCGAGGAGGTCCTCCGTCACGAGACCGAGCAGACCCGCTCCCGCGCCGAGCAGCTCGAGGACGCGCGCCGGCAGCAGCAGGAGAACCGCGAGCTCGGCGAGGCCATTGCCCGCGAGATCGCCGAGCGGGAGGGGATGGGACACTCCGGTCGGCTGTCACGGGCCGCGGGTACGGTCCTCCTGCTCGTGGTCCTCGCGCTCGTGCTGCTTCCGCGCGGACCGCTCGCCCGGGGCGTCTTCGCCCTCCTTCTGGGCGCGGTCCTCGTGCGGGCCGTCGCCGGCTGGGCCCGCGCCCGGGCGGTCCAGACTGACCCGGGGGGCGGGTCCACAGTCGACCGGTGAGCAGGGAGTACATCTGCGTCCCTTGCCGTCCAGGCGAGCAAGTTTGAGCCTGCCGGCACCATGCTGGGTTTTCTGAGGCGGAGAGCGGCGCGGGACGAGGAGCCGGAGGGCACGACGTGCCAGTGGTGCCGGAAGATCATTCCCGCAACCACGAACGAGGAGCTGTTCATGGTCGGCGCGGTGCTCGACCCGCTCGCTGGATGGTTCTGCTCCACCCCCTGCGCGCAGAACTACGGGCTGCGGTTCCGCGTCCAGCCGTCCAGGACGCCTCCCGGCGGCGCCCGCAAGACGCGCTAGCGGCGCGCTCGCTCGACTTCAGTGCATCGCCGGCGCGGCCCTGGTGGGTTCGCGGTCCGCGGGGCGCGACTCGTCCGAGGGTGGCTTCTTGTGGAGCCGTCCCTCGATCCACAGCGTGGTGACGACGATCTGCAGGACGGTGAGCAGCGGCGTCGCGACGATCAGCCCCAGCAGGCCGAACAGCGCGCCCATCATGGCCTGGAAGAACAGCAGCAGCGCCGGGTTCGCCTCCACCGCCCGGCGCATGACCACCGGCTGCACCAGGTACCCCTCGATGACGTGAACGCCCACGTACACGCCGAGGGCCATGAAGAAGTGCTGCGGAGACTGGCTGAGGCCCACCAGGAGCCCCGGGACCGAGCTGGACACCGCGCCCACGTACGGGACGAAGGTGCCGAAGAAGGTGAGCAGCCCCAGCAGCGCCCAGCCCTGGATGCCACAGGCGAACAGCCCCAGCGCGGTGACCGAGCCCATCAGGAACATCGCCACGATGGTGCCGGCCACCCAGCCGCGGAGCCCGCGCCCGAGCCGTTCCCAGAGCTCGTCGAAGTCTGCCTCGAAGCTGCGGGGGAGCATGGCGCGGATCCCGCGTTCGTAGAGCGAGGGCCGGTAGACCAGGAAGGCCGCCAGCACGACGAGGAGCACGAAGGTGGAGATCAGCTCCACCACCCTGGCCACCGCCATCGGCGTGAGCGTCGCCACGGCCTCGACCGCCTGGGGGACCTTCTCCTTCAGCGTCGCCGCGACGTCCTTGCCGTTGGTGAGCTGGCGCACCGTCCGGTCGCGCTGGGCGCGCCTGAGCCACGCCTCAGCCCGCTTCGCCGCATCTGGCAGATCGTCCATCAGCTGCTTGCCCTGCTCGACGACCACCGGCGTGGCGATCGCCACGACTCCCCCGACCACCCCGAAGGTGAGGAGCACGGTGAGCAGCACCGCCACCACGCGGGGCAGCACCCGGGACATCCATCCCACCGGGAAGCTGAACATCACGGCGAGGAGGATCGCCAGGAAGCCCAGGAAGAAGACGTTCTGGGCCTTCACCAGGCCGCTCCACGCCGCCCAGGCGATCAGCAGCGACACCGCGAACGCGAGCGGGCGCTTCCAGACTCTCAGTGCGCGGATCATCTCGGCTCCGCGGCGGCCTTGGCGAGCTGGCCCTCGTTCATCGATGCAGACGAGTTGTGCCTCGTCGCGCTGGACGGCAAGCGCCCTGTCGTCCCCAGGACGCCGGATCCGGGGCTTCTGGCCCGGTCCTTGCGCCGGGGAAGGGGCTACTGGTGCGTGGGAAGACCGGTCGCGGCGGGATCGAAGGCGAATCCGCCGAAGGTGACCTGAGTCAGAGAGTTGAGCTGGCTGGTCGGCGTCCCACCGCTGATCGAGACCAGGGCTCCGTCGACCCCGCTCCCCCCGCCCGCGGAGAGCGCCCAGAGGCCGCCCTGCTTGTCGAGGGCGAGCCCTCCCGGGCATGGAAAGTCGGCGAGGGAGATGGCCGACCCGACCGGCGTGCCGGTGGGCGGCACCTTCTGCACCGAGTTGCCGTTGCAGCTGCTCACCCAGGCATTTCCGCTCCCATCCACCGCGATTCCGTAGGCGTCGGTGATCGAGGCGGTGGTGAACCCTGGGTCGACGGTGCCGCTGGTCGCGGTGGTGAAGCGGTACACCTTGCCGCCCGACCTCGACACGACCCAGAGCTTGCCGTTGTCGCCGGCATCGAAGCTGAGGCCCCACACGCACCCCACGGAGATCGAGGTCGGGGTGGCCGTCGGGTTCGCGTCGGTGCGGACGAAGGTGGAGACGGCACCGGTGCTGGCCCCCGTGCAGCTTCCCACCGCGATGACGTTCCCGCGGATGGCAAGCCCGGTCGGGCTGGGGACCGACACCGTCTTCGTCGCCTGCGGGCTCGCGGTGTCGAGCGCGTCCGGGGTGTACATCCGGACGGTGCCATCATCAAACGTGGCCCAGAGGTTCCCGTCGGCATCGAACGCCACTGCCAGCGCTCCGCCGGCGGAGATTCCCGTCGGCTCCACGTTCGTGTGGTCGACCAGGATGTCCGTCTCGGTATACCCGACGATGGCGCCGCTGACGGGGAGCCAGGCCCGACCGAGGAAACCCCTCAGGGCGAAGCTCACGCCGACATTGGTCTGTGCGTTCGGCCTGACCGGGACATCGACCGACCGCGCCGGGGTTCCACCGTCGAAGGTGACCGTGCCGTCCCAGGTGCCGTCGACCAGGCTTCCCGAGACCATGATGCCGGCATCGGCGGTCACCGAGTAGGTGCCGGCGTCGATGATCCCGCTGCGGAGCACCGTTGGCGCATTGGCCACGAAGGTCGTCTTGCTGCCGCTCACGGGGTCGGTGATGTCCACCGAGCCCACCGCGCCGCCGGGATCGATGCCCAGCACGATCCGGCCGTGCGTCGACGGAACGACCTCGACCGACGAGGTCGCCGCCTGGATCGTGCCCCCCACCGTTGCCGTGGCCCTGACCAGCACCACTTCGCGCGCGGCCAGCGTCCCGAGGTCGGTCGGGGTGAAGTCGACGGTCTGCCCATTGCTCGGCGCCAGCGTGCCGGCGTTGCCGCTGAGCAGGTCCCAGGTCACGTTCCCGGTGAGGTCGCCGTTCTGCGGCACCGCCCGCAGCTGGACCGGATCCGCGCCGGTTTCCACGCTCAACGTGTCCGGGGAGATGGTCAGCGTCGGACCGGTGGTCTGGATGGGCCCCTCGTCGCTGCAGGCGAGCGCCAGGGCGAGGGGGGCGAGGGACACCACGAGCGGGACGCGCATTGCTCTCTCTCGTTCGGGGAGGGCCTGACGACACCCCCTTTCGGCACGCGCGTCAACGTCTTGGAAGGGGTGCACCGCTCCCCACATGGAGCGTCGCATCGAACGCCGGCGCGAGCACCGAGACCAGTGCGGCAACCGCGCGTGGCCATCCGTTCGTCGCGAGGACGTGTGCCCGTCCTGCCTGGCCGAGCGCAGCGGCGAGCTCCGGCGCGTCGAGCAGGTGCCGGATGGCACCGGCCAGAGCAGGGGGATCCGCCGGTGGCACGAGCAGGCCCGTCACCCCGTCGCGGACCAGCTCGGGGATGGCGCCGACCCGGGTGGCCACCACCGGCCGCCCGCGCGCGAGCTGCTCGGCGGCGGCGAGGCAGAACGCCTCTTCCCAGCGAGAGGGGACGACGCACACGTCCGCCGCGGCGACGCACTCCGCGGCGTCGGGGCGGTGTCCCGCGAGCCGGACTCTCTCCCCGGTCCGGAGCCCCGCCCGGCGCGTCTCGAGCCGCGCGCGTTCGGGGCCATCGCCGAACACCAGCACGTCCACGTCGGGCGGCAGGGCGTCCGCCGCATCGAGCAGGTCGACAAAGCCCTTCACCTCCGTGAGCCGGCCAGAGGCAGCCACCATCCGGCGCCCCGGAGCGACCCCCAGCGCCCTGCGCACCTCCGCTGCGGGGCGAACGGTGGCCGGGACCGAGACCGGATTGGGCACCACGTGGATCCGTTCCGGGGGAACGCACCCGGCCAGGCGCTGACGCTCCTCCACGTAGCCGCTCACCGCCACCACCGCGTCGGCCGCCGCCCAGGGCAACCTCGTCGCGAAGCGCTTGGCGAGCGCTCGCAGTCCATGGGGAACCTCCCGGCTACCCGAGCTGTGATCGTGCACCACCACCCGTCGCACGCCCGAGGCGTGGAGCACCGCGTATGCGGGCGAGACCACCGCCCGGTCGACCAGCCAGACGGCCCGGACGTTTTCCTGCTGCACCAGCTCGAGCGCCGCGAGGATCGAGCGGGGTGTGGCGAGCGACAGGTCCGCGCCCAGCGGCTCGGCCGCGCTCCCGGCCAGCGCCTCCGGAGCGGCGTCGAGGAGCGGATAGGCCACCAGGGTACGGATGCCATTCCGCGCCACGGCGTTCGCGACCTCCGCGAACATCCGACCGATGAAGGTCCAGGCATACCCGGTGCTGGCCGGGAAGTTGGCGACGCAGAGAAGGCTGTCCAAAGGCGCATGAAGGTAGGCAGCACACGGCGTCCGTGCCGGGGCACGGTCCTCCGGCTGACAGCTGGCATCCAGGTGTGCCTTGCCGTACGGGTGGGCCGACGTAGCTTGGCTCAGCGTGACAGGCGTGCTGACGGTGTGGTCGAGGGGCGTGACGCAGCAGCATGGGCGGAAGCAGGCCTGGGTCCGCCACCAGGCGACGTCCTGGCTCCACCGGCTCGGGCTCTACTCGGAATTGCGGAGCTTCGACGCCAGCCGCGTGCTCCGGCTGGTGTTCGTCTGTGCCGGAAACGTCTGCCGCAGCCGGTATGCCGAGGCCCGTGCGCGGGCGCTGGGGTTCGAGGCGGGCTCCTTCGGCTTGAGCGCCGACGGAAGGTCGCCTCCGGACCGGGCCGCGGTGCGGGCCGCCCGGCGCCGCGGCATCGAGCTCATTCCTCGTGCTTCTCGCCGGGCCCATGACGTGCGGCCCACTGCTGGAGATCTCCTCGTCGCCATGGAGCCTCACCAGGCGCGCGCGCTGCGCCGGGCGCATCCTCGGGCGCAGGTCGCGCTCCTCGGGCTGTGGTGCAGCTCGCCGCGTCCGGTGATCGCGGACCCCTACGGGCTCTCCGACGCGTACTTCGATACCTGCTTCGGCTGCATCGACGAGGCCGTGGAGGCGCTGGTGCGGACCGTGGAGCGCCGGCGAGCCGGGCATGGCTGAGACGGGGGTCGACCGGGGCAGCGTCCCGGTCCTCGTCCCCCAGGCGGGATCGCTCGGTGCGGTGGGGGTCATCCGGTCGCTCGGGCGTGCCGGGTACCCCGTCCATGCCTGTGCCGAGTCCCCCGACGCCCTGGGGCTGCACTCGAGATGGGTGCGGAGCGCGCGCATCCATCCCGCACCGGCGTCGGAGGAGTTCCTTCCCTGGGTGCGTGAGACGGTGCGGGCGCTCGGCATCCGCGCCATCGTCCCCTCCGAGTCGTTCCTCCTCGGGCTCCGGCCGGCGCTGGCCGAGTTCCAGCATCTCCTTCCGTTCCTCGATCCGTCACTCCTCGAGCTCGCCTTCAGCAAGGCAGACCTGGTCTCGGCGCTGGCGGGTGACCCCCACCTCCCGCCCGGTCTCGTGGCCGAGGGCGAGACGCCCCCGATCGAACGCCTGGCCGCGCTCGGAGCTCCGCTGTGGCTCAAGGCCGATGCCGTCCACGGCCGGAGTGGGGCGCCGAGCCGCGTGCTCCGGGTCGACGACCCGATCACCGCGCGGTCCGAGCTGGCCCGCTGGCTGCGGCACTACCGGCGGGTGCTGGTACAGGGACACGTGCCAGGCAGTGGAGTGGGCGTCTTCCTCCTGATGGTGAACGGGCATCCCCGCGCCCGCTTCGCGCACCGGCGCCTTCACGAGGTCCCGCACACCGGCGGCGTCTCCTCCTTCAGGGAGAGCGTCCGCTACCCGGACATCGAGGCCCACGCGCTCTCGGTGCTCCGGCGCATCGGCTGGAACGGCGTGGCGATGCTCGAGTACCGGCGGGACCCGGCCAGCGGCGACTTCCGGCTCCTGGAGCTCAACGCACGGTTCTGGGGGTCGCTGCACCTCGCGCTCGCCGCCGGGGTGGACTTTCCCCGGCTTCTCCTCGATGCGTGGCTGGGCGGGCGCGAGCCCGAGCCGAGCTGGACTCCTGGCGTGCGCTGCCGGCAGACCATCCCCGGCGAGGTGAGGCACCTGTGGAGCGTGCTCCGCGACGGCGCGCTCTCCCGGCGGGACAAGCTCCGCGCCGTCGCTCGCTTCGGCTCCCTGACGCTGGACCCGCGCATCCACTCGGATCTGTGGTGGCCCGGTGACCGGGGCCTGGCCGTGCGGGAGACGGTTCGCTGGGCCCGGGAGACCGGAGTGACTCTGGTCCAGCGGATGCGCCCCCGATTCAAGCAGTCCGTCTATGCGGCGGCACGGGCCGCGGGGCTGTTCAAGGTGTCCCGGCTCCTGACCCGCGATGCGCTGCGCATCGTGTGCTGGCACGGAACGTCGCTGGCCGACGAGCACCGGGTCTTTCCCGGCCTGTTCATCTCGCCGGACGAGTTCGAGCGGCGGCTGCTCGCGCTGCATCGCTACCCCGTCCTTCCGCTGGAGGAGGCGCTGGATCGGATGCGCGCCGGAATGCTTCCTCCGGCGGCAGTGGCGCTCACCATCGACGACGGGTTCCACGGCTCGCTCCGCCACGCCTGGCCGGCGCTCCAGCGCCACGGCTTCCCCGCGACGCTCTACGCGACCAGCTACCACGTGCAGACCGGCAGTCCGGTCTTCCGCCTCCTGGTCCAGTGGGCCTTCCGCGAGAGCCCGGAGCCGGTGCTCGACCTCTCCCGGCTCGATGCCGGGATGGTGGGTGCGCTGCGGATGACGCCCGGGCCCGAGCGCACCGAGGCCATGTGGCGACTCATCCGCCAGGCGGAGGAGGACCTCTCCGAGCCCGAGCGACAGGCGCTCGCCGACCGAATCGCCGCCGCGCTGGGAGTGGACCTGGCCCCGGTCCGAGAGGGGCGCTGGCTCTCCCTGGCCAGCGAGGACGAGCTGCGTGCCGCTGCTCGCGAGGGGCTGGACGTCCAGCTCCACACCCACCGGCACCGCCTCCCCGTGTCGCGCGAGCTGGTCCTGCACGAGCTGCAAGACAACCGCGCGGCCCTGGAGCCGCTGGTCGGCCACCGGCTGCACCACTTCTGCTACCCGAGCGGGTATTTCCGGCTCGCGCACCTGCCGTGGCTGGAGGAGGCCGGGGTGGAGAGCGCGACCACCTGCGACCCCGGCATGAACCGCCGCGGCGACTCGCCCCTCACCCTGCGGCGCTTCCTGGACGATTCGCGCGTCACGCAGCTGGAGTTCGAGGCCGAGCTCTCGGGCTTCTCGGAGGTGCTGAGGCAGCTCCGCACGCTGGTGGGGCGCCTGCGCGGGCGCCCCGCTCGCCCGGAGGTTCCCGTCCCGCCCGGCTCGGAGGTCCCCGAGGCGAAGACGCCGCCCCGAACGCGGCCGCAGCGGGCGGGCCTGGGCGTGGGCTGAGACGCACCCCTCGCTCGCTCAGCCCCCCGCACCAGGGGGACGCCTGACGAAGCGCGCAGGGGCGCGCCAGCGACCTTGCTCAGCCGGGGGCGACGACGCGCGCCTCGACCGGCGCCGCGGCCTCCGATCGGATCCGCCCGAGCAGGAAGGTGGAGACCGTGCCCACCGCGAGACAGGCGAGCCACAGCGTCC
>Ga0081540_1001277_pt1 | contig 21964 bp, 23 predicted proteins | sample TabmetS2T1R1_FD_71024 | JGI IMG/M metagenome (GOLD analysis project Ga0081540, IMG submission 71024) | Tabebuia heterophylla rhizosphere microbial communities from the University of Puerto Rico - S2T1R1 | ecosystem: Host-associated > Plants > Roots > Rhizosphere ... | reverse complement strand
CCCTTATCGGGATTTTCGGACGGGGGGCACCCCTCCCCCGGCGGAAAGATTGGCCGCCGAGCCGCCTGCGGCCATGCAGGCCTACGCGGCAAGGGAGAGCGGCATCGGCTCCAGCCACTTGCAGCCCTATCGCTCCCATCATATCCGCCGTTAACGCATCGAACGGCGGAAGATCAATGCCCAGCGATCTGACCGCCATCGACATGCAGGATTTCACCGGTGACGAAGTTCGCATCTTCAAGATACAGAATTGCCTGCACGATGTCGGCGATCTCGCCCATGCGATTGAGGGGATGCAGACCGGCCATCGCCGTGAGGCTGGCGGGCGCGTGCATCGGCGTCTTGATCATGCCGGGGGCCACCGCGTTTATACGGATATTGCGGGACGCGTACTCGATCGCAAGGCTCCGCGTGGCCGCGGCAAGGGCGCCTTTCGTCAGCGAGGCAAGGACGGATGGCACTGCCGAATTGGCGTGCTCGACGAGCGTGGTCGTGATCTGTACCACGTGGCCCGAACCCTGCCGGACCATCGCTTCGACGGCACGCTGCGTGATGTAAAAGAACCCGTTCAGATTAGTCGCAAGAAGATCTCTATACTGGCGATCGGTATATTTGGTGAATTCGTTGGGAATGAAAATTCCCGCGTTGTTAACCAGCGTATCGACGCGGCCGAAGCGCGACAGTGCTTCTTCGATCACCTTTTTTCCGGTCGCAGGGTCGCCAATGTCGCCAGCGACCGTGAGATAGCCGGGATCGTCCGACGGCCCAATTGAGCGTGACGTGCCGACCACCCTGTAGCCCTGATCTCGAAATGCATTGGCGATGCCTTCGCCCAGGCCGCGCGACGCCCCGGTAACAACCGCAACCTTCCGTTCCACATTCATGATGCACCTCTTCCTGCGTTGGTGCGGATCGACCAATTTACTGCGACGAGTTCGTCTGTGTCCCGGAACGATCGCCCTGCTCGATTCTTCGATGCTAACACTGCTTGGCAGTCGCGACTTGTGCTTCGCGGGTTAAGGCAGACCGCGCGGGGATGCCTTCCAACAAGGATCCCAACCCCTCAGCGACGGTAAGATGCGCAATGACCGCGTCACGCAGCTTCGTGTACGGCAATTCGGCGAGCATCGCCGTCTGAACCGCGGTCATCACTTCGCCTGCCTCGGAGCCGACCATCGTGAAGCCGAGGATTCGATCATCGCGTGCTGCGATCAGCACCTTCATGAATCCCTCGGATTCATCGGTCGCGAGTGTCCGCAGCACTCTGCGCATCGGCATCGTCGCCACGCGGACGGGAATGCCCTGGCGCTCCGCTTCGCCCTCGGACAGGCCGACGCGGGCGAGTGGCGGGTCGGTGAACACCACATGAGGAATAAGCCGATTTTTCGTGTTACGGTCTCCACCGGCCATGTTGTCCCGAACGATGCGGAAATCATCAACTGAAACATGGGTGAACTGAGGACTGCCGGCGCATTCGCCAATCGCCCACACGCCGGGAGCGCTGGTCTTCAGCCTCTCATCGACCTTGACGAAACCGCCTGCGGTTACTGCGATGCCTGCCTTGTCGAGTCCGATATTCGCTGTATTCGGGATCCGCCCGGCTGCCACCAACAGATGGCTGCCTTCGATCGTGCGGTACCCGGGCTCGGTCCGCACCGTCACGGAAATTGACTTTCCGTTGCGGCCTGCAACATCGAGAGGACGGGCACGTACGAGAATGTCGATGCCCTCACCGCTCAGAAGCTTGTCTATTGCATCGGCGACATCGGCGTCCTCGCGCCCGACAATGTGCAAACCATGTTCTATGATCGTCACGCGGCTGCCGAAGCGACGATAGGCCTGCGCCATCTCGACGCCGATGTACCCGCCACCAAGCACAATCAGATGTTCCGGCACGTCTTCGAGTTCGAGCGCCTCGATGTGGGTGAGCGCATGTGCCTCGCGAAGGCCGGGAATGTCCGGCATTGCGGCGTGCGAGCCGACATTGACCACGATCTCGTTGCCATGGAGCACGCGCTTGCCGCCATCAACCAGTGCAACCTCGATCGTCTTCGTGCCAATGAAGCAGCCGCTGCCCAAGATGAGTTCGACGCCGGTCTGCTTGTAAAGACCGAGGTGAAGGTCGATCTCGAGTTCGACCATGTTCTGCTTGCGGCGCCACACCTGCGCCATATCGATTTTTACGCCATCGGTGAAGGTACCGAACGCGGACGCGTTCCGGACGAGATGGGCCACCCTGGCGCCCCATATCTCATTCTTGGAGGGCAAACATGCCACGGCGGGACAGGAGCCGCCGACCCATTGCCGCTCCACGACGGCAACCTTCTTGCCGGATCGCCCGAGATGCCAGGCGAGCCGCTTTCCGCCCTGGCCGCTTCCGAGGATCACGACGTCGTAAGTTTCAAGCTGAGGCATCACTATTTGCTTTCTGCTGACCGTCAAGCAACTGGGTGTGTGTGTGCACGCAACGACTTCGCCCTGCATAGCTATTCGAGGACCGCTCTGGTTTGGTTACATCCATGAGAGCAATCCATTCACCGGCGGCACCGCAGCCGATAGGCGGCCCATTCGCTGACGGCAGGCGGCTCTCGCGCTCCCAGTTGCGACTTTCGCTGAGCTAGCCTGATTTGACGAAATCGATGATCATCCTGGCGACGATGTGGGGCTCGTCCTCAGGCAGAAAGTGTCCGGCGTGTTCAACCTGCTCGACGCGAGCGCGCGGCATTGCGGCCGCAAGCCGAGCACCATGGCGAACCGGCTGAAATACATCCTCGGCCCCCCAAATAATTAGGGTGGGGGTATTGAGTTTCTCGACCTCGTCCATGCGGACGGCAAGCTCTTCCGTTCGCAAGGCTCGAGCTGCCCGCAAATATGCCAATCGACCGTCCACCCCTCGGAATGGGCGTTCATAGGCCTGGATGACCTCTGAAGTAATGCGGTCATGGTGGACCATGCCTCGCGAGAAGCCCTTGGCCAGGCCCTTCTGAAGGTCGAAATCGGGCGCGCTCAGAATGGTGTCCCAAACGGGATCCTTCAGCCGAGCAATGCCGGGCTCCGGAAAGGAATCGTAAGCGATAGTATCGATAAGGACGAGACGCTCTGCCGCTTCATGGTTGTTGGCGCACATCAATTGGGCAACTCCACCGCCGATGTCGTGGCCAACAATCGCACTACCATTCCAATTCAGCTTGCGCAGAACTGTGGCCAGACGTTCGGCCTGGGCCGCGATACCGAGATCGGCGCCGATTGGTTTGTCCGAATCTCCATAGCCGAGCAGATCGACGGCTATGACCTCCAGGTCATCCTGGACGAGTGATGGGATGATATTGCGCCAGAGATAGCTCGAGGTGGGGATGCCGTGGATCAGAACAACGGAGGGGCCGTGACCGAAGCGATGGTAAGCGATCTGCTCCCCGCCAACAGCGATGTAGCTCGGCACGCCGATATCATTGCTCATTCTAGCGCTCCCCGATCATCCCCGCCCCTTGTGTCGGGCGATAAGCTGATCGGCAATATCATCCAGGTCATTGCCGATGATCTGCGGCTGAGGGCCGACTCCCAAAACATCGTTACCGACTCGCTTGATCAGCGCTGCCTCCCATCCCGCCGCTACGGCACCCAGCGTGTCCCAGGTGTGGCAAGCGACAAGACAGAGCCGGGTGGGTTCAACCCCAAGCTCCCTCCCGACATAGGCGTAAGCCTGAGGCGACGGCTTATGGCGCTTGACGCCGTCCGCGCTGAAGCGCCGCTCGAAAAGATCGACAATGCCGCCATGCCGAAGCTGACGGGTTTGGACCTCAAGCAGATTGTCCGTGAGAGTGAAGAGCCGGAATCCCGCGTCTCGTAGCCGGCGGAGCGCCGACGGTACCTCCGGATGCGGCGGCATCGTAGAAAACTTCTCCGTAAGCTCTTTCTTATCCGCATCATTTATTTTGATGCCTTGCGTATCTGCCAGCATCTTCATTACGGCCGATCCAATGTCGGTGAACGGAACGTAGCAGCCGGCCACGGTCAGGGCCGCCGAATACATGATGAAGTTAGCGAACCAAAGCCGCATGGCTCTCTTCTCGCCAAAGATGCGCTCAAAGGTCGGCTCCATTGTTTGAAGGTCGAGAAGCGTTTCATTGACGTCAAAGACGATCAGGGGAAGTTCGGCCATGTAATCAGGCTCCATTTCGCTACATCCCTGTTGGACTACCCTTTGGTCCGTTCTGCAGATTCCGTCGATTGACCGACAGTCGGGCCGCCGCCGGAATTAGACCGACTTCACCTCGCCGCCATCGATGCGAAGTTGGGCGCCCGTCATCCACCGTGCGGCAGGCGAAACCAGAAACGCCATGAGCTCGGCGATATCTTGCGGCTTCCCATAGCGACTAATGCCAGCTTGCATCAGGAGCGCCTGCTTTGCCTCATCGGTGCTGACCTTGTGTGCGGAGGCCCATTTCTCGATCATTGACAGGCGCCGGTAAGTCATGACCGGCCCAGGAGACACGCTGTTCACCTGGACGCCATCTTTAAGGCCCCGATCGGCAAAGGCTTTGGCCAGAGCCACGATCGCGGCGTTGATCACGCCTACCGCCGCAGTGGAAGCTACTGGCACTTCCGCAGCGTTGCCAGCGATGAGGACGACAGCGCCTTTCGTCGCCTTCAAAGCCTCCCACGCCCGGAGCGTCAGCCGGCGGGCTCCGTGAAGCTTGAGCTCCATACCTGCATTCCACTGCCCGTCTGTCATTTGGAATAGATCAATCCCAGGCACCGCGCCGGCGATGTTCAGCAGCGCGTCGATTCGACCGAACCTCCCCAAAGTCTGACCGATGACGGTTTCGGCAGCGGTCGGGACCGTCAGGTCGAGATCGATGACATGCGGCTCGGCGCCGTTCGCCCTCACCTGCTCGGCCACTTCCCCGAGATCAGCCGAGCTTCGCGCGGCGAGGATCACTGCCGCGAAGTCATGAGCGAGCCTGATTGCTGTCGCCTTGCCGATTCCGGAGCTCGCGCCGGTTACGATCGCTACCGATTGTGACATGTTGCTTTTACTTGCTTGATCTTTCGCTCGAACGCACCTCAGCCGTGAACAATGACCATTGTCCGATTGGCTTCGTTGGGATCACCTGAAACGTTCCGCGGCTGCGGTCGCAGATCGGTCCCACCTTGAACGCGAGAGAAAATCGCGGATCGCCGCGGCGATTTCCTCGCAGTGTGTCTCGAGGGCAAAGTGGCCGGTGTCAAAGAACCGGACTTCCGCACCTGGAATGTCACGCTTAAACGCCTCCGCGCCCGCCGGCAGAAAGAAGGGATCGTTCTTGCCCCAAACCGCCAGGAAGGGCGGCTTGAACTTGCGGAAATACTCCTGAAAGGCCGGGTAAAGCGCGACGTTGCTCTTGTAATCGCCGAACAGATCCAGCTGGACCTCGTCTGCGCCGGGGCGAGCCAAATAGAAGTTATCGAGCGAATAGCCGTCTGGAGACAGATGAATCGTGTCGGGCACGCCATGCGTATATTGCCAAATCGTCGTCTCGGGAGCCAGAAAGGATCGGAGCGCACTCCGATTGGCCTGCGAGGGCTCCTGCCAATAAGCGCTGATAGGTTTCCAACCCTCGCTCAGCCCCTCCTCATAAGCGTTGCCGTTCTGCGAGATAATCGCCGTAATCCGTTCCGGATGTCGAATAGCCAACCGGAAACCAGTCGGTGCACCATAGTCAAAGACGTAGATCGCGAAGTGAACGAGCCCAATGACTTCGGTGAAACGCTCGATGACTTCCGCCAGTTTGCCAAAGGTGTACAAGAATTTGTCGCGAGACGGCATGTCCGATTGGCCGAAGCCAAGCAAATCCGGCGCGATGACGCGAAAGCGATCCGACAATGCGGGAATCAGCTCGCGAAACATATGGCCGGCAGTTGGAAAGCCGTGGAGCAGCAGCAGTGCTGGTGCATCAACCCGCCCGGCCTCCCGGTAGAACACCTTGAGCCCGTCAACATCCGCTTTCCTGTATTGAGTCTTGGTCATGACACGGTCCTTACTCTAACACTTGTCGTCGCCTAACCGTCGGGCGCACCGATCTCCTTATTGGAATTCCCTGCGATACACCGTGGGCGTCCAGCCCGTCGCTTTTCGAAAGGAGCTGGTGAAGGAGCTGGGCTGCGCATACCCCAAACCGAGGGCAATATCCGTGACTGAGTTCGCTCGATTCGCCAGAAGCGATTTAGCGACCTCCATGCGACGCTGCACCTGATACTGATGCGGTGGAATTCCAAATGACTGCTTGAACGCTCGGCAAAAATGATGCTGGCTAAGCCGCACAAGCTCCGCAAGTTTTGAAAGCGAGACCCGTTTGCCCAGGTGCTCCTCAATGTACCCGACGACGGCACGTTTTTGCCAGCTGGCGAGACCTCCGCGATTCACTTTCGGCACGCGAATTGCCTTGTCGTTAACGCAAGACAGCTCATACGCCAGGACACCAGAGAGCGCCTCCAGGTATGGAATGCGTCTGGCCTGACCGCCCTCAATCGTGTTCTTCAATTTCGATGCCGTCTCCCAGATAAGCGAATCCTCGAAGTATATTCTGGGCTGGAACACGCCTTCGCTGTCGTCCGATTTCTGGAACGCAGCAGGGTCCAGATACAGAAACGTTACTCGAGTGGAGGCGCCGCTCTCATGCCATTCTCGATAGGCGCATCCCGCAGGCACGAACGTAAGCTTATGCGCAAGACTTCGAAGCCTCGATGAAGGCAGGCCATCGATCCATGTTTCACCGTTCTTGCGCATACCCTCATTGTACAATGCGAGCAAATGCAGGGGCCCTTGAAAGAGAAACTCGATCTTGGACCGGATCGGAACATGGACGCTCTCTGAAAACCACCGGCGACAACCCGTACCGAAACGTTCGATAGACGCGGCGGAGGTAATCTTGACGGTCGGAATTAAGACATTGCCTCCGCTTGGTGACCGCGAATCCGTGCTGGCTCTCGCTTGACTTTGTGCCATGCCGGTAGAAGCGTAATTCATATGCTCTGCTTTCGCTTGCGCTAGACGCACTCGTTTTCGGCCTCGTGGCCGCTAAGACACCAGGGCAGCCATTTTTTTTAGACCTCGATGGATGTTGATCTTGACGAGCGATGCTGATTGGCCGGTTGCGCCTGAAGCACGTGCGATGCTGAGGCCCCTCAGCTTGACAAGGCGGATCACGCTGGCTTGCGCAGGCTTTAGCCGGCCGAGTAGATTGTCAAGCGCCGCGGCGCTTATCGCGGCCTCCCCGCGATCCTCCACTGGCACTTCTTCGTCAAGCGATACAGCGACGAAGCGAGAGGCGTCACGAAGGCGGTCGATCCACTTGTGGCGCGCAATCCCCATGATCCACGCCCCGAACGATCTGGATGCGGTGTAGGTGTGGCGTTTTGCGTGTATCGCAAGAAGCGCCTCTTGGGTCGCATCCTCGGCTGCGGGGCGTGGAAGCCGGCGCGCGAAATAGCGCCGCAACCATACGTCCAATTCCCGGAGCAATTGCTCGTAAGCGTGCCTTTCGCCAGCTTGCGCCGCGATCATGAGACGGCTCCATCGCTCAGAGCGCGTGTTCCAATTCTCCGTTTGAACTTCTGTTCGCGTCCTTTGCCGCTGACGAACTCCGCAATCGGAGGACGAGAGCCTGTAAGCAGTATCGCTTGCGCGGGGCGGCGCGCCGAATGTTGCGTGGGCAACAGTATTATCGCGAGGTGCGTTCATCGGCGAGAATCCTCTCGATGCAATCAAGCAGGGTATCTGTTTTGAACGGCTTTCTGAGAAGACAGTGCGCGCCGACCGAGATCGCTTCATCGTCCAAATGCTTGCCAGATAGAGCCGTGATGAGAATCACGGGCGTCATGATGTCCTGTTCGCGAAGGCTTTTGACGAGGTTAATTCCGCTCATGCCGGGCATATGAACGTCAGCCACGAGGCACTGTGAGTTGAGCAGATTGACTGATGTCAGGAACGTCTCGGCCGAACTATAGGGCTCGGCGCGATAGCCGACGGAGCGCATCAGATCCACAAGGGATGAGCATAGTGCATCGTCGTCGTCGATGATTGCGACGAGCGGGCTTGTCACCGGGAGTAGCCTTGCCGTGTACGCGAAATCGTGCAATGGCAACAGGGGGAGGATGCCGTCCCCACGAGACCTGAGTCGTTGATCGTCCCGGCTTCGAGACATAGGGGGCTGCCATATAATCGGGAAGCAATGCGCATCGCGTCATCTCCCCTGGTGAACAGATGGCCGCCCGAATGGCAGCGCAAGGTTTGGCCAAACCATGCATTGGGCCGCACATGGTCGCAATCTCTCGGTCATGATGCCTGGGCCCATACCTTGGTATGTACCGCTGAGGGACAGTCGCGCCTTACCTCTCAATGTTAAGGGCTTCGGCCATCCGAGTGAGCGTCGCTACGGATTTTGCTCCCATCTTTCGCATAACGCTGCCACGATGCATTTTCACGGTGACTTCGCTGATTGAGAGCTCGCTCGCGACGTGCTTATTCATGAACCCCGACGCCACAAGCACCATCACTTGCCTTTCACGCGGCGTCAGAAGCGCGTACCGCTCTCGCAGCCGAGTAATTTGCACGAGATGGCGGCGCCGTTCCTGGTCCATTCGAATCGCCGTGGCAACGGCATCGATCAAGTCCTGATCCCGTATCGGCTTGGTAAGGAAGTCGACTGCGCCGGCCTTCATGCCCTTCACAGACATGGGAATGTCGCCAAAGCCCGTCATTAAGATAACAGGCAGCGGATTGTTGATGCGCGTCAGATACTCTTGTAACTCCAACCCACTCGTGCCCGGCAATCGAACGTCGAGCACCAGGCATGCCGGCGCATCGGACAGCTCGACCTTGAGAAACTCCGAGGCAGATCCATGGAGCATTACCTGGTAGTCCATGGACCGGAGCAGGTCTCCAAGAGACTCGCGAACCGCCTTGTCGTCGTCGACGATATGAACGACGTTCGACGGCGACACGTTCAGGCGCTCACCGGCATCGTGGCCGATTGGCGGAGCGGGACAGTGAACGTGAAGGTCGCGCCATGAGCCGTGTTCTCCTTCACCCATAGACGTCCTCCATGGACGGCAACGATCTTGCGGCAGATCGACAGACCCAGGCCAAGACCGTCACCTTTTGTCGTGTAGAGGGGATCGAACAATCGCTCCCTGCTCGTGGACGCGATACCGACACCGGTATCAACGATACTTACCGCGACATAACCGTCGGTAACCTCTGAAGAAACGGTCAGAACGCGAGGCCTTCCGCTGACGGCAGTCATGGCGTCGATTGCATTGCGAACGAGGTTGTGGACGACCTGCTGAAGCTGCACTCGGTCTCCCTCGACAGTCGGTATCGACTTATCAAGAGCTGTCCTGATCGTGACGTCGACACGCTCAATGTCTATCCTCAAGAGACGAAGAGTTTCCTCGATGGCATCATTTATCTGAACGTCGGTGAACCGTGGCTGCGCCTCGCGCACCAGAGACCTAAGGCCAGTGGCGACGTCGCTCGCCCGGCGCCCCTGTTCAATGATGCGCATCGCGGACTTGCGGGCCTCACCAGGTTCGGCGGGATCCCGCGCGAGCCACCGGAGGCAAGCCTCCGCGCTCATCATGATCCCGGTCAGCGGCTGATTGATCTCGTGGATAATGGAGCCTGCAAGCTCACCGAGCGATGCGAGTCGGACGGCTCGCGCAAGTTCGTTTCGCGCGTCTGTGAGCGCTTGTTCTGCGGCCCTGCGTTCCGTGATATCGGTGATGATCCCTTCCAATTCGACGTCGCCCGTTGGGCCGATGTCGAATTGTCCCACAGCGAGGACATGGAGGGTCGAGCCGTCTCTTTGGACAACTCTGTATTCGTGATTGAACGGAGACTTGGTACTGACGGCCTCCGCGAGCGCCTGCTCCAAGGCAGGGATGTCGTCGGGGTATATGCGACTCTTGAACACCTCGAACGGCACCGGATTTACATCAAAATCGATGTCGAAGATGCGGTAGCATTCGCGCGATGCTCGCGAAAGCAGAGTTCGCGTGTTCCAGCGATAGCTGCCCATCCGACCGATCTGCTGACCCTTGACCATCCACAAATTGGTCTCACGGAGTGCCTCGAAAAGCTGCGTCGATTCGAAGGATGCGGCAGCCTGTGAAGCCAGCATCGATATCACCGAGATGCATCCCGGCGTGAACGTCTGCTTACGCTCTGATTCAAGGTAGAGAACACCGATGGTTCGGTGTTGATGAATCAGAGGCAGGAACAATTGCGCAATGTTCTGCCCCGTCGGGCGTTCGGTCGGATCGACCAGGGCGGACCCGTTCCAGCCATCCTGCCTGACGACAGTTTCCTGACGTGCAAGTACCCGTTCGCTGAGGTCTGGCGACAATCGGAAGTCACCGGCCGACGGTTTCGAGACAAAGAACCTCGCCCTTTCGCGAGGGAAGCTTGCATCGGCTTTGGCAAGCAATTCACCTTTTTCGCTCAACAGCACAGCACCACGTGCGGCTTCGCAATAGTCGAGTGCGGCCTTGAGAAGAGCTCTAGCTAACCCTTCGTAGCTGATTTCCTTTGAGATTGCCTGGAACGCCGTGGCAATCCGCCCAATTTCCGATGTCTTGTTCTCAAGCCTCATGGCGAGACTTCTCTCACCCTCAACCTGCCGGGACATGCCGGCGCAGATCCCGAAACGTGGCCCAGCTTTATCGTATTCCGTCGACGGGCTGCAACTGCGGTGGTTCGGGTAACTTTCTCGATGCCTGTGTAACCGAACCGAAGCCAGCCACGAAAGAAGTTAGGTCGGATCAAGGTGGCCCCCGTCATGAGCTAACCTGACTGATTGGACTTACTATCCAAACCGTGAAGCCAGCCTAACGGGATCGAACTTGCTCTACCACTACACGCACGGCGTAGCGGGTACGTCCTTGGTTTCTCCGGGCGCGCGCACGCCGTCCCGGCGCTGATGTGGCGTCCGACCTCAAAAGCAAGTTCAAGACCACCTCTCATTGCAAACGTTCTCACTCTAAGGCCCTTCAGCGATGTCCCAGACGCAGTTCACAGAGGTCGATACGGATTCCTTCCGGACGGCGATGCGGGAGCTGGCCGGCGGCGTCGCCGTCGTTACGGTCGGGAGAGAAACCGATGTTACCGGCTTCACCGCTGCACGCGCCCGCTACGACTGTTGGTTTGCGTCGCCCAAAGCTCTACTTCGTGGCGCGCGCTGCAGCGGCATCCCCTTTTCGGCGTGAACCTGTTGCGCGACGAAGAGCGCACACTTGCAAACCGGTTTGCCGGACGAGCTGGCCTTGAAGGAGCCGCTCGATTTTCCGGCGCTCGATGGACGAAGATGTTGACGGGCACTCCGTGCTCGAGAATGCTCTCGCCGTGTTTGATTGCGAAGTTACGGAAATGCTTCCGCACTGCGACCACGCCATCATCGTTGGACGCGTTTGCGCGGTTCGCACCTCGCCGGGTTCCTTCCCCCTTGTCTATTGGCAAGGCGATGATCGTCTGTTCGAGCGGCCCGTGGGAAGTCACGGAGCCCGCTAAGCTCACTGCTGATCGTCTACCTCGCCCAGAGGTACCCAATATCAAATCATACCACGATCAATCGGATGCAGATCGAAGCGGCCGGTTGCCATCAGACCTCGCGGGCCGCCAATCATCTGACTGCACAGTCAAAAATCAGCCAAAACCAGTCAATGAAGAAAGGGAAATGGATATGAACGCATCCAGGGCAGCAGTCAATGTTGTGCTCGTTCACGGCGCTTGGGCCGACGGCTCCAGCTGGGCACGCGTGATCACGTCGTTGCAGTCCTGGGGACTGAGAGTCTTCGCCGCTCCGATCCCGCTAACGTCCTTGTCTGATGATATCGCTGCACTTGAGCGCACGCTGGAGCGCACCGATGGTCCAGTGGTGCTTGTCGCGCATGCCTATGCTGGGGCCGTGATAGGAGCAAGCATCAATGAAAGGGTCCAATCTCTGGTCTTCATTGCGGCCCTGACGCCCGACCAAGGCGAGACGGTTGGCGAGGTATTTTATCGTGAGAAGCCGCATACAGAAGCACCACAACTCGCTCCCGACGCCTATGGATTCATCTGGATGCCCGACGAACGATTTGGCGCTGCCTTTTGTCAGGACGCTTCGCCAGAAGAGGCCGCGCTCTTGGCAGCGACTCAGCGTCCTATTGCCCTCGCATGCATTCAGGAAAAGGCTCCCAAGCCGGCATGGAGGACAAGACCCTCATGGTATCTTGTTGCTGAGGAAGATCGGATGATCAATCCGGTTACCCAGCGATTTCTAGCGGGACGTATGGCTGCGACGATTCGATCGGAAAAGGTTGACCACACGCCGTTGGTTACTGCGCCAGAGCTGGTCGTCGAAATAATCCTCCAGGCTGTAACCAGCTGGGCGACGCGGCAGAATACCTAGATATGCTGCAAGACGCAGCCCGGCGAATTCGTGGACAGGACGTTCCCACTCTCATTGGTCAGCAGAATCCACATGGAGGGGGAGCGCGACAAAGGTCGCCTGCCGGCGAAAGGCCTCGAAATATTCTACAGGGAGGCTGGTCGCCCCAGCCCTTCTCGCAATCTTGCTGCTCCACGGCAAGTGCGATCCAGGAGGCGGAATGTGACCCACGTCTATTTCCATTGTTGCAGTGACCGAGGGGTACTGATCGATCAATGCGGCGCAGCTGTAGACAATCTGATTGAAGCGCGTGACTACGCTGCCAGAGTTGTGCGGTCTCTCATCGTGGCGAACAGCGCAACGGATTGCCGGGACTGGGTTCTGCACGTCAACAATGATCTCGGTATCGAGGTTTTCGTAGTGCCGTTCGCGTTCGTGCTGGGTAAGCCGCTCCAAAGCTGTCGAACATCCAACAAGACTTGATGCACTCGTATCAATCGCAATACCCGCAAGGGAACGACGGGACACTAAAGTTCTCAAAACTGCCCTGGTCCGGGCCACGCAGAGAGCCACCCCTCCGATAGTCGCGGCCGACGTTACCGGAAGGGGCTGCCCCAATCAGGTTGCGCTTCCCGGGTCTAAGGGCACCGTGAAGTGAAAAATGGCACCGCGGCCCTTGTCGGCGGTCACCCATAATTTTCCTTCATGCGCTTCGATAATCGACCGGCAGATCGACAGCCCCATGCCCATGCCGTGCGCTTTAGTCGTGAACATCGGGTTGAATATCCGATCCACGGTACCGGCCTCGAGGCCTTTCCCGGTGTCTTCCACCGACACCATTGCATATCGGGAGTGATAGACTTCAGTTCTTATGAATAGCACCCGCTCACCATTCTCAGTGACCATGGAGTCAATTGCGTTGGTGATCAAATTCACCAGCACTTGCTGGAGCTGGACCTGTTCGCCTCTTATCCGTGGCAGGCGCTCGTTGCGATCCACCTGAACGGCGACGTGATGTGTCTGCAGTTTGTCGCGAACGACGGCCAGAGCTTCCCGGATGACATCGTCGATATCCAGCGAAGTGTAGGTGCGTGCGCCCACCTTGAAATGCGCCCGGATATTCTCGATCACGGCGTCCGCACGGTGTCCGGCCGTTGCGACGAGCCGCAATGCGTCCCTGACCTCATCGAGATCAGGTTCGACGTGATCAAGCCAATTCAATCCCGCGTTCGCACTGGTAATAATCGCCCCCAGGGGCTGCTTGATTTCGTGGGCAATGGAAGCCGAGACGGCGTCGCCGGTCATCAGCCGCGCCTCGCGTTCGCGACGCTGCGCCAGCAGGGCGCGGAGCAGTTGTGCGTAAAGCGTCGTTATCTCATACAACAGGACAAAGAGAACAAGAATGCTGGACACGAACCCGAAGGCACGGCCCGCATACCAGCCGGTGCTGTATCGGACCGGACCGGAAGCTGCGATCAGACAGATCTCAATTGCGTACACGCAAACAACCACCATCAGCCACAGATCGAGCACCGAACGCCGTCTAATCCAGATCACAGCGAGCGCGAGTGCGTTGCACAGGATTAGACAACTGGTTGTGACATACACGCCGATGGTAGCAAAATGAACACGGTCGATTAGGATACGGGGCGAGTAAGCGTCGCCTGTTGTGACAAGAACTGTTGCGGCGCATACGACAGTTAAGGTGATCGCAACACTCGAAAGAATTGCCGCGCCAACTGAGCCCTCCCCCAATCGTTGGGGCGGATCGGCATCTTTCAACAGGGCATATGCGACGACGAACGCAGGAAAACCGGCGTACCGCAAAATGGCGAACCAGTTCGCACTTTGTGGCCCTGCGCCAAGCAGGCCATCTGGCGCGAACACCCCCGGAAAGGTCAGCATCCACGGGATGACCATGAGCGCTGCGAAGAGATACCCGTTCGAGATTATGAGGAGGGCACGGGAACGCAGGATGGCGAACTGGTTGAACAGCAGGACCGCGGTGATCAAGTCATTTATGAATATCGCCGTGCTATACGCCGGGACGAAGGCGTCGATCCGCCCCAGCTGGATGTTCGAGACCTCCCCTGCCAGGACTAGAACAGCGCCAAGGAACGCGAGCACCACCGCAAGGGCAAGCCGTATCTGCGCCCGGCTGGGCGGTAAAGTCGCAAGGGTGAGAGGCTGATCCTCCGGGACAATGACGGCTGGCTTCATCATCGGAACGTCTCTTCGCAGCAGCTGGAAGCGTTAGATCAGTATATCTCCTTTCAACGTCGAGAAGGGGCCGTCCGAGCTCGCCGCAGAAATCTGGGTTCGCGTCCAGATCTACCGAACTAAGGAAAGAATCCGGACCGGAAAGGCGCCGTCAGTCGCAAAGGCCTGTAGGGCGATCATTGCCGTGACAGTAGTTCTTTCCGCAGTTGGTGGGAAGCCGGTGGCCTCGGCGCACGCGAATCTGATGAAAAAGGACGTCACGATACGATCAAGCGAACACCGCAGGCAGACAATTTTGTCTCGTCGCCAGGTTGCCGGCAGAAGATCGCGGATCAGAGTGGGGGGCCGCTTCGGATCTTGGCCGGGACCAGTTCGGTCTCAGACCGCAATCGCAGCGATCAGCGGCTTGGTCCCGACGACGTTCATAACCCGTGTCAGATTATACACCAGGCCGAGAGAGCTACTCTCGGAAGCGTTTTGGTGAGGAAGTTTGTTGCCCCGTGCGGCCCTTCATCGTGCTGAACGCATGCTCGACTGCACAGCACGATCCTCACTTTCCGGCGCGTTAAGCACGAAGGTGACGAGGAGAACCGCAGCACCGTTCGCCCAGTAATACCAGGCGTCCACACCTCGAAGGCCGAGCGCGAAGGGCACGGTGACGAAAACAATGCCGACGAGACGGTCAACCGCGACATGGAGCCAATAGGGCACCACTCGGATGATACCAGTCTTGTGATCGGTGAGCAGGGTCAGGATGAAGGCGGCGACGCCGGTTGCGACCGACACCCAAAGCGCAAGCGGATTGCTGCCGCCGATTCCGAGGAGGAATGGCGTGGCCAGCAGGCTCAGCGCGACAGGATAATCGAGGAAGGCGTGAACGGTCTTGGTGACGAAACGAATATTCATGGCACCTTCCTTACGATCAGGGTCTGCATAGGGGTGCGGTCCCTGATTCAGCGAGGTTTGCTGTGGCCGGCGGGCACAGCGCCGAAGGATCGGGCGCTGCACCCATCGGGGTCAGGCGGCTGGAGACAGCTCGACGTCGACCTTCGGGAAGTCGATGTTGGTGAGCGCGACATTGTTGGTGTAGTTGGTCAGCACGTTGATCGCGACGTTGCCGATGATCTCGATGATGTGCGCATCGCGGAGACCGGCCGAACGTACGGCGGCGAGATCCGCGTCCGAAACCTGCCCGCGCGTGTCGACGACGCGGCGCGCGAAGGAGGCAACGGCGGCGTCGATGGTGCTGTCGGCCTTGCCCTCGCGGGCCTTGCGAATGCCTTCCGGCGACAGGCCAGCGCCCTTACCCATCAGCGTGTGTGCTGACAGACAATAGTGGCACTCGTTGGCCTGCGCGACGGCCAGCGAAACGATCTCACGCTGCTTCGCCGTAAGCACACCCTTGCCGAGGGCGTCGGATAGGGCGAGGTAGCCGCTCAGCACAGCGGGCGATTGGGCGAAGGTCGAAAAGAGATTCGGCACCATGCCGACCTTGGCCTTGACGGCCAATAGCGTGGCCTGGACGTCAGCGTCGGCATGGGCGGTATCGATGGGAGCGATGCGGGGCATGTCAGAGATCCTTGTTTTGACCGTGCGGGCTTGCACATCCCTTGTCCGGAGGATTATCGGTGATACCTGGTGCCAATAGCTCTTGCCGATCATCCCGATGGATCACTTCGGCTGCCTGTTCGCCCACGCCGCGCCGAGCGCCCGGACCTTCTCCATCGGCATTCTTTGCAAGACGGAACAACTCAGCGACGTGGGCCATTTGCACCTGTTCAAGGGAGCGCCTCACATTGTCTTAGGCAAACCGAAGGCGCTTTTGCCCAATTGCCGCGACTACCGGACTCTTGCGATGATCTCGCGATCGCGGCAACGCCGGATTGACCGCTGCTCGCAGTCATGCGGGCGATCACAATGACGCTTTGGATCAAAAGGCGACCGACCTGGGCTTTGCGGTCATGTCCGCTTCACCTCAGAGAGCGAACGTCCGACCTAGGCGCCGACATGTCCACTGGGGTCACTTCCGGACTCACGTGCCGCAAAAAGGGGAGTTGCTCGATCGCCCGGCCTTGTTGGCGATCGAACGGTTACAGTCAGCAATCGCGGCGATTGTGTTAAGCGGTCCAAATCATCCGGAGAGGCTGCTTTTCACCCTAAGCTCCTCTGCCCTCCTGTCTACCAATCACGCAGCGCCATGCCGCCAGGCGCTCGGCCGGATGCTGCTTCATCCACTCGGCGAGCTGCGGCGCGCCCATCAGGCAGGACTGCACCGTGACGTCGGCGAAGTCTGAGGTGGTGACGGTCTGCTCGTGGCAACTTGTCGGAGAGGAAAGACTGCACAGCACGGCGATGATCTTGATCACGACGGGAGAACCCCTTGGCTACGATCGGCATTGGCGACGCTGTCCGTATGACCTACCGACGCCTTTCGTTGCTCGCAGACCGGATCAGCCGGCGGGAAGATGCCGTCATATATCGCACGGGCTTCTCGAATTAGGCGGGCCCGCTCGCGCTCGGACTTTGGGATAAATCGAATAACCTCGCCCATATTCGCTCCTAACCTAACTAGATGATGAGTCCATCATACAATGACGGACATCATGTAAAGCCCCACTTGGGGATCTCTGCGCCGATTTTGAGCCTCGCAGGCGGTAACGAAGGAATAACGAGCTCGTGGCTGGTCCGCGCGACGGGCGTCCCAACGTCACTGGACATTTCTTCCGAGAAGCCATGACCTACCAGCGTCGTCGGCGTTCTCGAGGCCGCACGACGCCCAACCCCCCGAACGCAAGTAGGATCAAGAAGAACGCTAGCCCAAGTAGCAACAGGACTATTTCCAGCGTCATCGGATCAATCATCTAATGTTCCTTGCCTCGTTGAGAGATCTGAACCGTCATTAAGCCCTCGCGCGGTTCTGTGGCAGCTGTCGCCGTTCGTCGACCATCCTTTTTTCACCGTCGTTTCTTGGAATGTGCGCTTTTCCAACGCGTGCAGCCTAAGACGATCGCGATCAACGGATCAATGGAACGAAGGTGATCGTCCGGCATCTGAAGGGAGTACAGAACGAAACGAAGGTCTAGGCGCTAGCCCTCAAAGCCGACCACTTCCGCGATGGGCCGATTTTTGTTGGAAAAAGTCGGCACTTGCGCCGGTTGATCTTCGCTGATTCAGTCGTAACGAGAGGACTGAATCATGATGGGACACAGGGAAGAGTCGGTGTGCAACAAAGAGCCCGGAGGAAAGCTGGCAGCGATGAACTGAAACGGTTCAATGTCCGCTTCACTCCAAAGCGACTGAAGTGCCGCATTGCCGCGAAATGACGCGATGGGCCCGACATCGGACTTGTGCTCTGAATTCATTGAGCACTTGGGAGCAAGCAAGAGCAATTCGGAGCAAGCAAGAGCAATTCCGGGCATTGCTCCTTCAGTCACTACAGGGTCTACTTTTGCATCTCTGCGCGACGGGAGGTCGCAATGAAAAGGTATGACTTGATGGTGATTGGGTCAGGCACCGCCGCTCAGGTCACCGAGTCCTCCGGGCGATGGAGCATACAATTGAGCCTGTAAAGGATTATCAATCTCAGTCGTACGCTGATGACATCGTCGTCATCAGCCAGATGCGACCTTGGCTCCGTAGCGCCGTCCCGACGGATTGCCTGGCCTTCTTGTTGAGGAAAAATCCAATGAACGCTATCGCTCAGCTTCTTGCCCGCTCGGGCCTCCTGAAGCTCGATTATCACCTGCTCCGCGCCGCAATGGTGATTATCTTCGCGTGGTTCGGATACGACAAATGGTTCGAATCGGAGATCAGAGGACTGCTGCCCATAATTACCCACGGCCCGTTTATCTTCTGGACGATTCCGGTTTTGGGCATTCGCGGCACCGCCATTTTTCTCGGCACCTCAGAATGGACCTTTGGCACGTTGCTGCTTCTGGGTTTCTGGAGCAGGAAAGCGGGCATGCTCGGCGCCCTCGGTTCGACCTTCACCTTCATCGCCACCTTCACGGTCCTGCCGTTCGTTCCTGACGCGTGGGATGCCGGCGCCGGAGGCTTTCCAGCGATGACGATTAATTCGGCCTTCCTTCTGAAGGATCTCGTGCTGCTCGCCGTCTCTGTCTACCTCCTGAAGGAAGACGTTAAACGGATCGTCACCCGGAACGAAGGCACCGCATGAACCGGGTCGCACGTTGCAGCCTTCCGAACTGCATCCTACTTTTGATGGAAACAGCGTCGGGTTGGAACAGTGCTACCGAGGGCCAAGCCTTGGGGTACCGTCCGTGTCTGCTTCGGAGCAAAGCCCCTACAGACGGGTTTAGACACTGAGACCGTCAAGTTTGAAACCCTGCCAAACGTCGCGCTCCCGGTCCAATGTCCCCATTGCGGACAGGTGCATTATTGGAAGCCAACGGAGGCTTGGGTATGGCCAGGCGAAAGCCAGCGCCAGCACTAGTGAGACGTCTGTAACTGGAGCCTCTGCAGCGGTCAGCCGCTTGTTGCAAATACAAACCCGCTTGCTGGAACTCGTTTGCGTTGTTGGATTGACGCGATTGGTCCTTGGCGTGACACCAAAGCGCATCCCTTAATCTTGCGCCATCTACTATCGTGTTCGCGATGCCACTGCTGTTGGGATCACTAGCAACGTCGAGAACCACAGTTTGGCGAGGGTCACAATGGACCTGCTGCTTATTTTCGGCATTCCGCTCGAGTAGGCTTTGCAGCCGGTTATTCTTTGCGCGCGTACATATCCAGGCAAAGGCAAAAGCTCGCGCAGCTTCACTCTCCGTGGCCAATACCGCCGGCCGGACGCCGATGAACTGCTGCGCCGTTACATCGTGTACAAGAGCAGCCGGGCTGAGGGAGCATTGCCAGCACAAGCCTCATCAACTGCCTGCAATCCGGTTTTTTCCCGACGGAGATCGCAAGCTTGGCCACAATCCAATAACCAGCAAAAAGGGCCGCCGTTATTGTCAGGGCCCGCCCCGCTCGCGTCGCTCGAACGCGAGCATTTCCCGCTGCGCCGCCTCCATGAAGCTGTCACGCGGCAGCAACCGTTCGGTCATGGTACGCAACCGCTCGCCACAATTGTGGCGAGGTGCGAAATGCAGACGTGCCGGCACCTGCGCCGCGCCTGTGGCTGTTGCGCAAAAGCCGCTTGCGGTCCCAAACGCTGCCTCCGTCAACGACCTGTCACATGGCAGAACGCTCGTTGCGCTTAGAACGGGCCTGGAAGTTGGGGAGTGCAGGATAAGGAGAGAGTATCATGTCGGCACTCAGAGTATTGATCCTGGGCTCGGCGGCAGGTCTTGTCGCCACGAGCGTCGCTGACGCTGCGGATCTTCCGGTCAAGGCCAGGGCCATCGAGTACGTCAGGATTTGCTCGGCGTATGGCGCAGGATTCTGGTACATCCCCGGCACCGATACCTGCATGAAGGTCGGCGGTTATCTGCGCGCCGAGTCGAATTTTAATGCCGGCGCGCACGACGTGCCTTTCTGGAACGGCGATGCTGGTCAGGGCATCGGTCGCGGCAATCGTTTTGCTGACGAGATCGTTACGCGCTCGCGTATGAATTTGACCTTTGATACGCGCACTGCGACCGAGTATGGCGTGGTCCGCACCTTTGGCGCCGCGCATTTTCAATTCACCACTCTGGGCGGCAACACTTTTAACCCCAATTCGATCAACACCTCGTTGCCGGTGGGAGGCGCGCAGTTGCTCGAAACCGCTGGCGGCGGCTATGTGACGGCGAACAACTTGTTCATCCAGTTCGCGGGGTTCACCTTCGGTAAATCGGCCTCGGCCTTTTCGGCGCCATGGTACGGCTATCTGGCCAACAACACAGCGGGTCTGCTCGGCGGGTACAGCGTCGACGAGGGCGTGAACAACATCCAGTACACTGCCGAGTTCGGCAACGGCGTGTCCGGCACCATCGGCCTGGAAGATCCCGTCGTGTTCGACCGAACCGCAGTCTACAATTTGTCGACCGCTCTCAATGCGACCCTCAACACCGGCAATGCCTATGCCGGTGTACATGCTCCCGATGTCGTCGGCAGAATACGCGTCGACCAGGCCTGGGGCCTGTTTCAGGTCTCGGCCGCTGCGCATGAAGTCAACGGCTCCTACAACATCCTCAATACCGCAGCTGTGCCTGCAGGCGCCGTCGGCCCACCCGGTGCAGCTCCGACGGCGCTATCCGAGATTTCCGGTCATCCCGACACGAAGTGGGGCGGCGCCGTGATGGCTGCGTTGCAGATCAAGAACATCCCGACCGGTCCGGGCGACGACTTCAAGATGGATGCCACCTATTCCAAGGGCGATACTAAGACTGTGATCTCCACGACCGGAACCTCACCAAGCTTCGCCATGTTCGGCTCGACTGGCAATCCGGCGGCCTATCAGAGCGTCGGCTTCGGTGCGACGACGGATGCGGTCTGGCTACCCGGATTTGCTGGCGGAGATGGTAACCTCCATCTTACGGAAGCCTATGGCGTCCGCGCGGCGTTCACCCATAACTGGGATCCGTTTTGGAACTCGTCCCTGTTCGGAAGCTATTCTGGCGTCCGTTATGACGGCACCGCCAAGGCCGCGATTTGTGCAAACTACACCACGCCTGCGAAGGCAGTGAGCGCCGACTACAGCTGTAATCCGGACTTCAACGTAGCGCAGATCGGCGCGATCACCCGCTGGACGCCGGTCAAGGCCCTGACCTTGTCGGCCGAAGTGTTCTACACCCATCTGGATCAAAATTTTACCGGTAGCGCGCTACTGAGCGCCGCAGCGCCCAAGCCGGTGGCGCGCTATGAGTTCAGGGATCAGGATACTGTCAGCCTGAACCTGCGAGTTCAGCGCAACTTTTGATCGCTAGGTGTGACTGCGAGCAGGGCGAGAACGCCACGCTACGTCATTAGCGTCGAATTGCCTCGCGTCGTCTGTGTCCTGTGTTGCCCAAACAGCCAACGTTGGTCGGCACTCGATTGAGGCCCGCGTTAACCTCTAATTCCGCGCTGCTATGGTGGTAAGCTTTTCTATATAGGTTAACTTACGTTCTAATTTGACGATATTTTTAGCTTCTCTAGTGTTCGGCTGACCGTATGCAACCTTTGGTTCAGAACACTACATGGTTAGAAAGAAAGCCCCACTTCCCGAAGTAAAATGTCAGGCCTGTAGTGGTACCGGTTTTCCGCCCGCGATTCAGCCCGCCCGACCAGGCCGCAGAATCTATCCGCCGCTGTGCAAGGTCTGTGCTGGGAAAGGGCGCATCATGAGTTCAGCGGCTGAGCAAAACGACACCCGACGCAATTTGATCGCTGTGCCCCGTAGCAAATCCAATGAAGCG